>ERZ1034363.1832-NODE-1832-length-11197-cov-3.069335_pt1 | contig 11197 bp, 10 predicted proteins | sample MGYA00520616_ERZ1034363 | MGnify/ENA primary metagenome ERZ1034363 (study PRJEB33736, sample SAMEA104284506) | Azolla filiculoides | biome: Urban; feature: Water surface; material: Ditch water | place: Netherlands | collected 2015-10-28 | depth 0-0.1 m ...
CGGCCCGCGAACGGGCAGCCGCCCAGGCCGGCCACGGTGCTGTCAAAGCGGTCCACGCCCATCTTGACCGCGGCATGCGCGCTGGCCACGCCCATGCCGCGCGTGTCGTGCAGGTGCAGGATCAGGTTCAGTCCCGGCCACGCGCTGCGCACCGCGCCCACCAGCGCTTCGGTGCGCGCCGGCGTGCACCAGCCCATGCTGTCGGCCAGCGTGATCTCGGTGACGGTCTCGCCCACTTCCTCGGCCAGCGCCAGCGCATCGCTCGCGGCGGCCAGCACCTGCCGAACCGCCACGTCGCCTGCGTAGTTGCAGCCGAAGGCCGCCATCACGCCGACCCGCTGCACCGGCACGCCGTTGGCCTTCAGCGCGGCGGCCTGCTGGCGCATCACCGCCATGTGTTCGGCCATGCTGCGGTTGAGGTTGACCTTCGAGAATGTTTCGGAGGCGCAGACGATCAGTGCGCCGGCCACATGCAGTTTGTCGCGGAACGCCAGCGCGCGCTGCAGGCCGGACTCGCTGAACCAGAGGGCTGTGTAGTCGACGCTGGGCTTTGTCTTCATGCCAGCCACCACGGCCTCCGCGTCGGCCCAGCCAGGCACGGCCTTGGGGTTGACGAAGGAGACGGTCTGGAGATGGGTGAGGCCGGTGTCGGAGAGCGCGTCGATCAGGGCGATCTTGTCCGCGGTGGCGATGGGACCCGGCTCGATCTGGAAGCCCTCGCGCGGGCCTTCCTCGCGGATGTGGACGAATGTTGGCGTGTCGGTCATGGCATCAGGCTCCAGCGGATGAAGGAAAGACCTTGGCCGCTTCCAGACGCTCGATCTCGCCTTCCGAATAACCGAGGTCGTGAAGGAATGAGCGGGTCTGCGTGCCCGCGGCTTGTGGCTGCTGCCGCACGCCGAAGGTGTGTCCGTTCATCTTGAAGGTCAGCTCGGGGATGCGCGCCGTGCCTCCCTCGGGCAGCGCGATGTCCAGCAGCTGGCCGCTTTCAACCAGGTGACGGTCTGTGATCAGCTGGTCGGGGCGGTTCACCTTGGCCACCGGCAGTTTGGCTGCAGCGCAGCGCTCGACGATGTCCTCGCTGGACAAGCTGGCGAAGCGTTCGGCGATGGTGGCGGTCAGCCGGGCGCGCACCTTCAACCGGTCGTTCTGCGTGGCCAGTTCGGGGTCTGCTAGCAGCTGCTCGAAGCCGAATTCTTGGCAGAAGCGATTCCACTGCTGCTCGCTGGTGACCGCCACGAAAACGTCGTTGTCCTGGGTCTTGAACAGGTCATACACGGTGAACAGGTGACTGCGTGCCGGCATCGGCTGGGGTTGATCGCCCGTCATCGCGAAGTAGGCCATGTGCTGTCCGGTGTAGAAGGCTGCCGATTCGAACAGCGAACTCTGGACCAGCTGTCCGCGGTCCGTACGGTCGCGCTCGCGCAGTGCGGCCAGGATGCCCACCGCACCGAAGACGCCACCCGTGATGTCGATGACCGAGCCGCCCGCGCGCAGCGGTGTGCCCGGGGGGCCGGTCATGTAGGCCACGCCGCCCATCATCTGCGCCACCTCGTCGAGCGCGAGGCGATCTTCGTAGGGGCCGGGCAGGAAGCCCTTGAGCGAGCAGTAGATCAGGCGCGGGTTGATTGCCCGCACGGATTCGTAGCCCAGCCCCAGGCGGGCCATGGCGTCGGGCGCGAAGTTCTCGATGAGGACGTCGGCCCAGCGCAGCGCGCGGTCCAGCACCTCGCGGCTGTCCTCGCCCTGCTTGAGGTCGAGCATCACGCTGGACTTGTTCCGGTTGTAGCAGCTGAAGAAGCCCATGCCGAAGCCCTTGAGCTTGCGCGTGGGGTCGCCCTCAGGGGGCTCAATGCGCACGACCTCGGCGCCGAGGTCGGCCAGCACCAGGCCGCAGGAAGGGCCCATGACCATGTGGCCGAAGTCCAGCACCTTGACGCCGGCCAGTGGACCGGAGGGGGAACGCAGGGAAGGATTCATTTGCATCTCACAGAACGATGTGGGGGGAGCGGTCAGGCGGGCAGCAGGCCGAAGGTGCGGGCCCGTGCTTGCGCCAGCGCGTGAACAGTGTCATTGGATGGGGTGGCGATGCCGAGCGCAGCTGCCAGCTCGTTGACAGCGCCCAGGATGGCGTCGAGCTCGACGGGGCGGCCGGCTTCGGCATCCTGCAGCATCGAGGTCTTGATATGGCCGAGCTTGCGCGTGAGCGCAATGCGGTCTGCCACCGGGATCGCGACGTCGATGCCCAGGGCGTGGCCCACGGCCAGGGTCTCCCGCATCATCCCGCTGAACAGGCGGTAGATACCGGGATCGTCGATCAGATCGTCAGTGGCCGAGCCGGTGAGCAGGCTGACCGGATTGAAGCAGGCGTTGCCCAGCAGCTTCTTCCAGACCTCCTGCCGGATGTCGGTGCTGGCTTCTGCGTCGAAGCCGGCAGGCCCTGTGGGTCGACGCTGGCCAGCCGCGCATTGACCGTGAGCCCGGCATGTCCCAGGGTGAACCACCAGGGAACGCCATTGAGTGCCGGCACCACGAGGGTGGAGGGCCCCAGCAAGGGATGCACCAGGGCTGCGATCTGCGTCAGTGCTGGCGCCTTCACGGCCAGGATGACGATGTCTTGTGGACCCAGCTCCGCTGGATCGGCCGTCGCCCGCACAGGGGCGGCGATCCGGTCGCCGCTGCCCTCCAGTACCCAGCCGCGCGTTTGCAGCGCCGCCAGCGTGGCGCCACGGGCAATCACACTCACGTCGGCGTGCCCGTTGGCCAACCGGGCGCCGAAAAACCCACCGATGGCACCGGCACCGATCACGCAGACCTTGGTTCGGGATGTGTTGCGCATTGTCTCCAGCCGCAAAGGGCTCACGTGGGTGCCAACCGGGGTGGTTGGTGTTCATGAGCAATGGTAGGAACGCCAGCGCGCTGCGGCATGACGTCTCGTCACCGCAGCCGTGCTGATTGGAGACGGGTCAGTGCGATGCGCGGCGGGCGTCGCGGCGCTGGGTCAGGTGGTCGACCAGGGCGCGTGCCGGCGGCGCCAGCGCTTCGCGGCTGCGCATGCACAGCACGATGTCGCGGCGGGCCCATTCGTCCGACAGCGGGATCACCCGCAGACCGAGAGATGCGGCCTGCAACTTCACAGCATCCTCCGCCAGGACGCCTATGGCCAGGTTTTCTGCGATCACATGACTTGCTGCCTCGAAGGTGCTGACATAGATCCGGTGGTCCATCAGCCGCCCCTTGCGCGCGGCAAGCCCTGCCAGCAGCCGGGTCGTTCCGCTCTCCGGGTTGAGGGCCACGAAGGGATGGTCCAGCGTGTCCTCAAAAGCGACGATGGCCCGATTGGCAAGCGGGTGCAACGGGTGCGTCACCAGCACCAGCTGGTCCGAGCCATACGGCACGACATCGAGATCGGTCATGTCGGCTGCCGCGAGACATATGCCCAGTTCGGCCGTGCCGTCGCGCACCGCCTCAGCGATCATTGGACTGACGCGCTCCTGCAGGTCCACGCGGTAGTTCGGGTGACGGGCCAGGAAGCTGCTCAGGTCGCGCGGCAGGAATTCGACGATGGACGAGATATTGGCAAACAGGCGCACATGGCCGCGCACGCCCTTGGCATATTCACCCAGCTCTGCCTGCAGTCGCTCGGTGCTGCGCACGATCTGGCGGGCGTGGTGCAGCAAGGCGGTGCCGGCCGGCGTCGGCCGTACACCGCGCGCACCCCGCACCAGCAGCACCGCGCCGGTCAGGTCCTCGATTTCGGCGATCCGCTTGCTGATCGCCGAAGGAACGATCGCTTCGCGTTCGGCTGCACGGGCAATGCTGGCTTCCTCGCACACGGCGACAAAGAGACGCAGTGAAAGCAGGTCGGGTCGCCAAGTCGCCATAGAAGCTAAACCATTCCAGCCTGGGTCACACCGGCGCGATTGTTTGTCTTGTGCATCGTCGCTATCCTAGCGTCCCTTGAACATGGACGCATTCTTTTCCCGGAACGCCAATTGGGCTTCCTTCGCGTCTGCACATCGCCGCGCAAGGCCTCCCTATCCACGGGCATGCTGGACCGGCCCAGGCTGGGGCGTGGCCTGGAGCGCTGTTTGCGGGTGGACGCCGCGCCCGGGCATCGCTAGGATGAACGGCTATCGACCTCTTGCTCAGGAAACTCCCATGCCCAACACCGCCCAGATCATTGGTTCCGGCCCCCACAAGGTCATTTGCCTGAACGGCTGGTTCGGCCATGCGCGGGGCTGGGGCCCGCTGCTGCACAGCCTGGACACCCGGCATTTCAGCTACGCCTTCATGGACTACCGGGGCTACGGCGCCCGCAAGGGCAGCGGCGGCCCCTACACCATCGCCCAGATCGCGCACGACACGCTGGCGCTGGCCGACCACCTGGGCTGGACGCATTTCAGCCTGATCGGGCACTCCATGGGCGGCAGCGCCATTCAGCATGTGCTGGCCGATGCGCCCGAGCGCGTGCAGGCGCTGGTCGGCATCACGCCGGTGCCAGCCAGCGGCGCGCCGTTTGACGACGCAGGTTGGGCTTTCTTCTCCAGCGCGGCGCGTGACCCGGCCGCGCGCCGGGGCATCATCGACCTGACCACGGGCAACCGCCTGACCGGGGTCTGGCTTGACGCGATGGTCAAGGCCTCGGTGGCCCATTCGGACGTGGAGGCTTTTGAGGCCTACCTCACCGCCTGGTCAAAAACCGATTTTGCCGCGCGCATCCAGGGCCGGACCACGCCGGTGCTGGTGGTGGCCGGCGAGCACGATCCCGCGCTGGGGGCCGATGTCTGCCGGGCCACGTGGTTGAAGCACTACCCCGGCGCCCTGCTGGAAGTCATGGCCAATGCCGGCCACTACCCGATGGAGGAGACCCCGGTGGCGCTGGCCACGGTGATCGAGAAATTCCTGCGTTCGGTGCTGCCTGCATGAGGCACGGCTTGGCCGTGGCCGCGCGTTACGGCGCAGGCGTCGCGCTGGGCTTGCTCCTCCTGGCTGCGGTGGCCCTGTTGCGCGGACCTGCGGCGACGCTGGACGCCTTGCGCGATGCAGCCGCCCGGCGTGACACGGCCGAGATCGCGCGCCGCATTGATGGGCCGGCCCTGCGGCACAGCCTGGGCCGGCTGTTGCTGCAGCAGATGGGCATGGCCCTGCCGGACGATGGCGGCGACAACCGCCAGCTTCTCAGTCAGTTCATCATCTCGGGCGCGCTGGTCAAGCCGCTGGTGGAGACACTGGTGACCCCCGAAGGCATTGCGGCACTGCTGGACGGCCAGATCGCAGCCCGGCGCCTCTTGCCGTTCGGCGCGGGCACTGAACAGCGTCCGCCGCCGAAGATCATCACCAGCTGGCACAGCGGGTCCACGGTGCATGCGACGGTCATGACGCCAGCGGGTGACGCGCTGCTGGTTCTGGTGCTGGTCCGCAATGGGCTCACCTGGCGGCTCGCCGGTGTGGAGGCTGCGACGGTTCCCCTTGTGCGGTAACGGACTGCGGCCCTGGCGCCGTATGGCCAGGGCCCTGCGCTTCAGGCCTGCTGCGCCAGCGCCGTGGCCTCGCGCGCCAGCCGGGTGATCCGCGCCCAGTCGCCCTGCGCCAGCGCGTCGGCGGGCGTGAGCCAGGAGCCGCCGACCATCGCCACGTTGGGCAGCGCCAGGAAACTGGCCATGGTCTGGGCGCTGACGCCACCCGTGGGGCAGAACTGCACATCCGGAATCGGCGCCCCCAGCGCCTGCAGCATCGCCAGGCCGCCGGCCTGCGCGGCCGGGAACAGCTTCATCAACGCAAAACCGTGCTCGCGCGCAGCCAGCACTTCGCCGGGCGTCATCACGCCGGGCATGAAGGGCAGGCGCGCGGCCCGCACGGCCTCCACCAGCGCGTCGGTGCAGCCTGGCGACAGCGCAAAGGCCGCGCCCGCGTCGATCACGCGCTGCACATCGGCCACGCGCGTGACGGTGCCGGCGCCCACATGCATCTGCGGCACGGCCTTGGCTACCGCCTCGATGGCGGCCAGCGCGCTGGCGTGGCGCAGGGTGATTTCCATCACGTCGATGCCGCCTTCAAGCAGCGCATGTGCCAGCGGCACGGCCTGGGCGGGATCGGTCAGCACGATCACGGGCACCACACGCGAGGTGAAAGTGGGGCGGTCGAAGCAGGTGCAGGTGGGGGTGGAAAGGGTCGAATCGTTCATGTTGAGCATTATTTCAAGAGTCGGGGGCGGGGCGTGCGTTTACCTTGTGCGTGTGCCTTGCTTGCCAGTGTGCGCCGTGCTTCAGCCCAGCAGCGGGGAGGCGCCGGCCTCGGCCGTGGCGGCGTTGCGGCGGAACAGGCCGAACAGCGCGCGGCCCGTGCCGTGGGCGTTGGCACTGAGGTCCGGCACCCGCGGCTGGCGTGCGGCCAGCGTGGCCGCATCGACCTCCAGTTCCAGGAGGCCCTGCTCGCAGTCCAGCGTGATCAGGTCGCCGTCCATCACGCGGGCAATCGGCCCGCCGCCCAGCGCCTCGGGGCTCAGGTGGATGGCCGAGGGCACCTTGCCGGAGGCGCCTGACATGCGCCCGTCGGTCACCAGCGCCACCTTGAAGCCCTGGTCCTGCAGCGCGCCCAGCGGCGGCATCAGCTTGTGCAGCTCGGGCATGCCGTTGGCCTGCGGCCCCTGGTAGCGCACCACGGCGATGAAGTCGCGCTGCAGGTGACCCTGCTCATACAGGGCCAGCAGGTCCTGCTGGTCGGCCACGACCACGGCGGGTGCGCGCACCACGCGGTGCTCCGGCTTGACTGCGGAGACCTTGACCACGCTGCGGCCCAGGTTGCCTTTGAGCAGGCGCAGGCCGCCGTCGGTGCTGAAGGGGTTGTTCACCGGGCGCAGCACGGCCAGGTCGCCGCTGGTGGCCGGGGCGGCGCGCCAGGCCAGCACGCCGCCGTCCAGCCACGGCTCCTGCGTACAGCGGGCCAGGCCGGGGCCCATGACGGTGTGCACGTCGGCGTGCAGCAGGCCGGCGTCCAGCAGTTCGCGCAGCAGGAAACCCATGCCGCCGGCCGCATGGAAGTGGTTCACGTCGGCCGCGCCGTTGGGGTAGATGCGCGCCAGCAGCGGGGTGACGTGGGAGAGTTCGGCAAAGTCGTCCCAGTCGATCAGGATGCCGGCACTGCGCGCAATGGCCACCAGGTGCAGCGTGTGGTTGGTCGAGCCGCCCGTGGCCAGCAGGCCGATGATGCCGTTGACGATGACTTTCTCGTCCACGATGCCGGCCAGGGTCAGCGGCGGCACGTTGTCGGCGCCCACCAGGCCGACGGCCCGGTGCACGGCGTCTGCCGTCAGGGCCTCGCGCAGTGGCGTGCCGGGGTTGACGAAGGACGAGCCCGGCAACTGCAGGCCCATGATTTCCAGCAGCATCTGGTTGGAGTTGGCCGTGCCGTAGAAGGTGCAGGTGCCAGCGCCGTGGTAGGCCTGCGACTCGGCCTCCAGCAGCGCGTCGCGGTTCACCAGGCCCTGCGCGTATTGCTGGCGCACCTTCGATTTCTGGTCGTTCGACAGGCCCGAGGTCATCGGCCCGGCGGGTACGAAGACGGCGGGCAGGTGGCCGAACTGCAGCGCGCCCATCAGCAGGCCCGGCACGATCTTGTCGCAGATGCCCAGGAACAGCGCAGCGTCAAACACGTTGTGCGACAGCGCTACGGCCGTGGCCAGTGCGATCACGTCGCGCGAGAACAGTGACAGCTCCATGCCCGCCGCACCCTGGGTGATGCCGTCGCACATCGCGGGCACGCCGCCGGCCACCTGCGCGGTGGCGCCGACCGCGCGCGCGGCGGCCTTGATCTGCTCCGGGTAGTGCTCGTAGGGCTGGTGCGCCGACAGCATGTCGTTGTAGGCGGTGACGATGCCGAGGTGGGGTGCACGGGCCTCGCGCACCTTGAGTTTGTCGTTGGCTGGCAGCGCGGCAAAGGCGTGGGCCATGTTGGCGCAGCCCATGCCGGCGCGCTGGCTGCGCCCGGCCTTGTGCTGGGCCTGCATGCTGGCCAGGTAGGTCTGGCGGGTGGTCTGGCTGCGGTCAATGATGCGCTGCGTGACGTGGGCAATGGCGGGATGCAGGGGCAAGGGTCTCTCCGGAAAGGCGTGAATTCAATCGTGGGCAGGTCGGGTCTCAGGCCCCGATCCATGCGGCGATGGGGGTGATGTCCTGGCACAGCAGCAGGGACACCGGCAGGCGCGGGTCGGCGCCCTGCAGCGCGCGGGCGTACACCGCCTGTTTGGCCGGGCCGGCCATCTGCAGCGCCAGGTGGCGCGCCTGCAGCAGGGTAGCGAGGGTGAGCGTCAGCCGGGGGTGGTCGGCATCGCGCGGGCGCACCCACGCGCAGTGCGCGGCAGTCGTCAGGGCGTGGGCTGTGCCCGGCGCGCCGGGAAACAGCGAGGCGGTGTGGCCGTCCAGACCCATGCCCAGCACCGCCACGTCCACGGGCCAGCGCAGGCGGTCGAGCCGGGCTTCGGCCTGCTGTTGCAGGGCCGCCAGCGCGGCGTCGTCCGGGTCGGCCGGACTGGCCTGAAAGAAAGGCACCAGGCAGGCGGCCGTGGCCCGGTGTTGCAGCAGGTGCTGGCGCACGAGGGCGGTGTTGCTGTCGGGGTGCGCGGGCGGCACGCAGCGCTCGTCCACCAGCACCACGGTGACCTCGGCCCAGTCCAGCGGTGCCTGGCACAGGCACTGCAGGAACGGGATCGGCGAGCGCCCGCCGGACACCGCCAGCAGTGCGCAGCCGCGCTGCCCGATGGCTTCGCGCAGCCGCGCGGCCACGTCCTGCGCCAGGGCTTCGGCCAGCGCGGCGTCGGTGTCGAGGCGGTGTTCGACCGGCATCTCAGGCCTCTTCCATCCAGGCCGAGTCTTCGCGGGCCATCAGCGCAGAAGAGGCCGCCGGCCCCCAGGTGCCCGCGGTGTAGGCCTTGGGCCGCTCGTTGAGCACTTTCCAGCCTTCGATGATCGGCTCCACCCAGGTCCAGGCGGCTTCCAGTTCGTCGCGGCGCATGAAGTGCGTCAGCCGCCCGCGGATCACGTCCATCAGCAGGCGTTCGTAGGCTTCGGCGCGCCGGCCGGTGAAGGCGGATTCCAGGTCCAGGTTCAGGCTGACCGGGTGCAGGCGCATGCCGCTGCCGGGCTCCTTGGCGGTCATCTGCAGCTCGATGTGCTCTTCGGGCTGCAGGCGGATCAGCAGGCGGTTGACGGGCTTGCGCGGCGCGTCGGGGAACAGCGCAAAGGGCAGGTCGGCGAACTCGATGACGATCTCCGACTGGCGCGCCTGCATGCGTTTGCCGGTGCGCAGGAAGAAGGGCACGTTGGCCCAGCGCCAGTTGTTGATGTGGGCTTTTACGGCGACGAAGGTCTCGGTGGTGCTGTCAGGCGGCACGTTGGCTTCCTGCAGGTAGCCCGCCGCGCTTTCGCCCTGCACGGCGCCAGCGGTGTACTGGCCGCGCACCGTGTCGCGCGCCACCTCGGCAATGCCCATGGGGCGCAGGGAGCGCAGCACCTTGAGCTTTTCGTCGCGCACGGCGTCCGGGTCCAGCGAGACCGGCGGCTCCATGGCCACGATGCACAGCAGTTGTAGCAGGTGGTTCTGCAGCATGTCGCGCAGCGCGCCGGTGCCGTCGTAGAAGCCGGCCCGGCTGCCCACGCCCACGGCCTCGGCCACGGTGATCTGCACGCTCTTGATGTAGGGTCCGCGCCACAGCGGCTCGAAGATGGTGTTGCCAAAGCGCAGCACCATGAGGTTCTGCACCGTCTCCTTGCCCAGGTAGTGGTCGATACGGAAGATCCGCGATTCCTCGAAGGTGCTGCCCACGACGCGGTTGATCTCCCGGGCGGAGGCCAGGTCGTGGCCCAGCGGCTTTTCCAGCACCACGCGGCTGCGGGCGTCGATCAGGCCGGCGGCAGAGAGGTTGGCGCAGATGCCCGTGAACAGGCTGGGCGCGGTGGCCAGGTAGTACACGCGGTCCGAGTCGGGGGACAGTGCGGTGTCCAGCGCGGCGTAGTCCTGCGCTTGCGTCACGTCCATGGCCACATAGTGCAGGCGCGTGAGGAAGTCCTGCCAGGCGGCTTCTTCAAACGCCTTGGGCTCGATGAAGGGCACGACCCGGGCCTGGAGGAAGGCCAGAAAATCGGCACGGCTGAACGGCTGGCGCCCGACGGGCTGGATGCGCGTACCCGCGGGCAGGTTGCCGTGCAGGTGCGCCGTGTACAGCGCCGGCAGGAGCTTGCGCACCGACAGGTCGCCCGCGCCGCCAAAGATGATCAGGTCCAGTGCATCCGGTGTCACGTCGGGAGCTGTTGAGCGCGTCATGTGGTTCTAATTAAATTACATAAAAGATAAATTTTTGTTGAAATTTAATTACGTTGCAAGGTTTTTCTTCCGCGGCTTGACGCAGGCGGCTATGCGATCGGCTCCAGTTCCGCACGGGGTTTGGGGCGCTGGTTTCTGGTAAAAATGGCCTGTTCCCATTGTGAGGCGGTCATTTTTTGCTATGAATAAATAACTACCTCTTGCGCTGCGGCAGCAGCACCGAGGCGATGGCCGCGACCATCAGGGCCACGGCGGCCCAGTCCTGCCAGTGCAGCACCTCGCCCAGCCACAGCGCGCCGCTGAACACGCCGACCACCGGGATGAACATCACACTCAGCGTGGACGCCACGGGCGGCAGCCCGCGCGCCAGGTAAAACCACGCCGCCTGCGCAAACACGAACACGCCCAGCGCGTTGAACAGCACGGCGCTCCAGCCCGAAGGCGTGGGCCAGCGCCAGGCGCCGCGCTCCAGCCCGAAGGCCAGCCCCGCCATCACGACCGTGGTCAGCGCGGTCATCCAGAAGGCAATCGTCAGCGTGGGCATGGGCAGGGTGGTGCGGCGCAGCATGCGCGTGCCCACGGCCCAGGTGGCGGCCGCCGTCAGCATCATGAGCACGCCCAGCGGGCGGCCCGCCATGTTGGTGAGTTCATGCCACAGCAGCAGCGCCACACCCAGCGCGGCCGCCGCCACGCCGCTCCAGGCCCGGCCGCCGAGCCGGTCGCCAAACCACAGCGCCCCGATCACGGCCGAGAAAATCGGCATGGTGTAGCCCAGGATCGCCGCCCGTCCGCTGGACAGCGACTGCACCGCCACGATGATCAGGCCGTGCCAGAAAAACATGTTGAAGGTGGCCAGCGTCAGCAGCTCGCGCCAATG
>ERZ1034363.1834-NODE-1834-length-11183-cov-3.023231_pt1 | contig 11183 bp, 12 predicted proteins | sample MGYA00520616_ERZ1034363 | MGnify/ENA primary metagenome ERZ1034363 (study PRJEB33736, sample SAMEA104284506) | Azolla filiculoides | biome: Urban; feature: Water surface; material: Ditch water | place: Netherlands | collected 2015-10-28 | depth 0-0.1 m ...
CTCAATGCCCGCGTCTCCGCCTTGAGCAGCCTGTCTTCTTTTTCAGCCATGCTGGTCCACGACATCAGTCAACCATTGCAGGCCTTGGAATTGGGTTTGTACGACCTGCAAGGTCGGCTCCCGCCGCACCAACTGGCCCAGCAAAGCCGACGCCATGCGGTAATCGCCCTTTTGCTCCAGCGCGAGCGACAAGGCGAACAGTTCCTCGCCATTGGCCGTCTTGCGCGCCAGCGCATCCGCCTCGCGTTCCACCGCTGCTTCATCGCTGGTCGAAGATGGTGGCGTCGGCGCGGGCGCCCCAGCCATCTGGGGATGACCCTGCCAGCCATAGCCCAGCGCCCCCAACAAGAGCACCGCCGCCACCGGCATCACGCGCGCCGCCGAATGGCGCAGGGCCAAGCCTAGCACCACCAGCACCGCCAGCAACAGGAGAATGAGCCAAAACCAACCCATCACGGCCTCCGCTTGCGAAAACGGCCGCGCACCAGCACCTGCCCGGCCACCACGGCGGCGAGCCACTGGCGGCGCGCGGTGAGGGCGCGGGAGGATGATTTCTTCATGGGGTCTCCGGTGATTCTTTGAATGGGGTTCAGGTTCAGGGCGTCAGCGCGCAGCCGATGCGTTGCAGCGCCGCGTCCACCCAGGCGGTGTCGTGCGTGCCATTGGCAATGTCGGCCAGGGTCCTCTTCTCTGCTTCGCCCTTGGCCAGGGTCGCGGCCAGCACGACTTCGACCTCGTCAAAGGGCACGCAGAACACGCCATCGGCGTCGCCCACGATCAGATCGCCGGGGTGGATGACCATGCCGTCGATGGCAATGGGCACGTTGATTTCGCCAGGGCCGTCCTTGTAGGGGCCACGGTGCGTGATGCCGGCGGCGAACACCGGAAAGGCGCCTGCGCCGATCACGGCCGCGTCGCGGATCGCGCCGTTCATCACAAAGCCGGCAATGCCGCGGGCCACCGCGTAGCTCACCATGATTTCGCCGATCAGCGCATTGGTCAGGTCGCCGCCGCCATCCACCACGATTACGTCGCCGGGCTGGGCCAGGTCCAGCGCCTTGTGGATCAGCAGGTTGTCGCCCGGGCGGGTCTTGACTGTCAGTGCCACGCCGGCCAGCGCGCCGCCCTGGTGCATGGGCCGCAGGCGCGGGCCGGCGGCGGTCATGCGGTGCAGGCAGTCGCTGATGTTGGCAACGGGCAGTCCATGAAAACGGGCCACCAGGGCGGCATCGACCGACCGGGTTCTGGGAAGAATGCGCAATCCGCTCAAGAGGGTCTCCTTTTGGGTGTGATGAGGTCCGCTGCGCGGGGCGCGCAAGGGGCAGCGTGCATTCTCGGGGACGTCACTGATAATAAAAAGCGATATTTATTTATCTTGATTGATCTGTTTTATGAATGTTTTGGCGCCCCGGCCACCTGCGCCCCACACCGCAATCCGCCACAGCCCACCCCAACCCGCAGCCACACGATGATGACGTTCAAACAACTTGAGGCAATTTACTGGGTGGCCCGGCTGGGCGGTTTCTCGGCGGCGGCCGAGCGGCTGCACACCACGCAGTCGGCCATCTCCCGCCGCATCCAGGAGCTGGAGGCGGCGTTCGACACGCCCTTGTTCGACCGCTCGCAGCGCACGGCGCGCCTGACCGAAAAGGGCGAGGAAATGGTTCTGCTGGCCGGCCAGATGCTGGCCCAGCGCGACGCGGCCACCGAGGCCTTCAGCCGCCCCGGTGTGGTGCAGCGCCGCATCCGCATTGGCGTGACCGAACTGACCTCCATGACCTGGCTCCCCCGGCTGGTGCGCCTGATCCAGGCGCAGTACCCGAAGGTCGTGATCGAGCCCGATGTGGACCTGAGCCTGAGCCTGCGCGACAAGCTGCTGGCCAGCGAAGTGGACCTGATCGTGGTGCCTGACGCCTTCCAGGACAGCCGCTTCGTGGCGCAGCCGGTGGGGCGCGTGGCCAGCGCCTGGATGTGCAAGCCCGGCCTGATGGACGCCAGCCGCCCGGTGGCGCTGCCGGACCTGGCCGCGCAGCGCCTGCTGGTGCAGGGCGACCGCTCGGGCACGGGCGTCGTCTACGGCCGGTGGTTCCAGGCGCAGGGCATCACGCTGCGCGACACCCTGGTCAGCAACAACATGATCGCGCTGATCGGCATGGCGGTGGCCGGCCTGGGCGTGAGCTACCTGCCGTGGCGCTGCCTGTCACCGCTGATTGCCGACGGCTCGCTGGCGGTGCTGCGGGTGGCGCCCGAGTTGCCCGAGGTGACCTACATGGCCATGCACCGCGACGAGGCCGGCGGCTCGCTCGTTGCGGCGGTGGCCGCGCTGGCGCAGCAGTGCTGTGACTTCTCGCGCCTGTTCCAGACCGGGGAGGGGGATGCTTCGCACGCGCTGGCGGGCGGCAGCGCCCTGGCGGCTGCCATTCAGTTGTCCTGAATCCATAGCAAGGAATGACCATTCCGCGATGGGAATATGCCAAAAAACCTGTCAATCTCCCGGAATGTGCGGTCCGTGGAGCTTCACCGGCACGGCGGCGCGCTTGCGCATGCGGATGTTGAGCATTTCGACGCTCAGCGAGAACGCCATGGCGAAGTAGACAAAGCCCTTGGGCACGTGGTACTCAAAGCCTTCGGCGACCAGCACCACGCCGACCACGACCAGAAAGGACAGCGCCAGCATCTTGATGGTCGGGTGGTCCGACACGAAGCGGCCAATCGGCCCGGCGAACACCATCATCAGCCCGACCGATGCGATGACGGCGGCGATCATCACCCGCACGTCGTCCACCATGCCGACCGCCGTGATGATCGAGTCCAGCGAGAACACCAGGTCAATCACCATGATCTGCAGGATGACCGAGGTGAAGGTCGCCTTGACGGCGCTGGACGCCTGGTGTTCCTCGCCTTCCATCGACTGGTGGATTTCGGTGGTGCTCTTCCAGATCAGGAACAGGCCGCCCAGGATCAGAATCAGATCGCGCCCGGAGATATCCTTGCCCAGCACGCTGAACAGCGGCGTCACCAGCCCGACGATCCAGGCCAGCACCAGCAGCAGGCCGATGCGCATGAACATCGCCATGAACAGCCCGATGCGGCGCGCGAACTCGCGCTTTTCCTTCGGCAGCTTGTCCACCAGGATCGAGATGAAGATGATGTTGTCGATGCCCAGCACCAGCTCAAGCAGGGTCAGCGTGGCAAATGCAATCCACATCTGCGGGTTGGTCAGCAGTTCAATCATGGGGGCCTTTGGGTCAGGGAAGCGACGATGGCTGCAACCGTCATGGGCGCAGCCGGGTGGTTGCGGATGGTAAGGGGCGGGACGCTTGCCCCTTCAACCGACCGGGGTTTCGCTCGGTGGCGCGCTGCCGGACCCGCCGAATCCCCGCGCAGCCATACTGGGCCCTGCACAACACCGTACTTCAAGGAGTTTCATGGCCCGTCACCACACCGAACGCCACCGTACCGACCGCATTGGCTGGCTGCGCGCCGCCGTGCTGGGCGCCAACGACGGCATTGTTTCCACCGCCAGCCTGCTGGTGGGCGTGGCGGCAGCCAGCGCCAGCCACGGCAACATCCTGGTGACAGGGGTGGCCGGGCTGGTGGCCGGCGCCATGTCGATGGCTGCTGGCGAATACGTGTCGGTCCACTCCCAGGCCGACACCGAAGCCGCCGATCTGGCGCGTGAGCGCGCCGAGCTGAAGGCCGACCCCGCGGGTGAGTTGCGGGAGTTGACCGCGATTTACGTGTCCCGCGGGCTGGAGGCCACCCTGGCGCAACAGGTGGCCGTGCAACTGATGGCGCACGATCCGCTGGGCGCCCATGCGCGCGATGAGCTGGGCATTTCTTCCGCCTTCAGCGCCCGGCCGGTGCAGGCCGCCCTGGCGTCCGCCGCCAGTTTTGCCGTGGGTGCGGCGCTGCCGCTGGGCGTGGCCGCGCTGGTGCCCGGCCCCGGGCTGGCCGCCTGGGTCTCGGGCCTGTCGCTGGTCTTTCTGGCGGGGCTGGGGCTGGTGGCCGCGCGGGCCGGCGGCGCCAAGGTCTGGGCCAGCGCCTGGCGCGTCACCTTCTGGGGTGCGCTGGCCATGGCCATCACGGCCGGGGTCGGTGCGCTGTTCGGCGCGGTGGTCTAAGCCCTGCGTCCCGCCCCATGAACGGGGGCCAGGGCGCGATGCCCTTGCCGCGCCGGCTTAGCGGGTGCTTGTGTCCAGCCACTTGCGCAGGCGTGCGGTGGCGGCGTTCAGGTCGGACTCGAACTCTTTCCAGCGGGTGGCACTGGCGCGCTGCATGTCGGCCAGCTTGCTTTCGGCGGCCTTCAGGTCCAGCTGCAGGCCGGCCACCTGCAGGTCGATCTGGGCCTTGGTCTCGGCGGTGCTCTGGGCGGCGCGGGCCTGCAGGTCCAGCAAGCGGGCATTGGCCCGGGCGATGTCCTGCTTGACGGTGGTGACAAACAGGTCACGCCGGGCGCTGTCCTTGACGTAGTTGAACTCCGGCATGGACGCCACCACGGCCTTGGGGGCGCCGGGCATCACGATCTTGCCGCCGCTCTCGCGGATCTGCGAGACGGGAATGGCCACGTTGTGCCGGCCCATGCCGATGAAGCCGCCGGCGCCCACGATCAGGTAGGAGACGCTGCGGTCGGGCGAGATGATCAGGTCCTCGACCTTGCCGATCTTCTCGCCGGTTTCGTTGACCACGGTCTTGCCCAGGATGCTCTTCTTGACGCTCCAGCCCAGGGCGACCTGGGTGGCTTCCGTCACGGAAATGCCCACGGTGGTGGAGCCCGCCACCTGGGCGCTGGCGGCGCCAATGGCGCCCAGGCTGCCGGCCAGCAGCATGGCGATCAGCAGGGATGTTTTCAGGGGAATGGGGTGCATGGCGTGCGTCTTTCAGTTGGGTTGTGATCCGGCGGTGCCCGCAGGCTTGCGGGCGGCTGGACTGTTTCCGGTTGTACCGGTGCAGGGGGCTCCGGGTCTGTGCGTCAGCCCACATGCGCAAGGGTTCAGGCCAGCCGGCGTCCCCGGTGCGTCCTGTGCGCTACGGGGCATCCAGCTGCCGGGCCACTTCGGCGCGCTTCATGGCCAGGTAGGGCGCGCGGTCCATCTCGTGCAGTTGGCGCGGGTACTTTTCGACCGCGGTGAACCAGCCCTGCAAACGCTGTTCCAGACGGGCTGCGGGCGCGGCCTGCCCGGAGGCCAGCCAGGTTTCGACGGCGAGGTAGTAGCGCATGGTGTTGCGTTCCACCATGCCCCGCATGCCGCCGATCAGGGCGGGCTGCCCATCGACGCCGGTGCCGGTCACGGTGAATCCGACCTTGTCACGGCCCACCGTCTGCAGATAGGCCTGCAGTGCCAGACGCGCCACAATATTCGTCGTGTAGGCGTAGCTGAGGTGGAAGAACGTCTTGCTGCCCGGCAACGCCACCGCCGCGAGGCGGATGCGGTAGCCGCTGGTGCCCAGCAGCCCCTGTTCAGCCTGCAGTTCGATGTCAAGGAAGTCCGGCGACGCCGCCAGCACGCGGTAGGTGAAATCCAGCGCATCCGTGTCGGCCAGCGCCTGGGGCGTTTTCTTGCCCACATGCACCTGCAGCATGTGCGCGCCCGGGGCTTTCTCCACCGCCCGGCAGGACTTGGTGTTGATGTGCAGGATCATCACCTCGCACCAGTGGGCCGGGCTGTTCAGTCCCGCGCTGACCTGCTCGAACGGCGCGTCGATGACGGCATGGATCTCGCCCTGCATCCGCTGCCCGTTCTCGCTGGAGGCCAGCACCAGCGCGCGCCCGAAGACGTTCTGGCGCAGCTGCGGGCCCAGGCTGGCGTAGCGTTCGAGCAGCCCGGCGGCGGAGTCCGCAGCCCCTCCGGCCTGGCCGATCAGGCACAGACCGACAAGCAGCAGGGCGCGCACGGCGGCGCGCAGGGGGCGGGTGGGCAGATGGGACATGGGCAAGGAAGCGCTGCGTGCGCCGGGGGAAAAGCCATTTCAGCAGGGCGAAAGCACCCCGGTGCAGCGTAGCTGCGCCCGCGCCCCGCGGTCTGTGCGCCAGCGCGCGCAGGCACCGGTGGATCACTCCCATAGTCATAGCGGACTATGACCATTCCACGCTGGGGTAGTGCCTTTTTTCTTGAAAATCAGCCCGGAGGCCGCCCGGGCCGGTCTCAGCGCTGCGCCCAGCGCCCCAGCCAGATCGCCCCGCCGATCATGGCGGCGTAGACCGCGAAGCCGGCGGCAATCACGACGAAGAAGCCGGTGGCCGGCACGTTGAACACGCGCACCGCCAGCCAGCCGCCGCCGGCTACCACCACCACGCGCGCCACGCTGCCGGCCAGCGGCCAGAACATGCGCCCGGCCCCCTGCGAGGCGAAGAACAGCGCCAGGCCCAGGCCGAACAGGCTGTAGCTGGCGCCCACGATCTGCAGGTAGTCGCCGCCAAAGGCGCGCACGGCGGGGTCGGCTGTGAAGTGGTTCATCCACAGCGCGGGTGCCAGCGCCGCCGTGGTGCCGATGGTGCCGGTGATCAGGGCCACGACGCTGGCGCCCGTCCAGGCCGCGCGCAGGGCGCGGTCGCGCTGGCCGGCGCCCATGTTGGTGGCCACCATGGTGGTCAGCGCGGTGCCAAAGCCGAAGGCAATCGGCACCATGATGTATTCCAGCCGCGCGGCCACGCCGTAGCCGGCCAGTGCGGCCGTGCCATAGCTGCCGATCAGCGCGGTGGCGGCGGCGATCGAACCGTTGCTCAGCACCGGGCTCAGCGAGGCGGGCGCGCCCACGCGCAGGATGGTGCGCAGCAGTGCCGGTCGCAGGCCCCAGCCGGCGTGGCGCAGCTGGATCGGTCCTTTGCCGCGCAGCAGGTGCGCCGCCAGGATCAGGCCGGTCAGCAGGCTGGTGGCCAGCGTGCTGGTGGCCGCGCCCGCCACGCCCAGGCCGGGCACCGGCCCCCAGCCAAACACCAGCAGCGGACACAGCAGCAGGTGGATGGCGGCCGTCACGGTGAGCATCAGCGAGGGCAGCACCATGTTGCCGGTGCCCCGCACCACCGCCGACAGGATGGTGGGCAGCCACACCAGCAGCGCGCCGCCAAACAGCACGTTGGAGTACGCCAGCGCCGCGTCCAGCGCCGCGCCGCGCCCGCCCATGGCGCCAAAGACATGGCGGCCAAAGCCCAGCAGGCCGCCGGTGAACAGCAGGGCCAGCACCAGCGCAATCAGCACCGCGTGCGGCACCAGCCGGTGTGCCTCGTCGCTGCGCCCGCCACCCAGGGCGCGCGCCACGGCCGACGCCACCGCGCCGCCCATGCCGCCATTGGACATCTGCTGCATCAGCATCGCCAGCGGAAACACCAGCGCCACGCCGGCCAGTGCGTCGGCGCCCAGGCGGCCCACGATGTAGCCGTCGTAGCCGATCACCACCGTGGTGGCGAACAGGCCGATGACGTTGGGGGTGGCCAGGCGCAGCAGCGTGGGCAGCAGCGGGGCGTGCAGCAGCTCGCGGGTGCGTCCGGCCATGGCAGCAGATGCCGCAGTGGACGGTGTGGGCGCGGCAGTCGTGCCGGCGGTGGGTGCGGCGCCGGTGCTCATGATGGCTGCGCCTGTCCGCCCAGCAGCGCCATGCAGTCGTCCAGCAGCGCGTGCAGGGCGACCACGCGCTCCGCGCCCAAAGTGGCGTTGACATTCAGCTGCGCAGCCTTCCAGTACGCCAGCGCCTCGGCCTGCTTGTCGCGCCCGGCCGGCGTGAGGGTGATGAGGCGGCTGCGCGCATCGGCGCCCGCAGCCTGCACCAGCCAGCCGGCGGCCAGCAGCGGCTGCAGGTTGCGCGTCAGCGTGGAGGCGTCCAGCCCCATGCGCCGCGCCAGCTCGCCCGGCGCAATCGGCCCCTGGTGCAGCACATGGTTCAGCAGCGAATACTGCGTGGTCTTGAGCCCCGCCTTGGCCAGTTCGACGTCGTAGTGCCGCGACAGCAGCCGGGCCATCTGGCGGGTCTTGAAGTTGGTGCAGCCCCGCGGGGCGACGGTGGTGGTGTGCATGGATAAATTGTAGCTGCAATGGTTGCAACTGCAAGTTTTTCCGTGTCACCACGCCCGTGCGTCGGCTCTTTCGGAGAACGCGGTCCGGGCCCCTGGTTTGGTGCGCCTCTTCAGGCCCAGAAGTCGTAAACGATGCCGTTGCCGGTCTGGCCCACGACGTTGGCCTGGTTCTCTGGCGACTCGGAGAAGTCCGCCAGGACTTTTTGCCAGGTCTTCTCCTGGTTGTTGGCAAGCTGGTCCATCCACCAAGCATAGCCGCCCGCATCCGGTGTGCGGTCCAGCACATTGGCGTAGAGCCCGGTGAGGAACTCGCCGTTGGTCGGCTGGGTGCCGTACAGGGTGCGGAACTCGTTCGAGTCGATAAAACGGGCCGATACTTCGATCAGGTCCATGCCGGCATCCATCTGCGCGATCCAGTAACCCAGTCCAACCGAGTCGGGCGTCCGGTCAAAGGCCGCCTTGTAAATGCGGTAGGCCTTGCCGGCCAGGCCGGTGCTGCCCACATCGAAAGCCACGGTCTTGTCGAGAAACTCCAGCCGCTCCACTGACTCCAGGCTGTCCTGTCCGTCGCGGTAAAGGACACGGTCCAGGACGGCGTAATGGCTGGCATCGGTTTGGGTGATGGTGTAGTCCGTCATCTGGCCCGCGTAGACCGCCGTGTCAATGCCTGCACCGCCCAGCAAGGTGTCGTTGCCTTCATAGCCCTCCAGGAAGTCGTTGCCAGACGTGCCGTTGAATGTATCGGCCTGGCTGAACAGGTCGCGCCAGTTTTCCGTCTGACCATAGGTCCAGTTGCCCAGAAGGGTGATGGAGTTGCCGCCCAGGCTGGCGTAATGCTTCACGTAATTGCCTGCCGCATTGGTTTCGCTGCGGAGGTACAAGCCGTTGGCAAGCGCGATTTCTTCCGTGGTGTTGAAGGCGTAGGTCGATCCGCTTTCGCTGATGCGCATGTCGCCCGATGCCGTGAATTGGTTGCCGTAGAGATTGAAGGCGATGCTGGAGACCCGGCCTGCGACACCGAGGACCCCGCCGCCGTGCAGATCCGTGTGCATGTCCAGGTTCAGATCGACGCCATTGACGATGATCCGGCTGATGAGAACATCTCTTTCGTACTGCGCCGTCTGAAAGTTCTGGCCGTACATGGCGAAGCTGCCACCGCCGTAGAGCCAGCCGGATACATAGTTGTTGGTGATGGTGTCGAACTCACCGTTGAGGGCATTCCCCAAAGACGCATAGACGTCATCCAGGTACCCGAGGCTGTTCGATGCGGACTCCCAATAGCCGCGCTTCCATGTGCTTGCCGAGATGTTGGCCATGATGGCTCCTGATAGATAGGTAAACAGCCTCAATTATTGCCACGACAGCCACCAGGGTCGCCACCGTTTGGGGCGCGTGGCCTGCGTAAGCCACCGCAAGACGGGCCTGCGGTCAATCCACAGCCCGGCCTTGCGAGCGTATCCAGGTATAGGTCAGGCCGATCCCGGCCGAGACGCCGCCCTGGCGTTGCAACAGCGGGCTGGCTGCATTGGCGGCGCCCGCCACCGTGTCGGCGTTCGCAAAGGCGAACAGGCGCAGGTCCGGCGACAGGTCCCGCGACAACCCGGCCGAGAGCCGCCACCGGATCAGCCCGCTGCGGGCCAGATAGGCCGGACGCGCTGGCGTCGCGTACGCGGGCGCCACGCCGTAAAAGGTGTCCGCCATCCGCTGGTTGCCCCACGCGGCGCTCAGGCTGGCGCTGGTGTTCCAGCCGCTTGCGGTGCGGCGCTCCAGGATCAGTTCGGGTTCGAAGACCATGCCCTTGTGCGCCAGCCCGTCGTTCAGGTCAAACACGCCGCGCAGGGGCAGTTCGGCGCGCAGGCGGCTGGTGCCCGGCCCGGTGCCCAGGTACCACTTCAGGCGCGGACCGAACTCGACCAGCGTGCCGAGGTCGGGCATGCCCTGGCGCGCCGCAATGCCGCTGGACCGGGTTCCGAAGGCGCCGGCAAAGCCGACATCCAGCTCAAATTCCGGCGTCTTGATGGCCCGGATGCCCGCGCCGCCCCGGTCCGCCCGCAGGTACTGGCCCCGGTAGATCAGGTAGGGCAGCGCCAGACCCCGTTGCACCTGCGCTGCTGCGCCGGGGTAGGCCTGTTGCGAGACCGCCAGGCCGACCGCGCCGACCTCCCACAGTGGCAGACCGGGCGCGTCCTGCGCCAGGGCGAAGGTGGGCATGGCCAGGGCGGCGAGTGTGCACAGCAAGGATCTCGATGGAATGAACAACATGGGGCTCCGGGCGGTTGACGGGACGGACCTTGGTACTTTACGGCGGAAATCCGGCGGGGGCTTGATTTCAAGCCGATTTGCGTCTACACCACGCCATTGGCGTCCCGTAGCGCACTACCATCAACGCCCCATGCATCCAGAACATCTGCAAACCTGTGTACGTTCCCGTGACCGCCTTGCGCGCCTAGGGGCGAAGGCCTCCACCGTTGCGGCCGTCCTTTTGGCCGGGGTGCTTTGGGGGCTGGGCCTTTGCGCGCACGCGCAAGAGCCCCCGGTGGACCCCGCCGCCGCACTGCAGTCCCAGCGGATCGCCTTGCAGTCGCAGTTGCGCGCCAGCGCCTTCGGCACGCCGCTGTTGCTGAGTTCGCGTGATGCAAGCAGTCAATTTGAAGGCGAAGTCCATGCGGAGATCGCGCACTCTTTTGCCGATGTCACTGCCGCCTTCAAATCGGCTGCAACCGTCTGTGAACTGCTTTTTCTGCACCTGAACGCGCGCGCATGCCATCCCGCCTCAACGGCGGAGGGCGAAGCCCTGACCCTGACCATCGGCCCCAAGCGCGCGCAGGACTCCGATCTGCGCCACCAACTGCGCTACGCGATGCGCGTCGAGGCCACGACGCCCGCGTATTTCCGCGTGACGCTGCACGCTGCACGCGGGCCGCTGGGAACGCGGGACTACCGCATCGTCTTCGAAGCCGTGCCGATCGATGCCCGCCACTGCTTTGTGCGCATGGGCTACGCCTACCGCACCGGGGCGCTGGCACGGATCGCCATGGACGCCTATCTGGCCACGGCCGGGCGCGCCAAGATCGGATTCACCGTGACCGGGCAGGACGAAGCCGGGCGGCCCGTGCTGGTGAACGGCGAGCGCGCTGCGCTGGAGCGCAATGTCATTCGCTATGTGCTGGCG
>ERZ1034363.1835-NODE-1835-length-11179-cov-2.163664_pt1 | contig 11179 bp, 9 predicted proteins | sample MGYA00520616_ERZ1034363 | MGnify/ENA primary metagenome ERZ1034363 (study PRJEB33736, sample SAMEA104284506) | Azolla filiculoides | biome: Urban; feature: Water surface; material: Ditch water | place: Netherlands | collected 2015-10-28 | depth 0-0.1 m ...
AAGCCTCTTTGCCGTCAGGAGTTTTTAATTCATGGCTAATAACAGGAAACAATGCGATCACCGGAATGCCTAACTTAACGCAGTCTTCAGCAATTGGAATCAGTAGGTCTAAAGATACGCGGCTAACGCCCGGCATGGATTTCACTTCTTCTTTGCGGCCATTACCTTCTAACAAGAAAACAGGATAAATAAAATCACTACTGGTGAGCGTATTTTCTTGTACTAAGCGGCGCGACCAATCAGTTCTTCGTAATCGACGTGGGCGATGAAAAAGTTGCATATAAAACCTTATGATGAAAGTTGGGGTTTTAGGTTCTTAGAAATACGATTTTCATTGCTGGTGTGTGCTGCTGATGCTTCAATGCCAAGCCATCCTGAGACCATTGAATCAGCTTCAACCAGTCCAATGCGTTTGGTGCTTGAGAATAACTGAGCTGTGTAAGGACCATTTGGGTTGAGTTCTTTTAGCTTGTTTTGTAGCTTTTTCAGAGCTAAACGACCTTCAGATTGGTTAAGTTTGTCACATTTTGTTAATAAAACATGAATAGGGCGACCTGTTGGCGTAAACCATTCAATCATTTGCTGGTCTAGGTCGGTCATGCCTCTTCTGGAGTCCATAATCAGAACCATGCCCTTTAAATTGGGCCTCGTCTGCAAATAGGTGGATAGCAAATTATTCCAATGAGACCTGGTTTTAAAGTCTACTTGGGCATAGCCATAACCCGGAAGGTCGACTAAATTCGCTAAATTGGTCTTATCTTTCGTTAAAATACCGAAAAAGTTGATATGTTGCGTTCTTCCAGGGGTTTTGCTGGCAAACGCTAGCCTATTTTGCTGGCAAAGTACGTTAATGGCCGTGGATTTCCCTGCATTTGAGCGACCGGCAAAGGCCACTTCAGGGATGTCCCAGGTGGGTAAATCAACCAAATGGTTAATCGTAATAAGAAATTGTGCTTGATGTAAGGTCGACATAGGTGTTTAAAAGGTTAGACCTATTGTAAAATCTCTCGTTGATAATTAGTTGTTTAATTAAAAATAAAGATTTTTGAATCTTTCGCATCATATACATAGGGTGAGTGCACATGCGTCAAACAATTTCAGCCACATTAAAGACTTTAGTGATTACTTTGGGTTTGTCATTAGCAAGCGTGAGCTTTGCTGCTGAGCCTGCTGCAAAGCCAGCTGCTCCTGATGCAGCCAAAGGTGACACGCTATATAACAGTGGCGATGCCAAAAGAGGCGTTGTAGCCTGCGTTAGCTGTCACGGTACTAATGGCAATAGTGGTGCAGCGGCGTATCCAAAGCTAGCTGGTCAGCACGCTGCATACACTGTTAAGCAGCTAAAGGATTACAAAGGCGGTAAAGATCGTGTAAACGCAATTATGGGCGCGTTTGCAGGTTTATTGTCTGAAGAAGATATGGCTAACATAGGTGCTTATTTAGAAAAGCAAACTCCAGGAACGGGTACTGCTAAAAACAAGGCAAGTATTGAATTGGGCCAAAAGATCTACCGTGGTGGTATTGCTTCAAAATCAGTAGCAGCTTGTGCTGGTTGTCATGGTCCTAATGGTTCAGGTATCCCAGCACAATACCCACGTATCTCCGGTCAACATGCTGAATACACAGAAGCACAGTTAGTTGCCTATCGTTCTGGGGAGCGCAAGAACAGCGTGCAGATGAGCGCGATTGCATCTAGAATGTCTGATGCAGAAATCAAGGCTGTAGCAGACTATATCGCTGGCGTACGTTAATAAAACTTCTTTAAGTTTTTCTAATAAGAAGGGCCCACGAACTTAGTTTGTGGGCTTTATTTTTTATAGATTAGGGTATGACTATTTCTTCAACAGATATCAGCGCATTTAAAAGGTTTAATCGTGCCAGCGTAGAGCTTTTGTCATCTATGCGATTTGCGATTGCTTTGTTAACAATTATTTCAATTGCTAGCATCATTGGTACTGTCATCAAGCAAAGTGAGCCCTACGCAAATTATGTGAATCAATTTGGGCCATTCTGGGCCGAGATTTTTAACGGCTTGGGTTTGTTCGCTGTTTACACGGCGTGGTGGTTCCTATTAATTTTGGCGTTCTTGGTTGTATCAGTTTCCTTTTGTGTTTTACGTAATGCGCCAAAAATGCTGGCGGACATTCGCGCATGGAAAGAGCATGTCAAAGAAGGCGGTTTGCGTGCATTACATCACCACTTTGAGTACACAAGCCCGCTTAGTCATCAGGCTGCAGCAGATGCCATTGCTAACCGTTTAGTTAAAGATGGCTATTCAGTAAAAACTCAATTAGCAGATGATCACTCTAAAGTGATGGCCAAAAAAGGTGCGGCGAGTAAATGGGGTTACATCTTCGCGCACAGCGCCATTGTTTTAATTTGTTTGGGTGGCCTGTTGGATGGTGATTTATTTACAAGAGGCCAAATTTGGTTTGGCGGTAAAAGTATTTTGCCTAGCAATACTCAAGGCATGCTCATTTCTGAAATTCCAAGCGAGCATAAGTTAAGCGCTAGTAACCCAAGTTATCGTGCGAATATTTTTGTGCCAGAAGGTGGCACAAGTGCAACAGCTTTATTAAGTGCAACTAGCGGCAGCATTATTCAAGAGTTACCTTTTTCAATTGAATTGAAAAAGTTTCATGTTGAGTATTACAGCACTGGCATGCCTAAACTCTTCATGAGTGAAGTGTTGATTAAAGACCTTGATACAGGTAAAGAGTCCGAAGCAAAGATTAAAGTGAACGAGCCTTTAATCCATCGTGGAGTGGCTATTTATCAATCTAGTTTTGAAGATGGTGGATCAAAATTAAAGTTGCGCGCTTATCCGATGTTGGGTGCCGCACATTCTATTAAGACAAGTTTTATGGTGAGTGGGGAGGTTGGACAAAGTACGGCATTAAAGTCCAACAATGGCACAAGTTACACATTAGAGTTTGTTGGGTTTAGGCCAACAAATGTGGAGAATATTTCTAATGCTTCTGGGCAATCTGACGCTAGAGGAGTTGCTACACAATCTGCTGATGCTGGCTTAGCAAAAGCATTAAATAATCGTTTAGGTTCGGGCGCCAAAACAAGCAAGACAACGGATTTGAAAAACGTTGGCCCATCAGTGCAATATAAGCTTCGTGATGCGTCTGGTCAGGCACGCGAATATAGCAACTACATGCAGCCACTTTTCTTAGATGGCATGCCTATGTTTTTATTTGGGGTACGAGAAAGTGCAGCTCAAGAGTTTAGATACTTGCGTGTTCCGGCTGATACTAATTTAAGTCTTAATGAATGGCTAACATTACGGACTATTTTGCAAGATCCTCGCGCAAGACAAAGAGCTGTTGAACGTTTTGCGCAAACTTTAGGTCAGCAAAAAGGTTTCTCATCATCACCACAGGCAATTGCGCAATTAAAAGAAAGCGCGATGCGCTCGATAGAGTTATTTGCTGGAGCTAGCGATTTTGCTGTGACCCAAGCCAAAGAAGCCGGCACGATGCCAGGAGGTTTTGCTGCTTTAGGTGGATTTATTGATCAGGCTGTTCCAGAAGCAGAGCGAGAAAAAGCAGCTGAAGTCATTTTGAAGGTTTTAAACGGCGTTATTTGGGAGCTCTGGCAAGAAGCTAGAGCCCAATTAAATTTAGCACCCGCCAAGCCAGATCAAGAGAGTCAAAAGTTCATTCAGGCTGCTACATCAGCTCTATCAGATGCAAACTTTTATCCAGCACCCTTGGTTTTTCAGTTGGATTCATTTGAAGAGGTAAAAGCAAGTGTTTTCCAGGTAACAAGATCCCCTGGTAAGAACATGGTTTATCTAGGTTGTTTACTATTGGTGCTGGGCATTTTTGCAATGTTCTATTTACCTGAGCGCAGAATTTGGGTTAGAAGCTTAGGTGAAGGCAAGAATCTTTTTGCAATGTCGACGTCACGAAAGACTCTTGATTTTGAAAAAGAGTTTACAAAGTATCAGGAAGATTTAAAAAATGGAAACTAAATACGTTAGTTCAGTTCAAGGTGGTTGGACGCTAACTCTGCGTCAAAGTATTGCGGATGTTTTCAAATCCTTGCAATGGGTTGATTATCTGTTTGCGATTGCCTTGGTGATCGGCGCTGTTGTTGCTGAGATGAAATTCTCAGCGTATATGGACGGTTACGAGCAAGCAATTTTATTTTGTTCTGTTCCTGTTTTGGCATTCTTAGGTTGGTCTTGGGCGCCGTTAAGAAATTTAATGATTGGTGCAACAGCCTTAGCATTTTTAGCGATTTATTTCTATCAAACACCTGAAGGCGGATCCTTAGCGAGATCAGAGCAAGCATTCTTTTTAAAGTACATGCTTTCTAGCCAGTCAGCTATTTTATGGATGAGCGTTTTCTTTGCTTTAAGTACTTTGTTTTACAGCTTAAGTTTTGCACTACGTTCAAATGCAATGGGGCCAGCAGCATCAAAGCTTTCATGGGCTGCGGTTTACATTGGTTTAACAGGTATGTTGGTGCGTTGGTATGAGTCTTATTTGATGGGTGCTGACATTGGCCATATTCCCATTTCGAACTTATACGAAGTATTTATCCTATTTTGTTTAATTACAGCGCTATTCCATTTGTACTATGAAGCTCGCTACCAATCTTTGGTTCTAGGGGCATTTGTTCTTTGGATTATTCTTGCCGCTGTTGCTTTTATATTCTGGTACAGCGTGTCGAGAGATGCCCACCAGATTCAACCATTAGTTCCTGCTCTTCAAAGTTGGTGGATGAAGATTCACGTGCCAGCCAACTTTATTGGTTACGGTACTTTTGCTTTAGCTGCAATGGTAGCGATAGCTTACTTGCTAAAGTCAAAAAATATATTGGCAGATCGCTTGCCAAGTCTAGAGCTCATGGATGACGTCATGTATAAGGCCATCGCTGTTGGCTTTGCATTTTTCACAATTGCGACAATCTTGGGAGCTCTATGGGCTGCCGAAGCTTGGGGTGGTTACTGGAGTTGGGACCCTAAAGAAACTTGGGCATTGATTGTCTGGTTGAACTACGCAGCTTGGTTGCACATGCGCTTGATGAAGGGCCTAAGAGGTGTTGTAGCTGCTTGGTGGGCCCTAGTTGGATTGTTAGTAACTACCTTTGCATTCATCGGCGTTAATATGTTCTTATCAGGCTTGCACAGCTACGGAACACTTTAATTCGCGGTAAAACACCTGCTTAATTATTGAATTAAGCAGGTAGTAGTTTTTCGTTAGCAAAAAGACTTTCAATAGTCTCTCGTTCACGAATCAAGTGAACTCTTTCGCCATCAACCATTACTTCAGCAGCGCGACCTCTGGTGTTGTAATTGGAGCTCATCGTAAAACCATAAGCGCCAGCGGAGAGAATTGCTAGCTGATCGCCTGGTTCAACTTTTAGATCACGATCTCTACCTAGCCAATCTCCTGATTCGCAAATAGGACCAACGATGTCATAGGTCATTGACGAAGCTGAGCTTTGATCATTGACTGCCACGATGGCATGGTAAGCCTCGTACATAGCTGGACGCATGAGGTCATTCATGGCTGCATCGACAATACAAAAATTCTTCGTCTCACCTGGTTTGAGATATTCAATCGTGGTGAGTAGTAAACCTGCATTACCAACCAATGACCGACCTGGCTCAAATAAAACTTCTAGATCGCCAAAACCCTTGTCTTCAATATGATTTAAAAGTGTATTGGCAAAGTCAGTGATGGCCGGTGGTGTTTCATTGGTATAGCTAATACCTAAGCCGCCACCGATATCAAGGTGATGAATCTTAATACCCGTCGCATCTAAAGCTTTAATCAAATCTAAAACGCGATCTAAAGCATCTAGGTAGGGACTGATTTCAGTAATCTGTGAGCCGATGTGACAGTCAATGCCAATAATTTCACAGAAAGGCATTTGAGCAGCTGCTTGATAAGTGGCAATCACATCATCATAAGCAATACCAAATTTATTTCCTTTTAGACCTGTTGAAATATAAGGGTGTGTTTTTGGATCAACGTCAGGGTTGACTCGTAAAGAAATCTTGGCTTTAACACCTAAGCTACCTGCTACTTCATTGAGTCGTGTGAGCTCAGGAATGGATTCTAAGTTAAAGCATTTCACGCCAGCCTTGAGCGCTGCAATCATCTCTGATTTGCTTTTACCTACTCCGGAAAAAACAACTTTATCTGCTGAGCCGCCAGCTGCTAACACGCGGGCTAATTCACCAGCGCTAACAATATCGAAACCTGCACCTAATTTAGCAAACACATTCAAGATTGCTAAATTACTATTGGCTTTCATTGCATAGTGAACGCGGGCGCGTCTAGCGCCATTAGATCGAACGCAGGCTGCTTCATAGGCATTAAAAGCATCAGTAAGAGCTTTTTTGCTGTAAACGTAAGTTGGCGTACCAAATTGCTTTGCAATGTCCGATAGCGCTACATCTTCGGCATGCCAAAGCTTGTTTTTAAGTGAAAAACCATTGAGGTGAGGGATGAGACTCATTTAACTTCTTTCGCAGGCGGCCATTGTTTTTGCATTGGCTCAGCCTTTTCTGGAGGGTTGGGCAGATTGGGAACATTGGGGTGCGTTAGCGGGCCACGTATCCCACATCCGAGAAGGGATATTGCCGCACAAAGAATCCAAGTCCTAGATACAATAAAACGCATATAAATATAAGTTTAAAAGTGATCGCTGACTATAGCATGGCCAATACCGAAAATATGAACAAAAATTTAACTGAAATTGAACCCTTATCTGACTCAAGTTTTTATACGATTGCAGAAAAGACCCTAAAAGCAATTGAAATGTCTTTAGAAGAGGCATTCCAAGAGACAGATTTAGACCTTGATATTGCTCGCCAGGGTGGAAATGTCGTCAATATTCAGTTTGAAGATCGCAGCGTGATTGTGGTCAATACACAGGCTCCACTTCAGGAGATCTGGGTTGCTGCCAAAGAAGGTGGTTTTCACTATCGCTGGGCTGGAACTCTAGTAAAGCCTTTGTGGTTAGACACAAAAACGGGCGCCGAATTATTTGCGGAGTTGAGTCGCTTAGCTAGCCAGCAAGCCAAGGCTAATCTTCAGGTTGTGTATCGCCCTTAATTAGCTTTGACAATAACTGGTTTATTCAAGAACAGTAGTTCTGCCTAAAAATGGTACGAATTCTGGAATAACCCAGTCACCATCTTGTTGTGAAACACCGGCAGGAGGTGTCCTTGGACTCTCAGGCATTCCACTTAGGGCTGTTTTCATGTAGCGCGTCCACATGGGTAGCGCTAAGCCACCACCGGTTTCTCTATCACCCAAACTCTTTGGTTTATCAAAGCCAATCCATGCTACTGCAACAATATTAGGATGGTAACCGGCAAACCATGCATCCATAGATTCATTGGTTGTACCTGTTTTGCCTGCAATATCGCTACGTCCTAAAGCTGGTCTTGCTGATGCCGCTGTTCCAGTTTTTGTCACTTCTTGTAAAAGACTATCCATCACAAAAGCTGTTCGGGAATCTAAAACTTTAAGTTGGCTGTCACCAGACTTTTGAGGCGTTGCCTCGAAAAGAACATTGCCCTTTGCATCGAGCACTTTGCTAATCAAATAAGGCTCAACACGGTAGCCGCCATTTGCAAATACACCATAGCCGGTAGCTAATTGCAAAGGCGTTACAGAGCCCGCACCTAATGCCATGGTTAGGTAAGGCGGATGTTTTTCAGCTTCAAAACCAAAGCGCTGAATATAGTCTTGAGCATAGCGAGCTCCAATTTTGCGAATTACTCGAACTGAAACTAAGTTTTTTGATTTTGCTAAAGCGGTACGAAGGCGCATATGACCTTCAAACTTACCATCATAGTTTTTGGGTTCCCACATTTGGCCGCCAGTTTCTAGGCCGCTAATAGATAGGGGGGCGTCATTAACGATTGTATTGGGCATGATGCCTTTTTCAATGGCGGCTGCATAAACAAAAGGTTTGAATGAGGAGCCCGGCTGACGTTGAGCTTGGGATACGTGATTAAACTTATTTCTATTATGGTCAAAGCCACCAACTAAAGCGCGAATGCCGCCATCATGGGTATCTAAGGCCACAAATGCTGCTTCGACTTGCGGCATTTGTGCAAGCACCCAGCGACCATCTGAAGGAAGCACTCGAATAATTGCCCCTGGCTTGATTTGTTGTTTAGGCTGAGCTTTTTCTGATAGAGCAATGCTTCCTAGTTTGAGGTCATCACCTTTGATGCTGATGGTGTCACCTGTTGCGATAACTACTTTAATGTCTTTCAAATTTACTTCTGTGACAACACCTGCTAACAAATCATCGCTACTTGGGTGATCACTCAAAGCATCATCAATGGCGCGTTGCTTTTCTACGGAACCTTCTGGAAGATTGATATAGCCTTCTGGACCACGGTACTTGTGACGTAGTTCGTAATCCATAATGCCTTTACGAACTGCAGAGTAGGCGGCATCCTGTTCAGACTTGCGAATCGTTGTGATGACAGTCATACCTTGTGTGTAAATGCTGTCGCCATATTCGCTAATTAATAATTGGCGAGCCATTTCTGCGGCGTAGTCAGCCTTTGTTAAGAACTCTTTGCCCACACCTCGAACATGTAACGTTTCTTGCAAGCCGGATTCATATTGACTTTGCGTAATCATTTTTAGATCACGCATTCTTTGCAAAATGTATTCTTGTCTGATTTTTGCTCGGCGGTAATTCACGACTGGGTTATATGCTGATGGTGCCTTAGGCAAACCAGCAAGCATTGCAGCTTCAGCAATCGATATTTCACGAATGTCTTTGCCAAAGTAAATCTGAGCAGCACTAGCAAAACCATAAGCTCTTTGACCAAGATAGATTTGGTTCATGTAAAGCTCAAGAATTTTTTCTTTAGATAAGTTGGCTTCAATTTTCCAAGCAAGCAGTACCTCATAAATTTTTCTGCTAAATGACTTTTCATTTGTTAAGAAAAAGTTTCTAGCTACTTGCATTGTGATTGTTGAAGCACCTTGCGATAGTCTGCCGCGCAAGTTGGCAAGAGTAGCTCTGAGCACCCCCCAATAATCAACGCCACCGTGTTCATAAAAGCGCTCGTCTTCAATAGCCACCACCGCATTTTTTAAATAGGCGGGCATTTCTTGAATTGACATAACACTACGACGTTCTTCACCAAACTCACCAATCAATGCATTGTCGGCTGTATAGATCCTAAGTGGCACCTTAGGTTTGTAGTCTGTGATGGTATCTAAATCAGGTAAGTTTGGTTTAGCAATAATCAGTGCGTAGGCAATGACCAAGCCTATCAAGATAAGACCTGCACTCCCAAGAAAAATTCCCCATCGAATCATGTACTGGCGCCAGTCTCGTTGAGAATTTCTAGGTTGTCTTCCACCGCCAAGACGTGATGGTGGGCGAACAGGGGTGCGTGATGAGCTCATGGTTTGATTATAGAGATAGCTTAGCAATTAGGCTTAAAAATAATGTCAGATGTTTCTGACATAAAAATCTGAAATTGCATACAAAAAACAGGATGGGTCTGATTCTTTTTTGAACTCATTTTTTTCAAAATACTGGGATGTTTAAAAGATCCCTTACTTCTGAAGCTTTTGATGCAGTTTCTGTTGAGCAAAAAAGCATTAATTCAACTATTCAAGATGAATTGGTTCCTCTTAATAAATTTTTAAGCATTTACTCAATGCCAGCCCATTTGGCTTTGATAGTTGGAATTATCTTAGCGCTGATTTATTTAATTTTTGAACAAATAGCTCAAGTTTAAATTGAAATTGAAATAATTGTGAAGCTGACTTCACGGCTGCCTTTCAGTGCTGCTTTTAAAGGGTCCATGCCTGCTTCAATATGGCGCATGATGTTTTCTAGGACCACGATGGCATCATCAACCACTAAACCCACTGCGATGGTGATACCCAGCAAGGAAATGTTATCAAGACTGTATCCGAGCCAATACATTAAGGAGAAAGCACCAATTAAAGAGATGGGTAAACTTAACGCTGGAATAATCGTGGCTGATACATGCTTTAAAAATAAGAAAATAACCATTACTACTAAAGCAATGGTGAGTAATAAAGTGAAATTCACATCATGAATCGACTCGCGAATTGATTTAGAGCGATCAATTAATAAATTCAATTTGATAGATGCGGGCATTTGTTGTTCAAACTGCGGCACCATTTTTCTGACAGAATCAACTACTTGAACTGAATTAGCAGTTGGCTGCCTCAAGATGGCTAGAGCAATCGATCTTTCGCCGTTAAATGCCGCAAGAGTTTTGACGGATTCATAACTCTCTTGAACGTCTGCAACATCTTTTAGTCGAATAGGTAAGCCATTGCGTTGAGCCACAATCAGGTTGGCATATTCACTCGCCTTAACAATCTGAGGGTTGGCGTAAATGGTTAATAGTTGTCGAGGACCATCCAGTACTCCGACAGGTGTATTCGAATTAGCGCTATTGATCGCTTTAGCCAAATCATCAATGGTGAGATTTTTAGCACTTAGAAGAGCTGGGTTGACTAAAACTCTGACTGCGTAGCGTTTTTGACCATAGACCAAAACTTGTGCAACGCCATCAATGGTTGAGAGTGTTGGGGAGATAAGGTTTTCTGCGTAATCATTAATTTGGGACAGATCCATCGATGGCGATGTCATTGTCATAATTAGAACTGGAGCATCCGCTGGGTTAACTTTGCGGTATGACGGTGGATTCGTCATCTCAATTGGCAGGCGCTTTTGTGCGCGCAAAAGCGCAGCTTGGACATCAACGGCAGCTTTATCAATATCGCGATCGTTATTGAATTCGAGTGTGATGTTGGAAGTGCCTAGAGTATTTGTTGAGCTGATGACAGTAATGCCATCAATTGTTGAGAATTCTTTTTCTAAGGGTAGGGCCACAGAAGATGCCATGTTCTCTGGGCTCGCGCCGGGTAAATTGGCGCTAACTTGAATTACAGGTGTGTTAAAGCTAGGTAGAGCAGCAACAGGTATCTTGAAGTAAGCCATTGTTCCGGCGACAACGGTTGCTAATGACAGTAAAACTGTCATGACTGGACGGCGTATGCATAATTCTGAGATGTTCATTGTGGCTTAGCTTTCTCAGCACTTTTTGTTTCTCTAATTTGTCCGTTTGGACGTAAGTTTTGTTTGCCTTCCACCACAATCTTATCTTCAGCAGCCACACCAGTTACAG
>ERZ1034363.1839-NODE-1839-length-11152-cov-2.630429_pt1 | contig 11152 bp, 9 predicted proteins | sample MGYA00520616_ERZ1034363 | MGnify/ENA primary metagenome ERZ1034363 (study PRJEB33736, sample SAMEA104284506) | Azolla filiculoides | biome: Urban; feature: Water surface; material: Ditch water | place: Netherlands | collected 2015-10-28 | depth 0-0.1 m ...
CGCGCACAGCAGGAGCAGCAGCGGGCGCAGCAGGAACAACAGCGCGCCCAGCAGCAACAGCAGGCCCAGCAACGCGCGCAGCAGGAGCAGCAGTGGGCGCAGCAGGAACAACAGCGCGCCCAGCAGCAACAGCAGGTTCAGCAACGCGCACAGCAGGAACAGCAAAGGGCGCAGCCTGAGGCGCGCCGGCCTGGCATGCCAGGGCAACCCGGCCAGCCACCTGCTACGGCACAGGGCCAGCCCTCGACGGAGGGTCGCCGTCCCGGCATGCAAGCCCAGCCGGTTCAGCCATCGGCCACGGCCCAGGGGCCATTGCCGCCAGACGGCCGCCGTCCCGGCATGCAGGGTCAGCCCGGCCAGCCGCCTGCCACGGCACAAGGTCAGTTGCCGCCGGATGGCCGCCGTCCCGGCATGCAGGGTCAGCCCGGCCAGCCGCCTGCCATGGCCCAAGGGCAGCTGCCCCAGGAGGGGCGCCGCCCCGGCGTGCAAGGCCAGCCGGTTCAAGCACCTGCCACTGCACAGGGCCAGCCTTCGACGGATGGTCTCCGTCCCGGTGTGCAGGGTCCACCCGGCCAGCCGCCTGCCATGGCACAGAGGCAGCTTCCGCAAGAGGGGCGCCGCCCTGGCGCAGAGGGACGGCGCGCACCACCCGCACAACCGGTGGCGGTTGACACGGCGACCAGCGTGGTGCCTCGGGGGGATCGGAACAGTTTCGACATCCGTCACAAGAACGCCGATGGCTCGCAGATGGTGATCTCGCAGACGCGCCGGCCTGACGGATCGAAGCAGGTCACGGGGTTCAAGCAGACCGAGGATGCTGGCAGCGGGACGACCACGCGGGTGTATTCCGACGGCCGCCGGGTGACGCAGGGGCGTGACTTTGAGCGGCGTTCGGTCGCCAGCGGCATGGAGTTCGTGACCCGCCGTGACGGCCTGCGTGAAGCGGTGATGCCCGATGGAAAACCGGCGTTCCAGGATCGTTTCACCTCTTTCCGTGATCGCGATGGCAGCGAACGCCGGGTGATTGAGCGCACCCGTTATGCACGCTGGTCGCGTGGCCGTCCTGAATACGATGCGCGGCCCGTGGTGCGGCAGTATGACGTGGGGCAGATCCGTGGCGCACCCACGGCCTATTACCGTCCTTCACGTTACGAGCCGGGCTATTACCGCAGTTATTACTCGCGCTTTGCCGTGCCGGTGGCGCTGGCTGCGGCGGCGGGAACGGCCTGGGTGGCGTTTGGCTCCCCGGCCACCAGCTACACCGATCCGGTGAGCCTGATGGGCGATATGCAGATCGCGTCCGGATTTGAAGACGGTTATGCCTACGCCATGCCTTCGGGTGCCACGCCGGTCTATGACACGCCTGAAGCGGCGGCACTTCGCAGCCAGATGGCGGCGGTGCAGCAACAAGTGAATACCAGCGTGCAGGGCAATGCCGCCCTCAAGGACCAATTGGGCGGCGTGGATGTGCAGGCTGCGTCTTCGCAGGTACAGCAGGCCGTGGGCAGTGCCGTCCCAGTGCAGATTTCCGAGGAGGTCCGTCAGCAAGTGCGCAAACAGGTCCGCCTGAGTGTCGCGATGCTTCAGAACGGCAAGCCGCTGGTGCTGGCCGATGTGCTGGCGGCTGGATACGCAAAAATCTACCTGTTCCAGACGGCACAGCCATTGAATGTGACGAACCTCTCGACCGGGGGCGAGTGCTTCCTGAACACCGGCGATCTGATCGGCTTCGCAAAGCTGCCGGTGGGGGACAACCCGCTTGCGGAAATGAAGGTGGTGGCCAGCAGCGCCAACAGTTGCCCGCCAGGTGAAAGCGTGCAGGTCCGTCTGACGGATTTGCAGGAGATGCTCAACGGCTTCAGCGAACGGGTGGAAGAAAACATGAAGCGGGTCAGTGCCTGCGCGGCTTCGGGTGGCTGCTAGAGATGTTGCGCGCGCCGTTGTAACTGCCACCGTCTATTGGAAAGAACACCATGTTTTGCACGAATTGCGGCAAGGCCGTCAAGCCAGACACCAGGTTTTGCCCGCACTGCGGGTCGGGACAGACTGCGGAGGTCGCGTCCCCAGCGCCGCCACCGGTGGTGCCCCCGTTACCTCTGCCGCCGGAGGACCTGCCAGCGAGGGTCGCTCCATCCCCTGCGATGGCCGCGCCTGCACCCAGGGCCGCAACCCCCTCGTCCGGCAGCAAACCGGTCCTCTGGGCCGGGGGCGTGGCGGTGGTGGTGGCGCTGGTGGGCGGCGTGGGCTACTGGGGCTGGAACAACAAGGTGGCGGGCGAGGAAGCCGCCCAGAAACTGGTGCTGGATGAGGCCGCCCGCAAGGCTGCGGCCGAAGAGTCGGCCCGCAAGCTGGCGGAAGAAGAGCAGCGCCGGCAAGCCGCCGAAAAGGCGGCTGAAGCGGCTGAAATCACCGCAGCCCAGGCGATGCTGGACAAACACATCGCCGCTGAAGAGGCTGAGGCGCAGGCCAACGCCCAGGGTGCGGGCAAGGCCAGGCCGGTAGCCAGCAAGCGCTGAAGGCACGCACAGGGCAGACACGCGTCGACGGCACGGGCCTGCCGTCGCGTCAGAACGGTGCTGCGTCGTCGGTGGCGGCACCGTCTTGTGGAGGCATCCCCGGGCTGGCCAGTGGGTTGGCCGCGCCCGTCAGCGGTGCTTCGCCGCCCAGCGCCTCGAACAGGTCCGGCAGGAATTTGGCGAGTTCGCCGGTCGAGATGGCCACGTCCGAGTCGAAGTTGTCTTCCTTGCCGGTGGAGGTGCCGTCGAACACGCCTTCCAGGAAGGTGATCTTCTTGAGCTGCAGCGCCTCGGTCAGCACGAAGCCGATGCGGCCGTCCCAGCTCAGGGCCAGCTTGGTGGGCAGCTTGCCCTGGGCAATGTGCTGGCGCACCTCGTCGTTGAGCAGGTTGTGGCGGGTGAATTTGACGACGGATTTTTCCTCGTCGTTTGACTTCAGCTCGCACTCGCGTTCCACGCTCAGGCGCAGCGGCCATTCCTCGGGGTCGTCCACCGTCAGCCACTGCGTCATGGCGACCTGGGGCGAGACGGCGGTCTGCACCAGCGCCAGCGACAGGCCGGGCAGCACGCTGACCAGCGCGGTGACCACCTCGTCGGCCCGCCCCTGGCTGCCGGCGTCCAGCACCAGCAGGCGTGCGCCCAGGTCGAACCACACCAGCACGGCCGATTCCTTGGTGAAGGCCATGGGCAGCAGGCTCAGCAGGGCGTCCTCGCGGATTTCCTTGATTTCCTTCTTGCCGGGTTTGCGCCCGGTGGTTTTCTCGATCTGCGCGATCTGCTCTTCGGCCTTGCGCTTGACCACCGAGCCGGGCACCGCCTTGGTCTCGAACTTGAGCTTGAGGATGCGCTGGCCGCCAATGGATTCGACCAGCGGGCCGTTGGCCTCGCCGCGCGGCTCGATCCAGCCGAGTGCCTTTTCCTGCGTGGCGCCGCAGGGGACAAAACGCGCCGGGTCCAGTGCCTCTTCCATTTGCTCAACAGTGGCGGACCAGTCCGGCTCGATGCGGTACACGATGACGTTCTTGAACACGGGAATCCTTGGGGTGGGGTAGTGGTGTGGGTGGAAAGTGGCCTTGCGCTGTCAATGCAAGGCGGGGGCGCATCTTAGTGGATCGGGTGGGGGCCGCCGGACCTCCAGGCGGGAGGCCAGACGGCTTCAGACCGGATATTTATATGAAAATCATGCGATCCCAGCGTGGAATGGTCTTATTTAGCTATAAAAAACATAGCGGTCTTGAGCCCCAGCACGGTCAGCATCAGGGAGCCCAGCAGGTGCACCGCCGCCGTCCCCAGCGCCAGGGCATGGCGCTGCAGCTGCAGCATGCCGACCACCTCGGCACTGAAGCTGGAAAAGGTGGTCAACGCGCCCAGAAAGCCGGTGACCAGCGCGAGCCGCCAGACCGGGTCCAGCGCCGGCAGGTTGTTGAACACGGCGACGCAGATCCCGACCAGGTAGCCGCCGATGAGGTTGGCGGCGAGTGTGCCCCAGGGGATCAGGCCGCCCGGATTGAGCCAGAGGCTCAGGCCCCAGCGTGCCAGCGCACCGGCGCAGGCGCCCAGACAGATGGCGATCACTTGCAGCATCAAGGTTCCAGAAATTGACGGGACAATGGAGCCATGACTGTACCCGTGATGCAAAGCCCTGCCGAGATTTCCCCGCGCCTGCTGACGCCCGGCCAGGCGCCGTTTCTCGGGGTGGTGATGCTGGACACCCGCTTCCCCCGCCCGGTGGGCGACCTGGGGAATCTGGCCACCTACACCGTGCCGGTGAACATCCGCGTGGTGCGCGGCATCTGGCCGGACAAGGTGGTGCAGTCGGCGGCCGGCCTGCACGCGGGGCGGGTGGGGCCGGCCTTCGCGGCCATCGTGCGCGCGCTGGCGCGGGAGGGTGCGGCTTCCATCACCACCACCTGCGGCTTTCTGGTGCTGCTGCAAAAGGAGCTGCAGGCGGCCGCGCGCGTGCCTGTCATCACGTCCAGCCTGATGCTGTTGCCGAAATTGCTGGTTGCCCAGCCCCGTGTGGGCGTGCTGACTATCAGCGCCACCGCGCTCGGCAAGGAACACCTGCGGGCCGCGGGCGTGCCGCGCGAGCGGCAGGGCGATGTGATCGTGCAGGGCGTGGACCCCAGGGGTGAATTCGCCACCCGCATCCTGGGCAACCAGCCGGAGATGGATCTGGACCTGGCGCGCCGTGACCTGGTGGCCGCGGCGGTGGCGCTGAAGGCGCGCGAGCCCGCACTTACCGACGTGGTGCTCGAATGCACCAACATGCCGCCCTACCGAGAGGCCATCACGGCCGCCACAGGCCTGAAAACCTGGTGCCTGCTGGACGACGCCCGCCTGTTCAAGCCGTTCCAGCCCGCAGCCTGACGCGCCTACTGTTCCTTGCCCATGACCAGATCGGGCACGATGGTGACGATCTGCGGGAACAGCGTGATCAGGGCAATGCAGACCACCAGACAGATGAAGAAGGGAATGGCTGCTTTGGCGATCAGGTTGCTGTCTTTGCCCGTCATGTTCTGCAGCACAAACAGGTTGAAGCCCACCGGCGGCGTGACCTCGGCAATCTCGACCAGCAGGATGATGAAGATGCCGAACCAGATCAGGTCGAACCCGGCTTTCTGGATCATCGGCAGCACCACCGCGCTGGTCAGCACGATCATGGAAATGCCGTCCAGCGCCGTGCCCAGCACCAGGTAGATCACGACCAGCGCACCGATCAGCGCGTAGGGCGACAACTGCATGCCGTTGACCCATTCGGCCAGTTCGCGCGGGATGCCGGTGAAGGCCATGGTCTTGGTCAGGAAGGCCGCGCCGGCCAGGATGAACATGATCATGCAGCTGGTGCGGGTGGCCCCCATCAGGCCTTCCGTGAAGTTCTGCCAGGTCAGGCTGCGCCCCCAGGCCGCAATCGCCAGCGAACCCAGGGCGCCAAACGCCGCGCATTCGGTGGCCGTGGCCCAGCCGGCCACCAGCACCCAGACGATAAAGACGATCAGCAACGAGACTGGAATCAGGCTGCCCGACTTGCGCAGCTTTTCCATGAAGGTGCTGGGTGGGTCGGCGGGAGGCACCTGGTCGGGGTGGCGCAGGCTCCACCAGCCGATGTAGCCCGAGAACAGCGCCATCAGCAGCAGGCCCGGCAGGAAGCCGGCCAGGAAGATGCGGATGATCGATGCGTCGGCCGCCACCGCATACACCACCATGGTGATGGACGGCGGAATCAGGATGCCCAGCGTGCCGGCCGTGGCCAGCGAGCCGATGGCCAGCTGCTCGTTGTAGCCCCGGCGCTTGAGTTCAGGCAGCGCCACCTTGGCAATCGTTGCGCAGGTGGCGGCCGACGAGCCCGAGACCGAGCCGAACACGCCGCAGCCCAGGATGGTGGTGTGCATCAGCCGCCCGGGCACCCGGTTGAGCCAGGGACGCAGGCCTTCGAACATTTCCTCGCTGAGCTTGGTGCGAAACAGGATCTCGCCCATCCAGATGAACAGCGGCAGCGCGGCCAGCTCCCACGACGCGTTGGATTCCCAGAACGCCGAGAACAGGTTCTTGCCCGGCATGGTGTTGGTGAAGAAGGCCTGGCCGATCCAGCCGACGATGGCTAGCGTCATCGCAATCCAGACGCCGCCGGCCAGCAGCAGCAACATGATGGCGAGCAGCAGCGCGCCCATGAGCAGGGTTTCCATGGGGTTCTTTCAGACGTCGGCGGAAAAGTCGCCGCGGGCGTGGCGCTCTTCGACTGCGCGCTGGTAATGGGGCCGCCGGCCCTGGGCCACGGTCAGCAGTTCGTCCAGCACCGTGGCCAGCAGCAGCCAGCAGCCAATGACAAAGGTGGCCTGCGGAATCCAGATCGGGATCACCACCAGGCCGGTGGCCATTTCGTTGAACTGGTAGCTCTCCAGCGTGAAGGCGGTGGCCCACCAGGTCAGGTAGGCGACCGCCACCGCCGCGATGCCCAGGCACAGCGCGTCCAGCAGGCGCCGGGCACGCGCGCCCACGGCTTCCAGCAGCAGCGTGACACGCACGAAATCACCGTGGCGAAACGCATGGGCCATGGCAAAGAACGACGCGGCGGCACACAGCCAGGCCACGAGGTCGTTGACGCCACTCACGCGGAAATTGAGTTGCCGCCCCACGCCCCCGACGATCATGAGCACGAAGATCAGGAAGACACAGGCTGCGGCCACAGCCGCCGCCGCGTCGATCAGGACATACAGTCCCTGGCGCAGGCGCTGCAACATGGCTTACTTCTTCCCGCGCGACTTGTTGTAGGCGGCAATGATGGCCGCGCCATCTGCGCCCGCCGCCTTCTGCCAGTCGGCCAGCATGATCCCGCCGACCTGCTGCATGTCGGCCATCAGCTTGGGCGAAGGGGTCTGGATCTTCATGCCCTTGCCTGTCAGCAGCTTCTTGTACTCGTCGTTTTTCTCCTGGCTGATCTTCCAGCCGCGGGTTTCGGCGGTGGCCGCCGCCTTGGTCACGGCGGCCTGCGTGGCAGCGTCCAGCGCATTGAAGGACTTGAGGTTCACGATGACGGCGTTCTTGGGCAGCCAGGCCTGGGTGTCGTACCAGTTCTTGATGTGCTCGTAGGTCTTGGAGTCATAGCCGGTGGAACCCGAGCTCATGTAGCTTTCGACCACGCCGGTCGCCAGCGCCTGGCTCAGTTCAGCGGCCTGGATCTGCACCGGCTGCGCGCCGATGAGTTCGGCAATCTTGGCGGTGGCCGGGCTGTAGGCGCGCCACTTGATGCCGCGCAGGTCGGCCACCGAGCTGATCTCGCGCTTGCTGTAGATGCCCTGCGGCGGCCATGGCACCGAGAACAGCAGCTTCATGCCCTGGGCAGCCAGCAGCTTGTCCATGGCCGGCTTCGACGCCTCGTACAGCTTGAACGCGTCGCCATAACCGGTGGCGAGGAAGGGCACGCCATCGAGCGCGTAAATCGGGTTCTCGTTGGCAAAGTTGGCCAGCAGCACTTCGCCGATCTGGGCCTGCCCGCCTTGCACGGCCCGCTTGATTTCGGGCGCCTTGAACAGCGAGGCGTTGGCATGCACCGTGATCTTCAGCTTGCCGCCGGAGGCCGTGTCCACGTCCTTGGCGAACTGGGTCAGGTTTTCGGTGTGGAAATTGCTGGCCGGGTAGGCGGCGGGCAGGTCCCACTTGGTCTGGGCAAAGCTGCCGGTGGCGCTCAACGCCAGGACGAGGGCAGTGGCTGAAAACAGGCGTCGTTGCATGGTGAAGGGCTCCAAAAACACGAGGGTTGACGATGGAAAGACTGTAGTGCCGACAGGGGAAATCATGCTTGGTGTTTTCCCTCAATGTCAACAAAATGTTGATAAATTGTTTTTGTTCTCTCTACAATTCAACGCAAGCAATAGCAGTGCCAGTCCTTTTCGGGCGGGTGGCGCTTGCTGCCCTCCGCGGCTGCGGCGGGGCGTTTTTCAGGAGTCCGGTCATGCCAAAGAAGTCTGTCGCCCCGGCCGATGCGCCCCTCACGCCGGCGCCCCCGGCGCCAGCCACGCCCATCGTGTCGTCGGCGCACCTGGTGTCGCCGCAGAGCGCGGAGTTGAGCGAGTTCGAGTTCGGCCTGATCGTCGCCGGCAACGCCTTTCACCGCTGGATCACGCACTGCATGAGCGCGGCCGGCCTCAAAGACCTCACGCCGCTGGACGTGCTGGTGCTGCACCACGTCACGCACCGGGCCCGCGACAAGCGGCTGGCCGACATCTGCTTCATCATGAACGTCGAAGACACGCACCTGATCAACTATTCGCTGAAAAAGCTGCTGAACCTCGGCGTGGTTGTCGGCAGCAAGAACGGCAAGGAGGTGACCTACGCCTCCACCGAACTCGGGCGCGGCCATGTGCAGCGCTACCGCGAAATCCGCGAAGCCTGCCTGATCAAGGCGCTCAAGGCCGACGACGGCCTGAACCGCGACATCGGCGAACTGGCCCGCCTGCTGCGCGTGCTGTCGGGCATGTACGACCAGGCCGCGCGCGCGGCGGCGTCGCTCTGACGTGTTTATTGATTCAAATTGGCATCATCCCAGCGTGTTCTGGTCATCTCCAGCTATTGATTTATGACTAACCCTGCATTCCCCGAATCTCCCGTGGTCGCCGGCAGCCGCTGGCAGTTCTGGATCGACCGGGGCGGCACCTTCACCGACGTGGTGGGCAAGCGCCCTGACGGCCAGCTGGTCACGCACAAGCTGCTCAGCGACCACCCCGAGCAATACCGCGACGCGGCCGTGGCCGGCATCCGCCATCTGCTGGGCCTCCAACCCGGCCAGCCGGTGACGCTGGAGCGCAAGGGCGAGCCCACGCTGCTGGTCACCACGCGCGGCTTTCGCGACGCGCTGCGCATCGCCTACCAGAACCGCCCGCGCCTGTTCGACCGGCGCATCGTGCTGCCCGAGCTGCTGTACAGCCGCGTGATCGAGGCCGAAGAGCGGGTTGGCGCGCACGGCGACGTGGTGCAGGCGCTGGACGAGGCGCACCTGCGCGAGCGCCTGTGGGCCGCGTTTGACGCCGGCCTGCGCAGCGTGGCCATCGTCTTCCTGCATGGCTACCGCTTCACCGCGCACGAGCAGGCGGCCGCGCGCCTCGCCCGCGAGGTCGGCTTCACGCAGGTCAGCACCCGCCACCAGACCAGTCCGATGATGAAGTTCGTCAGCCGGGGCGACACCACGGTGGTCGATGCCTACCTCTCGCCCATCCTGCGCCGTTACGTCGAGCAGGTGGCCGGCGAGATGCCGGGCGTGAAGATTTTCTTCATGCAGTCCTCCGGCGGGCTGACCGACGCGCACGCCTTTCAGGGCAAGGACGCGATCCTGTCCGGCCCGGCTGGCGGCATCGTCGGGATGGCCCGCACCGCAGAACTGGCCGGCATCGAAAAAGTGATCGGCTTCGACATGGGCGGCACTTCCACCGACGTGAGCCACTACGCTGGCGCGTTCGAGCGCGAGTTCGAGACGCAGGTGGCCGGCGTGCGCATGCGCGCACCGATGATGAGCATCCACACGGTCGCGGCCGGCGGCGGCTCGATCCTGCAGTTCGACGGTGCGCGCTTTCGCGTCGGCCCGCAGAGCGCGGGTGCCAACCCCGGGCCGGCCAGCTACCGGCGCGGCGGCCCGCTGGCCGTGACCGATGCGAACGTGATGGTTGGCAAGATCCAGCCGGCGTACTTTCCCAGGGTGTTCGGCCACGGGGCTGACGAGGCGCTGGACGGCGAGGTGGTGCGCCAGAAGTTCGCCGCGCTGGCCGCGTTGACCGGCCGCACGGCCGAGGACGTGGCCGAGGGCTTCATCCAGATTGCGGTGCAGCAGATGGCCAACGCCATCAAGAAAATTTCGGTGGCCCGCGGCTATGACGTGACGCGCTACACCCTGCAGTGCTTTGGCGGCGCGGGCGGCCAGCACGCGGGCCTGGTAGCCGACGCACTGGGCATGACGCGCGTGCTGGTGCACCCGCTGGCCGGCGTGCTGAGCGCCTACGGCATGGGCCTGGCCGACCAGAACGTGATCCGTGAGCAGGCGGTGGAACTCAAGTTGACAGTGGACGCACTGCCCGAAATCGCTGCGAAGCTCGATGCGCTGGCCACGGCCGCCGGGGGCGAACTCGCCCGGCAACAGGCCAGCGCCGGCGCCATCACGACGCACCGGCGCGTGCATGTGCGCTACGAGGGCAGTGACGCGGCCCTCGTTGTGGCTTATCCCGTGGCGGGTGCTGGTGTGTCCTCGCCAGCAGAGGTTCTGGTTGCCATCACCACCGGTTTCGAGGCCGCCTACCGCCAGCGTTTCGCCTTCTTGATGCAGGGCAAGGCCTTGATGGTGGAGGCGGTGTCGGTCGAGGCCGTGGTGGCGGGCGACGCACCCGCCGAGCCCCGCCATGCCCTGCATCCGCCGCGCGAGGTGCCGCGCCGCAGCACCGTGCCGGTGTACTCCGGCGGCCGGTGGTTGGATGCCGCGCTGGTGGTGCGCGAGGACCTGCGCCCCGGCGACGTGATTCCCGGCCCCGCCATCATTGCCGAGAAAAACGCGACCACCGGGGTCGAGCCCGGCTGGGCCGCGACGTTGACCGCGCTGGACCACCTCGTGCTGGAGCGCCGCGAAGCCCGCGCCGTCACCTACGCCGCCGGCACCACGGCCGACCCGGTGCTGCTGGAGGTGTTCAACAACCTGTTCATGAACATTGCCGAGCAAATGGGGCTGCAACTGCAGAACACCGCGCACTCGGTCAACATCAAAGAGCGGCTCGATTTTTCGTGCGCGCTGTTCGATGCGGCAGGCCACCTCATTGCCAACGCCCCGCACATGCCCGTGCACCTGGGGAGCATGGGCGAAAGCATCCAGACCGTCATCAAAGACAACGCGGGCCGCATGGCCCCCGGCGACGTTTACGTGCTGAACGACCCGTACCACGGCGGCACACACCTGCCCGACGTGACCGTCATCACACCGGTGTTTCTGGGCCAGGAGACACCTTTGTTCTACGTCGGTTCACGGGGTCACCATGCCGACATCGGGGGCATCACCCCGGGCTCCATGCCGCCGTTTTCCACGACCATCGACGAAGAGGGCGTGCAGATTCAGAATTTCAAGCTGGTGGACCGTGGCGTGCTGCGCGAGGCCGACATGCTCG
>ERZ1034363.1841-NODE-1841-length-11137-cov-2.132278_pt1 | contig 11137 bp, 11 predicted proteins | sample MGYA00520616_ERZ1034363 | MGnify/ENA primary metagenome ERZ1034363 (study PRJEB33736, sample SAMEA104284506) | Azolla filiculoides | biome: Urban; feature: Water surface; material: Ditch water | place: Netherlands | collected 2015-10-28 | depth 0-0.1 m ...
GCTTGAGCGGCAGGGTGCAGGCATGGTCGACCAGCATTTCCTGGCAGGTCACGATGTCGAACTCGTCGGCGATCAGGCGGTTGATGATGTGCCAGGACAGGTCGAGGTTGCCCGGGGTCGACGGCAGGGTCGGGATGCCCCAGCCCTCGTCGGCGTTGTGGTACTCGGCCGCGGCACCGACCGCGAAGGTCGGCATCTTGTCGAGGAAGAAGTTCAGGCCGTGGTCGTTGTAGAAGATCACGAGCACGTCGGGCTTGACCTCGCCGAGCCACTGGTGCACGGGCGGGAAGGCGTCGAAGAAGGGCTTCCAGTAGGGTTCCTGCTGCAGGCCCTTGGCCAGCGCCTTGCCAATGGCGGGAATATGCGAGGTGGCGAGGCCGCCGATGAGTTGTGCCATTTGTCTGTGCTCCGGGATTATTGTTGGGCGTAGGCGGCCAGCTTGGCCATGAAGGCTTCCTTGCTCATGCCGGTCTGCTGGGCGCCGATGTCCTGCATGTCGAGGCCGAAGATGCCGGCGAACTTGGCCAGGTAGTAGGCGTTGCCGCCAGCGGCGATCAGCTCGAGCACCTGCTTGGAGCGGATCGCGGCCTTCTGCTGCTCGTTGAGGCCGAACTGGCTCATGTAGGCCTCGGGATCGGCGACGAAGGCGTCGCGGTTGGCCTTGTGGTTGAACGAGAAACACATCTTGTTGAGGGCATAGCCCTTCATGGCCTCGGCGCCGTCAAAAGGCGTGGTGCCGGGAATGGTGATTTTTTGGCTCACGGTTGTCTCCTCAGGGAATCGAAAACGGGAATGCGCCGAGTGTGACCAGGCCATCTCATAAAATAAAGTGATTAATCATCATATGTTGCATGAACAAATTCGATTGGTCTGATCTCGACGTGCGCCTGCTGCAGCTGCTGGTCGCGGTGGTGGAGGCCGGCAGCATCACCGGCGCGGCGCAGGCGCTCGACGTGACGCAGTCGGCGGTCAGCCACCAGCTCGACAAGCTGCGCGCCATCACCCAGGACCCGCTGTTCGTCAAGTCGGGCCGCGGCATCGTCGCGACCGCGCAGGCCGAAGCGCTGGCGGTGCAGGCGCGCGAACTGCTGGGCCAGATCGAGCGTTTCGCCCGTGGCAGCGAGTTCGACCCGGCGCGCTGGCAGACCCGCATCACGATCGCGGCCAACGACTTCCAGCGCGACTTGCTGCTGCCGGGACTGATGCAGCGGTTGCGCGCCCAGGCGCCGGGCGTGACACTGCGCGTGATCGCGTCCGGCGTGCCACGGCTGGAAATGCTGCGCAGCGACGACTGCCAGCTGATCATCAGCCCACGCCCGCCCGATGGCAGCGACATCCTGCAAAAACGCCTGTTCGAGGACCGCTACCGCGTGTTCTACGATCCACGGGTGCGCGAAGCACCGCGCGATCTGGCGGACTACCTGGCCTCCAGTCACGCCACCGTGCTGTACGAACCGCAGCGCCGGCTGGACCTGGACCAGCTGCTGATCGGCCAGGGCATCCAGCGGCGCTTCAGCCTGCTGCTGCCGAGCTTCAGCGCCCTGCCCGCCTTCATCCGCGGCACGCCGCTGCTGGCCACCGTGCCGGGCCTGCTGGCGCAGCAGACGCTGGCCGGCCTGGCTCATGCCGAACCGCCGCTGCCCTGCCCGACACTGCCGATGTTCCTGATCTGGCATGCGCGCTACCAGCAGGACCCGGCGCACCGCTGGCTGCGCGAGCAGATCGAAGCCAGCGTGGCGCCGGCACTGGCGCAGCGGCGCTCTTGAGGTGGGCGGCGATCAGTCGATCGGCAGCACCTCGACCGGCAGCGTCTCGGCGGCCACGGCCGGCCGGTTCAGCAGGGCCCGCCACAGCGGCTCGACCTCCAGCAGCTGGATCAGCACGCGCCCGTCGTCGGCCCGGATCAGGCGCTCGACCAGGCGATCCGCTTCGGCGGCATGGCCCAGGGGCAGCGGCTGGATCTGGCGCTCGGAGAATTCGGGCACGCCATGGAGCTCGTCGATCAGCAGGCCCAGGGTCTGGCCGGCATGGCGCACGATGATGACCTGGCTGCTGCTGCTGATGACCGAGGCCTGGCCGTGCAGCAGGCGTCCCAGGTCGAACACCCAGACGAACTGGCTGGCCAGCGCCTCGCCATGCGGCAACAGCATGCCGATGCGGCAGGGATGGCCGCCGACCGACATCGGCGTCAGCTCGGAGGCCGGCAGCGCCTCCAGCACATGGCGGGCATCGAGCGCCAGCAGGCTGTTGCCGGCGAAGAAGGTGGCGTATTCCCGCCCGCCTTCGGTCGCGGCCTCGGTGAGCCCGTTCGCCAGCGCCGGATGCACCGCGCTGCCGCGTTCACGCCATTCGCCCAGCGGCATGATCACCAGCGCCAGCACCTCCTCGGCATAGCCGTCGCTGACCTTGAACTCGCGGTAGCCCTGGCCGGCCGAGCAGCCCAGGATCGCGTAATGGCCGTCATGGACCACGATGCGCGCGACGCTGTGGCCGGTCTTGAGCGCCAGCAGGTCGACATCGACATCGAGCCGGCTGCCGACCGGACGCGTCGCGTCGGTGCTCGACAGGATGCAGGCCTGGCGGTCGACGTAGAAGGCGGTGACACCGCTCTGCTGGCCCAGGCTGCCGTGCAGCATGGCGGCGAACTCGCGCCCGGCATCGAAGACGATGCCGATGCCACCCAGCACACGGTCGGGCTGGGCCGGATCGCGGATCGCGGCGTGGTAGGCATAGCTCGGCACGCCCCCCGACAGCGTCGAGCCCTCGAACGGCGTCACATGGTAGGACTGCTCGCTGCGCAACTGCAGCACGGCGTCCAGGGTCGCGGCATCGATATGCTGGCCGACGACGCTGTCGCCCGGCAGGCCGGGCTGCTCGGGGTGGCTGCTGGCCAGGATGCGCCCGTCGCAGTCATAGACGAACAGACGGCTGTAGACGGTATAGAGCTGGTTGATGTAGTCCAGGATCGGCTTCATGTCGGGCACCGGCTCGCCCTCTGCCACGGCCAGCGCGGCGCGCAGTTCCGGCGTCAGCGCCCACCAGCGACAGTCGTTGGCGCGCTCGTAGAGGTTGCGGTCGAGCAGATCGACCAGCAGGTGCGCGACCGATTCGGCATTGTGCAGGTTGGACTCGAGCACGGTTTCATAGAGATCGCTGATCGACTGCGAGAACAGCTCGTTGCTGCGCGCGCCGGTTTCGCTGATCTGCTCAAGGATGCTCTTGAGCTTGCGGTGCCCGCCGTCCTGGCCGGCCGAGACCACCTGACCGTTCCAGACCACGCGCCGGATGGTTTCGGTCGCCCTCATGATCTCGTACAGCGGCGGGCTGAACGAGCTGGCATGGGACAGCAGGCCGCTGGCCAGCGCCGGTTCGAGCTGCTCGAGTGGCTGGCGGGTGCCGCCGGAAAACGCCAGATCGACCGGAATCATGACCTGGCCCTGCCAGCCCGCCGGGCCCTGATAGCCCTGATAGCCTTCGGCCGCGAAGGTGCGCACCAGGTATTCACGGCCGCCATGGACGCGCAGCCGCGGCTCGCCCGAGCGGTTGACCGGCACCCGGGCGCCGAGCGCGATCCAGCTCGGATCGGCGCTGGCGATGACCCGATCGTCGGCATCGAGCAGCAGCATGTTGGCGCGCCCTTCCGGGTCGCGGTGCGCACGGAAGATGCTGGCCATCTCGGCCTCGAAATCGAAGCTCAGGCACAGCAGGCCGACGACGGCGCCGCTGACCGGATGCAGGATGCGGCGCGAATAGATCAGCGCCTGGGCCTGGCCGGGCCGCAGGTCGGTGGCACGGAAGGTCTCGACGAAGCCGTCGCTGGCCAGCGTCTGCGCCAGCAGCTCATCCTGGCTGCGCTGGACCGGCCGGCTGTCATCGAGATGCGCCAGCACATTGCCCTCGGTATCGAGCAGCAGGATGTCGTCATAGACCGTGTAGAGGCTGCGGTAGGCGCGCAGACGGGCGCGGATACGCTCCAGCTCACCGTTCTGGCCGGCGGCGACGAAGGCGCAGAGCTCGCGGTCGCGCGCCAGGAAGCCGACGTCGGCGGTACGCTCGTACAGATTGCGCACCACGATGTCGATCACGTACTGGGCCTTGGTGCCGATCGCGTCGAGCACGTTGGCCACCTTCTCGCCGACCAGGCTGGCGACCAGCTCCTGCTCGAGCCGCTTGAAACCGGCGCGCGTGGCGGCCATGGTCGGCAGGATGCTCCTGGCCTCGAGCGGGCAGTTCATCTTGGCCGACGATTCGATCATCCGCCACATCAGGTGCAGCTCATGCAGCGACTGCTCGCAGCGCACGACGTCGCGCATATAGGGCAGGAAGGTATCGATCGGGAGAGTGGAAACTTGTGGGGTCATGGTATCTCGCTGCAGAGCCCTTGACTCAGCAAGCGACATGCCATCCCACGGCACCTTGATGGTGCAATCTGGCGCACAACCTTGGAACTGGTGGCCGCACCCCGGCATGCATGCACCATTGTGGTGCAATCCATGCAACCGACCCGGCCTCGGCGGCATGACGGCGCGGGTCGGTGCGAAGGATTCGGGTGCAGCGCTCAGCCCGTGACAGGGGCCTCGCCCGGAGCGCCGAGCTGGGCCTGGCGCCAGCGGTGCGGATTCATGCCGACGCGGCGCTTGAAGAAGCGCGAGAAATAGGCCGGGTCGGCAAACCCGAGCTCCTCGGCCACATTGGCCACCGGCGCGGCGATGTAGACCAGGCGGCGGCAGGCCTCGCGCGTCAGACGCTCATGCACGAGTTCGAGCGCCGAGCGCCCGCTTTCGGCGCGCGCCAGCCGGTTCAGCCGCGGCGTGCTGAGGCCCAGCCGCGAGGCGTACTGCTCGAGCGACCAATGCTCGAGGAAATGCTGCTCGACCAGCAGCAGGAAGCGCGTGAACAGCGCCTGGTGCCGGTGTGCCGCCGCACCGCCGGCCTGGCGCAGCCGGTCGCAAGCCTGTGCCAGGCGCCAGACCAGCGCGCGCGCCAGCCAGAGCAGCACCGGCGAATCGGCGTTGCCCGGCAGCATGAACTCGGCCGCCAGTTCGCGCAGCAGCGCATCGAGCCGCTGCATCGGCGCCTCGTCGGCCTCGAAGCGCACCACGGCCGGGCCCGAGAACAGGGCCCGGAAGGCCGCGCCGACCGACTGGAACTCGCCCTCGACCAGGAAGCGCGCGCTCAGCGTCAGCACCAGGCCATCGGTGCCGGGCTCGAAACGGAAACCATGCACCACGCCGGGCGGAATCACGATCGCCGCCGGCCCGGCGACCGACTCATGCGACTCGTCGAGCAGCACCGAGACCTGGCCCTGGCGCACCCAGAGGATCTGGTACAGGCCCTGGTGCAGGTGGGCGTCGATCTCCCAGTGGTAGAGGCTGCTGCGCGACCAGACCTCCTCGATGTGCAGCATCTCCTGGCCCGGGCTGGCCGCCTCGCCGTAGAGCGCAAAGCGCGGCACCGCGCCGCTGCCCGGCGCACGCCGGCCGGATCGGGGACGGACGGGAGCGGAACGGGTCTCGATCGGATCGGTCTTTTTCATGCCGGATTGATTATGAATGAAAAGTACCATTTTTTAGCCTGATTTTGCCTGGTACGGCTTCAAGGACGGCCTTAAAGTCATATCCATCCCAGCTTGAGGAGACAAGATGACCGACTTCCATTTCGACCCCTATTCCCCCGCGGTCGACGCCGACCCGTTCCCCTACTACCAGCGCCTGCGCGACGAATTCCCCTGCTTCTGGAGCGAGGAAGCGCAGATGTGGATCCTGTCGCGCTACCAGGACATCGTCAGCGCCGGCCAGGACTGGCAGACCTATTCCTCGGCCAGCGGCAACCTGATGACCGAGCTGCCGGGCCGCGCCGGCTCGACCCTCGGCAGCTCGGACCCACCGAAGCATGACCGCCTGCGCGGCCTGATCCAGCATGCCTTCATGAAGCGCAACCTGATGGCGCTCGAGGAGCCGATCCGCGCTGTCGCCCAGGAAGTGTTCGGCCAGCTCAAGGGCGCGCGGGAATTCGACTTCAAGGATGTCTCGGCCCAGTTCACCGTCAAGGTGCTGATGGCCGCGCTCGGCCTGCCGATGGGCGACGAGGCGATCGTCGACGAGAAGATCGTGCGCGAGAACGCCGTGCTGATGGTGCAGTCCGATGCCCGCACCCGCGCCAAGGGCCCCGAGCATATCGCCGCCTTCAACTGGATGAAGGACTACGCGGCCCAGGTGATCGCGCTGCGCCGCGCCGAGCCGCGCAACGACCTGATCAGCAACTTCGCGCTGGCCGAGATCGACGGCGACCGCCTCGACGACAACGAGGTGCTGCTGACCACCACCACGCTGATCATGGCCGGCGTCGAGTCGCTCGGCCGCATCATCATGATGTTCGCCTACAACCAGGCCCCCCCTGACCAGGCGCGCCAGGCAGTGGTCCACAACCCGGCGCTGCTGCCCGACGCGATCGAGGAGTCGCTGCGCTTCAACACCTCGGCCCAGCGCTTCCGCCGCCGCCTGATGAAGGATGTCGAACTGCACGGCCAGACCATGAAGGAAGGCGACTTCGTCTGCCTGGCCTACGGTTCCGGCAACCGCGACGAGCGCCAGTACCCGAACCCCGATGTGTACGACATCAGTCGCAAGCCGCGCGGCCACCTCGGCTTCGGTGGCGGCGTGCACGCCTGCCTGGGCACGGCGATCGCGCGCCTGGCGGTCAAGATCGCGTTCGAGGAATTCCACCTGGTGGTGCCGCAGTACCGCCGCGTGGCCGACCAGCTGCCCTGGATGCCGTCCTCGACCTTCCGCAGCCCGCTGGTGCTGCAACTGACGACCGCCGCCTGATCATCCTGTAATCTGGAGCTGCCGCTGGCATGACTGGCGGCAGCCCTTTTGCTTTTCAGAAATCACCATGACCCAGATCACCTACATCGAAGCCAGCGGCCAGTCCACCACCGTCGACCTGCCGGATGGCTGGAACCTGATGCAGGGCGCCATCGTCAACGGCGTCGAAGGCATCCTCGGCGAGTGCGGCGGCTCCTGCGCCTGCGCCACCTGCCACTGCTATGTCGACGAAGCCCGCCTGGGCGACCTGCCGCCGGCAAGCGCCTCCGAGCTCGACATGCTCGAGAACGTCGCCGCCGAGCGCCGCGCCAACAGCCGCCTGGCCTGCCAGCTCAAGGCCTCGCCGGCATTGGCCGGCCTGATCCTGAACCTGCCCGCGATCCAGGAATGAGCACCATGAGCGACAGCATCCAGGCCGGCATCGTGATCATCGGCGCCGGCCAGGCCGGCGTGCAGACGGCGGAATCGCTGCGTGCCGGCGGCTATGCAGGCCGCATCACGCTGCTCGGCGACGAGCCGCATGGCCCCTACCACCGCCCGCCCCTGTCCAAGGCCTGGCTGGCCGGCGAGATGGACGGCGCCCAGCTCGTGATGCGCGCGCCCGAGATGCTGGCGCGCAAGCAGATCGAGCTGCGCACCGAGGTCAAGGTGGCATCGATCGACCGCGCGGCCCAGCAGGTGCTGCTGGCCGACGGCAGCGCCCTGCCCTACAGCGGCCTGGTGCTGGCGACCGGCTCGACCCCGCGCCGCCTGCCGCTGCCGGGTGGCAATGCCGCGGGCGTGCACGCGCTGCGCTCGCGTGAAGATGCCGATGCGATCTCGGCCCGGCTGGCACTGTGCGCCGAGCGCCAGTTGCCAGTGGTCGTGATCGGCGGCGGCTTCATCGGCCTCGAGGTCGCGGCGACCGCGCGCAAGAAAGGCCTGGACGTCACCGTGCTCGAAGCCGCGCCGCGCCTGCTCGGCCGGGTGCTGGCGCCCGCGCTGTCGGACTGGTATGCCGCACTGCACCGCGGCCACGGCGTCAAGCTGGTGTTCGACGCGCGCATCGAGGCGCTCGAGACCGCTGCCGATGGCGCGGTCAGCGGCGCGCGCCTGGCTGACGGCAGCCTGCTGCCGGCCGGCCTGGTGGTGGTCGGCATCGGCGTCAACGCCAACGACGGCCTGGCGCAAGCCGCCGGGCTCGAATGCGAGCGCGGCATCGTGGTCGACGCCTGTGGCCGCAGCAGCGACCCGGCCATCGTCGCGGCGGGTGACTGCACCGCGCGCCGGCTGGCGGACGGCAGCCTGATCCGGCTCGAATCGGTGCAGAACGCGACCGAACAGGGCAAGTCAGCCGCCGCCACGCTGCTGGGCCAGCCGCGTCCGTTCACGGCCACGCCCTGGTTCTGGAGCGACCAGTACGACAAGAAGCTGCAGATGGCGGGTCTGTCGGGCGGCGCCGAGCAATGGGCGGTGCGTGGTGACATGGGTGGCAGCTCGTTCAGCGTCTACCATTTCCGCGCCAATCAGCTGATCGCGGTCGACAGCATCAACGCCGCCAAGGACCACCTGCAGGCACGCAAGCTGCTCGACGCCGGCCTCTCGCCGACGCCCGAGCAGGCGGCCGACAGCGGCTTCGACCTCGGCAGCCTGCTCAAGCCGGGCGACTGAACGGTTCGCCAACCTCAGCGGCGGCGCAACAGGCTGACCAGGGCCACGGCGGTCGCTGCCAGCAAGGCAGCGATCACGATCGTCTGGGCAGGATGCTGCCGGATATGCGAGACCGCGCTGTCGGACGCGCGCGACATCTGGTCCCGGCATTGGCGCGAACCTTGCCGGATCGCGCTCATGCCTTCACTGGCGATTTCGCTGACCCGGTCGGCGGCGTGATGCAGCGCGGGGGCTACCTCGTGTGCCGCCTGGCTGGCGGCATCGGTCACATGCTTGACGGCGGCGGTGTATTCAATCATGGGGCAGATCCTTGTGGCTTGGGTTGCGGGTACCCCTGCGGTACCGCTGGAACCAAGCATGTGCCTTTCGCGTTGCCGCTTCTGTTGGCTGGCACACGCAACCAGGCGGCACTGACGGTACTTGCGCGGGCTGCCTCAGCCGAACAGGGCCTCGACATCGATGGAAGACCGCTGACCCAGCGCGGCCGCTGATCCGCTCAGCCAGGCCCTGGCCCGCTCCCGTCCCTGATCGCGCAGCTGCTCGAGAAACGGCCCGTAGGCCAGCAGCTTGGTGTCGCTTTGGTGAAAGGTGGCCAGCTGACTGGTATCGATCATGTGAAAGCGCAGTTGCTGCAGCCGCTGCTCCAGTGGCCCTGGCTGCCCCAGGCCGGCGGGCGCGGCCATGCTGGACTTGATCGCCTTGATGGCCTGGACCAGCATCCGCATCTCGCCTAGAAAACTGGCCGTGAACGCCAGCTCCGTGCTGCGGGCCTCGATCTCGGACAGGGTCTGCGGCACGCCGTGGCGCAGCAGCGGATTGAGCAGGACCAGCAGCAGGTCCCGGCTCTCGCAGTCATAGAACAGCGGTGTCACGGGCGGGTTGGCGCTGAAGCCGCCATCCCAATAGACTTGGCCATCGATCAGGATCGGATGATGGATCCGCGGCAGACAGGCCGATGCCAGCATCATGTCGACCGTGAGCTCATGCTCGCGAAAGATCCGCAGCTTGCCGGAACCCGCATGGGTCGCGCCGACAAACAGCTTGAACGGACTTTGCTGGCGCAGCCGCTCGAAATCCACCTGACTGGCCAGCAGGTCGCGCAGCGGGTTCAGGTCGAAGGGATTGAGCTGCAAGGGCGAGAAGATGCCCGTCCAGCGATACAGCATCTTGCCGAGCGGCGACAGCCCGACCCGGTCATCCTGCTGCTGCGCCAACAGGCCCCAGGGCATCTGCTTGCCGATCTCGGTCCAGAACGACTCCAGGCTGCGCCGCGCCCCGTCGCGTCCGCCCTTGCTCCAGCCATCGGCGAAAAGCACGGCGTTCATGGCGCCGGCGCTGCTGCCGCTGAGGCCCTCGACCTGGAGGCTAGGCTCGTCGAGCAAGGCATCGAGCACCCCCCAGGTGAAGGCGCCATGGGCACCGCCGCCCTGCAGCGCCAGGTTGATGCGCGGTGGACCAGTCGGGGCCGCCGGCACCCGAGGCCCGGGACTGGAACCCCAGCCCAGCGCGCTGAGCCAGCGTCGAATCAAGGGCTGATCGGGGCGCAATGTCATGGCTGTCGACTCTCACTGTTGTGGAGGCTGGGGCCCTGCCCTCAGGGACATCAAACCCAGCCTGGAGCGATCAGCATAACTCTTTCATGTTGCGGCGCAACAAAATACTGTGTCGGTGGCTGCGACTGGCTCAGGAACGGGCGGGTATATGGCATGATGAGGTGGCGGCCAGGGCCTGTTAACGCAATCGTAGCGCCTCGGCGATGAACGCGATGGTGATGAAGGCCGCCAACATCACATCGGTCTTGTCGTAGCGGGTGAACACCCGACGCCAGGCCTTGAGCCTGCGAAACAACCGCTCGACCTCGTTGCGACGCCGATAGAGCTCCTTGTCCAGTGACCAGGGCTGCTTGCGCTGCGGATTGGGCGGCACCACCGGCACAAAGCCCAGCTCCTCGGCCAGTTCGCGCGTGGCATCGCCTTCATAAGCGCTGTCCATCAGCAGCGCCACTTCCCCCGCCTCTTGCGGCCCGCCCATCGCCTCGATCAACCTGCGTCCCTCGGGACCATCGGCTGCCTGCCCCGGCGTCAGGCTCCATGTCACAACGTCGCAGGCACTCGCGGCAACCAGATGAAGTTTGGTGCTCCACCCGCCCCGGCTCTTGCCGATGGCCTGGGGGCCGTTTTTTTTGGCGCACCCGTGCCGTCTGGATGGACCTTCATGATCGTCGAGTCCAGGCTCACCGCTTCGATGCGAACCTGCAGCAGGCGCTGCCTTTGCAGCCGCTCGAACACCGCATCGAGCACACCGGCCTTGGCCCAGCGGCTCATGCGCGTGTAGATGCTGTGCCAGGGCCCGTAGTGGCTTAGTAGGGCCCTCCACTTGCAGCCGTTGGCCGCGACGTACAGGATGGCGTTGACGACGTCGAAGTTGTCCAGGCGCACGTTGCCCCGCTGGCGAGGCAGCAGTGGGGCGATCTGTTCGAATTGCTCGCGAGTCAGTTGCATCCCTGTAGTTTCAGGCCAACCCCACCGACTTGTCAATTTGAGTTAACAGGCCCTAGTCCCTGCTTCGAGATCGGGCAGGCGGCCTCTATGAGGGACTTTACCTTGCTGAGCTCAGGGAGCAGAACCGGCTTGCCTGCAAAACCTTCCCCCCGGCCCTCC
>ERZ1034363.1849-NODE-1849-length-11113-cov-2.500362_pt1 | contig 11113 bp, 13 predicted proteins | sample MGYA00520616_ERZ1034363 | MGnify/ENA primary metagenome ERZ1034363 (study PRJEB33736, sample SAMEA104284506) | Azolla filiculoides | biome: Urban; feature: Water surface; material: Ditch water | place: Netherlands | collected 2015-10-28 | depth 0-0.1 m ...
TGAAAGATAAAAATTATTCTGTTGATTTGTCTGAAGATATTGTATATTACACTATTACATTTAATCATCATACTCCAAATAAAATGTATAATTATCCAGTTATAATAAAAATGAATAAAAAAAAATAGAAAAATTACAAATTATCTCTAAATTTTTATCTTAGTCGATCATATACAAATAATATATTTTATTAGGATTTGAATTCATATAATTCCTAAATAGTAAATAATAAAATTAAGGTTAAGTTGGTCAAAATTGGCTATAGCGCCATTGTTTTCATCGCGGGCAATTCCTTGGATGGAAATACCAGATGAAGTAACATTAGTTTGAGCATTAACAGTTGTGGTCAAAAGAAGTCCAACAAAAATAAAAAGGATTGCGTACATTTTTTTCATAACAAGTAGATTTTATTAATTTTGAGCAAATAACTCCATAAGAAATAAAGCAAACAATATCGTTCTACTTTAAACACTATATTTGTGACAAATTTTGACTATTTGACACATGTTTTTAAACGTACTATCTCTACTTGTTGGTTTTTTGTGCCTCTTTGTAGTGCTGTTAATGTTTCTTAATCCAAATCCAAATCGGAGAACAAATGGGTATCTAATTGTTATTTTGATGGTAGTTGGGTTACAGCGGTTTCTTTATTCGATTGAAGCGTTGGGATTCACAGAAATTATTTTTAGTCCATTGAAAATAAAACCAATACTCGTTTTTTATATCGTTACGGTTTATTATTTATTTTTTAGCAGACTTATTAATAGTACCAGTAGTTTCAAAAAAGAGTTGTTGCATTTTATCTTGCCAACGGTGTTGATTGTAGTGAATTTTTGGTATGTTAATTACAGTCTTTTTAGTTTTTTCTATCTCTTGTATTCTATTGTTTATTTTATATTCATAGTGGGTAAAGTAAGGGAGTTTTTTTACAGGAAAAATCAATCCATGCTAGGTAAAATGAGTAGTCAAACAATAAAGACTTGGTTGTTATTAATGCTTGCTGTATCTTTTTTATTAATTATTTATTCCAATTGCTTTTTGTTTAGTGATTTGTACTATAAAATTATTTTAAGTGAATTTTATCGGTATTCTTCTTTAATTTGGTTTGTGATTCTTCTCTATATGTTTAAAAATCCGGTGCTTATATTTGGAGAACTTAATTTATTAAAAAGCGTACAGAAAAACACACCTCAAGACATTATAATCTGGAATGCCAAACCTTTGAGAGTAATAGAAGATAAGGATAAGTTGCTTTATAATGCTATTGTTGATAAGATTGATTCTCTTATTTTAGACATTCAAACACTACAAAAATCCGTTCCGATAATTTCTAGCACTACTTTAACAACTAAAGCGATTGCTCAGGAATTAAAAATACCCAAAAGTCATTTGGATTTAGTCTTCAAGTATTATTGTCATTATTCCGTGAATGATTTTAGTAATTTGGTCAAAGTAAATTATGCATTATCGCTTATTAATGATGGCTATTTGAAAAGCTATACAGTAGCCTCTTTAGGAGAAAAATGTTTGTTTAATTCCCGATTTACTTTTTCTAAAAATTTCAAAAAATTTATCGGAGTCTCCGTTAGTGATTTTATAGGAACTTAAGTGTTTGTAGTTTTTGTAAATTATTGTAATCCTCGTTTTTTATACTGTTCTATTCTTTTGATTAAAAAAAGTGTAATTAGAATGTATTGTTTTACACTTTTATTGCGGATTAATTCTTTTTTATAAAAAATATCATTTAAGATTTTTAAAGAAATGAAGATAGAATTTAGTATTTAATAAAAAAATCACTATTGCTAATTTACTATTAGTATGAATTTTAAATTTGGTTTTTTGATAGAATTTAGGTCTAATTCTTTTTAAAAAATCAATCTTTGGAGCTTAATACGTCACTCTTTTCGCCACTCGTAAGGTTGAGGTCTGAGTAATAGGTCATAAAAAAAACCCTAACATATTGATGTTAGGGTTTTTACTTTTGTAGCGAGACCGAGATTTGAACTCGGGACCTCAGGGTTATGAATCCTGCGCTCTAACCGACTGAGCTATCTCGCCATATTCAAGATATAAATCCTATCCTGAATGCGGGTGCAAATATAAAAATAATATTAGAGGTTGCAAGTATATTTTTAAGAAAAAAAAATATTTTTAAAAATGCTTTTTTTTCGGACTTATATTCCTATATTTCGCAAAAATTAAATGTAGCCCATGGACTCAAAAATACGTTACGAAATCGAATTTCCTATAAATTCTTCTCCTCAGTTGTTGTATCAATACATATCGACTCCATCAGGTTTGTCAGAATGGTTTGCCGATAACGTAAATTCACGTGGAGAATTTTTTACTTTTATCTGGAATGACTCCGAAGAGAAAGCCAGATTGGCTTCTAAGAAATCTGGAGAGAAAGTGAAATTTAAATGGGTAGATTCGGATAATAAAGACACGGATTATTTTTTTGAATTACATATTTTAGAGGATGACATCACAAAAGACGTGTCGTTAATGGTTATTGATTTTGCTTTTAAAGATGAAGTAAAAGAGGCAACCCAGTTGTGGGAAAATCAAATTTCCGATTTGAAACATCTTATTGGTTCTGTATAGTAAAATTGTTTTATATGATATATCTTTGCCCTGAACAAAAATTCAGGGTTTTTTTATGGTAAATTTTAATGGGATTTTAGAAGCACAAGATTCAAATATAATAACTCAAAATCGCGCTTTTTTATATGGAGATGCTGTTTTTGAAACGGTTAAAATAGTAAATGATAAAATTTTATTTTTAGAAGATCACTATTTCAGATTGATGGCTGCTATGCGAATCGTTCGAATGGAAATCCCCATGAATTTTACCATGGATTATTTTGAAGAGCAGATTCTTTGCGTAGTCAAAAATAATGGCTTTTCTGCTTCGGCAAGAGCCAGAATTACAGTTTATAGAAATGATGGCGGGTATTATTTACCTAAGAATAATATAATTTCCTATCTCGTTCACGCTACCGCTTTAGAAAACACTTTGTATGTTGCTCCTGAGGGTGATTTTGAGGTGGATTTGTACAAAGATTTTTATGTTAGCAAGCAATTGCTCTCTACCTTAAAAACAACGAATAAGATCTTAAATGTTGCTGCTAGTATTTATGCGGATGAAAACGGATTAAATACGTGTATTTTATTAAATGACAGCAAGAATGTAGTTGAAGCAGTCTACGGTAATCTTTTTATGTTACAAGGTAATACGTTGACTACACCGCCTGTTTCTGAAGGGTGTATTAATGGCGTTATGAGAAAGCAGGTCTTGGAACTGGCTAAAAAGATAGAAAACCTTGAAGTTATTGAGACTGTTATTTCGCCGTTTGATCTTCAAAAGGCCGATGAGTTATTTTTAACTAACGTTATAAGAGGAATTCAGCCTATAACGAAATATAGAAAGAAAGAGTTTGTTACTGCTACAGCAATGCTTTTAATACAAAAGCTTAACGATTTGGTGATTAAAAATTAGTTTAGAAGTGGATTTTCAGGTGCATTAGACCAGATAACATAATCTCCGCCTAATTCAATAATTTTTTCTTTCCAAAAGTGCGTAGTTGATTTGCCTATTATTTTATTTTCATAACTATTTGCGGCAATAATCCACGAATTGCATTCCATTTCTGTGGCTAATTGGTCTTCTTCCCAGCCGGTATATCCTAAGAAAAACCGAATATTATTTTTGTTTATTTTTCCTAAATTAATCAGGTTTTTAACGGATTCGAAGTCGCCTCCCCAGTATATTCCATTTGAAATTTCTATACTATTAGGAATCAAATCCGGTACGTTGTGTATAAAATAAAGATTATCCTGCTCAACGGGACCACCATTGTAGATTTTAAAATTAGCATTGATATCGGGAAGTAAATCTTTGATGGTATATTTCAAGGGTTTGTTGATGATAAAACCCACAGATCCTTCTTGGTTATGATCAGCTAATAGAATAACAGATCTGTTGAACGACAAGTCTCCAATTATAGAAGGCTCAGCAATAAGCAAATGTCCTTTTTTTAATTTTTCTGAAATCATGGCTCCTTTATTTTTACTAAATTTAACAATAATAAGTTTAGTTTTCCAAATAAAATCGTCAAAAGTCATAAAAAAACCTTCCAGATGGAAGGTTTTAATTATATCAGGAAAACTTAAATTAGTTTACTGCGCCTTCTAATTCAGCACCAGCTTTGAATTTTACTACATTTTTTGCAGCTATTTGAATAGTTTTTCCAGTTTGAGGATTTCTTCCGTCTCTAGCAGCTCTAGCAGAAACTGACCAAGATCCAAAACCTACTAAAGATACTCTTCCACCTTTTTTCAAAGTACCACCTACATTACCTAAAAATGATTCTAAAGCTAATTTTGCTGCAGCTTTTGTAATTCCTGCATCAGCAGCGATAGCGTCGATTAATTCTGATTTGTTCATAATAAATAGTTATTAATTGTTGGTTAAAAAAAATTGTTAATACACAAATTTAGTAGGAAATACGTTCCTTGCAAGCGTTTTCGTTAAATTTAGTTGGTTTTGTTAATAACTTATTTTTTTTGTTCATAAAGCAAGGTTTGTTGTCGAAAAATCATCGACGAACGCCCGTTTTTACTGATGTTAGTAAACTTTTGCGTTTTCTGAAAAAGTGATTCCATTCAAAAATTCAGGCGTACTCATCTTTTTCTTCCCCGGAAATTGTAAACTCAGTACCTGAATGAAGCCATTTTCGACTGCTATTTTCATTTCTTTTTTGGTGCAAACCAAGCTCCCAATTGCTTTTGTGTGTTCTTCTGAAATGATTTTTGCTTCGTAAATTTTCACATTCCATTCTTCCTCTTTATCGCTAAAAAAACACCAGGCAACCGGATATGGACTTAATCCTCGTATCAGATTGTTGATTTCGGAAGCTGGTTTTGTCCAGTCAATTTTGCAATTCTCTTTATTAAGCTTGTATGCCGTTTTAATTTCGGCAGTATCTTTTTGTATTGTGGTAGTTACATTTCCTTTTTCTATCAAGGCTAAAGTTTCAACAACCGTTTCACTACCCAAATGCATTAAGCGGTCATGCAGTTGTCCGACATTTTCTGTTGGTTCAATTGCAATTTCTGAACTTAAAATCATTGCGCCGGTATCTATTTTATCATCAATAAAAAAAGTGGTCACTCCGGTTTTTGTTTCCCCGTTGATGATGGCCCAGTTTATTGGAGCCGCACCCCGATAATTCGGCAGGAGTGAAGCGTGGAGGTTAAATGTGCCTAATGATGGCATTTCCCATACTACTTTGGGTAACATTCTAAAGGCGACTACAATTTGTAAATTGGCATTTAACGCTTTTAATTCTTCTAAAAAAGTTTCGTCTTTCAGATTGGTGGGTTGTAATAAAGTAAGATTGTGTTCAACAGCATATTCTTTTACAGCAGAATATTTTATTTTTTGTCCGCGACCGGCCGGTTTATCCGCAGCGGTTATGACGCCAACTACTTCATAGTTATTTTTGATTATGGTATCCAGGATTCCAACGGCGAATTCTGGTGTGCCCATAAAAACAATTCGTAATTTTTCCATTATGATTTTATTGAATATTTATTGTTTGAATGTATAAGAAGCGCTTCTTTTTCTAATAATTCCTGTAATACAAAGATAACATCCTTAGCGTTTGAATTTGTTCTGTTTTGTATTTCTCTTGAATTTAAGTTTTCGGTTTTTAAAAGTGTCAAAATTTCTTTCGAAAGCGATGCGATATCGACCGTTTGTGTTTTTTTTGAAATACAATAGGAGCAAATTCCGCAATCGTTGGTTATTTTTTCTCCAAAATAATCCAAAATCAATTTGTTTTTGCAGGTCTTTTTTTCATTAACATAATGAAGCACTGCTTTAAGTTGTTCTGTTTTTAGCAGGTTTTGCTTCTCTAAATATTTTGAAACCCGATTAATCGTCCTTTCATCTTCGCGAATTTCATTAAAAATTAAAGTAGTATCATTGTTTTTAGCATGGTATTCAATGATGTCTTTTTCTTTCAGTTTATGAAGAACAGCTTGGATTTCGGATTCTTTGTGATTTGATTTTTTGGCAATCAGTTGTAAATTGAAAGCGGTTTGCATTTCGTAAATCCCAGGATAAGTTCGCAAGATGGTCAGAATAATTTCCTCGTCGTTTGAATTCATACTAATGTATCGGATGACTTCTTTGGACGGAATCAAAAACTGCATGGTAATCTTCTCCGAAAATTCTTGGGATAAATTCAGGATGCCTTGTCTGTCCAGAAATTGCATCGCATTGTATGTTTTTAAAATCGGGAAGTCATATTTCAGGCAAAAATGATTTAAATTGAACGTAAAACGTTGGTTCATGCCTTCGCCGTAAGCAATCTGAAAATAATTGCACAGCTTGATGTAAACCGCAGTTAGAAACGATTTGTCGGGAAGATTGCGGATGAATTGATTTTCGGCCTGAAAAATATCCGAAGGACTGGTCAATACCACTGAAAATGATTTTTCACCATTTCGACCAGCACGACCGGATTCCTGATAATAATTTTCAATGTTTTCAGGAAGTTGTATGTGAATGACGGTTTTTACATTGGCTTTGTCAATTCCCATTCCAAATGCATTTGTTGCTACAATTACCTGAACGTCTTCCTGCATCCACAACTGCATGTTTTTATCTTTTTCTTTTGGCGAAAGCCCACCGTGATAATAGGTTGCTTTAAATCCTAACGATTGCAATTGGCTGGAAATATCCAAACATGATTTTCTGTTTCGGACATAAATGATAGACGGTTGAGGGTTTTTCTCCAGTATTTGTTTGATTCTAAAAAGTTTGTCTTCTACTTCAAAAACCATGTACGCAATGTTTTTCCTTTCAAATGATTTCTGGAATAGTTGCGGATTATGCAATCCTAATGCTGTGATTATATCTTCCTGAACTCTGGGTGTTGCGGTTGCGGTCAAAGCCAAAAATGGAATTTTCAGAAAATATTGGAGGTGTTTAGCGAAAATCATGGCCCCATTGGGAAACACAATGTGCTTCGTCGATTGCAATTAGATTTACCGGAAGACTTTTGATACGATCTAGAATCCAATCTGATTGTAATCGTTCGGGGGAAACATACAGGAATTTATAATTTCCGAATTGGCAATTGTCTAAAAGGTCAATCATTTCGTCTGATTTGATGCCTCCGGTCAATGCAATTGCTTTGATATTTCGTTTTTGCAAATTGGCCACTTGGTCTTTCATCAAGGCGACCAAAGGAGAAATAACCAAACAAATTCCTTCTTTCATCATTGCAGGAACTTGAAAACAAATTGATTTTCCGCCACCGGTTGGCATCAGCGCAAAAGTATCCTGACCGTTTAAAACGGAATCGATAATCTCTTTTTGAAGCGATCGGAAGCTGTCGTGTTTCCAATATTTTTGAAGAATTGCTACTGCTGTTTGCATACTTTTCAGATTTCGGTCTTTATAGTAGTTCTACGGTTTTATAGCGTAGCATCAATTGAAAATTTCAATTTTTAATCTGTAAATTATTTTGAAATTTTATCTAAGATAAAAAGAATTCGGTTATCTACACTATCTTTTGGTACTTCTATAAGTTCGTATCCGTAATTTTGATAGGTTTCTGTAAGGTGATTGTAGATGAGTTTTGCTTGTTCGAAGTTTTCGTAACGTTCTCTGTCGCTTACATAAATTTCTTCCCAAGGCGGAAGAATAAATATTCGGGTATAGATGTGTTCTCGGCAAGCCGCATCAAAAAAAGAAGGATAACTGTCTCCAATATAGTGCATGTAAGCTAGAACATCAGGAATTCCTCTGTCTAGAAAAACAACTTCGTGCGGTTCGTTGCAGGCGCTTTCGAATTGTTTTTTTCGTCCTTCAAGCAGTAATTCGCTAAATAACAACGGGTTTTTGAGGAACAATTGTTCAATTCCCTGTTTTTGTGCTTCGAGAGTTACCTGTCTGGAAATTTCTGGATAGCAGCAATGACCGTTAGCGATTAATTTCTCGATAATACTGGTTTTTCCTGTTCCCGGACCGCCAATGATAACTATGATTTCTTTTTGCACTTTTTACAAATAAGGCGCAAATTTACCTAAACTAATTGGGATTTCGAAAAGAATTAAAAGATATAATTCTGTTTCTATTCAAAAAAAAAGGAAATCCTTTATTGTAATTCCTAAATCTAAAATCATTACCGTATATTTGCCTTTATTTTAATTTAAGAATGGATAAAGACAAAGAAAAAGAGACTGCTGAATTTTATGAAAGATTAAAAGTAGAGTTGGATATGAGTAATACTTGGCCGGCTTTATATTTGTTTAAATTCATTGTTCCGAGTGAGGCAGATAATGTTGAGCGTGTTGAATTGGCTTTTGATTGTATGGGAGCGGTTATAAAAACAACGAAATCCAAGACAGGGAAATTCACCAGTATTTCTGTTGATGTTCAAGTGAAAGACGCACAAGAAATAATAGATAAGTACCAAGAAGTAGCTACAATAAAAGGTATAGTTTCCCTATAAATATGAACACAAAATATATAAAAGAAAACGCGAACGATACGGTTCAGCATTTGGAATACAATGCAGAAAGATCGCATTTAATTATTCCGGAGTATGGCCGTCATTTGCAAAAACTAATTGACCAAGCCACTGCAATAACTGATGTTGAAGAGCGTAACAAAGCGGCAAAATATATCATACAAGTAATGGGAAGTTTAAATCCTCATTTGCGTGATGTGCCGGATTTTCAGCATAAATTATGGGATCAGTTGTTTATTATGTCTGATTTTAGATTAGATGTAGAATCACCATATCCAATTCCTTCCCGCGAAGTATTGCAACTAAAACCAGATGTTTTAAAATACCCGCAAAATTTTCCAAAATACAGGTATTACGGCAATAATATTAAATATATGATTGATGTTGCCAATAAATGGGAAGAAGGAGAAATGAAAAATGCATTGGTGAAAGTAATCGCCAATCACATGAAAAAATCCTATTTGAGTTGGAACAAAGACACCGTAAAAGATGATGTCATTTTTGAACATCTTTATGAATTATCAGACGGGAAATTAAATATGTTGCAAAGCACCGAAGAACTGTTGAATACAACTGATTTACTTCGTACAAACAAACGTATTTCTAACAAAATTACACCAATAGGGCAACCTAAAATTCAAAGTAATAAGAATTTGAAAACAGGAAAGCCAAAACCATTTCAAAAAAACAATCCAAAATAAAAAGGTACTAAAACAAGATTTACTAAGGTACTGCAAATAGAAAACGAGCTGTAACCTTAGCAATATATTGTCTTACAACCTGAGAACCTTAAAATAAGAATATGGGAATTTTCAAAATCGAAGGGGGCATTGCTCTAAAAGGAGAAATCACACCACAAGGAGCAAAAAATGAAGCGCTACAAATACTTTGTGCCGTACTATTGACTCCTGAAAAAGTAACAATTAATAATATTCCTGATATTATTGACATCAACAAGCTGATTACGCTGCTGGGAAATTTGGGTGTAAAAATTCAAAAAACAGGTCCAGGATCATACACTTTTCAAGCCGATGATGTAAATGTTGCTTACTTAGAAACCGAAGCTTTCAAACAAGAAGGGGGTTCGCTTCGTGGTTCGATTATGATTGTAGGACCGCTTTTGGCCCGTTTCGGAAAAGGCTATATTCCAAAGCCGGGTGGCGACAAAATAGGACGCAGAAGATTGGATACCCACTTTGAAGGATTTATCAATCTTGGGGCTAAATTCAGATACAACCGAGAAGATCATTTCTATGGAGTAGAAGCACCAAAAGGATTAAAAGGAACTGATATGTTGCTTGACGAAGCCTCTGTAACTGGTACCGCAAACATTGTGATGGCTGCTGTTTTAGCCAAAGGAAAAACAACAGTATACAACGCTGCTTGTGAACCTTATTTGCAACAATTGTGTAAAATGTTGAACTCCATGGGAGCTAAAATCACAGGAGTTGGCTCTAATTTACTAACCATTGAAGGGGTAGAAAGTTTAGGAGGATGTGAACACAGAATTCTTCCAGATATGATTGAAATAGGAAGTTGGATTGGTTTAGCAGCCATGACCAAATCTGAGATTACGATAAAAGATGTAAGCTGGGAAAACCTTGGACTTATTCCTAATACGTTTAGAAAACTGGGTATTACACTCGAAAAAAGAGGCGATGATATCTATATTCCTGCTCATGTTGACGGATATGAAGTAAAAACCGATATTGATGGTTCTATTTTAACGATTTCTGATGCGCCATGGCCAGGATTTACACCTGATTTATTGAGCATTGTTTTAGTTGTTGCCACACAAGCCAGAGGCGATGTATTGATTCATCAAAAAATGTTTGAAAGCCGCTTATTTTTCGTTGATAAATTGATTGATATGGGTGCAAAGATTATGCTTTGTGATCCACATAGAGCAGTGGTAATGGGACACGATTTTAAATCGCAATTAAAAGCGACTACCATGTCTTCTCCAGATATTCGTGCAGGTATCTCTTTATTGATCGCTGCTCTTTCTGCAAAAGGAACTAGCACGATTCAAAATATCGATCAAATTGACAGAGGATATGAGCGTATCGATGAGCGTTTAAGAGCTATCGGTGCTAAAATAATTCGTGCCTAAATAACAAAATAGTAAATAAGTAAATATCGTTTAGAGTCATTTTATTGCAAAATCTCTAAACGATATTTTAATTTATAAAACGTCAAACAATGCCAAAAGTAGCAGCAGCAATTAAGGCGACTTATTTTAGTATTATTGGAAATACTGCTTTAGCAATTATCAAAGGATTAGCTGGTTTTTTTGGTAATTCCTATGCATTGATTGCAGATGCAATAGAATCTACTACAGATATTTTCGCATCCTTTTTAGTGCTGTTTGGGATTCAATATTCCAACAAACCTGCCGATGAAAACCACCCGTATGGTCATGGTAGAGCTGAACCTTTAATTACGTTTTTAGTAGTAGGGTTTCTAATTACATCGGCAACGATTATTGCCTATGAAAGCATTTTAAATATTGGAACTCCACATGACTTACCTAAATCTTGGACTCTATATGTTTTAGGAGCTATTAT
>ERZ1034363.1851-NODE-1851-length-11100-cov-2.265536_pt1 | contig 11100 bp, 12 predicted proteins | sample MGYA00520616_ERZ1034363 | MGnify/ENA primary metagenome ERZ1034363 (study PRJEB33736, sample SAMEA104284506) | Azolla filiculoides | biome: Urban; feature: Water surface; material: Ditch water | place: Netherlands | collected 2015-10-28 | depth 0-0.1 m ...
CTGGACGCGGGTGGCCTCGTAGTCGGTTTCAGGAAAACCCGTCAGTTGCTCAAACCAGTTCATGCTGTCTCCAGGCTGCCCGACAGCGCGGCCCACTGGCGCACATAGGCGCGCTGTGCCTCGGTCTCGGGCGATTCGGGCTTGCGCCGGCGCTTGTCCGCGCTCATGCGCGTCCAGAGTAGGTGCAGGTGCTCCAGCGCGGCCTGGCCATGCATGCCGTCATCGACCAGGTGACAGCCAACCACGGTGCCAGTGCGACCGACCCCACCCCAGCAATGCACATAGACGCGGCGTTCCTGGCTGCGCCATTGCTCGATCTGGTTCAGGATGTTGCGCATGCGCGCCGGGTGCTCTGGCACGTCGACGTCGCGGATCGACAGGCGGCGGTAGGCGCAGTCGATGCCCATCTCTCGGGCCACCTCGCGCAGGACGTCTTCGTAGGGGAACTGTTCTCCGGCTTCGGTCAGGTCGAGGAATGCATCAATGCCGTGGTGCAGGTAGTCGGCCAGCTTGCGTCGTGTGCTCCAGTGATTCCGATCGCCCGGGTATTCGCCGGCCATCAGCGAGCCCGGCACCACCCAGTAGCTGTTGCGCGGGTGTGCCTGGTGCGTCAGCTCGAGCAGGCGCGGCAGGATGGTGCGATGTCCGTCTGCTCCGGGGGCCGAGACGAGCTCGCCCTCGAAGAGGCTCATCAGGTCGTTCGCGCTGTTCCAGTCCAGCTTGAGCACGCGCTGCAGCATGGCAGGGCTGGCCGACTGGGTAGCGAGGAGGGCGTCGCGCGCCGCCGGCAGCAGCACCTCGATCGGTTCTGTCGTCAGGCTCATGTCGGGAGTCAGGTTCATGGTGGCGCTCACAGCTCCTTCACCCGCTCGTGCTCGGGGTCGAACTCGGCTTCGACACGCTTCATGCCGTCCGAGAACAGACGGCACAGGCGGATGAAGTGGCTCGAGAGCAGGCCGTCGCGGTAGTAGATCGGATAGTTGCCGACCAGGCGGAAGCTGTCGGGCTCGTCCTCGCGCTCGACGTGGCGGACGTGGAAGGCCGGCAGGTAGAGTTGCTGGTTGATGCGGTCACAGAGCTCGAGCCGGTCGGCGTGCTCGCAGTCCGGCACGAACTCCAGATAGCTGTGCAGCAGGATGCAGCGGATGCCCTCGCGGATCTCGACCCAGAACGGGAACATGCCGGCCTCGCTGACGTAGAGCGACCTGTCGCCTTGTGCCTCGTTGGCCATCGTGGCGCGCTCGAGTTCAACCGCCAGGGTGGCGAGGGTGACGTCTTGTTCTTCGATGAGGGTGTCGATGGACATGCAGGACTCCTGGGTGAGGGGGAATGGAGAGCAGTGTGAACTTCGACTGGCTCATAGGATGAGCCTGTGTTCATCGCTTTAGTTTTTGTAGAGCCGCTGCAACGCGTCCACCCGTTCAATTAAGGCCTGCCGCAGCTCAGCCGGGGCCAGCACTTCGACGTTCTCACCGTGGCGTAGCAGGTCCATGACCAGTTCGGTCGGATTGCTGTAGGGCAGTGACATCTCGAGCGCGCCGTCCTCGAGCTCGCGCATGATCTGCTGCGGGTGCCAACGCTCGTCCCGGATCCAGCGCGCGGATGCTGCGCTGAAGCGCAGACGGGCAGTCTGCATCGAGTCGCCGAAGTAGAGGCCATAGCCCTCGGCGCGGTTGATCTGGTCGAGTGGCAACTCCTCGGCGGCATCCTCGCTCATGATCGGATTGCGCATCGCATCGAGCGCGAACTTGCGCAGAGCCTGCTGGCCGTGGCACCAGGCGTCGAGGTACCAGTTTTCGCGGTAGTAGCTCAGCCGTTGCGGCGAGACCTCGCGCTGCGTGACCTCGTTGCGGTGGCGGCCCTCGTAGCTGAAGCGCAGGCGCTTGCGCATCATCAGCGCGTTGCCCACGATCTCGAACGCGACCGGGTCGGTCTGGCGGTGCTGACTGGCGCTGATCAGTTTGATGCGGGCGGTGATCTCGGCGGCTGCGGATTGCTTGCTGCCGATCAGTGCGGTGATGCGTTCGAGCAGGGGCTGCACATGGGGGGCGAGCAGGCCGCCGCTGTCGAGTTCGCGCAGCAGGTGGTGCATGGTCAACAGCGCACGGATCTCCTGCGGCGAGAACCACAGGCCCGGCAGCTGATGCCGTTCGCCACGGCGCGGTGTGCCCAGCTTGTAGCCACCGGCGTAGCGGTCGTACTCGATCGGCGCTTGCAGGCGGTCGCGCAGATAGGCCAAGTCGCGCTTGAGCGTCGCGCGTGAGACCTCCAGCACTTCCAGCATGCGATCAAAACTGACGACGGGGGCATTGAGCAGCATCTGCTCGATCCGGTAGAGGCGTTCCAGCTGGCTCATGGAAATAATTGAAATTATTTCCGAAATGATATTCTATTGTGGAGGGTTTTCAGCGCTGGTAGAACACCACCCCGACCCGGTCGATCTGCTCGCGCAGCGCGGGATTGTCGATCTGGGCGTAGATCGACAGGTCGATCATGTAGGGCAGCAGCAGGTCGTCGAGTCCGTCCATCAGGCGCAGCAGGTCGCGATAAGTCAGCATGTCGCCCTTGAGGGTCAGGTCGATGTCCGAGCCCCGCTTGTAGTTGCCCTTGGCGCGCGAGCCGTACAGCAGCGCCTGCTCGACCGCCGGGCAGGCCGCCAGCACCTGCTGTATCGCCTGCACGGCATCTGCCGGCAAGCCGGTGCGCGCGGCCAGATCGCTCATTCGGTGTCCTGCTGGCTGGCCAGTATGGAAAACCGTTCAGCCATCGCGACGAAGGCAGGGTAGAAGCGTGTCAGCGTGTCCTGTTCGATGTTCTCCGCCACCTCCTGGTTGTAGGTGTGCGAAGTCAGGTTGCGCGCCTTGATCATGTCCATCCAGGCCTGGCCGTCTTCGATCAGGCCGTTCTGGAACGCGCTGCGCGTGGCGTCCCGGGAGCCGATCAGGTCACTGAGCCCTTGCGCTTCCAGATAGTCCTTCAGCACCTTCCAGCCCAGCTCGTGGGTGAATTCGAAGCTCTGGATCAGGCCCTGTTTTTCCAGCTTGCTCAACGGGCGCTGGTGTGCCAGTTCGATCGCCTCGGTCAGCGTTTGCAGCGCCTTGCCGTAGTTGTGCAAGCGCTGTTTCCAGCGGATGTCGGGGGAGTTCATGAACTGAGTTCTGCGATCAGCCCTTGTCGGCATCGCGCCGGATCAGCGTGGCGCTGTAATCCAGGAATTCACCAAGGCGCTGAGTGATCACGCGCGCGGTGATGGGCAGCAGCAGGCTCTGGTAGTCATGCACCGCCAGGTTGCGGAATCCCACCATCTTTTGCAGCGAGTCGGCCAGTTTTGCCTCGATCCAGCCGGCTCGAGACAGCAGTTCAAACACGTCGCGTGAACTCTGGGGCAGTCCGAGCTTCTCGCGCCGAACCAGATGCTGCCCCATGTCGAGGGCAGCCTCGCAGGCGCGCTGGATGTTGAGCACCGCAGCGTCCTGACGCGTGTAGTCGGTATCGAAATGCTCGCCGGCGGCCGCGTATTCCTCGCGTGCGCGTTTGACACAGCGCTCGATGACGGCAGCCTTGTTCATCAATACGTCATCCATGGATTCTTCCTGTCTTGGCAATATCGGCCAGGTAGCCCGCGCGGGCCTCGTTCAGCGCCAGTTTCTCGCTCATCACAAAGCTCTCGAACAATCCGGCTGCTAGTTCGTTGCCCCACAGCCGGCGTCCGGTCGTCAGCACCTGGTATTGCATCACGGTGCTGGCCGCACGCAGGTCGAGCAGGTCGACGGGGCAGCCGACCTGAGCGCGCAGGTCGGTCGCTACGTCCCAGAGTGCCAACGGGTTGGCGTAGCCTGCCACGAGCACAGCCAGGTCCAAGTCGCTGTCTGGTCCTGCTTGGCCCTGGATGCGGCTGCCGAAGGCGTAGACCGCCAGCACATTGGGAAAGGCTGCGCGCAAGGTCGTCACCACCAGCCCGTTGGGACCAAGAGCTGTCTCGGGACGCATTTGCTGGTGCGGCATTGTGCTTTCCGCTCAGGGCACCAGCACCGTCGGCATCGCCTCGGCCAGCAGCTCGGGGTAGTCGCGGCTGAAGTGCAGGCCGCGGCTTTCCTTGCGCGCCTGCGCCGAGCGCACGATCAGGTCGGCCACCTGCAGCAGGTTGCGCAGCTCCAGCAGGTCGCGCGTGACATGGTAGTGGGTGTAGAACTCGCGGATCTCGGACTGCAGCAGCGCGATCCGGTGCGCCGCGCGCTCGAGCCGTTTGTCGGTGCGAACGATGCCGACATAGTCCCACATGAAGCGGCGCAGCTCGTCCCAGTTGTGCGACAGCACGACCTGTTCGTCGGCGTCGATCACGCGGCTGTCGTCCCAGGGCTGGATGGCCGGGATCTCGGCGCAGGCTTGCGAGGCCATGTCGGCGACCGCCGCGCGCGCGAACACCATGCATTCGAGCAGCGAGTTGCTGGCCAGCCGGTTGGCGCCATGCAGGCCGGTGCAGCTGGCCTCGCCGACCACGTAGAGGCCGGCCAGGTCGGTGCGCGCGTTGAGGTCGGTCACGACGCCGCCGCAGGTGTAGTGCGCGGCCGGCACGACCGGAATCGGCTCCTTCGTGATGTCGATGCCGAGCTCGGCGCAGCGCGCCAGGATGTTGGGGAAATGCTCGCGCAGGAATTCCGGGCTCTGGTGCGAGATGTCGAGGTAGACGCAGTCCAGGCCATGCTTCTTCATCTCGAAGTCGATCGCGCGCGCCACCACGTCGCGCGGCGCGAGTTCGGCGCGTTCGTCGTGCGCCGGCATGAAGCGGGTGCCGTCGGGCAGCTTCAGCAGGCCGCCTTCGCCGCGCACCGCCTCGCTGATCAGGAAGCTCTTGGCGTCGGGGTGATAGAGGCAGGTCGGGTGGAACTGGATGAATTCCATGTTGCCGACCCGGCAGCCGGCACGCCAGGCCGCCGCGATGCCGTCGCCGGTCGCCGTGTCGGGGTTGGAGGTGTAGAGGTAGACCTTGCCGGCGCCGCCGGTGCACAGCACGGTGTGCGGTGCGACGAAGGCCTCGACCTGGTCGGTGTCCTCGTTGAAGGCGTAGGCGCCCAGGCAGCGGCGTTCCGCGCCAGTGCCGTCGGCGCTGTCGGTGGCGCCCACGGCATGCTTGTCGCTCAGGATCAGGTCGGCCAGCACATGGCTCTCGAACACCTGGACGTTAGGCGCCATGCGCACGCGGTCGATCAGCGTGTGCTGCACGGCGGCGCCGGTGGCGTCGGCCGCGTGCACGATGCGGCGGTGGCTGTGGCCGCCTTCGCGCGTCAGGTGCAGCTCGCCGTCATGCTGGGTGAACTGGGTGCCCATCGCGCGCAGCCAGGCGATGGCCTCGGGCGCATGCTCGACCGTGAAGCGGGTCGCGCCCTCGTCGCACAGGCCGGCACCGGCGACGAAGGTGTCCTGCACATGGGCCTCGAAGCTGTCGTCGTCGGCCAGCACGGCCGCGATGCCACCCTGGGCCCAGCCGCTCGAGCCGTCGGCAATCGTGCGCTTGGTCAGGATGGCCACTTGCAGGTGGCTGGGCAGCAGCAGGGCGGTGCTCAGGCCGGCCAGTCCGCTGCCGACGATGACGACGTCGAAGCGGCGGGTGGTGGGGGCGGACGGGTGTGAGGTGGCGTTCATGGTGGCAAGCTTCAGGCCGGCGTGTAGGCCAGCCGGACATAGATGGGGGCGAAGGCTTCGGCCTGGGTGATCTCGATCAGGGTTTCCTTGGCCAGTTCGAGCATCGCGATGAAGGTCACGACCAGCACCGGCACGCCCTGGTCGAGTTCGAACAGTTCGGCGAACTCGACGAAGCGCCGGCCCTGCAGCCGGCGCAACACCAGGCTCATGTGCTCGCGCACCGACAGCGCCTCGCGGCTGATCCGGTGGTGCTGCACCAGCTTGGCGCGGCGCAGGATGTCGCGCCAGGCCTGCTGCAGCTCGCTGGCGGCCACGTCGGGCAACCGCAGCTGCTGCGCCTGCTCGACATGGACCTGAGCGGCCAGGAAGTCGCGTCCGAGCTGCGGCGCCTGGGCCAGCTGGCGCGAGGCGATCTTGATCTGTTCGTACTCGAGCAGCCGGCGCACCAGCTCGGCGCGCGGGTCTTCGACTTCCTCGCCGGCAGCGGCCTGGCGTTGCGGCAGCAGCATGCGCGACTTGATCTCGATCAGCATCGCGGCCATCAGCAGGTATTCGCTGGCCAGCTCGAGGTTGCGCGCGCGCACCTGCTCGACATAGCCCAGGTACTGGCGCGTCAGCTCGGCCATCGGAATGTCGAGGATGTTGAAGTTCTGGCGCCGGATCAGGTAGAGCAGCAGGTCGAGCGGGCCCTCGAAGGCGTCCAGGAAGATCTCGAGCGCGTCCGGCGGGATGTAGAGATCGGTCGGCAGCGCGAACAGCGGCTCGCCGTACAGGCGCGCAAAAGCCACCGGATCGACCGGTCCGATGGGCTCGGTCAGGCCGGTTGGCCGGTTGGCCAAGTTATCGGTCAGCGGTTCGTCCAGGGTGGGCGCGTCGTTCATTCAGGCCCGCGCCGGAGTTCAGCGCAGCGTCGGTTCGGTCTGGTAGACGTAGGGTTGCTGCTGGACGCTGCCTTCGTTGGCGTCGGCATTCCAGTCGCGGTCCACGCTTTGTTCCCACAGCAGGGCACGGCCTTCGCGTTGTTGCGCGTCGAGTTCGGGCCGCTTGGCCTTGAGCGATTCGATGAACTGCGTGGCTTCAGAGGTGTAGTGGGGGCGTGCGAAGAGGCTCATGTCAGTATCGGACCACGGTGTAAAAAAAGGGATTTTACCCAGCGACCCGTTGGTTTAGCCAGTACGGGTTTCAACAGCAGGTGCGCAGCCGCACGGCGAGCCCCGAGCGCAGCAGCAGGTCGCGCGGCTGTTCGTTCAGATGCCGGATATCGAGCCGGCCGCCACGGCGCTCGAGCGCCTCGACCAGCTGTTCGAGCGCATCGACGCCGGTGGTGTCGAGCGCGACCAGTCGGGTGGCGTCGAAGCTCACATCGAGTTGGTCCGGGCCGGATTCGATTTCGGCCAGGATCGGGTCGATCTTGGTCACGGCGCCGAAGAACAGCGAGCCGTAGAGCCGGTAGCTCAGCAGCCGCTCGGTGCGCGACACCAGCTCGGCGCTGAACAGGCTGCCCTGGCGCCGGACGAACAGCAGGCAGGCCAGCACCAGGCCGAGCTCGACCGCCAGCGTCAGGTCGAACACGACCGTGACCAGGAAAGTCGACAGCAGCATCAGGCGGTAATGCGGGCTGAACTGCTTGAGGCGCGCGAACTCGCGCCACTCGCCCATGTTCCAGGCCACGAACAGCAGCACGCCGGCCAGCACCGCCAGCGGCACATGGCTGGCCAGCGGCGCGGCCAGCAGCACCACCAGCGCCAGCGCCAGTGCATGGACGATGCCGGCCACTGGCGAGCCGGCGCCGGCGCGGATGTTGGTGACGGTGCGCGCGATGGTGCCGGTCACCGGCATGCCGCCGAAGAAGGGCACGACGAAGTTGGCCACGCCTTGCGCCATCAGCTCCTGGTTCGGGTCATGCTTGGCGCCCGGGCGCAGCTGGTCGGCGACGCGCGCGCACAGCAGCGACTCGATCGCGCCCAAGGCGGCGATCGTCAGCGTTGGCGTGACCAGCTGCTTGACGCTGGTCCAGCTGAAGTCGGGCAGGGCCAGGGTCGGCAGGCTCTGCGGGATGCCGCCAAAGCGTGAGCCTATGGTCTCGACCGGCAGCTGCAGCATCCAGGCCGCCAGCGTCAGCGTGACCAGCGCGACGATCGGGGCCGGCAGGCGCGAGGTCGCGCGCAGCGCGCTGGCGCCCTGCAGCCGTTCGAGCTGGAGCCGGAACGCCGATTCGCTGGCCCAGATCCGGGGCCAGACGAACAGCCCGAGCACGCAGAGCGCGCCGAGCCCGAAGGCATAGGGGTTGAGGCTGTCGAGGTGACGCCAGAGGGTGCCGATCTGGCTGAAGAAGTCGGCCGGCATCTTGTCGACCTGCAGGCCGAGCAGGTCGCGCAGCTGTGACAGCGCGATCAGCACCGCGATGCCGTTGGTGAAGCCGATCACCAGGCTGACCGGCACATAGCGCACCAGATTGCCCAGCTTGAGCAGGCCCATCAGGAACAGCAGCACCCCGGCTGCGCTGGTCGCGATCAGCAGGCTGCCCAGGCCATGGCGCTCGACGATGCCGTAGACGATCACGATGAAGGCGCCGGCCGGGCCGCCGATCTGCACCGAGCTGCCGCCGAGCAGCGACACCAGCAGGCCGCCGATGATCGCGGTCCACAGGCCGGCCTCGGGCTTGAGGCCGCTGGCAATCGCGAACGCCATCGCCAGCGGCAGCGCGACGATGCCGACCGTCAAGCCGGCGCCGGCATCCTGCACCAGCCGATGCCGGTCGTAGCCGCGCAGGTCGTCGAGCAGTCGGGGGCGGAAGCGGGAAAGTGGCGGCAGTTTCATACCACGTAACTTTAAACCCTCCAGCCCCCAGGGTCACCTGGGGTTTTTCAGTGGATGCGCATGCCCGGCTGCGCGCCCGGCCAGGGCTGCAGCACGTGGATACCGGGCTGGGCCTTCTCGTCGGCGTGGCTGGCGGCCAGCACCATGCCTTCGCTGACGCCGAACTTCATCTTGCGCGGCGCCAGGTTGGCGACCATCACGGTCAGCTTGCCGATCAGGTCCTCGGGCTGGTACATGCTCGCGATGCCGGAAAACACGTTGCGCATCCGGCCCTCGCCGACGTCGAGCGTCAGGCGCAGCAGCTTGGTCGAGCCCTCGACCGGCTCGCAGTTCTCGATCCGCGCGATGCGCAGGTCGATCTTGCTGAAGTCGTCGATGCCGATGGTCGGCGCGATCTCCTCGCCGCCCGGGATGAGCTTTTCCGGCTCGGGGGCGGCCGGCGGCTCGAACAGCGCTTCGAGCAGCTTGACGTCGACGCGCTGCATCAGGTGCTGGTAGCTGCCGATCACATGGCCGGCGCCCAGCACACGGGTCGCGTTGTCGAAGTCCAGCGGTGCGCATTGCAGGAAGGCCTCGACGCTGGCGGCCAGCGCCGGCAGCACCGGCTTCAACAGCGCGGTCAGCACGCGGAAGGCCTCGACGCAGGTGGAGCAGACATCCTGCAGCCGCGCTTCCATGCCTTCCTTCTTGGCCAGTTCCCAGGGCTTGTTGGCGTCGACATACTCGTTGACGCGGTCGGCCAGCGCCATCACCTCGCGGATCGCCTTGCCGTACTCGCGCTCGGCGTAGAGCTCGACGATGGGTGCCACCGCGGTCTGCAGGTGATCGAGCAGGGTCTCGCCGTCAGGCGACACGGCCGCCAGCTGGCCGCCGAAGCGCTTGGACAGGAAGCCGGCCGCTCGACTGGCGATGTTGATGTACTTGCCGACCAGGTCCGAGTTGACGCGGGCCGCGAAGTCGTCCGGGTTGAAGTCGACGTCCTCGTTGCGGCTGTTGAGCTTGGCCGCCAGGTAGTAGCGCAGCCACTCGGGGTTCATGCCGAGCTTGAGGTATTTCAGCGGGTCGATGCCGGTGCCGCGGCTCTTGCTCATCTTCTCGCCGCCGTTGACGGTGATGAAGCCGTGCACATTGACCTGGCTCGGCGTCTTGCGGCCGCTGAAATGCAGCATCGCGGGCCAGAACAGGGTGTGGAAATAGGTGATGTCCTTGCCGATGAAGTGCACCTGCTCGACCGCCGGGTCGGCGATGTAGCGGTCGTAATCGACGCCGATCTTGCCGAGGTAGTTCTTCAGCGAGGCCAGGTAGCCGATCGGCGCGTCGAGCCAGACATAGAAGTACTTGCGCGGCGAACCCTCGGGCAGGTCGGGGATCTCGATGCCGAAATAAGGCGCGTCGCGGCTGATGTCCCAGTCGCCCAGGCCGCCATTGCCTTCCTCATCCTTGGCGAACCATTCCTTGATCTTGTTGAGCACCTCGGGCTGCAGCCGGCCGGACTCGGAGGTCCAGTTCTCGAGGAACTCGATGCAGCGCGGGTCGCTGAGCTTGAAGAAGTAATGCTCGGAAGTCCGCAGCACCGGCGTCGCGCCCGACAGCGCCGAGTAGGGGTTCTTCAGCTCGGTCGGGGCGTAGACCGCGCCGCAGCTCTCGCAGCTGTCGCCGTACTGGTCCTTGGCGCCGCATTTCGGGCATTCGCCCTTGATGAAGCGATCCGGCAGGAAAAGCTGTTTGAGCGGGTCGTAATACTGTTCGATGGTGCGCGTTTCGATCAGGCCGGCGTCGCGCAGGCGGGTGTAGATGGTGTTGGCGCATTCGCGGTTTTCCGGCGAATGAGTGCTGTGGTAGTTATCAAATCCGACATGAAAGCCAGCAAAGTCACGGGCATGTTCGCCGTGTACGCGTGCTATCAATTGCTCTGGCGTAATCCCTTCCTTTTCGGCGCGCAACATGATTGGCGTACCGTGGGTGTCATCCGCGCAAACATACCAGCACTCATTGCCGACCATTTTCTGGAAACGCACCCAGATATCAGTCTGGATGTATTCGACCAGGTGGCCGAGGTGAATGGCGCCGTTGGCGTAAGGCAGAGCACTGGTAACAAGGATTTTGCGCGGGGTCATGGCGGCATGAAAAAATTTTGTAGCCGGAAATTCTAGCAAAGCGCCAGATCAGTCCCCATTTATCGTTGGCGTGGGCTAAACTCCACAAAATTACTCAAGTATTATTTCAGCCTTCAACTAACCCGACCAAAGCGCTAGGAACCCTCATGAGCCTGACCGAACAACAAATCCAGGACGCCATCAAAGGCGTGATCGACCCGAATACGGGCAAAGACTTTGTCAGCACGCGTGCCGCCAAGAACATCAAGATCAGCGGCGCCGATGTCTCGCTCGACATCGAGCTCGGCTATCCGGCCAAGAGCCAGATTGATCCGCTGCGTACCTTGGTGATTGACAAACTCAAGGCGGTAGCGCTGGAGTTCGGCCTAGGCGTGGACCCCAAAGCGAAAGTTGGCAACCTGTCGGTCGGCGAGCGCCAGCGTGTCGAAATCCTGAAAGCACTGTATCGCGGCGCACGCATTCTGATTCTGGACGAACCCACCGCCGTGCTGACGCCGCAAGAGAGCGTGGCACTGTTCCA
>ERZ1034363.1854-NODE-1854-length-11093-cov-3.245189_pt1 | contig 11093 bp, 10 predicted proteins | sample MGYA00520616_ERZ1034363 | MGnify/ENA primary metagenome ERZ1034363 (study PRJEB33736, sample SAMEA104284506) | Azolla filiculoides | biome: Urban; feature: Water surface; material: Ditch water | place: Netherlands | collected 2015-10-28 | depth 0-0.1 m ...
TTCGATGTTGAGCGTTCCAGCCATCTGAGAAGGCTGGTTTGCCACGATGCCGACGGTGCGACCCTCCACGCGGGAGAAGCCGATCACGATGTTGGGAGCAAACAGGGCCTGCACTTCGAGGAAGTCACCGTTGTCTGCGACGCCACGAATCACTTCGTGCACGTCGTAGGGCTGGTTGGTGCTGTCGGGAATCAGAGTGTTGAGCTTCTTGTCCTCGTCGGTGATCTCGAGTTCAACCTCGGACTCATAGACGGGAAGCTCAGCCATGTTGTTATCGGGCAGGAAGCCGACCAACGTGCGGGCGTAGTCGAGAGCATCGCTCTCGTCAGCTGCGAGGTAGTGAGAAACACCAGAGACGGTGTTGTGAGTCAGTGCGCCACCGAGCTCCTCGAAGCCCACCTCTTCACCGGTCACGGTCTTGATCACGTCGGGACCGGTCACGAACATGTGGCTGGTCTTATCCACCATGATGACGAAGTCAGTCAGAGCGGGGGAGTACACAGCACCACCGGCAGCGGGGCCCATGATGATGGAGATCTGAGGAATGACACCAGAAGCGGCGGTGTTGCGACGGAAGATTTCTCCGTACTTACCCAGGGCAACAACACCCTCTTGAATACGAGCTCCACCCGAGTCCAAGATGCCGAGGATCGGCACACCAGTCTTGAGAGCAAGGTCCATGACCTTGATGATCTTTTCACCGGCAACTTCACCGAGAGATCCACCGAAGACGGTGAAGTCCTGCGAGTAAACAGCAACCTGGCGACCGTGGATTGTTCCGGTACCCGTGACGACAGCATCACCGTAGGGGCGGTTCTTGTCCATGCCAAAAGCGGTGGTGCGGTGACGCACATATTCGTCCAGCTCAACGAAGGAGCCGGGGTCAAGAAGTTCTTCGATGCGCTCACGGGCAGTCATCTTGCCCTTAGCGTGCTGCTTCTCAGCTGCCTTGGCACCGTTGTCAATAACTGCCTCGGTGTAGCGGGCCTTCAGATCGGCAAGCTTCCCGGCAGTAGTGAAGGGGTCGATAGATTTCGCGTTTTCAGTCACGCTTTTCACTCTACTTGCCATAGGTATCGAAAAAGGGTTAGAGCTTCCCTACAAAAAACACCTGCCAAACTGTTCTTATGGAACTTCCCCTCAGCACCCCACTTGCGTCACGCCTGCTCTGGCTGGATGAAGTGGGCTCCACCAATACCCATCTGGTTGCTGCAGTGAACTCCAGCGAAGGCGACCAGTGGCCTGACTTCTCCGTCGTTGCCACCGACAACCAGGTCGCCGGTAAGGGCCGACTCGGCCGTGACTGGAGCGCCCCTGCCGGAGCTTCTCTCGCAGTCTCTGTTCTTCTCCGACCACAGACACCTGCAGGACGTCCGCTTCCTCCAGAGTCGCTGGGGTGGTTTGGATTGCTCGCGGGCCTCGCTATGGCACGAGCCTGCAACTCGGTTCTGCCCGACGGCAAAGTTGCGACCATCAAGTGGCCCAATGATGTGCTTATTGGAGAGAAGAAAGTCTGCGGTGTCCTGAGTGAACTCGTGACCACTCCCTTGGGCATGGCATTAGTTGTGGGCACGGGCGTAAACATCGCGCTCGCCGAAGCAGATCTTCCCGTGCCGACCGCAACCTCACTTGCTCTTGAAGGTGCCCAAACCACGCTTGACGCCGTGCTTTCTGCGTATTTGACCGAGTTCTCTCGCATTACGAAAGTCTTTGTCTCTGCAGCAGGTAACGTGCGCAGCTCAGGTCTGTTGGATCAGGTCACAGAGCTCTGCAACACAATTGGAAAGTCAGTCCGTGTGGAGCTTCCTTCGGGCGAGAACCCTGTGGGCACCGCCATCGGCATCAACGAAACCGGTTCACTCATCGTGGAGATGAGCAACTGTGCTGAACCGTTGGTCGTCTCTGCTGGCGATGTCACTCACCTGCGCGTGATCTAAGGTAGTACCATCAACTACCCAGCGCGCCACCGGGATTAGACCTGCCCCGCCGACAATAATTGACCTAATGTCTAACCCCACTGTTGCTTATGAGCCTGCGCCCACGGAAGCAGCAGAACCCGTTGTCGTGCGACTGCGTCGCCACGGACGCGTTCTGTTCATGCCCACCTTGGCGCTGATTGGTGTGGCAACCGCCTGGGGTTTCTTCTCTGAAGGTTTCCCTGAGCTCTGGATGAACCTCGTGTTCTGGCTGCTCAGTGCACTGCTTGTGATTGTGCTGTGGGTTTTCCCACTGGTGACCTGGTTGGGCAACCGCGTGATCATCACCACCCGTCGCGTGATTATTTATCGCGGAATCTTCACGCGCAGCAAGCAAGAAGTTCTTTATGGCCGCATCCACGATGTGACCGTGCGTCAGAACGCTGTGCAGGCCGTATTTGGTGCAGGTGACCTGTTGCTCAACACCGGTGCAGAAGCACCGATTCGCCTCTTTGATTTGCCCAAGGCAAACCTCGTTTTGTCAGCATTGTCCGAGCTGGTTGATTCGCAGGCTCCGCTGTCGGCACAGCTGCGTCGTGATGACCAGCGCTGGACGAATGAATACTAAGAAGCCGTAGACGTCTTCTTGCCGAAGCGGCGCTGCCAACCCCAGGTTGTGACAGCTTTCATCGCTTCCATCACGATGTTCTTGCTCATCTTGGATTCGCCTGTTTCGCGTTCCTTGAATTCGATGGGTAATTCCACGACGGTGTAGCCGGCATCCAGCACGCGCAATGTGAGATCAATCTGGAAGCAGTAGCCGTGAGAGTTGACTTGCTCGAGGTGGATTCCGCGCAGTACTTCCGCGCGGAAGGCGCGGAACCCTGCGGTGGAATCCTTGACGTCGATGTTTAAGGCAATGCGGGCATAGGTATTCGCTCCGCGGCTGAGGAACAGCCTGCGTGCTGGCCAGTTGACCACGGAACCGCCCTTGACCCAGCGCGAACCAATCGCGAGACCGGGGTAGTGGGCACCAGGAACAGTTGGTTCCGAGACGGCACCGATCAGAGCGCCGAGTCGGTCGGCTGGATGTGAACCATCAGCGTCCATCTCGACGATGATTTCGAAGCCATGCTCGAGAGCCCAGTCAAAACCGGCGAGGTAGGCATCGCCGAGGCCGGTTTTCTCTGCACGGTGAAGCACGTGCACAAACGGATCAGCACTGGCCAAGGCATCTGCTGTGGTGCCAGTGCCATCAGGGCTGTTGTCGTCCACGATGAGGATGTTGGCATCTGGAACTGCAGAGCGAACTGCTTTCACTGCCTCAGGCAGGGTCTCGAGTTCGTTATAGGTCGGAATGATGACGACGGTGCTCATCGCTTCACGTTCCAAACCCACCAGCGATAGAGAGCAAAGCGCACCAGGGTGCCCAGACCCAAACCAATGATGTTGGCGGAGATGTTGTCTGCCAGCAATGAATCAAAGCCCAACACGTAGTGGGTGAACCAGAGCGTGGCCAAGGTGACGAGCATGCCTGCAACAGAAGCCAGCACGAACTCGATGAGCTCGCGAGCTACGTCAGAGCGCTTGTCACGGCGGAAGGTCCAGTAGCGGTTGCCAAGCCAGTTCACCACGATGGCTACCGAGGTGCTGAGGAACTTGGCTGCCAGAGGCTCCGCCCACCAACCAGGACCAGACAGGGAGAGTAGATTAAAGAGAGAAACGTCGACGACTAAGCCGACTAAACCGACCAGTCCAAACTTGACGAAGTAGCCCAACAGGCCTCTTCTCAAGCGAGTAAACAGGCTCGGGGAAGACTCGGTTGCGATTGCTCGCTCCGATGTGGTCATGTTTCTCCCCGTAAGTGCACTCTCAAACCCGTTCAACCACGCGAAAGATGAGCCGTTGACAACTGTAGTTGGCGTTATAGGTGGCGGCCAATTGGCCCGCATGATGGTGCCTCCTGCAATCAATCTAGGCCTAGATATCCGGGTGCTGGCTGAGAACGAGGGTTCCTCCGCGCAAATCGCCGCAACCCAGGTTGGCGACTACACCGACGTCGACACTGTCCTTGCCTTCGCAGAGGGCTGCGACGTTATTACTTTCGACCACGAACACGTCCCTGCCCACGTTCTGGCAGAGCTGATCACTCGTGGCTACTCTGTCCAGCCAGGACCTCATGCTCTCGAGTTTGCTCAGGACAAACTCCGCATGCGTGAACGTTTGGGTGAACTCGGTATCCCTGTTCCAGGGTGGACTCAGGCTTCTACCGCAGAGCACGTCGCAGACTTCTTGGCAGAGTGGGGTGGCCGTGCGGTCGCCAAGACAGCTCGCGGCGGCTATGACGGCAAGGGTGTTCGTGTCATCACCGCAGCTTCAGATGTGGCCGACTGGCTAGATCTTCTGCAGCCAGGTGAGTCATTGTTGTTGGAAGAATTCGTGGAGTTCCGCCGTGAGCTCTCACAGCTGATTGCCCGTCGCCCCAGTGGCGAGATGGCACTCTGGCCAGTGGTTGAAAGCATCCAGGCAGACGGTGTCTGTAGCGAAGTCATTGCTCCCGCACCGCACTCCCAGGGCAAGATCGCGGACATGGCTGGCTCCATTGCCACCCAAATTGCAGCGGAGCTGGATGTCACCGGCGTGATGGCTGTTGAACTCTTTGAGACCACGGATGACCGCATTCTGGTCAACGAACTTGCTATGCGTCCTCACAACTCCGGCCACTGGACTCAGGATGGCAGCACCACCAGCCAGTTCGAGCAGCACTTGCGTGCTGTGCTCGATCTGCCACTGGGTGCTACAGGGTTGACCGCACCATTCACGGTGATGGTCAACATCTTGGGTGGCCCTGCCTCTGGCGACATGCTTTCTCCTTTCCCCCACGCGATGGCAGATCACCCCACCGTCAAAATCCACACCTATGGCAAAGAACCACGCCCCGGCCGCAAGGTGGGGCACGTCAACGCATCTGGTGATGATCTGCCCGAGGTTGCCTATCAGGCGCGTGGCGCAGCAGGATTCTTTCAGGTCTGAGCCCTAGCCTTGAACAATGGCTGAAACGCACCCACTCGTCGCCGTTGTAATGGGCTCTGACTCTGACTGGACTGTCATGAGTTCGGCCGCCAACGTCTTGAACGACTTTGGCATCCCCTTCGAGGTTGAGGTGCTTTCTGCGCACCGCACCCCAGAGAAAATGATTGCTTTTGGTAAGGCAGCTGCAGGCCGTGGCCTGAAGGTCATCATCGCTGGTGCCGGTGGTGCTGCGCACCTCCCCGGCATGCTGGCGAGTGTGACCCCACTTCCTGTTGTGGGCGTTCCTGTTCCCCTGTCCAAGCTCGATGGCATGGACTCTCTGCTGTCGATCGTGCAGATGCCTGCCGGCGTTCCCGTGGCAACAGTGTCTATTGGCGGCGCTACCAATGCGGCTCTTCTGGCGGTCAAGATTCTTGCAACTAGCAACCCTGAACTTCTCACGGCCGTGGAAGCGTATGCTGCCGGCCTTGCCGACCTGGTCGAAGAAAAGAACAAGGCGCTCAAGTCTCAGTTATGAGTCAAACCAGCCCACTGAGGTATCCCGACACCAGTTCGCAGAAGGTCATGACCACCCGCGCCTGGTGGTTGGTCGTACTCAACTTCGTACTGCCGGGTTCCGTGCAGGCGTTGGCTGGAAACAAACGCCTGGGCAAGATAGGTCTGGGAGCAACTCTTGTTCTTGTTGGTTTCCTCGTTCTCACATTCATTATTGGCCTACTTTGGCCCACCGCCGTTTTCTTCCTGGCAACCTGGGGGCCAACCCTCTTTGTTGGTCAGTTAGCTCTGTTCTTCTTCGCGATTCTGTGGGCTGTGCTCACGCTAGATACGTTGCGTTTGATCCGAGTAGTGAAAACAGGCCCACGTGCTCGTTGGTGGATTTCTAGCGTCACAGTTATTGCAATGCTCTTCATTTCCGGTGGGGCAGCCTATGCAGGCACATTGACCGGAAGCCTCAACAGCGCATTAGGCAAGATCTTCGTAGCTGGTCCTAGCCAGCCACCGATTGACGGTCAATACAACTTCTTACTTCTCGGCGGTGACGCAGGAGAAGACCGTGACGGCTTGCGTCCTGACACAGCTCAGGTTGTCAGCGTCAATGCAGAGACGGGTGCTGCAACCATCATCGGTATGCCTCGTGACCTGCAGGCCATTCCGTTCAATGAAGACTCACCCATGTATTCGGTCTATCCCAACGGATACACCCAGGAAACCGGTGAATACTGCACTCGTTGGGCATGTTTGAACACGGTCTATGTTGCTGCCGAAAATGACCACCCTGACCTCTATCCCAATGCCGCAGCTGAAGGTAGCTCACCTGGTATTGAAGCCATGCGGGATGCTGCAGAGGCCATTACAGGTCTGGACATTCAGTACTACGTCCTCATCGACATGCAGGGTCTGTTGAACTTGATCGATTCACTTGGTGGCGTCGACATCAACGTCGAAGAGCGCATCGCGATAGCTGAACCTGAGACCCCTGAAGAAGAAGTCGGCGAGTGGATTGAAATTGGTCCTCAGCACATGGATGGCTACCACGCCATGATGTACATGCGCTCACGCTGGTCGGGCACCGGTGACTACGACCGCATGGCACGTCAGCAGCAGGTTCAAGAAGCTTTGCTTCGTCAGATGAACCCTGCCAACGTGTTGACCAAGTTCCAAGAGATTGCCGCGGCAGGTACGCAAGTGGTGAAAACCGATATTCCTCAGTCGATGCTCGGTTACTTTGTAAACCTTGGTTTGAAAACTAAGGAACTTCCCATCAACCACATTGAGCTCACGCCCTACTACGAGCCCTTCCCGGTCGACACCGAATACCCTGACTACGCCGGCATTCACGGATACGTCTACTCGGTGATCCACCCACCAGAGCCCACGGAGACTCCTGCTCCGTAAGGAACAGTAAGAGTTAGTCCTTGGTGCGGCGCCAGCTCAGCTCTGCTGAGCTGCGGGCCACAATCAGGACAACAAAGAACCAACCCCACTCGGTGAGGGCAGTACTTTCTGCAAGTCCTGAGATCAGCAGAAGACTCAGCACAAGTGGAGACCAGAGATAGATCTCACTCTTCTTCATCGTGGCCAAGCTCCAGCTACGTGCAAAGGCAAAGCCCAAAAGAATCAGCAACAGGGCTAAGCCCACGATGCCAACCTGAAGCCACGCATCCAGGTAGATGTTGAGTCCAGAGTTGTGAATGTCACCACTTCCGGAATTCATCACGGTGAAGGGCTGTGTCTTGCGTGGCCAGAGGCCAACCCAGCCCCAACCTTCAAGCGGCTTCATCGTTGCCAAGCGCAGCTCTTCGCTCCAGAGGGAGAGTCGATATTGCAGAACTGATGAGGAACTCAATGACTCAAGAATGCTTCCGCGCAATGCCCAGGCAATGATCAAACTCAGACCCGCGGCACTGGCTGCAGCAATTTCGGTTCCTCGACGAACGGCGGGTTCCATCTTGCGCAGGGAAGCCAAAAGCGCGGCAATCACAACAACGACAACAGCGGTAACAAACCCCACGGGGGAGGCGGCTAACAGGACACAGAGCGCGGCTCCCAGAACAGACCAGCCTGCAACCTGCCGGGTCACACTCTTGGTTCGCCATTCAATGAGGAAGGTGACGAGTGCAATAAGAGAGACAAGCATGAAAGCATTACGCGAGCCAAAGACTCCCTGAATTCCTTCGCCAGTAACCAAGTTCCCTCGGATGCCTAGGAAATCAATAGGCCCATCAATAAGAACCCCGGCAATAACCTCCAGGGCTAGAGACGCGGCAAGGAATACCCGGAGGACATCACCAATGGCTCGGATGAGCTGAATGGTGTCACGCGTGGACGAGATGGCCAACGCCAGCACAGCGAAGCTGAGCTGGGATGCGATGCCAACCAAACTGGCCTTGGGGTAATACGACCAGAAGTAACTGACCGCACACCACACTAAAAAGACAGCCAGAGAAATAGGCAGGAACGCGTTCCAGCGCACCACGCGTCGGCGTGCAATCAGCATGAGTGCACACAGCACCAGCTCGGTGACCACGATGGCAGTGAGACCTGCGGTTCCTGTGAGAGAACGCAAAAGGTGTGTGCCCAAGGCAGTAGCGATCACAAGAATGCTCATGGCCCGAGCAAAGCGGGCATGTGAGAAGAAAGCGTAGGCAGCTTCTGCGACGGTGGCAGTTGTTGGACTCATGGTGAGGGCCTAGTTCAGGGCTTTAGTAATGCGAGTGGGCACCATCACGGTCAGCGACAAAATCACCACGAGTGCCCAGCCAGATTGAACAACCAGCTGGCTTTCAGAGAAGCTCTGAGTCAACAGTGCCACTGTCACGAGTAAAGGCAAGAGCGAACTGGCGCTGTAGGGACGAGTCTCAACGAGGTCCCACTGCGGACGATCTACGGCTATGAACCAGGAGCGCGAAAGCAACGTAAACATGGCGATTGCCAGAGCAATCACGCCGACGTAACCGAGCTGCATCCAGACATCCAGCCAGACATTGTGCGCCTGGAGATAGTGCACGCCGGAGCGCACGGCAAGGTTGTTGAAAGGTTCAAGCCAGGGCACCCAGGGACTCAGCCAGCCCCAACCAAAGACAGGGCGTTGTTCAGCCAGAGCAGTGACTGCTGCCCAAATATCTGTGCGACCGGTCAAGTCGGAACCCTTGCCCAGCAGGGAAAGCAACTGCTCACGCGCAACAGAAATCGTTACGATCCCTGCGACTCCCAGCCCCAGCATGGTGAGGTAGACAGGGCGGCGCTGTGTGGCAGGACGTGCACGCAGCCACAATGTGAACAAGGCAACTAGAGCAACGATAAATAATGCAATGAGGTCAGTTGCTGAACGAGTGAGGCCAATCGTTGCCACGGCAATAACGACCCAGACAATGCCCCAGTTACGCCAGACCGTTTTCTGTGCGAGCTGAATAGAAAACACGATGAGTGCGATGACTGCAATAAATCCGAGTTGGTTACGGTTGCCGACAACACCTTGGATGGGGCCACCCTCCATCAAGAGGTTGCGACTCCACTGGTAGACAGCAGGAACTTTCTCGCCTGAGGTGTCGATAAAAACGGGGTAGATGGCGTGACCGACGAACACGCTGACCCACAATTCAAACAGCAGAGATGCGCCAAGGATCCAGCGCAGTGTTGTGCCGAGGGCGCGGATGAAGTCGTTCCACGGCAGTGTGAGTGCGATACCCACACCCCCGATGGTCACCTCAATAAAGGGCCAGAGTGTCAGCGCCGTATTCGAAGGTGAGTATGCCCAGGTGACTGAAGCCACAGCAAAGAGCGCAAAGAAAGCTAGCCAGAAGGGAATGCTGCGCCAGTGAATAAGGTGGCGAGCACGAATGATGACCACGACATAAATCGCGGTGATGAGCACACCCAGCCCCATGAAGATTTCCCAACCCACAAGGTTGCGGATGGCTTCACCGGCAAAGAGCATGAACAGCGTGACAACGGCAAGGCCGGTCTTCGCTTTTCTATATTCTTTGGCGGGCATGTATCAAGGCTAGACGAATGCGGCGTGGCCTGTGATGGCCCTACCCACAATGAGGGTGTTCATCTCCCTTGTGCCCTCGTAGCTATAGATCGCTTCAGCATCGGCAAAGAAGCGTGCCACGTCGTAGTCGAGCACAATTCCGTTGCCACCCAAGATCTCTCGACACCACGCAACAGACTCACGCATACGTGCAGTGGCGACAGCTTTAGCCAGAGCTGCGTGCTCGTCTTTCATCTTGCCGGCATCCTGCATGCGAGAGGTTTCCAGAACCAAAGACAGGCTCGAGGTGATGTTGCCCAAGCTCTTGACCAGCAGGTCCTGCACCATCTGGTGGGCAGCAATGGGCTTGCCGAACTGAATACGTTCCTTGGCATATGCCAGCGCTGCTTCGTAGGCGCCAACGGCAATGCCGACCGCTGCCCAGGCAACCTCGGCGCGGGTAAGGCGAAGCACGGTGGCGGTGTCCGCAAAGCTGTTGGCCTTCTGGAGGCGATTCGCTTCAGGGATGCGCACATCCGTCAGCGTGATGTCGGCGTTCTGAACAACACGAAGAGATTGCTTGCGCTCGATTTTGGTGGCGACATAACCCTGGGTATCGGTTGGAACAATGAAGCCCTTGACCTGACCATCTGCAGTGTCCTTAGCCCAGACCACACAGATATCTGCCCACGTGGCATTACCAATCCAGCGCTTGGAGCCATTGAGAATCCAGTCGTCCCCGTCGCGGGTGGCCGTTGTGCGCAGGCCCTGTGCAGAGTCAGAACCAGAGAGTGGTTCGGTCAAACCAAAGGAGCCCACGATTTCACCTGAGTGCATCTTGGGAAGCCAATATGCACGCTGCTCATCAGATCCACAGACGCCGACAGAGCCCATGGCCAAACCGTTCTGCACTCCGACATAGGTTGCAACGCTGGCATCAATACGTGCAAGTTCAAGTGCGACCCAACCGCGGAACACTGCCGTGGTTTCAAATGGCTGTGTTTCAGGCCATGCCATACCGATCAACTTTGTATCCGCTAGGCCCTTGACCAGTGCCTTGGGGAACTCAGCACGGTCCCAGTGATCATTGATCACAGGCTTGATCTCAGTCTCGAGATAGGTACGCAGTTCCATCAACTTGTCGAGTTCAACTGGAGACAGACTCGCCTCAAGGTGGAAGAAGTCGCTTGGCAGGGTCTCAAAGGTCATGTGGCTAGGCTAATCCTCGTGATGATTCGTGTCGATAACACCCCGCGAGATTATGCCTGGGGTTCTCTGACCGACATTGCCGAACTCCGAGGAAAAGCACCCTCAGGAAAGCCAGAAGCGGAGCTCTGGCTCGGCACACACCCAGGATCACCCACGCAGATCGTGAACCCTGAGGATGCTGCTGAAGCAGCAACGATTGCTGACTACCTCGAAGCACGCGGAGAGCAACCTCTTCCTTATTTGCTCAAGGTACTTGCTGCCGCACACCCGCTGTCTATTCAGGCACATCCGTCACCCGAGCAAGCCCGTGAAGGATTTGCCAGAGAGAACGCTTCAGGTATCGCTCTCGATGCACCGAACCGCAACTACCGCGACGATGCACACAAGCCAGAACTGATCTATGCCCTCAGCGACACCTTCGAAGCTCTCTGTGGTTTCAGAGATGTTGACCACACAATTTC
>ERZ1034363.1855-NODE-1855-length-11091-cov-2.665335_pt1 | contig 11091 bp, 11 predicted proteins | sample MGYA00520616_ERZ1034363 | MGnify/ENA primary metagenome ERZ1034363 (study PRJEB33736, sample SAMEA104284506) | Azolla filiculoides | biome: Urban; feature: Water surface; material: Ditch water | place: Netherlands | collected 2015-10-28 | depth 0-0.1 m ...
GGATCCCAAGAGAAGTTTCAAGCTACGCTTGGCCCACTTGCAGAAAAACTGAACGCTGCTATTGGTGCCAGTCGTGCTGCCGTAGATGCTGGGTATGCACCCAATGATGCTCAAGTTGGGCAGACTGGTACACAGGTAGCGCCGGATCTATACATTGCATTCGGAATTTCTGGCTCAATACAACACACTGCCGGAATCAAGGATAGCAAGGTTATTGTGGCTGTAAACCTTGACCCCGATGCACCCATATTTCAGATAGCGGATTATGGACTAGTCGCTGATCTATTCGATGTCATTCCCCAATTAACTAACGCGGTTTAAAATTATGAGCAACTTCAACCACGAAACCGTTACCTCTGTTCACCATTGGAACGACACACTTTTTAGTTTCAAAACAACGCGTGACTCGGGCTTACGTTTTGAGAACGGCCAGTTCGTGATGATAGGTCTCGAAGTCAATGGCAAACCACTACTTCGCGCCTACAGTATTGCCAGCCCTAACTATGAGGAACACCTGGAATTTTTTAGCATCAAAGTTCCAAACGGGCCGCTGACTTCGCTACTGCAACATCTGAAAGTTGGGGATAAGATACTTGTGAGCCGAAAGCCAACCGGCACACTTGTTCTCAACGATCTAAAACCCGGCAAAAGACTGTTCATGTTCTCGACAGGAACCGGCTTGGCGCCTTTTATCAGCCTAATTCAAGACCCAGATGCGTATGAACAGTATGACAAGATCGTACTGATTCATGGGGTTCGTACGGTCAGCGAATTAGCCTATGAAGATTTTATTAGCAACGAACTGCCTAACAACGAGTTCTTCGGAGAAGAAGTTCAAAAGAAACTATTCTACTACCCAACAGTAACTCGTGAACCATACCGAAACCAAGGTCGTTTAACTGATTTAATCGAATCGGGAAAACTTTTCACAGACCTTGGTATTGAACCACTCAATCCAGAAACAGACCGGGGGATGATCTGCGGTAGTCCTTCAATGTTGGAAGATACAAGCGTAATGCTCGAGAAAAGAGGGTTCAAAGTCTCGCCAAAAACAGGCGTGCAAGGTGATTACGTCATAGAGCGTGCTTTTGTGGAAAAGTGACAGCTCGAGGGATCATGACGGCTATCGCACGAGGAACCTTCACAGTGGGTCACGGCCCCAGAATTGCTGCTCAACGGATACGACAATCTGCTCTCCAGGAACGACCTAATCCAACAGAAATTTCCATGGATCCGGAAGTCCTTAACAAAGGCAAAGCTTTGATGGGTCGATTAGGGCAACAATCTGATCTAAGAAATCAGATTGGGTCGAGCACGTAGTTTGGTGCAGATGAAATCTGCACCAAACTAATGTGAATGATGATGCCCCATACCTTTCTTGATAGCGTTTGAATAATCTTGTCTATTCATCTGCGGCAAAGCGCGAACAAACGCTACTAAGTCCCAGGTCTCATCGTCCGTAAGGCCAACCTCACCCCATGAGGGCATGCCACTACCCTTAACACCATGCTTTATGATCCAGAAATCTCTAGCAGGATCTGCGTGTTGACGTTCTTTGGACAGATTAGGCGGCGCTGGGTAAAGACCAACACTAAGCTCAGACTTATCAACTCCCGGCTTCAGATGACATGAAGCACACATAGCATCGTAGTTACCTGATGATCTGCGTATCCTTTCGTTAGCGTCCAGGTTTTTAGGGGCTTCTATGCTTTTCGATTGACTGCGAATCGAGTACTCCCTTATAAGCTCTATGCCTTTGTAAACAGTTTGCGAATGGGGTTGATCTGCTGCAAAACTGAGATTTTTGATGACCAGGTAACTTGCAACCCCAATACCAAGTAACCCAATGCCTACTATATGACTGGCTCGCATTGTTACTTACTCCCACGCATCCGCAATGCATTCGTGATAACTGAAGCAGAACTGAAACTCATGGCAAGTGCTGCAATCAGGGGCGAAAGCAGCCAACCAGTCAGCGGGTAAAAGGCTCCGGCAGCGATAGGGATTCCAAGGGCGTTGTACAAGAATGCAAACATAAGGTTCTGCTTCATGTTCCGGACGGTACCAACAGATATCTCACGGGCTACAGAAATGCCACGAAGATCGCCTTTAACAAGGGTCAGTTGTGCACTATTCATCGCCACATCTGTACCTGTCCCCATAGCAATGCCAACGTCTGCCTTGGCTAGTGCTGGCGCATCATTGATCCCGTCACCGGCCATCGCAACCACATACCCCTGCTTCTGCAAGGACTCAACCAGGTTGAGTTTGTCCTGCGGCTTAACCTCGCCATAAACCTCAGAAATGCCTAGTTTGGCACCTACTGATTTGGCCGTGGTTAAACCATCCCCAGTTGCCATAACAACTTTGATACCTGATTCAGCCAGAGTTTTAAGGGCCTCTGGCGTAGTTGTCTTTATGGGGTCAGCAACAGCTAACAAACCTGCAAATTGGCCATCAACTGCCAAGTAGAAAACACTTGCACCTTCCGAACGCAATTGCTCAGCTTCATTTCTGAGCGCTTCGACGGAAACACCCACCTGAGTCATTAATGTTGTATTTCCAAGACTCAGAGACTTTCCATCGACCTTACCTCGAACGCCGATTCCAGAGCTTGATTCGAATTCTTCAGGTGCCAACAAAGACACCCCCTGCTCTCGTGCTGCACGCACAATGGCCTCTGCCAACGGATGCTCACTTCCCTGATCAAGGCTAGCAGCAAGCCTTAACACTTCACCATCAGAGAATTCGCCTATTCCAATCGCTTTATTAAAGGCTGGCTTCCCTTCGGTCAGCGTCCCTGTCTTATCAACAATCAGGGCATTAACCTTTCTTAGGTTTTCAATGGCGGCAGCATCTCTAAAGAGAATCCCTTGGGTAGCAGCCCTGCCAGTCGCCACCATGATCGACATAGGTGTAGCTAACCCTAGTGCGCATGGACACGCAATAATCAACACAGCTACAGCATTGATCAGCGCATAAACCCAGCTAGGCTGCGGCCCGAAAAGCCCCCAGACCACAAAAGTCAGTAAAGATATAAGAACAACAGTCACCACAAAATAGCCCGCTACAATATCTGCCATTCTCTGCATAGGAGCCCGAGACCGTTGCGCTTGAGCGACCATCTGGATGATTTGAGCCAGAACCGTTGCAGAACCGATTCTTTCTGACCGCATCACCAGACTTCCTGACGTATTCATGGTTGCGCCAATAACCTTGTCACCAGGTCGTTTGGAAACTGGTAACGGCTCCCCGGTCAGCATTGATTCGTCTAAAGCTGTTGAATTCGGTTTCAAACTGTCCAGGCGTTTCGGTTTAAATTTGGCCAGGCAGAAAGCCGCTTTTGTACAAATCGGCTAGGTGTAAGTTTACTGTCTTAGAACGGTTCGTCGGTGGTTTTTTCCTCCTTTCGATTCTTCTCCCTGACCTTAATCTTGCTTTTGGCAACCGAGGTGCTATGCCGGAACCGGAATGAATCATTACCGGTTTCCAGGATATGGCAATGATGCGTCAGTCGGTCGAGCAAGGCCGTCGTCATCTTGGCATCCCCAAAGACGCTTGCCCATTCAGCGAACAATAAGTTGGTTGTGATGACCACGCTGGTGTGCTCGTAGAGCTTCGATAACAGATGAAACAGCAAGGCACCGCCTGTTTGGCTAAACGGCAGATAGCCCAATTCATCCAGAATGACCAGATCAACGCGTAGCAGACTCATAGCAATCTTGCCTTGCTTACCAGCCTCTTTCTCTTGCTCTAACGCATTTACCAGATCGACCGTCGAGAAGAAGCGGACACGTCGCCCATGACGCGTAATACCATTGACACCAAGTGCCGTTGCCAGATGTGTCTTGCCGGTTCCTGTGCCGCCAATGAGTACCACGTTATGAGACTGGTCGGTAAAGGACAGATCAGATATATCCGTAATCAACCGCTTGTCGACTTTCGACTGCTCAAAGTCAAACCCCGCCAGATCCCGATAAATCGGGAACCGTGCCAATCGAAGCTGATAGTCAATCGACCTCATGGCTCGATCGGTATGCTCGGCCTGCAGCAGATGTTTGAGCAGCCAGCCTGAGTTCTTAACCGTCAGATCACCTTGTGACTCCATATCAGACCAGGCATCGGCCATGCCATTAAGTCGCAGTTGTTTGAATTCCGTGCAGATATCAGACATGAGACACCTCCGCATAGCGCAATTGGTCATAGCGACTAGTGTCCATCGTTGGTGCCTCGGCAACAGTTAAATGGGTGTCTACCTGTGCTACGACAGGCCCCTCTTTAAGGCGTGCCAGCACATTCTGGATGTGCTCGGCATTGATCGAGCCAGATTCGAGCACCAGCTCGACAGCCACGAGCACGGCCTCCAACCCAGATCTGGGAACGCAGGCCAGTACCTTGGCCATGATGCTGTCGCCGCCTGAGCGGCGAATCAGAATCTGCCGTAGCTGCGCCAGAGGTTTGGGCAAATCGGCAAATGGCGCACCATTGCGCAAGGCGCCCGGCTTACGTTCAATCAACGGAATGTAGTGCTGCCAGTCGTAGATCGTGCGACCCCGCTCAACCGCGCGAGGGTGCTCAACCAATTCCCCTTGCATTGAGATCAGAACGATTCGTTCTGCATAGGTGTGAACGTGTGCTACTTGGCCAACCCATTCGCAGGGTACCGAGTATCGGCTGCGCAAGACGCTGACCAGACAGGTTGACGAAACACGCCCCATGGACTCAACGTAGCCATCAAACGCGGCCGGCATCGGCATCATGGATTCTTGCTCCAGTTCGAGCGCATCGGCAACGGTGAGCCCCTGATACTCTGGGTGTGGCGTCTGAGCCCACTTCTCACGGCACTGCGTTAGCAGCCAAACGTTGAGCGCATCACGATTGGGGAAGCGTTGCAAGACAGCTTCCTGCCACAGCTCTCTACGTCGATCTTGCACATTCTTCTCAACAATCCCTTTCTCCCAGCCAGAGGCTGCATTGCAGAAGTCCGGTTCAAACAAGTAGTGTGATGCCATCGCCGAGAACCGCGTATTGACCTTGCGGGATTTGCCGACGAGGATCTTATCCACGGCAGTCTTCATGTTGTCGTAAATTCCTCGGCGCGGAATGCCGCCGAGCGCAGTGAATGCCTTGGTGTGAGCATCAAATAGCATCTCATGCCCCTGTGAATGATAGGCCTGAATCACATACGCTCTGCTAGCGCAAAGCTTCATGTGTGCCACCTGTACCCGATGCAGGACACCACCAAGCATGATGGTTTCTTCGCTCCAGTCAAACTGGAAGGCTTCGCCAAGGTCAAATTTGAGCGGCACAAAGGCGCGGAGTGATCCGGTACCAATCTCTTTGCGGCATCGGGTAATAAACTGGCTAAATTGCGTATAGCCGCCTTGATAGCCTTGGGCTTTGAAGTCCTGATATAACCGCTTGGCGGTACGCCTATCTCTGCGAGGTCGCCTGGCATCTATCTGAAGTGCTGCAACTATGGCGTCCTTGTAAACAGCTAATTTGCTAGGTCTAGCGTTACGCGTGTATTTAGGCTCGGGGTCGGGTTTATTGACCCACTTGCGGATGGTCGTCCGCGACAAACTCGTGCGGCGTGAAATCTCTGATATGGAAACTCGATCTCTTAAATAAAGGCGCCGTATCTTGGCAATAATCGACATGGTGAGCAATCTCCGTAACTCCTGCAAAAACCTTGCAGGATACGTTGAACACCCTGGACACTTTTAAACCGAAATCAGACCCAATTTCTGGACAGTTTTAAACCGTTATCAACAGGCTTGTGTTCCACGTCACCTCTCCTTACTTCGCCCCACCAGGCGGATGATTACAGCAAGATGCGTCGAACCAGTGGGCAAGATTTTTTAATTCATTGCGCTCGGTAAAACGCCAGATTCCCCTACGTATTGCCGAAAGGACACCAGGGAACTCTATTCCTGCGAGTAAAGCCTGATGCTCAACCTGTTTCCATGTGAGCTGTCTTAAGTCATATTCGACGCATAAGTAGACACTATCAAGCCCACAATATATGACACCCATGTCATGACCCACAATGTTCATGAATATCTCCTGTGCACCTTCATACTCACTAGTGATAGCAACACGTCTACTTTTGATGACAGGAGGCGCATTCTGAATATGGTGCAACCCAGCATAGAGATCAGGATTTTCCTGAAAACTTTCAAGGCATTGTGTCGAGCAAAACCAATGTGTGATCCCACGATGGATGAAGTGAACTCCGAATTTCTCATCAACTTGCATACGGCACACTGGATCTGTGTGTACCTCAATGTTCGATACGTTCATCACTTCACCCACCTAGAGAATTACTGGCTTTTTTGCATTTTTTGCTGATCACCCATCGGCTGTTTCATCATGTTTTGATGATCATCCATGTGCTGTTGCATCATTTTCTGATGCTGTTCATCACTCATACTGCCGTGATCTTTACAATTGCTCGCAGAGGATTTATCAGTACACTTCCCATGATCAGATCCATGCGCTTTTGAAGGCTTTTTAACCTCGGATTTACTTGCTGGCGCGGAGTGATCATGACTGTGATCAGTGTTTGTAGCCGTTTGAGCATACGTCAAAGGGCTGGCAGCCATTGCCAGACCAATAACAGCGATTGCGATTTTATTCGTCGATTTCATTGCCAACTCCTTTGATTAATATGAAGGGTGAATGAATCATTCACAGAATCATAATAAGCAACCAGCAATGACAAGGAGCTGACTGGTAGATTACAGATATGTCAGATTCGAGGCTGCTCGGATGGGAATCTCAGCGTGAAGGTCGTATAACCATTTCTTGACTCGACTGCTACATGACCGCCATGCGCGGACATGATAGCCCGCGTTATTGCAAGACCCAGACCTAGCCCATCGTGCTCCTCATGACTTCGGGCAGCATTAGCACGGTAAAAACGATCAAAAATATGACTCAAATGCTCTTCAGAAATATCCTGACCACAGTTTCTCACTGAGACATCGATCCATGAGTGGCCAGAATCAATCGAAGTCTCAATCACTGAGTTCGGCGCGCCATAACGAATCGCATTTGAGACCAGATTACTTAATGCGCGCCTCAGCATGGATCGGTCACACTCAAGATTTGCATTGCCCGTACTAGTCAAGGTTATTCCCTTAGAGTCAGCTAGTGCCTCAAAATACTCTAGGGTTTGCCCAACCTGCTCGGCAAGGTCAACCCGCTCTACGGACGGCAATATGCTCCCATTCTCTGCCTTTGCTAGAAAGAGCATTTCTGAAATCATTCGTGATAGTCGCTCGCACTCTTCAGAACTGGATGCCAAAACGTCACGGTAATCTTCAGCTTCGCGGTTTTGCGCCAAAACAACCTGAATCTGTGTCAACAAATTGCTAACAGGCGTGCGCATCTCATGTGCCAGATCGGAAGAAAATGCGACCAGCCTTCGGAATGACTCCTCCAGACGACTCATCATGTTGTTTAATTCAGCAACAAGAGGGACGAGCTCTACAGGAACCTGCTCTACCGGAATCACTTTATTCAGATTCGATAGTGTTACGGAAGCAGCACGGTCTTTAATCATCTTCAGCGGTGCCAGACCTTTGCGCACTGCAAACCAGCTTAAACCCCAGGTAGTCAAAAATATCAGGGACAAGACACCAAGCAAACGCTTACCGAAACTCTCCAGAAACTCTTCATGGTGACCCGTTGAAACCGAGACAATCACATCGAATTGTTCACCATCCAGCAACATTGAACGAAAGTGGTTCGTCCCAGTGTGCCATTCGACACTATCGGTATGATCGTGCCCGACCATCTCTCGAATCGTAGCTTCGGGGATCGCCCTCGCCTCGTTACGATATAAAACTTCACCTCGCTTACCAATAATCTCGAAATCGATGTCATGGCGGGACATCGTATGATCCAAGCGATCTTTTACTGCAGGTGTAATCGGATAACTGCCCGGATGTTCCAGAATTTCTCTGATTTCTTCAGCATGATTTTTTAACACCCCTTGATCCTGTTCGACAAAGTGTGAGCGCATGGCACCGAATATATAAAAGCCAAGCGCCGCTAACACACATGTCAAAATCAGACCGAACAACAAAGTCAGCCGTGATGTCAGTGATAGCGTTTTTTTCATGCTGAGACGGGCTCTTCAAGCACATAACCCATTCCACGAACAGTCTTGATGAGTTTGGTCGGAAACGGATCATCAACCTTGTTACGCAAACGTCTCATGGCGACTTCGATCACATTAGTATCGCTGTCGAAGTTCATATCCCATACCTGAGACGCAATAAGGGATCTAGACAACACTTCCCCCTTACGCCGCATAAGAAGTTCCAGCAAAGAAAATTCCTTTGCTGTTAACTCTATTTTTTGACCACCGCGCTGTGCACGCCTGCGCAGCATATCCAGTTCCAGGTCTGAAATCTGTAGGTAAGTAACTTCAGAATTGGATTTGCCTCTACGAAGGATCGTCCGGATTCTAGCCAGCAACTCAGAGAATGCGAATGGTTTGACTAGGTAATCGTCCGCACCTAGCTCAAGACCTTTGACACGGTCCCCCACCTCGTCACGCGCCGTAAGGAATAGTACGGGCGTCTCTTTGTCTGCCTTGCGTAGCATTTCCAGAACTTGCCAGCCATTCAGCTTGGGTAGCATGACATCCAGAATTATAAGGTCGTAGTCTTCACTGATTGCCTGATGCAAGCCATCAGCGCCATCTCTGGTTAGGTCAACTGTAAACCCGGCCTCGGTTAACCCCTGCCGTAGATAGTCGCCAGTTTTAAGTTCATCTTCGACAATCAGAATTTTCACGCTAAACCCCTAATTTTTTTGTAGTTTGCCACGGCTAAAGCACCTCAGGCCAAGATTACAAAGATGTAATCTAAGCATCAGCATCAGGACAGAATCGTGCGTGCACAATGAGATCTAAATAATTTCAGTCTATTACGGGCAACTTTTATGCGACAACCCGCGCCATTTTCAGCAAATAAATTGATTAGCCGCCGCAGATTTGTGCAGGGGCTGGTCTCAGGGGGTGTTCTGGCAACGCTATCCCCGCTTGCGAGTGCAATGTCTGGCATGTACGGCACTGTAGGTCAGGTAACTAATACGGGGATTGCTCCGGTGCTAACTGGTACCGAATTTCATCTGACCATATCAGAAGCCATGGTCAATTTTACTGGGGCACCACGCATAGCGACAGTCATTAACGGCATGATCCCAGCACCTACCCTCCAGTTCCGGGAAGGCGATGAGGTGACGATTCATGTCAAAAACGATCTTTCAGAAGACACCTCCATACATTGGCACGGGATTATTCTCCCATTCCAGATGGATGGCGTTCCTGGCATCAGCTTCCGGGGCATCCCTCCCGGGGAGATATTCACCTACAAATTCAAACTCGAACAGACTGGAACCTATTGGTATCACTCCCATTCGGGAATGCAAGAGCAAACCGGCATGTACGGTGCGATTAAAGTTGTTCCCAGAAATGGCGAGCGGATTAAAGCCCAGCGCGATTATGTGGTGCAGCTCTCCGACTGGACTGATGAAGATCCAATGCGGATCTACGCCAAGTTAAAGTCTGAGAGCGGCTATTACAACTACAATAAGCCAACCGTTATCGACTTTTTCCGTGATGTGGCTAACGATGGTCTGAAATCAGCCTATGAGAAGCGAGCCATGTGGAACGAGATGCGCATGAGCCCAACCGATCTATCCGATCTTTCTGCTGAAACCCTGACCTATCTGATGAATGGCACCACTCCTGCCGGTAACTGGACGGGGCTATTTACCCCTGGTGAACGTGTTCGTTTGCGTTTTATCAATGGAGCAGGAAACACCTTTTACGATGTCCGCATACCTGGACTGAAACTCACCGTGGTACAAACCGATGGCGTTGACGTCCATCCCGTTACGGTAGACGAGTTCAGGTTTGGCCCCGGTGAAACCTATGATGTAATAGTTACACCCAAGAACGACGCATACACAGTATTTGCCCAATCCATGGACCGAACCGGGTACGCACGGGGCACACTGGCCACCCAAAATGGATTAGAAGCCCCGGTGCCGGAAGTGGATAAAATCCAGTGGTTATCGATGGGCGACATGATGGGCTCAATGAGTCACGAAGGCCATGGCGCTCCGCCAGTAACCGCTAGTGAGCATGCCGGGCACGGTTCCATGCAAATGGAGCACTCAATGCATGGTCAGATGAATCACGGTGCCATGGATCATTCCATGCATGGCGGGATGACTCATGCTGATCATACAAACCCACTGGCAAAGCCATCCACCACCGTCAGGCATGCGCGTACCGAGTATGGCGTCTCAACCGATATGCGAGTCGATATGCCGAGAACCAACCTTGATGATCCGGGTGTAGGTCTCAGAGGCAATGGTCGCAAGGTACTAACACTCGCAGACCTGAAAACTATCGGTGGGCCGCTCGATAAACGCCTGCCAACCCGTGAACTGGAGTTTCATCTCACAGGAAACATGGAGCGTTACATGTGGTCAATGGATGGCGTTTCATTTGGTGGCAGTACGCCTGTCAGCCTGAAGTATGGTGAACGCGTTCGTGTCATTCTCCATAACGACACTATGATGACCCACCCGATGCACATGCATGGCCTATGGAGTGAACTTGAAACGCCAGATGGCCAATTCCAGGTCAGAAAACATACCATTGCCGTTCAACCTGCGCAAAGGATCAGTTATCTCGTTACGGCAGATGCTTTAGGGCGTTGGGCTTGGCATTGCCACTTGGCGATGCACATGGATGGCGGCATGTTCCGTGAGGTTGTCGTATCATGAAAAAATACCAACTGATTTCAATAGGCATTGCTGTCGGCGCTTTGATTTCGAGCTTTGCCTTCGGTGCCTCCACTGACATGGATCACAGTACAATGTCTATGCAAGGCGGCAGTGCACCAGCTGATGCTCGAGACCCTAACGCCTATTCCGGTGGATTTACGCTTGATAGCGGCCCCTATGCTTTACCAGGCGAGCGCGAACTAAAACTTGCAGATGAGCAGAAGTTCGGTCGTATCTGGATTGAGCGTCTGGAACGTGGATTTTCCAAAGAGTCACCGT
>ERZ1034363.1857-NODE-1857-length-11081-cov-2.694656_pt1 | contig 11081 bp, 10 predicted proteins | sample MGYA00520616_ERZ1034363 | MGnify/ENA primary metagenome ERZ1034363 (study PRJEB33736, sample SAMEA104284506) | Azolla filiculoides | biome: Urban; feature: Water surface; material: Ditch water | place: Netherlands | collected 2015-10-28 | depth 0-0.1 m ...
CAGACCCTGCTGGGCGTGACCGGGTCGGGCAAGACCTTCACCATGGCCAATGTGATCGCCCAGCTGGGGCGGCCGGCCATCGTGTTTGCACCCAACAAAACACTCGCGGCGCAGCTGTACAGCGAGTTCCGCGAGTTCTTCCCCAAGAACGCGGTCGAGTATTTCGTCAGCTACTACGACTACTACCAGCCCGAGGCCTATGTGCCGCAGCGCGACCTGTTCATCGAGAAGGACAGCGCGATCAACGAGCACATCGAGCAGATGCGCCTGTCCTGCACCAAGAGCCTGCTCGAGCGGCGCGACGTGGTGATCGTGGCCACGGTGTCGGCGATCTACGGCATCGGCAAGCCCGAGAGCTACCACCAGATGATCATGACGCTGCGCGTCGGCGACCGCTACGGCCAGCGCGACCTGATCGCCCAGCTGGTCCGCATGCAGTACCAGCGCAACGAACAGGACTTCAGTCGCGGCAAGTTCCGCGTCCGCGGCGACACCATCGACGTCTTTCCGGCCGAGCATTCCGAGCTGGCGATCCGCATCGAGCTGTTCGACGACGAGGTCGAGACGCTGCAGCTGTTCGATCCGCTGACCGGGCGCATCCGGCAGAAGATCCCGCGCTTCACGGTCTATCCAAGCAGCCATTACGTCACGCCGCGCGAGCAGGTGCTGTCGGCGGTGGAGGCGATCAAGCTCGAGCTGGCCGAGCGGCTGCAGCAGCTGGTCGGCCTCGGCAAGCTGGTCGAGGCGCAGCGGCTCGAGCAGCGCACCCGCTTCGACCTCGAGATGCTGAGCGAGGTCGGCCACTGCAAGGGGATCGAGAACTACAGCCGCCACCTGAGCGGATCGGCCGCTGGCGAGGCGCCCAGCACGCTGACCGACTACCTGCCCAAGGACGCGCTGATGTTCCTGGACGAAAGCCACGTCATGATCGGCCAGCTGGGTGGCATGTACAACGGCGACCGCGCCCGCAAAACCACGCTGGTGGAATACGGCTTTCGCCTGCCCAGCGCGCTGGACAACCGTCCGCTCAAGCTCGAGGAGTTCGAGACCAAGATGCGCCAGTGCGTGTTTGTCTCGGCCACGCCGGCGGCCTACGAGCAGCAGCACAGCGGCCAGGTGGTCGAGCAGGTGGTGCGACCGACCGGCCTGGTCGATCCGCTGGTCGAAGTCCGACCCGCCACCCATCAGGTCGACGATGTGCTGGGCGAGATCCGGCTGCGCATCGAGCGCGAGGAACGGGTGCTGGTCACGACCCTGACCAAGCGCATGGCCGAGCAGCTGACCGACTACATGACCGAGAACGGGGTCAAGGTGCGTTACCTGCACAGCGACATCGACACGGTCGAGCGGGTCGAGATCCTGCGCGACCTGCGCCTGGGCGTGTTCGACGTGCTGATCGGCATCAACCTGCTGCGCGAAGGGCTGGACATTCCCGAGGTCTCGCTGGTGGCGATCCTCGACGCCGACAAGGAAGGCTTCCTGCGCAGCGAGCGCAGCCTGATCCAGACCATAGGCCGCGCGGCGCGCAACCTCAACGGCAAGGCGATCCTGTATGCCGACCGCATCACCGACTCGATGCAGCGCGCGATCGGCGAGACCGAGCGCCGCCGCGCCAAGCAGGTCGCCTTCAACCTGGCCCATGGCATCACGCCGCGCGGCGTGGTCAAGCGCATCAAGGACCTGATCGAAGGCGTCTACAGCGAGAAAGCTGGCGAGGAGGCCAGGAAGCTCGAGCTGGCGCAGCAGCAGATGGCCGATGTCGCCGACATGGACGAGAAGGCGCTGGCGCGCGAGATCAAGCGGCTCGAGAAGCAGATGCTCGAGCATGCGCGCAACCTCGAGTTCGAGCAGGCGGCGCGCCTGCGCGACCAGCTCGCACGCCTGAAGGACCGGGTGCTCGGCGCGCATGGCGGCGACCAGCTGGTGCCGACCAGCCGCTGAGCTGGCGCCGCCTGGGGGATCCGTCCAGGGTGGCTCGGGTTTAATGCCGACTAAAACAGTCAGGATTGGTGTATACTTGACTTAAACGCTCGGGATTCGATCTGACCCTCCTTGCAGGTGCGATGAGGGCAGGGTTCCCCGGCCATTTCCAGGAGTTTGCCATGCGCCTCACCACCAAGGGCCGTTTCGCCGTCACTGCCATGATCGACCTGGCCCTGCGCCAGGGCAGCGGTCCGGTGACGCTGGCCGCCATCAGTCAGCGCCAGCAGATCTCCCTGTCCTACCTCGAACAGTTGTTCGGCAAGCTGCGCCGCAACCTGCTGGTCGAGTCGACCCGCGGTCCTGGCGGCGGCTACACTCTGGGCCGCAAGGCTGACGCGATCACGGTGGCCGACATTATCGTCTCGGTCGACGAGCCGATCGATGCGACCGGCTGCGGTGGCAAGAGCAACTGCCTCGGTGATGGCATGCCCTGCCTGACGCATGACCTCTGGGATCAGCTCAATGCCAAGATGGTCGAGTTCCTCAGCTCGATCACGTTGCAAAAGCTGATCGACGAACAGCTGGCCAAGGGCGTGGTGATCGAATCGGTGCCGCAGATCCGGCGCGCGATCTCCTCCGCGCCGGTGGTCAAGCCGATCCGCGTCAACGCCCCCAATTCCGTCTTTGCACTCGGGACTGCCGCAGCCAAGTAAGCTCGCGCCCGCAGGCCCCTTTTCACAGGATGACATCATGAGCACCACCCCGCATTACCCGATCTACCTCGACTACAGCGCCACCACGCCCTGCGACCCGCGCGTCGTCGACAAGATGATTCCCTGGTTGAACGAGCATTTCGGCAACCCGGCCTCGCGCAGCCACGCCTGGGGCTGGGAAGCTGAAGCCGCGATCGAGAAGGCGCGCGAGCAGGTCGCGTCCCTGATCGGCGCCGACCCGCGCGAGATCGTCTGGACCAGCGGCGCGACCGAGTCCAACAACCTGGCGATCAAGGGCGCGGCCCATTTCTATCAAGGCAAGGGCAAGCACCTGATCACGGTCAAGACCGAGCACAAGGCCGTGCTCGATACCTGTCGTCATCTCGAGCGCGAAGGCTTCGAGGTCACCTACCTCGACGTCCAGCCCGATGGCCTGCTCGATCTCGAGGCCTTCAAGGCCGCGATCCGTCCCGACACCATCCTGGCCAGCGTGATGTTCGTCAACAACGAGATCGGCGTGATCCAGGACATCCCGGCCATCGGCGCGATCTGCCGCGAGAAGGGCGTGATCTTCCACGTCGATGCCGCCCAGGCCACCGGCCGCGTCCATGTCGACCTGGCGTCGCTTCCGGTCGACCTGATGAGCCTGACCTCGCACAAGACCTACGGCCCCAAGGGCGTGGGCGCGCTCTATGTGCGCCGCAAGCCGCGCATCCGCCTGGAAGCGCAGATGCACGGCGGTGGTCACGAGCGCGGCATGCGCTCGGGCACGCTGCCGACGCACCAGATCGTCGGCATGGGCGAGGCCTACGCGATTGCCCAGGCCGAGATGGCGACCGAGCTGCCGCGCATCCAGGCGCTGCATGACCGCATGTTCGCCGGCCTGTCCTCGATCGAGCAGACCTTCCTGAACGGTCACGAGACCCGCCGCATCCCGCACAACCTCAACATGAGCTTCAACTATGTCGAGGGCGAGTCGCTGATCATGGGCATCAAGGGCCTGGCGGTCTCGAGCGGCTCGGCCTGCACCTCGGCCAGCCTCGAGCCGAGCTATGTGCTGCGCGCCCTGGGCCGCAGCGACGAACTGGCCCACAGCAGCCTGCGCATGACGATCGGCCGCTGGACCACCGAAGAAGAGGTCGACAACGCGATCGAGGCCATCAAGACCAATGTCGCCAAGCTGCGCGAGCTCTCGCCGCTGTGGGACATGTACCAGGACGGCATCGACATCTCGACCATCCAGTGGGCTGCCCACTGATCCCGCACTGAACAGGAGAACTGATATGGCTTACTCTGACAAGGTCGTCGACCACTACGAAAACCCCCGCAACGTCGGCAGCTTCGAAAAGGGCGACGAGGACGTCGGCACCGGCATGGTCGGCGCACCGGCCTGCGGCGATGTAATGAAGCTGCAGATCAAGGTCAACCCGAGCACCGGCGTGATCGAGGACGCCCGCTTCAAGACCTACGGTTGCGGCTCGGCCATTGCGTCGAGCTCGCTGGTGACCGAATGGGTCAAGGGCAAGACGCTGGACGAAGCGGCCCAGATCAAGAACAGCGAGATCGCCGAGGAGCTGGCGCTGCCGCCGGTCAAGATCCACTGCTCGATCCTGGCCGAGGACGCCATCAAGGCGGCCGTCGACGACTACAAGAAGAAGCACGCCGCCGCCTGATCCACTGACCCGACCGACCCCTTATCCTGCGCTCACCATGTCCGTCACCCTCACCGAAGCCGCCGCCAAGCATGTCACCAAATACCTGAGCCGTCGTGGCAAGGGGGTCGGGGTGCGGCTGGGCGTCAAGACCACCGGCTGCTCGGGCCTGGCCTACAAGCTCGAGTACGCCGACGATGTCGCACCCGAGGACGTGGTGTTCGAGGACAAGGGCATCCAGATCCTGGTCGATCCCAAGTCGATGGCCTACCTCGACGGCATGACGCTCGACTTCGTGCGCGAGGGCCTCAACGAGGGCTTCCGCTTCAACAACCCGAACGAGCGCGACCGCTGCGGCTGCGGAGAGTCGTTCCGTGTCTGAGCCCGTTTCCGATCCGCTGGCCCAGGCGCCGAGCCTGCAAGACGACGATTTCCGACTGTTCGGCCTGCCCATGGGCTTCGAGCTCGACCGCGCCGCGCTCGACGAACGCTGGAAGGCGCTGCAGCGTCAGGCCCACCCCGATCGCTTCGCGGCCCAGGGTACGGCGGCCCAGCGCGTCGCGATGCAATGGTCGGTGCGCATCAACGAGGCCTACCAGCGCCTGAAGGACCCCTTGAAGCGCGCGGCCTACTGGTGCGAGCTCAACGGCGCCCCGATCAAGGCCGAAAGCAACACCGCGATGCCGGCCGCCTTCCTGATGCAGCAGATGGAGTGGCGCGAGGCGCTCGAGGACGCCGCTGGCGCCGAGGCCATCGAGGCCCTGCTCGAGCAGACCCAGGCCTTCCGGCGCGACAGGCTCGATCAGCTTGGTCGCACCATCGACCGGCAGCGCGATGCCGCTGCCGCCGCCCAGCAGGTCAGGGCGCTGATGTTCGTCGAGCGTTTTGCCGACGACCTGCACGGCCGGCTCGACCGGCTCTGATTCCGTTCCGACTTTTCCTCCATCCCGCGCCGGAAAATCGGCCTGCCGTCAAGCGGCAGTGTCGCCTGCGACAATAGCGGGCTTGCCCGAGATTTTCCGAGACCGAGTTTTTACCCCGGGCTTCTCCGCCCGCCTTGCCCCATGGCCCTGCTGCAAATCTCCGAACCCGGCCAGACGCCCGACCCGCATCAGCGGCGCGTGGCTGTCGGCATCGACCTTGGCACCACCCATTCGCTGGTCGCCTCGGTGCGCCACGGCGTGCCCGAATGCCTGCCCGACGAGCAGGGCCGCGTGATCCTGCCCAGCGTGGTGCGCTATCGACCGCCCGGGTCGGGCTCGGGCCGCCAGATCGGCTGGGACGCGCTCAGCGCCCAGGTCGACGACCCGCAAAACACCGTCAGCTCGGTCAAGCGCCTGATGGGTCGCAAGCTGGCCGACCTGCAAGCCCAGGGCGTGGCGGCCAAGCTGCCCTATACCGTGGTCGATGGTCCCGGCATGGCGGCGGTCCGGACCGTGGCCGGCGACAAGTCGCCGGTCGAGGTCAGCGCCGAGATCCTGGCCACGCTGCGCTTTCGCGCCGAGGACAGCTTCGACAACGACCTGTTCGGTGCCGTCATCACGGTGCCGGCCTATTTCGACGACGCCCAGCGCCAGGCGACCAAGGACGCCGCGCAGATGGCCGGCCTCGAAGTGCTGCGCCTGATCAACGAGCCGACCGCCGCAGCGATCGCCTACGGCCTGGACCAGGGCTCGGAAGGCATCTACGCGGTCTACGACCTCGGCGGCGGCACCTTCGACGTCTCGATCCTGCGCCTGACCCAGGGCGTGTTCGAGGTGCTGGCCACCGGCGGCGATTCCGCGCTCGGTGGCGACGACTACGACCGTGCGCTGGCCGACTGGCTGCTGCAGCAATGCGGTGACTCGCTGCAGGCGGACCAGCTGCCGGCCGGCGAGCGCGCCCGCCTGCAAGCCGAGGCGCGCCGCGTCAAGGAAGCGCTGTCCGCCCATGCGCAAGACGGCGTGGCGGTGCGCTTCGAGGTCTTGCTCGCCGGCCAGGCCCTGGCGCGTGAAATCACCCATGCCGAATTCGCCCAGGCCTGTTCGGCCCTGACGCACCGCACCCTGGTCGCCGTCAAGCGCGTGCTGCGCGACGCCAGGCTCGACAAGTCCGAGGTCAAGGGCGTCGTCATGGTCGGCGGATCGACCCGCATGCCGATGGTGCAGCAGGCGGTCGGCGAGTTCTTCGGCCAGCAGCCGCTGACCAACCTGAACCCGGACGAGGTGGTCGCGCTCGGCGCGGCGATCCAGGCCAACCAGCTCGCCGGCAACAACCCCGACGGCGATCTGCTGCTGCTCGACGTCATTCCGCTCTCGCTCGGCATCGAGACCATGGGCGGACTGGTCGAGCGCATCGTGCCGCGCAACACCACGATTCCGACCGCGCTGGCGCAGGACTTCACCACCTTCAAGGACGGCCAGACCGCGCTGGCGCTGCATGTGCTGCAGGGTGAGCGCGACCTGGTGGCCGACTGCCGCAGCCTGGCGCGCTTCGAGCTGCGTGGCATCCCGCCGATGCCGGCCGGTGCCGCGCGCATCCGCGTCACCTTCACCATCGACGCCGACGGCCTGCTGACCGTGGGCGCGAAAGAGCAGGGCAGTGGGGTCGAGGCCCAGATCGTGGTCAAGCCCAGCTACGGCCTGTCGGACGACCAGATCGCCGCCATGCTGCAAGACAGCTTCGCCACCGCGCAGCAGGACATGGCCGCGCGCGCGCTGGTCGAGGCCCGGGTCGAAGCCGAGCGCATGCTCGATGCGACCCGCAGCGCGCTGGCGGCCGACGCCGACCTGCTCGAGCCCGAACAGCGGGCCCAGATCGACCGCCTGCTCGGCGAGACCGATGCCATCCGCACCAGTTCGGCCGACGCCGGCATCATCGAGGCCGCGACCGAAGCCCTGGCCAAGGGCACCGAAGCCTTTGCCGCCATGCGCATGAACCGTGGCATCGCCCGGGCCCTGTCCGGCAAGAACGTGGAGAATTTCTGACATGCCGATCATCAAGATCCTGCCCCATCCCGAATACTGTCCCCAAGGCACCGAGATCCAGGCCCTGCCGGGCACGACGATCTGCGAGGCGCTGCTCGACCACGAGATCGAGATCGAGCACGCCTGCGACATGAGCTGTGCCTGCACCACCTGCCATGTGATCGTGCGCCAGGGGCTGTCCAGCCTCAACGAGGCGACCGAGGAAGAGGAAGACCTGCTCGACAAGGCCTGGGGCCTGGAGCCTCAGTCGCGTCTGAGCTGCCAGGCCAGGCTGGCCAAGGAAGACCTCACGATCGAGATCCCGCGCTACACGATCAACCACGCGCGCGAGCACCACTGAAACCGGAGTTGCGCATGCGCCAGATCGTCCTCGATACCGAAACCACCGGCCTGTCGGCCATCGACGGTGACCGCATCATCGAGATCGGCTGCGTCGAGCTGGTCAACCGCAAGCTGACCGGCAACAACCGCCATTTCTACCTGCACCCCGAGGACCGCGCGATCCACGAGGACGCGCAGCGGGTGCATGGCATCTCGATCGAGTTCCTGGCCGACAAGCCCAAGTTCCGCGCCATCGCCGACGACCTGCTCGACTACCTGCAGGGCGCCGAGCTGCTGGCGCACAACGCGCCATTCGACATCGGCTTCCTGAACGAGGAGCTGCGCCGGCTCGGGCGCGGCAAGATCACCGAACTGCTCGACGGCGTGATCGACACCCTGGCCATGGCCAAGGAAATGTTCCCGGGCAAGCGCAACGGCCTCGACGCACTGTGCGACCGGCTCGGCGTCGACAACTCGGGACGCAATTTCCACGGCGCCTTGCTCGATGCCGAGCTGCTGGCCGACGTCTACATCAACATGACGCGCGGGCAGAACGCGCTGGCGATGGAAGTCGAGAGCGGCGAGGCGGGGGCAGACGGCCAGCTGGTGGCGATCGATCTGAGCCGTTTCGAGCTGCCGGTGCTGCGCCTCAGCGCAGCCGAACGGCAGGCACACGAAGCGCTGCTGGTCGACCTCGACAAGGCCAGCAAGGGCAAGACCGTCTGGCGCCAGCTCGAAACGCCAGCCACAGCGGCCTGAAACTTGCACCCGGGCCAGTCCCGGGTTTATCATGGGCCTGTACTTGTTACTTACGCAAAATAAAGTTCTAAATCATGAACAGAAGTAAACAAGAAACAGGATTGCCAGCCATCGTCCCGCTGGACTGGTTTGAATCCTGGCTGCTCGAGCGTGCCAGCGAGCGGGAAAACCCGCTGACACCGCAGGCGGCCGCACCCTATCGCTACATCTGGTCGTCCTGGTGCCAATGGCTGCTCGGCACCGACCAGTCGGGGCAGGGCGACTGGTCCGAGCTGGTGCTGGCGGCGGGTCCGACACAGGCGATGGAATTCCTGCTCGAGCGCGTCAAGCCCACGACCCAGCGCAGCGGCAGCTCGCCAGAAATCTCGATCGTCACGCGTGAGCGCTACTGCATGGTGCTGCGCGGGGTCTACGGCCATCTGCAGCGGCTGGGCCTGCTGGCCGAGAATCCGATGCTGCGGCTCTACGAGCTGGCGGGCGAAGACCGGCCCGATGCCGAGGTGCTGGCGCCAGCGATCTGGAACCGGTTGCTCGAGCAGGCCGCGCAAGAGCCGGCCGACCGGTCGCCGTTTGCCTTGCGCGACCGGGCATTGATCTGGCTGATGCTGGATGCGGCGCTGACTCCGGCCGAACTAGCGGCACTGAACCTGGGCCAGCTCGAGGAGACCATGGCGGGCGCGGGCCAGGAATCGCTTGGCCGCCGGACCACGATCCGTCTGCAGGGCAACCGGGCCGCGCAGCGCCGCGAGCTGCAGCTCGGCGAGCCGGCTTCCGCGGCCTTGCGCGACTGGCTGGCCGTCCGGAGCGATACGCTGTCCAAGGGCCGGCCCGATACGCTGGTCGTGCTCGAGCTGGTGTTCTTCACCGAACGCCGCAAGCCGCTGTCGCGCCGCGTGCTGTTCCACCTGACCTCGCGCCTCATCACCCAGGTCTGCGCGTCGCTCGGGCTCGGGCTGCCGCGCCATCTCGGGCCGCTGGTGTTGCGCAACACGGCGATCCTGCACTGGCTACAGGCAGGCATGGCACAGGATGAAGTCTGCCGGCTTGCCGGCTACCAGGGAAAACTGGCGCTCGAGCACCTGCGCGCGCATCTTGCTACAACCCGCAACAAAACCACGACAGGAGCCATAGGAACCACGATGGCATGGAACACAACATTCCCTTGCGCGCCAGATGCTCGAAGGCCGGCACGGCTTGCTCAAAGGCATAAACCTGATCGATGACGGGGTTGATGCGGTCGAACGAGGTGCGTGGCGCGACTGCGATACTACGAATGATAGCCTGCCGGAAAGTACGAGTAACGGTCTGGCCGGGTTGCACCTGGCCGACATCCATCAGCGAGTACTAGGCAGTCAATGCAGCGATCGGCAGGTCAGCTCTTCTGAACATCTGTCCGCGGCCTAGTGGCCTTGTAGCCTGCGAGGAACACGCGCACGGCCTCGCGAAGCAACGCCTTGTCCTGGTCTGCGTCGGGCATCTCCAGCATCAGCAGCCCGCGCATGTGACCGTCGCCCAGGAACATCGCCAGGAACAGATCGGCGGCCAATTGAGGGTTTTTCACCTGCAGCGTTCCCGCTTCGTTTGCACGCTGCAGGTAGGTGGCCAGTTTGCCGTTCAGCCGCTCGGGACCCTGTCGGTAGAACGCCCGGCAGGCCTCGGGGTGGGCACTGGCTGCGCCATACACCGACCTGAACTTGCCCAGCGTATGTTCCTCGCGCGTCAGCGCTAGGAACTGCTCGCCCAAGGCCAGCAGCACCTCGCCTGGCTTCATGGGGTCCAGTGCATCGATCTCGGCAGAGTCTCCCATCACGCGGTCGGTGCGCTCCTGGATCACCGCCTCGAACAGCCCCTCCTTGGAACCGAAGTTGCTGTAGATGGTCATCTTCGAGACGCCGGCTTCCGCCGCAATCGCATCCACGCTGGCGCGCTCCATGCCGTGCGCATAGAAATGGTTGCACGCCGCCTCAATGATGCGCCGTGAACGTTCGGGGTCGCGCGGGCGGCCGCGGCGCGGCGGGGGCGCGGGATCGTCGTCGTTTTTTGTCATTGTCTATATTGTGTACTTGACAGTCCAGTATATTTCGGTAAACTTATTGGACAATAAAGTCCACTAAATCAAATTGGCCTCCATGATGCTTCCACTTCGCCGCAGCGGCGGCCCTTGTATCGCTACGAGCCGATCAGCGCTGGCCGTGTTGGCACTGTCGATCCTATCCGCTTGTTCATCCCCAGTGCTGCAGGCGCCGACCCCGTTCGCACCACTGGCGGTTTCCTTCTCGAACGAGAAGCCTGACACCCCCACTGCACCGGCACTCGACGCCGCCTGGTGGGACGGCTTCGGCGACGCCACGCTGGCGCGACTCGTCAAGGAGGCCTTGTCCAGCAACCAGGACCTGGCCATGGCGCTGCACCGTGTCAGCCAGGCACGCTCGGGTAGCGACGCACAGGCTTCCCGGTTGTGGCCCACGGTGGGTGTGCAGGCTGTCGTGTCGCGTAGCCAAAGCGGGGTTCCTGAACCGTTCAAGCAAGGCATGCCCGACACGCGTGCGCTGCGCGCCGGGGTGGAGGTCGCCTGGGAAGTCGACCTGGCCGGCGCGGTTCGCGCGGCACGTGACGCGGCGCAAGCCGATGCCGCCGCCGCCGTCGCCGGCGTCCATGGGACTCGCCTGCTCGTGACGAGCGAAGTGGCGCGGCAGTACTTCGTGCTGCGCAGTGCCGAGGAACGGCGGCGCATCGTGCGGGCTCTG
>ERZ1034363.1859-NODE-1859-length-11054-cov-13.966111_pt1 | contig 11054 bp, 9 predicted proteins | sample MGYA00520616_ERZ1034363 | MGnify/ENA primary metagenome ERZ1034363 (study PRJEB33736, sample SAMEA104284506) | Azolla filiculoides | biome: Urban; feature: Water surface; material: Ditch water | place: Netherlands | collected 2015-10-28 | depth 0-0.1 m ...
TTTCATAATTTATAGTTTTTTGGTTGGTTAATAGCATAAAAACTCAGTCATATTTTTGACTGGGTTTTTTTGTTTTACTATTTTTGGAACAAAAATTGCATTTTCATTTTAAAAATGAATAAAATATGAAAAAAATTATCTTACTTCTAGGTCTTTTTATCTTTACAAACTCATTTGTTCAAAGAGAAAATGCATACACAACTGGCGAATGGTTTAAACTTAGAATTCACTACGGATTTGTAAATGCGGGGTATGCAACTTTGGAAATTAAAGATGCCGTAAAAAACAATAAAAAAGTTCATCATGTAATTGGAAAAGGCTGGACGGTAGGAATGAGTAAGTTCTTCTTTAAAGTAGATGACAATTACGAAAGTTATTTTGATAAAGAAACCGGAAAACCATATCAATTTGTTAGAAAAATTGACGAAGGCGGCTACACAAAAAATCAAGAAGGGTTTTTTAACCAAACAAAAAATACAGTCTTAGTTAAAGATTATAAAAAGAAAACCGAGAAAACATTCAGCGTTCCTGAAGAAGTTCAAGATATTGTTTCTTCATTTTACTATTTAAGAAATCATCCAAAAATTGACAAACTTAAAGTAGGCGAATCAATTGCTATCGATATGTTTTTTGATAATGAAACTACAAAGTTTAAGTTAAAATTTTTAGGAAGAGAAGATATAAGCACTAAATTTGGAAAAGTTTCTTGTATGATGTTTCGACCATATGTACAAGCAGGAAGAGTTTTTAAAGAAGAAGAAAGCTTAACTGTTTGGATATCAGATGACGATAATAAAATACCAATTCGATTAAAAGCAAGTTTAGCAGTAGGTTCTTTAAAAGCCGATTTGGAAGCGTTTAAAGGTTTAAAGCATTCATTTAAAATTAAAGTTAACAAATAATGGAAATCACTCCAAAAATCCAAGAACAATTAAATCAGTTGAATGATAAGTTTGATGCAATCAACCAAAATACATCAACACATTTAGAAGGCTTACTTTGGGCAAAGCCAATCACATATTGGGATTATATACAAACCGATGCTTTGTTGAATTTACAAATTCAGCGTACCACTTTGCCTGACGAAATGGTTTTTGTAATGTATCATCAAGTGAACGAACTTTTGTTTAAAATGATTCTTTGGGAAATGAACCAGCTTTGTCATACAGAACAACCAACCACGGCTTATTTTACAGAAAAATTAGGAAGAATTAGTCGTTATTTTGACATGTTAACCACGTCTTTTGATATCATGAAAGATGGAATGGAGCCTGAACAATATTTAAAATTTAGAAATACATTAACACCAGCAAGCGGATTTCAGTCAGCTCAATATCGTTTAATTGAATTTTCATCAACCGATTTAATTAATCTTATTGATAATCGTTTTAGAGCTACTATTGATAGAAATACGCCATACGAACACGCTTTTGAGCATTTATATTGGCAAGCCGCAGGAAAGGATTATCACACGGGCGAAAAATCGTATTTAATTTTAGAATTTGAGAGAAAATACAAAAAAGTATTCTTAGATTGGATGGAAGAATACAACACAATTAATTTGTGGCGAAAATTTAAGCAACTTCCAGAAATAGATCAAAAAAATCCAGAGTTAGTCGCAGCAATGCGTCATTATGATGTAACAGTTAATATTACATGGGTTATGGGACATTTTAATGCAGCAAAAAAATACATTGAAAGTGTGCCAGGAAATCATGAAGCTACTGGAGGAAGTGATTGGAAAAAATATATGTTACCAAAATATCAAAAAAGAATTTTCTTCCCAGAGCTATGGACAAAAGAAGAATTAGACAATTGGGGAGAATAACAACATTTGCAAAAACAACAACATTGAGATATTTAATTTTAGCACTTTTTTTTGTCACTTTTTTTACAGCATGTAATCCAAATGATAAGAAAGAAAATAAAAAACAAATTGTTAAAAAAGAACCTATAATTAAAGAGTATGGGTTTACATTTAATGACTATAAAGTAGTTCAAGATACGATTCGTTCTGGGGATACTTTTAGTGCACTTCTAGAAAAGTTTCCATTAAAAGATAGTCTTAAAATACATGAGGTAACCGAAAAAGTCAAAGATTCTTTTAATGTAAAAAGAATTAAAGCTGGAAAACCTTATATCTTATTTTTAGACAAGAAAAAACCAAACACATTACAAGCATTGGTTTATATAGAAGATAGAATCAATTATACAGTTGTTGATTTTAGAGATTCTTTAGTTGTGTCTAATAAACAAAAACCAACAATTGTTAAGCGTCGAGTAGTTGCGGCAGAGATTAATGGTTCGCTTTCAGAAACCTTAAGTAATGCAGGTGTTAGCCCAGCATTAGCTCCAAAATTAGCAAACATATATGCTTATACAATCGACTTTTTTAAAATTCAGAAAGGAGATAAATTTGCCGTTACTATTAATGAAAGATATATAGACGATACCATTTATGTAGGAGTTGAAAGTATTGAAGCTTCTTACTTCGAGCATAAAGGGAAAAAGATTTTTGCCTTTCCTTATAAATTAAATGAAAAGCAGAAAAAAGAAGATTATTATGATGAAAATGGTAAAGGCTTAAAAAGTATGTTTTTAAAAGCACCATTAGATTATTTCAGAATATCTTCACGTTTTTCTGGCAGACGTTTTCATCCAGTACAAATGCGATTCAAAGCACACAACGGCACGGATTATGCAGCACCACACGGAACGCCAATTAAAACAACTGCATCAGGTGTAGTAGAACGAACTGGATATACCGCTGGAAATGGAAATTTTGTAAAAGTTAGACATAGTTCTACCTACTCCACACAATATTTACACATGTCTAAAATTTTAGTGCGTAACGGACAAAGTGTTTCGCAAGGACAAACCATTGGAAAAGTAGGAAGTACAGGTTTAGCAACAGGTCCACACGTGTGTTATCGTTTTTGGAAAAATGGAGTGCAAGTTGATCCATTACGATTAAAATTACCAAATACAGAACCAATGGGTAAATCAGATAAACAAAAATATCTAAAATATATTGAACCTCTTAAAAGGGAATTAGATAGTATAACAGCAATAAAATTTAAAGAATAATGGCACTTAAAAACATAAATCCTTCGCAAACTGCAACTTGGCAAAAAATTCAATCTCATTTTGAGGCAATGAAAAATGTCCAAATGCAAGATTTGTTTGCTAAAGACAGTGATAGAACAGAAAAAATGCACATTCAATGGAATGATTTTTTGGTTGATTATTCAAAAAATATTGCAACACAAGAAACGTTTAATTTACTTTTTGAATTAGCAAACGAAGCACAATTGAAAGATGCAATCTCTAAATATTTCCAAGGAGATTTAATTAATCAAACTGAAAACAGAGCCGTATTGCACACAGCATTGAGAGCACCTGAAAATAAAAGTGTAATTGTTGATGGTGTAAATGTAATGCCAGAGGTATATTCGGTTAAAAATAAAATTAAGACTTTTTCAGACGAGGTTATTTCTGGAGCAAGAAAAGGATTTTCAGGAAAACAATTTACAGATATTGTAAACATTGGAATTGGTGGTTCAGATTTAGGGCCTGCCATGATTGTGGAAGCTTTGCAGTTTTACAAAAATCATTTAAATGTTCACTTTGTATCAAATGTAGATGGAGATCATGTTAATGAAATAATCAAAAAAATAAATCCAGAAACTACTCTTTTTGTAATTGTTTCAAAAACGTTTACAACACAAGAAACCTTATCAAATGCAGAAACAATCAGAAGTTGGTTTTTACAATCTGCTAAGCAAGAAGATGTAGCAAAACACTTTGTTGCTGTTTCAACCAACATCCAAAAAGTAACAGAATTTGGAATAGATGCTAACAACGTTTTTCCAATGTGGGATTGGGTTGGAGGGCGTTTTTCATTATGGAGTGCAGTTGGATTATCTGTTAGTTTAGCAGTAGGCTTTGATAACTTTAACAACTTATTAAAAGGAGCTAATCAAATGGACGAACATTTTAAAAATGAATCATTTGATAAAAATATCCCAGTTGTATTAGCTTTGTTAAGCATTTGGTATAACAATTTTTTTGGAGCTGAAAGTGAGGCTCTAATTCCTTACACACAATATTTGCAAAAATTAGCACCTTATTTACAACAAGGAATAATGGAAAGTAACGGAAAAAGCATTGGTAGAGATGGAAAACCAGTAAATTATCAAACAGGAACAATTATTTGGGGAGAACCTGGGACTAATTCCCAACATGCGTTTTTTCAATTAATTCATCAGGGAACAAAGTTAATCCCAACTGATTTTATTGGTTTTAAAGAAGCATTATATGGCAATAAAGACCATCATGATAAGTTGATGTCTAACTTTTTTGCGCAAACTGAAGCTTTGTTAATGGGAAAAACACCAGTCCAAGTAAAAACAGAATTTGAAAAGCAAGGAGTTGTTGGTGATAGAGCAGAATTTTTATTGCCATTTAAAGTCTTTACAGGCAATAAACCCACAAACACATTGTTAATTAATAAACTAACGCCAGAAACTTTAGGAGCTTTAGTTGCGCTATATGAGCACAAAATTTTTGTTCAAGGTGTTATTTGGAATATATTCAGTTACGATCAATGGGGTGTAGAACTTGGAAAACAATTAGCAAGTTCAATTTTAGATGAAATTGTGAATGAAAAAGTCCAAGAACATGATAGTTCAACTTCATTTTTAATAAAAAAATACCTAAGTTAAATTGCTAATAATTAATAATAGTTATAATCCTTGCTTGAAAAAGTGAGGATTTCTTTTTTTACGCACAAAATCATCGATAAAAAACAAAAAAAAACGTTAAAAAGATAATCCGTTGTTTTTTAATAGATTGAATAGCTTTGTTAACATTAACTTAACATTAGAAATAAAATCTTGTAAGAAATTTGCGGAAATATTTTAAAAACACAACAAATGAAAATTTTTAAAAATGTATTACTTTATGGTTTCTTATTTTTATCAACCATAACAGTATTTTCTCAATCAAAAATTACGGGGGGCGTAATGGATGGCGAGTTAAATCAGCCTTTAGCTGGAGCTAGTGTTGTTATTAAAGGAACAACAACGGGGACTTCTACAGATTTCGATGGAAAATTTGTATTAACAACAACAGAAAAAGCTGGAGAGCTTGTAATTACTTATTTAGGATTTGAAACTAAAACAGTTTCATTTACAACTTCTGGAGATGTTACGAATGTTGGATCAATCGTTATTTCGCCAGAATCAGGACAACTAGAAGATGTTGTAATTGTAGGTAAAGGAATTATTGACGTTGCGAAAGAACGCAAAACACCAATTGCCGTTTCTACAATTAAAGCTGTTGAAATCCAATCTAAAGTTGGAACAGCAGACGTTACACAAGCAATGGTAAATACGCCATCAGTTTATGTAGCGGGTCAATCTGGAGGTTATGGAGATTCAAGAATTACGGTTCGTGGATTTCAACAAGACAACACCGCTTTCTTGTTAAATGGACAACCAATTAATGGGATGGAAGACGGTAAAATGTACTGGTCAAACTGGTCAGGGATGTCTGATATTGCTAACTTTATCCAAGTGCAAAGAGGTTTAGGTTCTTCAAAATTAGCTATTTCTTCTGTAGGAGGTACAGTTAACTTTGTTACTAAAGCAACAGACAAAAAAGAGGGAGGATTTGCTTCTATGGGTGTAGCTAATAGTGATTATTTTAAGACTACTGCTGCTTACAATACAGGTATGAGCGCAAAAGGTTTTGGTATGAGTATCATGATGTCTCACTGGCAAGGTGATGGTTACAACCAAGGAACTAGAGGAGAAGGACAAAATTATTTCATTTCTTTTGGTTACAAACCGAATGATAGACATAACTTCAACTTCTTAATTACAGGAGCACCACAATCTCACGACCAAAATTTCACTAAAAAGATATCTGATTATTTAGGTTTTGGTAGAAAATACAATAACAATTATGGTTATTTGAATGGAAAGTATATTTCAGAGAGAACAAATTTCTATCACAAACCAGTTGCTAATTTAAACTGGGATTTCAACATCAATAGTACGACTTCATTATCTACAGTTTTATATGCTTCATGGGGTCGTGGAGGAGGAACTGGTAATTATGGAGGAGGAAAGAGAAGTGTTTCTCAATTAAATCCATATACAGGAGCAAATCAAAATACTTATATTGATTTCAATCAAATCTATGCAAATAACTCAGCTGATGCTGATGGAATTGGTACTGGTTCAAATTATGCAATTAGAGCTTCAATGAATAATCATGCTTGGTACGGAATCGTATCAAACTTCAAAAAAGAACTAAATGATAATTTAAATTTGAATTTTGGTTTAGATTTAAGAACGTATAAAGGAGATCATTACCGCCAAATAGTTAATTATTTAGGATTAAATGGATGGTCAGAAAGTAGATTTTTAAGAGATAATAATCACGTTATTCCTAATCCAAACACATTGCCAAGTGCAACAAATACCGTGAATGAATCATACAATATTGATCCATGGAACGCATTTTTTAATACTGCTGCAGATAATCAAAAAGTTGATTATGACTATAGCGAAACAATCTCTTACGGAGGTGTTTTTGGTCAAGTAGAGTATTCTAATGATAATTTTTCTGCATTCTTCCAAGGAGCTATTTCTAATCAATCACACCAAAGATTTGATTATTATGACTATCAAGATGAATTCCAAGATTCAGAAAAAGTTTCTAATGTAGGGTATAATGTAAAAGGAGGGGCTGCTTATAATTTTGCAGAAAAACATTCAGTTTATGCAAACGGAGGTTATTACTCACGTCAACCATACCATGATAATATTTTCTTAAACTTTACAAATCAAGTTAATCCATTAACTGAAAACGAAAAAGTATTAGGATTAGAAGCTGGATATACTTTCAAATCAAAAATGTTTTCTGGAAGTTTAAATGCATACAGAACTACATGGGAAGATAGAGTTGTTACAACTTCAGCGGTTCAAGCTACTAATGGAACTATTGGTACTACTCCAGTACTTGCAGGAGATGTTATTTTCACATCTAATCAAGGGGTTAAACAAGTTCATACAGGTTTAGAATTAGATTTTGTTTTCAAGCCAACTTCAAATATAGATGTAAAAGGTTTTGCTTCTATGGGTAATTGGGAATATGTTGATAAAGCAATTAGCACAAAATATGACGAAAGTTTAAATCCATTGTTAGTTGCTGAAACTGATTTAGATGGTGGAAAAGTTGGAGATGCTGCTCAAACTACATGGGGATTAGGTGCTAAGTATGAGTTTATTAAAAACTTTTCAATTGATGCTGATTGGAGAAATTATGATAAATTATACGCAAACGTTGCTGCTAAAGATAATTTAGAATTACCAAGCTATGATTTAGTAGATGCAGGTATTTCATATAAAATGTTAGTTGGTAAAGACAAACAGAATTCTGTTAACTTTAGATTTAACATGAATAACGTTTTTGATGAGGTTTATTTATCTGAGTTAACTTCAAATATTAAAACTGATGCATTTATTAGTGGAACTTCTGGTCCTACATATCAATCTGCTGGTAGAGTTTATAAAGGAATTGCAGATGGAAACCAAGGTTATTTCGGTTTCGGAAGAACATGGAACTTTACAATTCGTTATAACTTCTAATTCAATTTAGAAAACATATTTAAACCTCTTGCTCATTTTTTGAGTGAGAGGTTTTTTATTTCTTATATTTGTAATTCACAATAAAAAAACTAACTATGTATAACACGATTCTTTCTGTTCACTCTTATTTAGCTTATGCGGCTTTGGGTTTATTATTTATTGCAACTATTAACGCTATTTTTGGACTTACATCTAAAGGTTTGTTTAAGTCAAAAGATAGAAGTATTTCATTGTTTGCTTTGATTGTATGTCATATGCAATTATTAGCAGGTTTAATGCTATATTTTGTCTCTCCACTTGGATTAGAATCTTTCGGGCAAATGAAAGAAGCAGCTTTAAGATTAACTTCATTAGAGCATCCATTAATTAATATTATTGCATTAACACTAATTACAATTGGATGGTCAAAGCATAAAAAAGAAGAAAGTAACAATGGTAAATTCAAAAAAATAGCCATTTTTTATACATTAGGATTACTTCTAATTTTATCAAGATTACCATGGGCTAATTGGTTAAACTAATCCTTTGGTACACTATTTGGTAATAAGGATTTAAAACAAATTAAAGATGAAAAAACTAAAATATATCATTCCGTTTGTGGTACTTATTACAGCAATAAGCAGTTTCTCTGATACAAGTAAAAATTTGGTCAGAGAAACAGCTATTTTGGATAGTATTAAAAAGCAAGATTCTCTAGCAATTATTGCCACCAAAAAGCAAGATTCTATTGATAATTTAAAAACTAAATTTTTTAAAGGAAATGCTCACGCTTCTTATTATCATGATAGATTTACAGGAAGAAGAACAGCGAGCGGACAAATTTTCAACAACAAAAAATTTACAGCTGCACACAGAACGCTTAAATTTGGCACAAAGGTAAAAGTAACAAGTATTGTTTCTAAAAAATCTGTTATTGTTACGGTTAACGATAGAGGTCCATTTGTAAAAGGAAGAGATATTGATTTGTCAAAAGCTGCTTTTATGAAAATTGCACCTTCAAAATACGGAGGGCACATCAAAGTTAATCTTGAGCTTGTAGAATAATTAATTCCAATCTTTATAGGGAAAATTACTCAGATAAGCGTTATAATAACGATTATCTCCAGTAACTTCTTTGCCTAGCCAGTTTGGTTTTTCAAATGTATCATTTTCGTTTTTAAGCTCAATTTCGGCTACTATTAAGCCATTATTTTCTCCATTAAAAACATCAACTTCATATATGTGCTTTCCAAGAGGTATTTCATAGCGAATTTTATCAATAACTCCTTTTTCACATAAAGACAATAATTGCTCGGCTTCAGCAACCGGAATTTCTTTTTCCCATTCAAAACGGGTGGTTCCTGATTCGTTTCCTTTGCCTTTGATAGTTATAAAACCTTTGTTTCCTTTGATGCGAATTCTAACCGTACGTTCAGGATGCGAATTCAAATAACCTTGAACAATTCGGTTTGAAAAACTACTTTCTGAAATAAAATCGGTTGAAGTGACTAAAAATTTACGTTCAATTTCTTTCATGAATTCAAAAGGATATGGTCTAAAATGAGTTAGTATTTAATATTCTAATCAAATATACTATAAATTTGTAATATGCTTACTCAAAACAACAATAGGAAAATTATTCATATCGACATGGATGCATTTTACGCATCAGTGGAACAAATGGACAATCCTGAGTTGAGAGGCAAACCTTTGGCTGTTGGTGGCAGTGAAATTAGAGGTGTTGTAAGCGCAGCAAGTTATGAAGCAAGAAAATATGGTGTTAGAAGTGCAATTAGTGGCATACAGGCTAAAAAATTGTGTCCTGAGTTAATTTTTGTACGCCCTCGTTTTGACCGCTACAAAGAAATTTCCAAAAAAATTCGAAAGATATTTCTCGATTATACGGATTTAGTTGAGCCGTTGTCGCTTGATGAAGCCTATCTAGACGTTACCGAAAATAAAAAAGGAAATCCTAGTGCTACCTTGATTGCACAGGAAATTAGAAAACGCATTTTTGAAGAAGTAGGTCTTACGGCTTCAGCGGGAATATCGGTGAATAAATTTGTGGCAAAAATTGCTTCCGATTACAATAAACCTAACGGACAAAAAACAGTGAACCCAGATGAGGTTGAAGCTTTTTTAGAAAAATTAGACGTAAAAAAATTTTATGGAATAGGAAAAGTTACTGCAGAAAAAATGTACCAATTAGGCCTTTTTACAGGTTTTGATTTAAAACAAAAACCATTAGAATATTTAGAAAAACATTTTGGCAATAGTGGCTTACATTATTATCAAATTGTGCGAGGCATTCACAACAGTGCAGTTAAACCGAATAGAAAAATAAAATCTGTTGGAGCTGAACGCACGTTTAACGAAAATTTATCTTCTGAAATTTATATGGAAGAGCGACTGCTAAATATTGCCAAAGAACTAGAAAAACGCTTGCAAAAAAGCAAAATTTCTGGAAAAACCATCACATTAAAAATCAAATATTCCGATTTTACTTTACAAACGCGAAGTAAAACATTACCTTATTTTGTAAATGACAAAGCCATTATTGCAGATGTGGCTAAAGATTTATTGTATCAAGAACGTTTGAAAAATTCTGTAAGGTTATTAGGTATTTCAGTGCACAATTTAAATAATGAAGAGAAAAGCAAAACTTTTTTACCTCAAAAAAGTGTTTCAGTGCAATTGCGGTTTGAGTTTTAATAAAAAATCCGTTCTGAATTTCAAAACGGATTTTTTGTATTTATAAAAGCTGAAATATTAGTCTATTTCAGAAACCCTCAAGGTGTTCACCATTCCTTTTTCAACTACAGGCATAGCTGCTAAGTTGATAAGCATGTCTCCTTTGTTTACATATTTTTTTTCCACACAGATTTTATTGATATCGTCAATAGTATCGTCTGTGCTTACTAATTTGTCATAGAAAAACGCTCTTACACCCCATAAAAGATTTAATTGCGTTAATATTCTTCGGTTAGATGTAAATACTAAAATGTGCGATTTTGGTCGCCATGCAGAAACTTGAAATGCAGTATAACCAGAGTTAGTCAACGTTGTAATTGCTTTTGCATTAATAGCATCTGCCATTATTGCTGCATGATAACAAATCGATTTTGTAATAAAACGTTTGGTTCTAACATGTGGTTGTGTTAAAGGTACTTTAATTAGTGGAGAATCTTCAACGCTTTCAATAATACGAGTCATTGTTTGAATTACTTCCACTGGATAATTTCCTACTGAAGTTTCACCAGACAACATTACAGCATCTGCACCATCCATTACAGAGTTAGCAACGTCGTTTACTTCTGCACGAGTTGGTGTTAAGCTTGTTATCATAGTTTCCATCATTTGTGTTGCCACAATTACTGGAATTCGAGCTGTTTTGGCTCTATGAATTAATTTTTTCTG
>ERZ1034363.1861-NODE-1861-length-11048-cov-3.276547_pt1 | contig 11048 bp, 10 predicted proteins | sample MGYA00520616_ERZ1034363 | MGnify/ENA primary metagenome ERZ1034363 (study PRJEB33736, sample SAMEA104284506) | Azolla filiculoides | biome: Urban; feature: Water surface; material: Ditch water | place: Netherlands | collected 2015-10-28 | depth 0-0.1 m ...
GCCTTTAATGTGGCCTTTAGACTACCCAATCTGCTACGTCGACTCTTTGCCGAAGGGGCCTTTTCTCAGGCATTTGTGCCTATTTTGGGAGAAATTTCGAGTCAAGGGGACGTAAAACAGTCCCAAATCCTCGTAAATGCCGTTGCTACGCTCTTATTTTGGGCTTTGCTGCTCACGGTACTCCTGGGGGTTATTGGCGCCCCCTTGTTGATTCTGGCGATTGCTACAGGCTTTGAGGGTGGCCCCGCCTACGAGGCAAGCGTGGTCATGACCCGAATCATGTTCCCCTACATTGGCCTTATTTCTATGGTTTCCCTGTCAGCCGGGATTCTCAATACCTTTGGTCGCTTCGCAATTCCAGCATTTACCCCGGTTTTACTCAATTTAGCCCTTATTGGTAGCGCCATTTTTCTAGCGCCCCATCTTGATCAGCCGATTTACGCTCTGAGCATTGGCGTGCTCTTGGGCGGCTTCTTGCAGCTAGCGATTCAGGTTCCAGCGCTATCCCGCCTAGGCTTATTGCCTAAAGTGGGTCTCTTGCCAGGCGCCATCAAAGCCGCAGTTAAAAATCCGGACGCAAGGCGCGTCATGAAATTAATGGGCCCTGCGGTGTTTGCAGTTTCTGTTGCTCAGATTTCTCTCATCATCAATACCAACATTGCTTCTCGCCTACAAGCAGGCAGCGTGTCCTGGCTCTCTTATGCAGATCGCCTCATGGAGTTTCCGACGGCTCTCTTAGGTGTGGCCCTGGGAACGGTTTTGTTGCCAAGCCTGAGCAAGGCAAATGCAAAAAATGATTTAGTGCATGCTGGTGAACTTCTCATTTGGGGATTGCAACTCACCTTTTTGCTAGCTGCCCCTTGTGCAATTGCTCTCTTTATTTTTGGTGAGCCACTGGCAGCAGTGCTTTATCACTACGGTAAGTTCAATGCCTTGGACGTCTTAATGACACAGCGCGCATTGGCGGCTTATGGTGTTGGACTGATTGGCCTCATTTTGGTGAAGATCCTTGCCCCCGGTTTTTACTCACGCCAAGATATCCGCACGCCAGTAAAGATTGGCCTACTGGTCTTGGTTGCAACCCAATTAGCCAATTTAGTTTTTGTTCCTTGGCTGGGGCATGCCGGTCTTGCGCTCTCCGTTGGTACTGGCGCCTGTCTGAATGCCACGCTCCTTTGGGTGGGCCTACACCGACGTGGCGCCCTACCCAGTGCTGCCTGGCTTAAGTATCTAGGGCAGTTATTGCTTGCTTTAATTCCTTTTGCATTCCTACTGTATTACGCAGCCACTGCGCATGATTGGATAGCACTGCAATCCACCCCATGGACTCGAGTAGGGTTAGTGGCTGCTTGGCTAGCTGCCGCTGCAGTGGTTTATTTTGCAGCTTTAGGCCTAGTTGGCATCCGCTGGCAAAAATTCCTGCGTCATGCAAAATAGCCTGTATGCCAACACAACAACTCGACTATTTCACATCCCTCGTTGCTGAAGACGAGCACCTCCCTTTAACTGAGGCGACGATAGCGGTTGCACAGCATGCCTATCCTGATCTGGATGTTCAAGGAGTCCTCGATCAGATTGATCAGTGGGGCAACAAGCTCAAGCAACGCATTACTCCTGATACGCCACCGATTCAGCGCCTGCAGTTGCTCAAGCATTTCTTTTATAACGAGTTAGGTTTTGGCCCAAATCCGAATGACTTCTACGCACCTGACAATTCATACCTCCATCAGATCATTGAGAATCGTCGCGGCATTCCGATTTCTCTAGCCATCTTGATGATGGAGCTGGGTCAGCAAATTGGTTTGAATATTCGCGGGGTATCTTTCCCAAACCACTTCATGATGCGCATCTCCTTGCAACAAGGTGAAATCATCATGGACCCATTGAACGGCGAGTCTCTCTCAAAAAATCAATTGCAAGAAATGCTTGATCCCTACCTCGATGCTAAGGGCTATCGCGGTGAACTGAGTCTGCCACTCAATATCTTCTTGCGCGCTTCAAGCTCCCGAGAAATTATTTCCCGCTTTATGAGGAATCTGAAAATGATTTACTCAGAAGATGAGCGTTGGGAGCGCCTGCTTGGCATTCAAGAGCGTCTCGTGATTTTGTTGCCCGATTCAAGCGAAGAGGTGCGTGATCGTGGCTTAATCTTTGCACAATTGGAGTACGTTCGTCCTGCAATAGCGGATCTTCATCACTACCTCAGCGAAATGCCTGGTGCGGATGATGCTGCAGATATTCGTGAGCATATTGCTACGCTCGAAGGTCAAACCAAGCTGCACTAATCAGTGTTAAGCAACCCATCTCAGCAATCCTATTTTTAGCTCTAAGTACTTATTTCTTTTTGCGCTGAAATAATTTGTAGAGTGCGGCCAATACGATTGGAATAGCTGCGGCACCAATGCCGACCAATACGATTACATTGAGGTTTTGACGAATGATCGGAATATTGCCAAAGAAGTAACCGGCAACAACCAAACCAAATACCCACAAGAGAGCGCCAGTGATATTAAAAAACTGGAAGCGAGAGAAATTCATGACAGAGACACCAGCAACGAATGGTGCAAAAGTACGAATGATCGGTAAAAAGCGCGCCACGATAATTGTTTTACCGCCATGCTTCTCATAAAAAGCATGTGTCTTACGCAAAGCAGCCTGATCAATCCAGCGTGACTCACTACTAAAAATTCTTTCGCCAATCCAACGTCCAATGAAGTAGTTCACGGTATTGCCCGCAATCGCAGCAATTAACAAACCAATGCAGAGCGTCCATAAATTGAAATGCTCAGTAGCGCAGTAGGCCCCGGCAATAAATAGCAAGGAGTCACCCGGCAAAAAAGGAGCCACAACTAATCCGGTCTCCGCAAAAACGATTGCAAAAAGTAAGCCATAAGCCCAATAGCCGTATTGCTGAATCACCACGTCCAAATGACGATCAATGTGTAATAGCAAATCGCCTAACTGCAATAAGGTGTCGATCAAATCGTGCTCCAGGTATTCGTTGCAAGGATATTAACAGGCTAGCAATACAGATTGCGACATTTCATTCCTATAATGAGGGATGCGTACTGAACCCCACATTCAGCCCAAGCATGCTCCTAATCAAGCGCCAATACTCTGTATTGTTGGCCCTACAGGCGCAGGCAAAACCCATCTCGCAATGGCATTAGCGGAACATGCTAAATCTATTGGTCAAACCCTTGAATTAATCAGCATGGACTCCGCCTTGGTATATCGCGGACTAGATATTGGGAGCGCTAAGCCGACCAAAGCAGAACAAGCTGCAGTTCAGCATCATCTGATCGATATCCTAGAGCCAACTGAATCCTACTCTGCGGCACGCTTCGCAAACGATGCCAAGCGACTGTGTCAGGAAATTCGAGAGCGTGGAAATATTCCTATTGTGGTGGGAGGCACGATGCTCTACTGGCGCGCGTGGGCATATGGCCTTTCCTCACTTCCGCCAGCAGACCCAGTAATCCGTGCCCGCCTTGATGAGCAAGGTAAAGCGATTGGCTGGCCTGCGATGCATGCTGAATTAGCCAAGGTAGATCTCATTACTGCTGCACGTTTACAGCCCAATGACTCTCAACGCGTGCAACGTGCTTTAGAGGTTTATGAAATTACTGGCAAACCCATGTCGGAACTACTGGCTGATGCCCCAAGCGAAGATGGTAGAGAAGGCTCCGCTATTCCAGAATGGATTGACCTGATCTCACTAGAACCAAGCGATCGCTCACGCTTGCACCAGAACTTAGAAAAGCGCTTTGATGAAATGCTTGCCGGGGGATTGCTAGAGGAAGTTGGGCTACTCAAAAAGAATCCAGATCTTCATGGCGATCTGCCTGCCATTCGCTCTGTTGGTTATCGACAAGTCTGGGAATATTTGTCTGGTGAAGTAGATCAAGCTGAAATGCGCTACAAAGCCCTGGCAGCAACTCGGCAGCTTGGTAAACGACAGTTAACGTGGTTGCGAGCGATCGCCGGAAGAAAAACATTTGACCCGTTCAACCCAACCGAGTTGAACGCGGCCCTAGAGTACTGCAAGCAAAGTCTGAGTAAATAGACTTATATCGAGTTTTAAATCACGATAGTTTGTGGGGCACCAGCTGGACGCTCTACAACTTCACCAACAGTCCAAGCATGCAAGCCTTCAGCCTTGAGTGACTGGATTGCCGCATCTGCCTGATCAGCAGACACAATCACCACCATGCCAATACCGCAGTTAAATACGCGCACCATTTCTGCATCAGCCACTCCGCCCTTCATCTGCAACCAACGGAAAAGCTCTGGCATTTGCCAGCTGTCACGATGTAATACGGCCTGGGTATTTTCTGGGAGTACGCGTGGCACGTTGTCCACTAAACCACCGCCAGTAATGTGAGCCATACCCTTTACATTGATCTCGCCAATTAATTTCAGCAATTGCTTTACGTATATTTGTGTAGGTGCCATCACGACATCACCCAAAGGACGGCCACCTAAATCATCTGTCGGTTTTGCACCAGCACGCTCAATAATTTTGCGAACCAATGAATAACCATTGGAATGCGCACCACTCGAGGCGATTGCAACAACGACATCACCCGGAGTAATTGTTGCACCAGTAATAATTTTGGATTTTTCAACGGCACCAACAGCAAAGCCAGCTAAGTCGTACTCACCTGGAGGGTACATTCCTGGCATCTCAGCAGTTTCACCGCCGATCAATGCACAACCAGATAACTCACATCCTTTGGCAATCCCGCCAACCACGGTGGCAGCAGTATCTACAGTGAGCTTGCCGCAAGCAAAGTAATCCAAGAAAAAGAGGGGTTCAGCACCCTGCACCAAAATATCGTTCACACTCATCGCTACCAAATCCTGGCCAATCGTATCGTGACGATTCCACTCAAAAGCCAATCTGAGTTTTGTACCAACGCCGTCAGTCCCAGATACCAGCACTGGCTCTTTATAACGTTTTGGCACCTCAAATAGAGCGCCAAAGCCGCCAATTCCGGCCAATACGCCTTCGCGCATGGTTTTCTTAGCCAAAGGCTTAATACGATCTACCAGGTCATCCCCAGCGTCGATATCGACACCAGCATCACGGTAGGAAAGGCCTTTTGAGGAAGAATTGGTAGATGAGTTCATGGCAGAGATAGAAGATTAGTAAAAAACACTACTTGGTCGGTAGAATCATTGAATTCTAGAGGATTCGAGCACGATGGCTGAAATTTTTACCCCTTTTTTAACTGCATTTATTCTGGCTTATGCCTTACGCCCAGTTTGTTTGTGGCTTGAGGGTCATAAGCTACCGCGCGCAGCTGCAGCTGCAATTGCCATGATTTTTGGTCTGGGAGTGGTTTTTTTGATTTTGAGTCTGTTTGTAACCCTGCTCAAAACCGAAATTCCCCTCATTAGGACCCAATTTCCAGAATGGATCCAAAACACCCAAGCTTGGCTTGGACCTAAGCTGAGCGAATTAAATATCAATGTGGATTGGGGCGCCCTGAAATCCAGTGCGACCCAAAAAATTACGACTCACCTCAATGACAATTCCGATGCGCTCATGACATCCACTTTAGAGACTGTGTTGATGTCTGGTAGCTCAGTTATTACAGGGTTCGTTAATGCAGTTCTGATTCTATTTGTGATGTTTTATCTGTTGATCGACTGGGATCATTTTTTTAAGCTGGTTAAAAAAATCGTACCGCTTCGTGCACAAGATACAGTTCATCACTTGATCATGCATGCTGATGGCTTGCTATCTCAATATCTTCGGGGCATGTTGATCGTCATCTCCATCATGTCCGTTTTCTACAGCGTTGGATTAAGTCTTATTGGAATCAAAGGCGCTGTGGCATTTGGTGTATTCACAGCGCTCATGATTGTGATTCCTTATATCGGTATTACCTTAGGCTTTAGCTTGGCCATCCTTGCAGCCCTTTTGCAATATGGTCCTGGCGGCGCAATCATCGGCGTCCTAGTGCTGTATGGACTGGGGCAGTTTATTGAAGGCTTCTTCCTAACGCCACGCCTCGTGGGAGAGCGTATTGGTCTTCACCCAGTTGCCGTGCTCTTTGCCTTACTGCTGTTTGGAAAATTATTTGGCTTCTTTGGCGTGCTACTGGCATTACCAACGAGTGCTGTTGGCTTGGTCCTTCTCCAATACGGCTGGTCACGTTATACCCAAAGCTCTTGGTACCAAAAGTAAATTTCTGTAGTAATGAATAGCTCTCCACTACCAAAACAGTTTGCGCTCGACATCGGTCATACGCCTAAACCCAGCTTAAATAATTTTTTGGCCGGAGAAAATTTAGCGCTGCACTCTGCTTTGTCAGCTTTGGTTAAATCTTGGGAAGAAAACATCCCAAGACCACCAACTGAAAATCCCTTAAATCAACGCTGGATCTATTGGTGGGGGCCGGAGGGCTCTGGTCGCACCCATTTGCTCAGTGCAATTGGTAATGCTGCTCAGCAATTGGGTCTCGAATACTTTCCACTCACGCCCAATGAACCGATTTCCTGGATTCGCCTTGAAGAGCATCTATCCGCACTTTGTGTGAGCGATAAACCCTCGGTAATCACTGTAGATGACGTAGATAGACTGGATGAGCGCTTAGTCGCCTCTTTATTTCGCGTCCTGAATGCCATTCAGGGTAGCAAAGCGGTTCATATCTTTATGGTTGGCAATGCCGCCCCTGGCGCATTAAGGCTTAGAGAGGACTTGCGCACTCGATTGGGCTGGGGTTTGATGTTTCAAACTCACCTTTTAGGCGATGATGAGAAAATAGAGGCATTACAGCAAGCGGCGCAAGCGCGCGGCTTGGTTTTATCGCCAGAGGTATTGCCATGGTTGTTAAATCGCTTTTATCGCGATATGCCCAATCTCATGGCCTTGATTGATGCTTTGGATGCTTATTCACTAGAAACAAAACGTGCTGTCACATTGCCTCTTGTTAGAGAGCTATTGCAGCCTAAATAAATTAATTCATATTCAATTCGTGACCCAATTAGCCCTTTTCGATTTAGATCACACCCTTCTTCCCTGCGATAGCGATTACGAATGGGGCCAGTTTTTGGCGCGCATTGGTGTAGTAGATAGCAAGTACTATGCGCAGCAAAATGAACGTTTCTATCAGGACTATAAAGATGGAAAACTCAATATTCAGGAGTTTTTGCGCTTTGCTTTAAAGCCGCTCTCGGAGCATTCTCGTGCGCAACTTAAAGAGTGGCATGACGCGTTTATGGAAGAAGTCATTACCAGTCAACTGCGTCAACAAGCACTTGATTTAGTAAAGCGCCACCAAGATGCTGGCGATCTTTGCTGCGTTGTCACTGCAACCAATAGTTTTGTCACTCGGCCAATCGTAGAAAGCTTTGGAATTCAACATCTTGTAGCCACTGAACCCGCCACCGCAGGAGATAACCCCCTAGCTAATTTCACTGGCGAAGTTAAAGGGATTCCGAGTTTTCGGGAAGGCAAGATACAACGCGTACACGATTGGCTTGCCACGCAAAATCTCGTATTGGATCAACTGCCGCAAAGTTATTTTTACTCAGACTCTATGAACGATTTACCTCTCCTGGAAAAAGTCAGCAACCCTGTTGCTACCAATCCAGATGCTCGCCTACGTGATGAAGCTCTCAAGCGTCACTGGCCCATACTTGAACTGTTTGCATGATTACCAAATTTATTAAACGTATTTTGCGTCGCGACCCGATGGTCCGACATACCGCAGCCCATACCTCGGGCGCTCCAAAACGAATCCCTAAAAAATCGCACCGCATTGATCCGCATTTGCTATCTAAAAATGCTGTGAAGGTAACCCAAACATTGCAACAGGCTGGCTACGATGCATTTATCGTCGGCGGGGCAGTCCGAGATTTAGCTTTAGGAATTGGCCCAAAAGATTTTGATGTGGCAACCAATGCAACACCTGAGCAAGTACAAAAATTATTCCGTAAAGCGCGTTTGATTGGGCGTCGCTTTCAGATTGTGCACGTGACTTTCTTTGGCAAAGGCCAACCTGAAATCATTGAGGTCTCAACCTTCAGAGCTCTACTAGAAAACGCCGGCGAGCATGTCGCCGAAAATGGCCGCATCCTGCGCGATAACGTCTGGGGAAGCCAGCATGAAGATGCCGCTCGCAGAGATTTCAGTATCAATGCGATGTACTACGACCCTGCTACTGAAACCGTACTCGACTACCACGGTGGTATGGCCGATATGCAGAAGAAAACTTTACGCATGATTGGTGATCCTGCTAAGCGCTATCGCGAAGACCCGATTCGTATGTTGCGGGCTGTTCGTTTTGCTGCGAAGACAGGCTTTACTCTAGATGCAGCTACAAGCGCGCCCATCGCCAAGCTAGGTAAGTTGATTCATGATGTTCCCTCTGCGCGCCTCTTTGATGAAATCCTCAAACTACTCATGTCAGGTTATTCATGGGCCGCGATTCAAGGTCTGAAAGATGCAGGACTGCATCATGGCCTGCTACCTTTGCTGGATCACATCTTGGATCAGAGTGCAGACTCGAAAGAGGCGAATGATTTTGTGCGTATAGCTCTTGCTAATACCGACCAACGCATTCAATCAGGCAAAAGTGTCTCAGCTGGCTTCTTGTTTGCGACTTTGCTCTGGCCAGACCTGCTCAGTAACTGGAAAAAGAATATCGCAAAAGGACTTTCCAATATTCCTGCATTGCATGATGCAATGGATGAGACTATCGCCAGCCAAAGTAGCGGCATGGTGATCCAGCGTCGCTTCGAGAGTGATATGCGAGAAATCTGGTCTATGCAGCCCCGTTTTGAAAAGCGTGTTGGACGCTACCCTTATCGCTTGATTGAATCCCCACGCTTCAGGGCGGGTTATGACTTTATGTTGCTACGTTGCGCTACCGGCGAGAAAAATCCATCCCTAGGCCAATGGTGGACTGACTTTATTACTGCCGATCCAACAGGCCAGGAAGCCCTGATGGCCAGCGTCAAAAATGAGACTGGCAATAGCGCCTCCCCAGCAAAGCGACGTCGTCGTAGAAAACCCAAATCAGCTGTGCCCGCCGAAGGTGCAGCAGACTAAGCAGACTTGAGAAAAATTCAGTAAAGTAGGTCGATAGTTTCATGTGGTTTTCTCTTGTTTGGAATAAGTATGGCTCGAGCTTTTATTGGATTTGGCGGCAATATCGGTGACACGCGTCAGCTTATTACTGACGCGATTGTGTGCCTTGCACAGCGTTGCGAGCTCCAAATCCTAGCCAAAAGCTGTTTCTACCAAAGCGCGCCCTTCCAAGCTACTGGTGGCGACTACATCAATGCAGTGATTGAAATTGAAACGCAATTAAGTCCTTATGGCTTATTGCACGTTTGCCAAGCGGTTGAACAAGAATTTGGCCGTGAGCGCCCTTACGCCAATGCACCCCGCACGATTGATCTGGATATTTTGGCATTTGAGGGTGTATCCCAAACGGATACCGAACTCACGATTCCTCATCCTAGAATCATTGAGCGCTCTTTTGTCCTCCTACCTTTGCTGGAAATTGCCCCAGATTTCTTCTTGCCCAACTGGGGCGAGCTCAAGGCATATTTACCCAATGTAGCCGATCAGCGCATCGAAAAACTCCCTTGCCGCAACTGTAATTGCGGTGAAAAAGACGTTTATAGCCAATCGGCGCATTAATTCATTAAACTCACGCCATGGGTTACTTACAAGGCGAAAAGCCAATTACGATTTCTAAACTCCTCGCCATGCGTGCTGAGGGTGAAAAAATTACCATGCTGACGGCATACGATTCAACGATGTCAGCCTTGTTAAATCGCTGTGGGGTGGAAACCATCCTGATTGGAGATTCCCTGGGCAATGTGATTCAAGGTCACTCGAGCACAACCCCAGTAACCGTCGAGCAAGTGGCGTATCACACTGAATGTGTAGCCCGCGCCAATACCCATGCATTTGTGATTGCCGATCTTCCCTTCGCAAGCTATGGTGATCCAGTACAAGCCTTAGAGTCAGCTGCAGAACTCATGCGTGCTGGCGCTGATATGGTCAAGCTTGAAGGTGGCGACTGGCAAATCGACATCATCCAGTATTTAGTAGAGCGCAGCGTTCCCGTTTGTGCACACCTGGGCTTATTACCCCAGTCTGTTCATATTCTAGGCGGCTACAAGGTGCAAGGTAAGTCGAAAGATGCTGCAAGCCTCATGCTTGAACAAGCGCTTGCTTGTCAGGAGGCTGGCGCGCAAATGGTTGTACTTGAAGCTATTCCCTCATCACTAGGCGAAAGAATTACTGCTGAACTACATATTCCAACGATTGGTATTGGCGCTGGACCGGATTGCTCTGGTCAAGTATTAGTACTTCAGGATATGTTGGGTATTAGCCCCGGAAAGGCGCCTAAGTTTGTCAAAAACTTTATGGACGGCCACCACTCAGTCGAGGCCGCCATTAAAGCTTATGTGCGTGAAGTGAAGTCTGGGAAATTCCCCGGACCCGAGCATGGCTTTGCTGGCTGATTGCCAGCTAGCCTGCCCAATAATTACTAACTAAAGAAACTCTTTACACCGTCAAACCAGCCCTTTTGCTGAGGGCTATGTTTGTCGCCACCAGATTTGAGGCTGTCATCAAACTTCTGCAGCAATTTCTTCTGCTCATCGGTCAGCTTGACTGGAGTCTCCACCAACACATGAACGAAAAGATCGCCCACCAAGGTTGAGCGCAAGCCTTTAATGCCTTTGTTGCGCAAACGGAATGTCTTACCAGTCTGCGTACCTTCTGGAATCGGAAACTCAACGCGGCCAGAGAGTGTTGGTACTTCAATTTCACCACCGATCGTTGCGGTTGCAAAAGAGATTGGCATTTGCACATGCAAATCACTGCCATCACGCTCAAATACTTTGTGCGGCTTTACGCGAACCTCAACATAGAGATCGCCAGATGGTCCGCCGTTAATACCGGGCTCGCCGTTACCAACAGAACGCACGCGCATGCCATCATCGATACCTGCTGGTATTTTGATTTCGAGTGTTTTTTGTTCTTTGTGTTTTCCAGTGCCATGACAAGTTTTGCA
>ERZ1034363.1863-NODE-1863-length-11036-cov-4.307236_pt1 | contig 11036 bp, 5 predicted proteins | sample MGYA00520616_ERZ1034363 | MGnify/ENA primary metagenome ERZ1034363 (study PRJEB33736, sample SAMEA104284506) | Azolla filiculoides | biome: Urban; feature: Water surface; material: Ditch water | place: Netherlands | collected 2015-10-28 | depth 0-0.1 m ...
AATTGAAATTCAGGCCGAAGGCCAGATTCAGGCCCGTGTTGCACAAGCGAGTGAAGGCGAGGCGGAATTCGACCCGCTCGAGCTTGACCGCTTTACACGCTTCCAGGAACTGACGCGCTTCATGGCCGAGTCAGTCAACGACGTCGCCACCGTTCAGCAAAACCTGCTCAAGAACCTCGACGACGCCAATGCCGCACTGATTGCCCAGTCACGCCTCAACCGCAGCCTGCAACAAGAGTTGATGGGCGTGCGTATGTTGCCGTTCGCCAGCCAGACCGAGCGCCTCTATCGCATCGCCCGGCAAACCGCCAAGGATGTCGGCAAGCGCGCCAACCTGGAAATCAAGGGTGGGCAGGTCGAGCTTGACCGCTCGGTGCTCGACAAAATGCTGGCGCCGCTTGAGCACATGCTGCGCAACGCCGTCCCCCACGGCATTGAAGCACGTGAAGCCCGCCTCGCTGCCGGCAAATCTGAAACGGGTGAAATCACCATCGCCCTGGCCCAGGAAGGCAACGAGATCATCCTCACCATGAGTGATGATGGCTGCGGCCTGAACCAGCAACGCATCCGCGCTCGCGCCGAATCGTCAGGCTTGCTGGCTGCCGGCAACGAAATCAGCGAGGCACAGCTTTATGAATTCATTTTTGAACCGGGCTTCTCCACCGCCACCGAATTGAGCCAGGTGTCTGGCCGAGGCGTTGGTATGGACGTCGTCAAAACCGAGGTGGCACAACTCGGTGGGCGGATTGAAATTGTCTCGCAGGCCGGGCAAGGCACCGGTTTCCGCCTCTACCTGCCGCTCACCCTGGCCGTTACCCAGACCTTGCTGATTCGCGCCGGTGCGCAACTTTTTGCCATTCCCTCGACGATGATCGAGCAGGTGCTCGAACTGAAGGAAAAACCGCTCGCCGCCCTGCGCGAGAAAGGCGAAGCGGAGTGGCTGGGCAATCGTTACCCCTTCCACTTCCTGCCGCACCTGCTTGGCGAGACAACGGCCATTCCGGAAACGCATCGCCAGCACTGGGTGTTGCTGCTCCGTTCCGGCACCCAGCGCGTCGCCGTGCTGGTCGATGAACTGAAAGGCAATCAGGAAGTTGTCGTCAAGAATATCGGGGCCCAGCTGGCACGCGTCGTCGGGTTTGTCTGGGCGACGGTTGTCGGTGACGGCAAAGTTGTCCTCATTCTCAACCCGGTGGCGCTGGCCAGCCGGACCGCTGTCATCACCAGCGCGCTCGGCAGCACCGCCACAGCCAGTGCACCGGCCGTCAGCGCGCTGCCCACTGTCATGGTGGTCGATGACTCGCTCACCGTGCGCAAGATCACCAGCCGCCTGCTGACACGCGAAGGCTATCAGGTCATTCTGGCCAAGGATGGCGTTGATGCGCTGGAACAGCTGATCGAGGTGACGCCGGATGTCATCCTGTCCGATATTGAAATGCCACGCATGGACGGCTTCGACCTGCTGCGCAACATCCGCGCTGATCAGCGCCTGAAAACGCTGCCGGTCATCATGATCACCTCGCGCACGGCCGACAAGCACCGCAACCACGCCATCGAACTGGGTGCCAACCACTACCTCGGCAAGCCCTACGACGAAGCTGATCTGTTGCAAAAGGTGGCTTCCTACTGCAAGACTGACCAGAACGCCTGATGCCTCAAGGCCTTAAACCCAGCGAAATCGTCCGCCAGCTCAATGAGCATGTGATCGGCCAGGAAGCAGCCAAACGCACGCTGGCGGTGGCCATCTACGCACATTACCGGCGCATCGCCAATGCAGCCACAGCCATCGCAGCGGTCGAATTGAGCAAAAGCAATATCCTGCTGATCGGCCCGACCGGCACCGGCAAGACCCTGTTGTGCGAAACGCTGTCACGGATTCTCGATGTGCCTTTCGTCACCGCCGATGCCACCTCGCTGGCCCAGACGCAGTTTGTCGGCGACGAGATCGAGGCCATCCTGCACCGCCTGCTCGACCGCGCCAATGGCGACATCGCCCGCGCCCAGCGCGGCATCGTCTTCGTCGATGAAGTCGACAAGCTCAAGGCCATCGGTGGCCAGGCCCGCGCCACTTCGGGCGAAAGCGTCCAGCACGCCCTGCTCAAGATCATGGAAGGCTCGCCGGTACGCCTCAAGGACGGGCAGCACATCGACACCGGCAACATCCTCTTCATCTGCGGCGGCGCTTTCGTCGGTCTCGATCACATCCTGACGCGGACCCATACCTTCGGCTTCATCTCGGCGACTGGCGGCGACGACCAGCAAATCCTCGAGCGCCTCAACGCCCGCGTCAAACCGACCGACCTGCTCGAATTCGGCCTGATCCCCGAATTCGCCGGCCGCCTGCCCATCGTCACGCGCCTGCATGAACTGACGCAGGAGATGCTGGTGCGCATCCTGACCGAACCGAAAAACGCTCTCTACCGTCAGTTCAAGGCGATGCTGGGGGCGGATGGCGTGGACCTCCAGATCGCCCCCGCCGTTTTCGACCAGATGGCCGAACTGGCCATCGAATACAAGGCCGGGGCGCGCAGCCTGCGCGGCATTTTCGAGGAAATGATGACTGACGTGATGTACGCCGTGCCGGACAATCCAGGCATCCGCAAGGTGGTCATCCGTTCACTGTTCGAGCGTGCTGAAATAATCGGCGCCGGGCCGGGCGCGACGTGAAAAGCCGTTCCGCCTGATCAGCCGGCCCGCCCCAGCCACTTGAGCAGGGTCGCATAGAGCACATCGGGATCGACCGGCTTGCCGACGTGGTCGTTCATTCCCGCATCCAGGCATTCCTGCCTGTCCTCCTCGAAGGCATTGGCGGTCATCGCCAGAATAGGCAGGCTCGCCTTGCCCGCGAGCCGACGAATGGCGCGGGTTGCCTCCAGACCGCCCATCACCGGCATTTGCATGTCCATCAGGACCAGCGCGTAATCAGCGGCCTGCACCGCGTTTACGGCCTGCTGGCCATTTTCCGCGACATCCACTGCGAGGCCGGCCATGCGCAGCAGTTCGCACGCCACTTCGCGACTGACCGGATCATCTTCAACCAGCAAAACACGGGCGCCGCCAAATTTTTGGCCGATCAACACTTCCGGCAAGACCGGGGATGCTTCGCCCGGCACCAACGAAATCGCCTCACCGGCCGCCTTGGGTAGACGCACCGTCAGCCAGAAGCTGCTACCGACCCCTGCTTCGCTGTCGACGCCTACCTCCCCTCCCATCATGTTGGCCAACTGGCGACAGATGGCCAGGCCCAGGCCGGTCCCGCCAAAGCGCCGGGTCATCGTGGCATCGGCCTGGATGAAGGGATTGAACAGGCTGGCACTTTGTTCCGGCGTGATGCCGACACCCTGATCCGCCACGGCAAAACGGAGGAGCACAGTCTTGCCGTCGTCCTCGATAAGCGACGCGTGCACGACTATCCGTCCCTGCTCGGAGAACTTGATGGCATTGCCCAGGTAGTTGAGCAGACATTGCTCGAGACGCAGGGCGTCGCCATTGACCATGGCCGGCAAGGCCGGATCGATCTCGCTCTCGAGTTGCAATCCCTTGGCCATCGCCCGCTCACCCAACATGCTGAGGCTGTAGGCAACGACCTGGGCCGGCGAGAAGTCGGCGTTGTTGAGTGACAGCTTGCCGGCTTCGATTTTCGAGAAATCGAGCACGTTGTTGATGATGTCGAGCAGATGTTTGGCCGAGTCGGTCAACTTGCCCAGATGATCTATGGTCTTCGGCTCGCTGGCATCCTTTTGCAGCAGATGCGCCAGACCGAGAATGGCATTCATCGGTGTCCGTATCTCGTGACTCATATTGGCCAGGAAGGTGCTCTTGGCCCGGCTCGCCGCCTCGGCCTCGTCCTTGGCTTCAGCCAGCTGGACGGTGCGTTCGCTGACCAGGGTTTCAAGGTTGTTGCGGTGCTTTTCGAGCTCTGCCTCGCTTTGCTTGCGGGCGGTAATGTCGGTCGAGATGCCGCACAGGGCGTATATGTTGCCATCGGCATCACGCAAGGGTAGTTTGACCGAGACATAGGCGCTGGTCACCTCACCGTCCACGCTGGTATTGACCTCTTCCTCGGCCACCCGCTCGCCCTGCTCGATGACCCGCCGGTCGTTGCGGCGAAGATTTTCGGCAGTCGCGGCGTCAAAAAAACTCGTATCGTCATGTCCGACGATGTCTTCCATCGGCTTGCCGAACAACTCGCGGACCTGACCGTTGGCGTAACGATAGCGGTAATCCTTATCCTTGATATAGATATACGCCTCGACGCTGTCGAGAATGATGGCCAGCTTCTGCTCACTGGCCTGCAAGGCAGCCTGCTGGGCCAGGTTTTTCTGGTGATAGTCGACAAACAGACGCTTCGACCAGCGCGAAAACAGGAGTGAACCGACGAGGGCCAGACCGAGCGCCCCGAGCACCACCAGCAATAGCTTGAGCAAGCGCTGGCTGGCACCAGCTTCGTAGATTTCCCGCTCGGCCTCGAGCATGCCCTGGAACTCGTCATCGAATACGGTAGCAATCACCGTCCATCCCCAGGGTTCGAAACTGCGCACGAGAGCAGTTTTCGTCGCCAGCGTTCCGCCATCGGAATGGGGCCACTCATAGCGCACCAGTCCCCCGCCCGCCCTGGCGGCAGCCTGAATGGCCTCGAGCGCAGCCCGTTCAACCGGCGGCAGGGATTCGGCCAATGCGCCCTCCTGGGCTTTCTTTGTTGGCGACAGCAAGGGCCTGCCCTCACGATCGATCAGGGCGATGTAGCCCGTCGCCCCGAAGCGCACGCCACGCAAACGCTCGATCGCTTCCTGCTGCTGCAACTGCTCCCATTTGTAGGTGTAGTCGCCGGTCCCGATCAGCCAGTCATAGGGCGCGAAGCGACGGACATAGGCCAGCTTGTCCGACATCACTTTCGGATCGTCCGGCCGATACCAGCGATAGCGTGAAAAGCCTTCGCCGTCAGGCTTGGCCGCGGCATCGATCAGCCCGCGCATGATGAAATGCCCGGTATCGTCCCGGTTGTCGAGGATGGTCTGGCCCTCGAGTTGAGGCGCAGTCGGCAGCAGAATGAACTGGCCCTGCATGTCATCTATGAAGTAGTAGCCACGCCCGTCGTAAAAGCGAACCGGACGCAGCGCCTCCTTGATCAGGCGCTTGACCTCCGCAGCCGGATGGCGGGTTGATTCCCTGTCGTAAATCCCCTGGGCGACCTGCATGGCAAGATCGACTTGCTGCACGAGGCTCTGCCGCAACACCGTCTCGCTGCGCTGCCGCGTAAATTCAATATAGGCCAGAGAGCGCTCCATCTCTGCCGTGAGACGATCCGCCAGTTGCGCCCGGACCCCTTGCTCGATACGTGCCATCGAGTCGCGGCGCTCGGCCAGGTTCTGCCAGGTAAAAAATGCCGACAGTGCCACGGTCAACAGCAGGACCATGGCAATGGTGCCGATCCGGTGAATCCTCGGCACGGATCTTTCGTCGGCCACAAACGCCATGCTCGCCCAGCTCCCTCAGTACGCAGATATCAGGCGCCCATTGTATCTATTCCAAAAGTAATAGAGTTGACGCAAAACAACAAGCTCGGGTCGATTCGACAAACTATCAGGTCACGCCCACGAATAAAAAAGGGGCCCGAAGGCCCCTGGAAAGAATGAGACGGCGGGCGCTGTTGTCCCGACATCTCACCCGCAGAGTCGATTGAATCTCTAGTGGTCGTGCGCCCCCGAAGCACCCAGGCCGGTCTGGGCGCGGATGTACTGCTCTTCGTAGGCTTCCTTCTCCTTGTCCGCACGGACGCTCTTGTCGGTCACCGAGAGCAGCCAGGTGACGAAGAAGGCAAGCGTCATCGAAACGATGGCCGGGTGGTCGTACGGGAAGATGGCGGCCTTGTTGCCGAGAATCTTGACCCACACGGTCGGCGACAGGATAACCAGGCCAACCGAGGAGACCAGGCCGGAAATCCCGCCCCACAGGGCACCACGGGTGGTCAGGCCCTTCCAGTACATGGACAGGATGAGGACCGGGAAGTTGACCGAGGAGGCGACGCCGAAGGCCAGGGCGACGAGGAACAAGACGTTCTGGTCCTTGAAGGCAATGCCGAGCAGGATGGCGGTAAGGCCCAGACCGACGGAAGCGAAGCGGGTGACCTTCATTTCCTGGGCGCTGGTGGCCGTGCCCTTCTTGATGACGCGGGCGTAGAGGTCATGCGAGATCGCCGAGGCGCCGGCCAGGGCCAGGCCCGAGACCACGGCCAGGATGGTGGCGAAGGCGACGGCCGACAGGAAGCCGAGGAAGACATCGCCACCAACCGCCTTGGCCAGGTGCATGACCGGCATGTTGCCACCGCCGATGATCTTGCCGCCAACAACGCCGCCTTCAAAGAACTGCGGATCCTGACCGACGATCACGATGGAGGAAATCCCCAGAATGACGACGACGAGGAAGAAGTAACCGATGAAACCGGTTGCGTAGAAAACAGACTTGCGTGCTTCCTTGGCATTTGGCACCGTGAAGAAACGCATCATGATGTGCGGCAGACCAGCCGTACCGAACAGCAGGGCCAGCGACAGAGACACGGCAGACACCGGATCAGCCATCAGGGAACCCGGAGCCATGATCTTGATGCCTGATTTATGCGCAGCAACGGCTTGCGAGAACATGGCATCAAAAGAGAAGCCGAACTTGCTGAAAGCCAGCACCATCAGTACCGTACCGCCACCAAGCAGCAGACCGGCCTTGATGATCTGCACCCAGGTCGTGGCAACCATGCCGCCGAAGGTGACATAAACCACCATCAGCACGCCCACGGCGATCACCGCGTAGTTGTATTCCAGACCGAACAGCAACTGGATCAACTGGCCGGCACCGACCATCTGCACGATCAGGTAGAAGCAGACCACCGTCAGTGAACCGAAGGCTGCAAAGGTACGGATGCGGTTCTGGTCCAGACGGTAGGAAGCGATATCGGCAAAGGTGAATTTACCGAGGTTACGCAGACGTTCAGCCACCAGGAACAGAATGATCGGCCAGCCGACAAAGAAACTGATGGAGTAGATGAAGCCATCAAAACCCTTGAAGTAGGTCAGAGAAGTCAGACCGAGCAAGGTGGCTGCCGACATGTAGTCACCGGCAATCGCCATACCGTTCTGGAAACCGGTGATACCGCCGCCCGCCGTGTAGAAATCGGCCGTGGACTTGGTCCGGGTCGATGCCCAGTAAGTAATGCCCAGCGTCGCCAGCACGAAGACCATGAACATGGCGATGGCGCTGACGTTGATCGGCTGTTTCTGAACACCTTCAATGGCACCAGGACCGGCAAAGACAGCAAAAGAGATGGCGAGCAGGCTGCCGGCGATCAAAGCGGTAAGTGAACGCTTCATTTGCGAGCCTCCTTCAGTACTTCTTCGGTGAGGCTATCAAACTCGCCGTTGGCGCGACTGACATAAACACCGGTCAGCAGCCAGCCGCAGACGACAATCAGCGCGGCGATCGGCCAGCCGATGGTGATGACGCTGTCAGCGGCGATCTTGGTTGCGAACAGCTGCGGCTTCAGCGAGACCAGCAGCATGTAGCTGTAGTAGGGAACCAGCACGACGAGCGAGAGCAGGATGGCGAAGCGCGTACGCTTGCCGACGAGTTCGGCGAATTTCCGGTTACCCCGGATTTTTGCCTGGACAGAGTTTTGAGACATGGACCCTCCTGGGAACAATGAGTTGAAGCGAAGCTGTTTGCTGTTCTCTAATTTTTTGGTTTTTCCCGGTCGACCTCGGTCAGGCGCGGCCATCCCGGCGGGTACTACATGTTTGGATAGTTCGGCCCACCGCCGCCTTCCGGCACCGTCCAGTTGATGTTCTGGGTCGGGTCCTTGATGTCGCAGGTCTTGCAGTGCAGGCAGTTCTGCCCGTTGATCTGCAGCCGTGGCTTGCCCTCTTCCTCGCCGAGGATTTCGTAGACGCCAGCCGGGCAATAGCGCGTTTCCGGTGCTCCGTACTTGGCGTAATTGACGCTGATGGCGATGCTTTCATCCTTGAGGCGCAGGTGGGTCTGCTGGTTTTCCTCGTGGTTGGTCGCCGAGAGGAAGACCGAGGACAGGCGGTCGAAGGTGATTTGGCCATCCGGCTTTGGATAGGCAATCTTCGGGTGGCTGTTCTTGTCGCCCAGTTGCGTGTGGTCGTCGTGGTGATGCAGGGTCCACGGCGCCTTGCCCTTGAAGACATAGGTGTCGATGGCGCCATAGGCCAGCGCACCGAACAAGCCCCACTTGAAGGCCGGGCGGATGTTGCGGACCTGGTAGAGCTCGGCCCACAGCCACGACTTCTGGATCTGCTCCGCGTACTCGGTGGCTTCGGTGCCGGCATCTTCCTTGAACAGATGCTCGAAGACCGCTTCGGCGGCGACCATGCCCGACTTCATCGCCATGTGCGTGCCCTTGATCTTGGGCACATTGAGGAAGCCGGCCGTGTCGCCGATGAGCAGGCCGCCCGGAAAGGTCAGCTTGGGGATGGACTGGTAACCACCTTCGGACAGCGCGCGGGCACCGTAGGAAATGCGCCGGCCGCCTTCGAAGAAACCACGGATGGCCGGATGCGTCTTGTAACGCTGGAATTCCTCGTAGGGCGACAGCCAGGGATTCTTGTAATCGAGACCGACGACCATGCCGACGGCGACCAGGTTGTTTTCCAGGTGATAAAGGAAGGAGCCGCCATAGGTGTCGGACGTCAGCGGCCAGCCCACGGAGTGCACGATCAGCCCCGGCTGGTGTTTGGCCGGATCGATTTCCCACAACTCCTTGATGCCGATGCCGTAGGTTTGCGGATCGACGCCGTCGCGCAGATTGAACTGGCTGAACAGGGTCTTGGTCAGCGAACCGCGACAGCCTTCGGCAAAAATGGTCTGTTTGGCGTGCAGTTCCATACCAGGCTGGAAGTTGTGGCCGGGCTGGCCATCCTTGCCGATACCGAGGTCGCCCGTGGCGACGCCCTTGACCGAGCCATCCTCGTGATAGAGCACTTCGGCCGCAGCGAAGCCAGGGTAGATCTCAACGCCGAGCGCCTCGGCCTGCTCACCGAGCCAGCGGGCGAGATTGCCCAGGCTGATGATGTAGTTGCCGTGGTTGCCCATCTGCGGCGGCGTCGGGAGTTTGTACGAGCTGCTTTCCGTCAGATAGAGCAAACGATCTTCACCGGCCGGCGTATTGAGCGGCGCGCCGCGTTCCTGCCAGTCGGGGAAGAGTTCGGCCAGGGCATGCGGTTCGAGAACAGCGCCGGACAGGATGTGGGCGCCGATTTCGGAGCCCTTCTCGAGCAGGCAAACCGAGACTTCCTTGCCCGCCTGTTCGGCCAGTTGCTTGATGCGGATCGCCGCCGACAGCCCGGAAGGGCCGCCGCCAATGATCACGACATCGTATTCCATTGCATCGCGGTCGGTACGCTGGCTCATGATCAGAACAGGCTCTCGGCCAGCGCGAACACCGAGTCGGCGCCGCCGGTGATTTCGGCGGCGTAGGCGGTGGCGAACGGCAGTTGGTGGGCGGCGAAGTAGGTCGCCGTGGCCAGCTTGGCCTTGTAGAAATCGTCGGTCGAGCCGTCGGCCAGATGCTTGACGGCAATCGCCGCCGACTTGGCCATCAGCCAGCCGCCAACCACGATGCCGGTCTGCTTGAGGAAGGGCACCGAGCCGGCATGAACCGCCTGCGGCTTGCTCTCGTAATTGGCGATGATCCAGTCGGTCACGGTCTGCTGGGCGGCAATCGCAGTCTTCAAATTAGCGGCAATCCCGGCCAGTTGAGCGTTGCCGGCGATCTCGTCGGCCGTCGCCGTCATTTCCGCAATCAGCGCCTGCATGGCCGCACCCGGCACCTTTTCGCGGGCCAGCTTGCGGCCGACCAGGTCATTGGCCTGAATCGCAGTCGTACCTTCGTAAATCGTCGTGATGCGGGAATCGCGGTAGTACTGGGCAGCACCCGTTTCCTCGACGAAGCCGACGCCCCCGAAGACCTGCAATGCAGTCGACGACAGCTCGACGCCCTGCTCGGTGCTCCAGCCCTTGACCACAGGAGTGAGCAGATCGACGCGCGACTGGGCGGCGGCATCGCCGGCATGGGCGCGGTCGATGTTGGCGGCGGCGTAGTAGGCCAGGGTGCGCATGGCTTCGGTGCGCGACTTGATGTCCATGAGCATGCGGCGGACATCCGGGTGGTGCAGGATGGTCTTCTTCTCGTCGGACTTGTCGCCGATGATCTTGCCCTGGACGCGCTCACGGGCGTACCACAGGGCGTGCTGGTAGGCGCGCTCGGCGATGCCGACGCCTTCGAGGCCGACATTGACCCGGGCGTGGTTCATCATGGTGAACATGTAGCCGATACCCTTGTTCTCGTCGCCTATCAGGTAGCCGACAGCCCCTTCGTTTTCGCCATAGGACATGACGGCGGTCGGGCTGCCGTGGATGCCGAGCTTGTGTTCGATCGAGGCGCAGATCAGGTCGTTGCGCTTGCCGAGCGAACCATCGGCATTGACCAGAAATTTCGGCACGAGGAAGAGCGAAATACCCTTCAGTCCCGGCGGCGCATCCGGCAGACGGGCCAGCACGAGGTGAATGATGTTTTCGGCGACGTCATGTTCGCCCCAGGTGATGAAAATCTTGGTGCCGCTGACCAGATAGGACCCGTCGCCAACCGCCTTGGCCTTGCTGGAAATAGCGGCGAGATCGGAGCCGGCGTTCGGCTCGGTCAGGTTCATGGTGCCGGTCCACGTGCCTTCGATCATCTTCGGCAGGTAGATCTGCTTGAGCTCGTCGGAGGCGTGGTGGGCGATTGCTTCGATGGCACCACCGGTGAGCATGGGGCACAGGCCGAAGGCCATGTTGGCGCCCTTCCACATTTCGTTCACAGCCATCGAAACAAGCGCCGGCAAGCCCTGACCGCCGTATTCCGGGTCGAAAGGCATGGCGTTCCAGCCGGTCTCGGCGAACAGTTTGTAGGCTTCCTTGAAGCCGGGTGCCGTGGTGACGACACCGTCCTTGCAGACGTGGCCGGTACGATCGCCAACCTTGTTGAT
>ERZ1034363.1867-NODE-1867-length-11018-cov-8.708710_pt1 | contig 11018 bp, 10 predicted proteins | sample MGYA00520616_ERZ1034363 | MGnify/ENA primary metagenome ERZ1034363 (study PRJEB33736, sample SAMEA104284506) | Azolla filiculoides | biome: Urban; feature: Water surface; material: Ditch water | place: Netherlands | collected 2015-10-28 | depth 0-0.1 m ...
GGAGGTGCTCAATTTGTATTCCCAGAACCTGCAATTAAAGGGGAATTGGTTTTAGAATCTAATAATGATTTCAAAGATAAACAGAGTGATGATGCTTTAGTTGTAAAAGTAAAAAGTCAAGGAAAAGAAGAAATAGTAACTTTAGTAGGCTCAAAAGGTAAGCAAGGTATACCACAAAGTGTTAAAATTGGTGATTTAGAATTTACACTTTTTTATGGTAGTAAAGTTTATATAACACCATTTACAGTAAAATTAAATGATTTTATAGCAGATAAAAGACCTGGAACAGAAAATAGCTATTCTGCTTTTAAAAGTAAAGTAGATGTAATAGATTCTGATTCAAAGAAAACATTTACAGATAGTATTTACATGAATAATGTTTTAGATTACAGAGGATACAGATTGTTTCAAGCTAGTTTTGATAAAGATGAATTAGGAACTATTTTGTCTGTTAGCCATGATTCCTGGGGAACTTGGATAACTTATATTGGATACTTCTTGTTGTATTTAGGTTTGATGGCAATCATGTTCACAAAAAATAGTCGTTTCAGTAGTTTGAAAGAAAAATTAGAAAAAGTAAAAACGAAGAAAGCAGGTTTATTGAGTCTATTTTTGATTTTATTCTCAACGATAACTTTTGCGCAAGAGCACAATCACCAACCAAGTAAAGAAGAAATTCTTGAATTGTTAAAGAAATATGAGGTTTCAGAAGAACACGCTAATGAGTTTGGAAAAGTTGTAATTCAAGACAATGGAAGAATGAAACCAATCAATACGTTTTCTTCAGAATTACTTCGAAAAGTATCCAAAAGTGATACGTATGAAGGTATGAATTCTGATCAAGCGTTTTTATCAATGACACAATATCCTCAATATTGGTATAATATACCAATTATCTATTTAAAAAGAGGTAATGATAGTATTCGAAAAATAATCGGGATTGAAAAAGATGCTAAATATGCTCCTTTAATTTCTTTTTTTGACGAAACAGGAAAGTATAAATTAGCTAAATATTTAGATGATGCATACAGAGAACCTGTTCCAAATCAATTTCAAAAAGATTTTATTGAAGCTGATAAAAAAGTAAACCTTTTATATTCGGCTTTAAGTGGACAAATTTTGAAAGTGTTTCCAATTCCGGATGATAAATCAAATAAATGGGTTTCGTTTTTAGAAATTAATCAACCTACAGGGACGGCTTTGGATTCAATCAAGAACGTAATGCCGTTTTATTTGAATGCTTTAGAGAAAGCCTCCCAAAGTAAAAATTACGAATTACCAGGTAGACTTTTAAAAGGACTAAATGAATATCAAAAGAAATATGGAAAAGCGGTAATGCTTTCAGAACGAAAAATCAATTTTGAAATTCTTTACAACAAATATGATATTTTTAAGAGATTGTATTATATGTATATGTTAGCAGGGGTTTTAATGTTGGCGTTCTGTATTGTTCAAATTTTCAAAAATTCGAAGGCAATCCGAATGATTATAAACGGGTTTCATGGATTGATTGGTTTCTTTTTCATATTGCATTTAGCTGGATTAATTGTAAGATGGTACATTTCAGGTCATGCACCTTGGAGTGATGCGTATGAAAGTATGATTTACGTAGCTTGGGCAACAATGTTCTTTGGATTAGCTTTTGGTAAAGACTCAAAGCTTACCGTCGCATCAGCTGCTTTTGTGGTTTCCATTATTTTAATGGTAGCGCATTGGCAATGGATGGATCCGTCAATCGGAAACTTACAACCTGTTTTAAATTCGTATTGGTTGATGATTCACGTGGCGGTTATTGTTGCGAGTTATGGACCATTTACTTTAGCAATGGTATTAGGTTTAGTTGCTTTGTTTTTAATGATTTTTACCAATGCAAAAAACAAAGAGAGAATTAAATTAAGCATTGACGAAATTACCTATATCAACGAAATGGCGTTAACCGTAGGTTTAGTAATGTTAACTATTGGAAACTTCCTTGGAGGACAATGGGCAAACGAAAGTTGGGGACGCTATTGGGGTTGGGATCCAAAAGAAACTTGGGCTTTGATTAGTATTATGGTATATGCTTTTGTAATCCATGCTCGTTTTGTGCCTGCATTGCGTGGTCGTTGGATATACAACGTAATGAGCGTTTTGGCTTTTGCGTCGATTTTAATGACTTATTTTGGAGTGAATTTCCACTTGAGTGGTTTGCATAGTTATGCTTCGGGAGAAAAACAGAATGTAACGTATTATTTTATAATACTTGCCATTGTTTTAGTTATTGCCGCAGTTGCTTATCCATCTTATAGAAAGCATTTAAAACGATAAGTAAGTAATAAAATATAAAAAAAGGCTATCAAATGATGGCCTTTTTTTATGAATTGTTTAGCAAAAAGCCAGCTTAAAAAGTTTAAATTTGAATAAAATAAAGTATCATGAAAAAAACATTTTTATTATTCTTAGCGCTGACTTCCTTATGGAGTTGTCAAAATCAAGCGCAAAATGCAACATTGCCAAACATACAAACAGCTAAATCTTCAGTTATGAGCAAAGAAACTATATACCAATTCAAAGTACAAGACTTAGAAGGAAATGAATTTGATTTTGCCACTTTAAAAGGTAAAAAAATAATGATTGTGAATACAGCTTCAGAATGTGGATTAACACCACAATATGAGCAGTTACAGGCAATTTATGAAAAGTATAAAGATCAGGATTTTGTTATTGTAGGATTTCCTGCTAATAATTTTGGAGCTCAAGAACCTGGGACTAACAAAGAAATTGGCGCTTTTTGTCAAAAAAATTATGGGGTAACGTTTCCAATGATGGGTAAGATTTCGGTGAAAGGAGAGGATATGCATCCGGTGTATCAATTTTTAACTCAACAATCAAAAAATGGATTGCAAGACAGTGAAGTAGAATGGAATTTTCAAAAATATTTAATCAATGAAAAAGGAGAATTGGTGAATGTAATTGCACCAAGAGTACTTCCAAATGCTGCCGAAATCATAAATTGGATTGAAGGGGAATAATTTAGGATTCAGTGTTCAGTAGCAGTCTACAGTATTTGTTTACTGCGACTGAGAACTGCGACTGAGAACTGCGACTAATTTTATAGCATTTTCTGCATGAAAACGGAATGCAACCAACGGTTAAATTTATAACCAGATTCTTTAATAAAACCAGCTTCTTCAAAACCAAATTTCTTATGAAAAGCAATACTTGTTGTGTTTTCTGAATCGATTACTCCAATCATAGTATGCAGTTTTTGAGCTTTTGCTAATCTAATTAATTCGGTTAATAATACTTTTCCAACACCTTTTCCATTATATCGATTGTCAGCATAAACGGAATGCTCGACAGTGAATTGGTAGGCTGCTCTAAAACGAAATTCACTATAATAACCAAAACCAGCAATAGTATTGTCAACTTCGGCTACAATAATTGGAAAACCTTTGGAAATTTTATCTTCAAAAATAGCTATTTGTTGGGCTAAGTTTCTAGGTTCATAATCATATAAAGCGGTAGAATTTAGAATATTATAATTAATAATTTCTAAAATAGCAGCAGTATCCTCAATTTGATATAGTCTAATTTTTATTTCCATAGTTCAAAAGTAGTATTTTTTGATTTAAACGCTATAATTATACTGACCAACTTTGTAACTTTGTAACTTACAACCAATCAAAATGATGTATCCTAAAATTCCTTTAGCGCAAAGTATTCTTGAAATTTGCCAACAAAAAGGAGTCCAACATATCGTAATTTCACCTGGCTCTAGAAATGCGCCATTAACAATTGGCTTTACCAATAATTCTTATTTTAAATGTTATAGTGTTGCAGATGAACGTTGCGCTGCTTTTTTTGCATTAGGAATTGCACAACAAATCCAAAAGCCAGTAGCTGTAGTTTGTACTTCGGGTTCGGCATTATTAAATTATTATCCAGCTTTTGCGGAAGCATTTTATAGCCAAACACCTCTCATTGTAATTTCTGCGGATAGACCACAAAGTAAAATTGATATTGGCGACGGACAAACTATTCGTCAAGAAAATGTATTTGCTAATCATAGCTTATTCAATGCCAATTTGACTGAAGAAGCATCAGAAATTAACGATCAATTGATACAAGAAGCTATAGCAATTTCAGAAATTAAAAAAGGACCAGTTCATATTAATGCACCTTTTGAAGAACCTTTGTATGAAACAGTTTTGGAGCCAACTTATTTTCCAACGCTGCAATTAAATGAAAGTGCTGTAGCGCATTTCGTTTTAGCTTCGGAACATAAAAAGCAATGGGATAATTCAAAAAAGAAACTAGTGCTAGTAGGAGAATTGCTTCCTAATGCTATAGAACAACGTTTTTTAGATTACTTAGGCAATGATTCTAGTGTGGTGGTTTTAACCGAAAAAACCTCTAATTTGCATCATGAATCGTTTATTGATCAAATAGATACACTAATCACACCTTTTACTGAAGAAGATTTTGAGAATTTTCAACCTGAAATTTTATTGACTTTTGGTGGTATGGTGGTTTCAAAGCGTATCAAGTCTTTTTTACGAAAATTTACACCTAAACAGCATTGGCATGTAGATGAATTAAGAGCTTATGATACTTATGGCGCTTTATCGCAACATTTTGAAACTGCTCCAAACACTTTTTTTAGTTATTTATTAGATGAAAATACTGTAGTAAGTAACTATAAATCATTTATCGCAAATATTTGGCAAAGCAGACAAGCCAATCATAAATTATATACACAAAAAGCATCATTTTCTGATTTTAAGGTTTTTGATTTTATAAGTCAAAATCTACCAAAAAATATTCAGCTACAAGTAAGCAATAGTTCGGCTATTCGCTACATACAACTTTTTGATTTAGACAGAACAATTCAAGTATTTTGCAATCGAGGAACTAGCGGAATAGACGGCAGTACATCAACTGCTATTGGAGCATCAGTTATAAATGCAATGCCTACGGTTTTGGTTACTGGCGATATTAGTTTTTTATACGATAGTAATGCTTTATGGAATAATTACATTCCCAAAAACTTTAAAATTATAGTTTTAAACAATGGAGGAGGAGGTATATTCAGAATTTTACCTGGGCATCAAGAAACCGAAACCTTCAATACATTTTTTGAAACTTCACATCAATTGAGTGTGTCTCACTTAGCAAAAATGTACGGTTTAACCTATTTTAGCGCAACAGACGAAATAAACTTAAGAACTGCTTTTTCATCCTTTTTACATCAAAATAATGCACCAAGTATTTTAGAAATTTTTACACCTGAAAAGACTAATGATACGATTCTTTTAGATTTCTTTAAGGCGTTAAAAAAATAATGATAATTTAAAACAAATGTTAAATTATTTGCGTAAATTTGAGTTGATTAATCCCTTAAAAGAACAAAATTATGAGTAAAAGAGATGAATTAATTGCAAAATATGCAACTGATTTAAAAGAGAAGTGTGGCGTAACTGCCGATATGGATTTTTTGACTAAAGTAGTTATTGGTTGTGGTCCATCTATTTATAACGCAGATGCTTCAACAGTTTCTGGTTCTGATGAAAAAGAATTAGCAACAGTGAAGAACAATTTTTTAATTAAAAAATTAGGTTTAAAAGATAGTGCAGATTTGGATAAAGGAATTGCCGCTGTGATTGAACAATATGGAAAATCTAATAAAAACAAATACCGCGCAGTGGTATATTATTTATTAGCAAAACACTTCAAAAAAGAATCAGTTTACAAATAGTAGAAAATAAAAATCCTGAATGAAAGTTCAGGATTTTTTATTTTTATTCAGTATCATTATAAGAGTTTACTTTGAAAATCAATTGAAGTTTAACAGGGTCTTTTTTCGAATTTGGATATTTTTCGTCATTGACTCTTTTTTCAAACTCTTTCATAATTTCTAAATCTAAATCATCTCTAACGGCAAATTGTATTTCATTATTTTTCTTTTTTAACTCAAACTGAACCATAATTTTTCCTGATTTATCTGAATTTTTAAAAAGATCTTCAAATATTTTATTTGTTTTGTCAATGATGGTTTTTATGTCTTCAATAGAGCTGTTTTTTTCAAAATCTTCTTCAGCACTTAGCAACACTACTTTTTCTAGTCTAGTTTCTTTAATACCTTTAGAAATTGAATCTATTTCTTTTCCATCTTGGTATTTTTTTGTACCATTACTTGACTTTTTATTCGGTTTAGGAGCTTCATCTAACCACATTAATTTCAAATCTTTCTTCAATAAATTTAGAATATAATTGTGCTCTTTGGTTTCTATAATTAGTAAAGGTTCATCAATATCAAATGAAATAACAGACCAGTAGTATTTTAACTCATCTTCAGTTGCCTTTCTTATTTTGTACTGCTCAGCAACTTCTTTTTTAAGTTCATCCCAAATTATTTTACTATCATTCACATCTTGACACATTTTCCCTTCCAAAATCAAATCATCAACGTGAAATTCAACTCTTCCTTTCTCGATTTTTTGAACATTTTCATAGTTTTTAAACCTTTTCCATAACTCAGGTCCAATAATAAGGTTGTCTTGCAATAGGTCATAATTACCAGAATTATTCAAATTGTCTGCTATTAATTTTTTTGCTTTTTCAACTATTTTACTGTCACAATAATTATATACAATCCCTTTTGGAATTGTTATAGTTTCCTTTTTTTGGGCAAAAGATATTGTAATTGTAAGTAGTGAAAATAAAAGATATATTGATTTCATTGGTAGAATTAGTTTTTTGTTTTTTTATTAGCTTTTCATTTCTTGTACAATCGCAGCTTCAAGTACATCAATATTTATATCTTTTAGTGTTTTAAATTTGATACAATAGCCTGATATGCTAGCTTTACCTATCGTACTGCCATAGTTTTCGAGTAAATATTTTTTGTCTTCAATTCCCATAATATAAACAGAAATTCCAGTTGTGTTTGCACTTAATCCAATTTTATAGAACTCTTTAGTTGTACCATTGGAATATTTCAATAGGTGAAACCCATAACCTATATTGGGGTTGGAAACAATTTTATTTTCATTGTTTTTACCATCTAAAAACCACAATTTACACGCAGGAAATAGTTCAAGAATACGTTTGTGCAAGGTTTGCATCTCAGTCCTTTTTGGCTCGGATTGACTAGTAATGTATTCTTGGATTTGACTTTGAATTTCCATGTAATATTGGATCTGTATGATGTATTATAAATCTAAAATAAATTACGTGTTGAGATTTCTCTATAGTTATAAAAAATACCAATTACTTTTTATTTTTACCAGAGTTAAATTTAAAACGTTCTACAGGATTTTCGGGTTTTACCTTTTTATCTGTTGGTTTTCCTTTTCCAAATGGTTTTTTAGCTTCGGTAGTTTTAGCTTTAAAAGGCTTTTTATTTCCTTCTTTTGTGTTAGTATTTTTAGGAGAGGTATCTTTCTTGTAAACTTCTTTCAAAGGCACTTTAGTTGCTTTTACTGCGTTCAAAACTTCCATCGGTTGTTTAGGATCTTCTTTAGTGCCACGTAAATAGATAACCAGACCATTTAAAAAATTGCGCAATAACTGATCACCACATTCCATAAAATTGGGATGGTCATCACTGCGAAAAACATTGCCTAATTCACCTTTAGAAACTCTAAAATTTACCAAATTTAATATCTCAATAATTTGGTCATCACGCAATTGCAATGCCACGCGTAACTTTTTAAATACATCATTATTATTCATCTAAATATTTTTTAATAATTCAAAACTAACAGAGCTATCATTTCACTCAAAAAAGCCAAAGATACGCTTTTGCAAATTCTCTTGCCCATAATTTTTCGTTATGTTTTCCGCCTGTTACAACTACTTTTTTTGTTAAATGTTCACAAGAGCAACGTTTGTCGTTTACTAAGTCCACCATTTTATTCATATCACTAACCATAGTTTCGCTTTCGGCATCTCCACACATAAAATATAATTTGGTTTTTAATGTTTTTAATTTTTCGGTTTGAACATATAATGCTGGATTAAACCAAAAGGAAGGAGAGAATACCATTGCTTTTCCAAATACTTTCGGATATTGTAAAGCGGCATAATATGAAACCAATCCACCTAATGAGCTACCACCAATGGCGGTATTATATTTCCCAGTTTTAGTTCTATAGGTGCTGTCTATTCTTGGTTTTAAAGTATTGACAATAAAGTCCAAATATGAGGCAGCACCGCCACCACCATATTCTTCATGCTTAAATGGAGTCAATTCATCAATTCGTTTTTCATTCCCATGTGCAATTCCAACTACAATTACTTCAGCTTTCAAACTATCTAAAGTTTCATCAATACGCCATTCACCAGCATATGAGGTACTGGCATCAAACAAGTTTTGTGCATCATGCAAATAGAGTACAGGATATTTTTTGGTGGTAGCATTATAATTCTCTGGCAAATACAACCATATTTTTTTCGTGCTTTGCAATTGAGGAGCTTCTATCACAAAAGTAGAAACATTTTTTTGGGCATTACAAAATGGAAATGTTAATAAAAAAAACAACGGATATAGGAATAAATGCTTTTTCATTTTTATATTTGATAAATCAACAAGTTATAAAATTAGTATTTTGATGGAGACTTACCAAGAAAAAATCAGTTTGTTACAAGAAATGATTGCATTTGCTCTAATTGATGGAGAATTGCACGATAGAGAATACGATTTTTTAGAAATTGTTGCACAAGAATTAGAAATTGATAAAACTACTTTTTTAGAATTATTTAAAAATAGAGGCGAAATTCAAGTAATCAAAGATGAGTTTAACAGAATTTGTCAATTCTATCGTTTGGCATTATTGATGCATTGCGATGGAGTATTGCATGAAAGAGAGCAAATCAAAATTAACGAAATTGGTATTAATATGGGACTAAATCCTTATGCCATGAAGAGAGTTTTGCATCTAATGAAAGCGGCTCCAGATAGAATGGTTTCTGGTGAAATACTGCTTTCTGTTTTTAGTGAGCAACACAATTAAGGGCTAGACAACAATTGTTTTACCGCAATTTTTCATATTTTTGACACCTAATTAATTCCAATCCTTTGAAACCAAATTCAAAAATCTATTTCGCATCAGACCAACATTTTGGAGCACCAACGCCCGAATTGAGTTTTCCTAGAGAACAAAAATTTGTAGCTTGGTTAGATGAAGTGAAACAGGATGCCGCTGCAATTTTCTTGTTAGGAGATTTATTCGATTTTTGGTTTGAATACAAAACAGTGGTTCCAAAAGGATTTGTTAGAGTTTTAGGGAAATTAGCAGAAATTAAGGATTCAGGTATTCCAATCTACTTTTTTGTGGGGAATCATGACTTATGGATGAGTGATTATTTTCATAAAGAATTGAATATTCCAGTTTATCACGATAATCAAGAATTTACTTTTAACGAAAAAACGTTTTTAATCGGGCACGGTGATGGAAAAGGGCCTGGTGATATGGGCTACAAACGAATGAAAAAAGTCTTCACCAATCCGTTTTCAAAATGGTTATTTCGTTGGTTACATCCGGATGTTGGTGTGAAATTAGCCCAATATTTATCAGTAAAAAACAAACTGATTTCAGGTGTAGAAGATGTGAAATATTTAGGAGAAGACAACGAATGGTTAGTTCAATATTGTAAACGAAAGTTAGAAACTAAAGAGTACAATTACTTTGTTTTTGGACACCGTCATTTACCATTGGAAATCGAATTAACCGAAAATTCTAAATACGTAAACTTAGGCGACTGGATTGGTTATTTCACCTATGGCGTTTTTGATGGAGAAAAAATGGAATTAAAAGAATTCAAAAATTAAATCGTTTCCAAATCTTTTTCGATATCCAATTCTCTAAACTTTGGTGATGCTACAGCGGTAACGCCTACAATGCCTAATGTCATAATACCGCCAAAAACTACTGCATTCACAACTCCCATCAATTTAGAAGCTAAGCCACTTTCAAAAGCACCCAATTCATTAGATGAACCCACAAATATCGAATTCACAGAAGAAACACGACCTCGCATGTGATCAGGTGTATAAATTTGTAGAATAGTTTGTCGAATTACTACAGAAATTCCATCTGTAACGCCACTTAAAAATAACGCCACTACCGATAACCAAAAGTTAGTCGATAATCCGAAAACAATAATACAAACTCCAAATCCGAAAACAGCTAATAATAACTTTTTGCCTGCTTTTTGATGTAATGGAATAGAAGTCGAAATCAACATGGTAATTAAGCCGCCAATTGCTGGAGCTGCTCTCAAAATACCAAAACCTTCCGAGCCTACTTTTAAAATATCTTGTGCAAAAATGGGTAATAAAGCTACAGCTCCACCGAATAAAACCGCAAACATATCTAAAGAAATGGCATTCAAAATAGGTTTTGAACTAAACACAAACGACAATCCTTCTTTCAAACTTTTGAAAATTGGTTCGCCTAATTTTGGATTCAAAATCGGTTTTCTTTCAATTTGTGTCAATACGACTAAAGCCATTATCACACAAAAAACAACAAAAACCAATGACCAAAACACACCAACCCAACCAATTGCAAATCCCGCCAAAGCTGGTCCAATTACAGCTGCTACTTGCCAGGTAGAACTGCTCCAAGTGGCTGCATTCGGTTGTTCTTTTTTAGGAATAATTAATCCCAACAAACTAAAAACGGAGGGAATTAAAAATGCACGAATGATTCCGCCCACGAAAACTAGAGCGTAAATTCCGTATAAAATGACGTTTTTTGAAAAAGAATCGATAAAATTCGGATGCACTAACAAACAAAACAAAGCACTGATAATTGCTAATCCAGAAAAGCATTTGATTAACAAACCTTTTTTCTCATTTTGATCTACAATGTGTCCGGCAAACAATGCCATACTTATTGCAGGAATAATTTCCATTAAACCAATTAATCCCAATGATAACGGGTCTTTCGTGATGCGATACACTTCCCACTCAATCAATACAAATTGCATCGACCAAGCCAATACAATAAACAATCGCATAGCTAAAAACC
>ERZ1034363.1868-NODE-1868-length-11016-cov-3.542828_pt1 | contig 11016 bp, 9 predicted proteins | sample MGYA00520616_ERZ1034363 | MGnify/ENA primary metagenome ERZ1034363 (study PRJEB33736, sample SAMEA104284506) | Azolla filiculoides | biome: Urban; feature: Water surface; material: Ditch water | place: Netherlands | collected 2015-10-28 | depth 0-0.1 m ...
GGTGCTGCTTCTGTAGTAATGGCCTTTGACGAAGTGGGCCAAGCGGACACCTTTAAACGTAAGACGGAAATCTGCCAGCGCTGTTATCAAATTCTGGTTAACGAGATTGGTTTTCCTGCAGAAGACATTATTTTTGATCCGAATATCTTTGCTATTGCTACTGGTATTGAAGAGCATGATAACTATGCAGTAGATTTCATTAATGCGACCCGCTGGATTAAAGAAAATCTGCCGGGCGCGAAAGTGAGTGGCGGGGTCTCGAACGTCAGCTTCTCTTTCCGCGGTAACGATCGCGTACGTGAAGCCATTCATACCGTGTTTCTGTATCACGCCATTCAGGCGGGTATGGACATGGGTATTGTCAATGCGGGACAGCTTGGCGTTTATGCAGATCTAGATCCTGAATTGCGTGAGCGCGTTGAAGATGTGGTGCTCAATCGTTTTAAAGAAAAAGACGGTAAGACTCCAACTGAGCGCTTGTTAGATATTGCTGACCAATTTAAGGGCGGTGGCGCCAAGCAAGTAGAGAACTTGGTATGGCGTGAAGCTCCAGTGCGTGAGCGTTTAACCCATGCTTTGGTGCATGGCATCACTACCTTTATTGAAGAAGATACTGAAGAGCTGCGTGCCCAAATTATGGGGGCAGGTGGCCGTCCAATTGAGGTCATTGAAGGCCCTTTAATGGATGGCATGAACGTTGTTGGTGACCTGTTTGGTGCTGGCAAGATGTTCTTGCCGCAAGTAGTTAAGAGTGCGCGTGTCATGAAACAAGCGGTAGCGATTTTGATTCCCTACATTGAGGAAGAAAAGCGCCTGCATATTGCTTCTGGCGGCGAAGCCAAAGCCAAGGGCAAGATTGTGATGGCGACCGTTAAAGGTGACGTGCACGATATTGGTAAAAACATTGTGACAGTGGTGCTGCAATGTAATAACTTTGAAGTTGCCAATATGGGTGTGATGGTGCCTTGCGCAGAAATTCTGAAACGTGCCAAAGAAGAAAAAGCAGACATTGTTGGGCTGTCTGGTTTGATTACTCCATCTCTAGAAGAGATGACGTACGTTGCTCAAGAGATGCAACGTGATGATTATTTCCGTGAACGTCAAATTCCGCTGATGATTGGTGGCGCTACAACTTCTCGTGTGCATACTGCCGTGAAGATTGCGCCACATTACGATGGCCCTGTGGTCTATGTGCCTGATGCGTCCCGTTCGGTATCCGTTGCATCAAGCTTGCTATCAGATGAAAGCGCCAAGAAATTTATTCAAGATCTGCGCGATGACTATGTCCGTATTCGTGAGCAGCATGCCAACAAGAAAGCATCACCAACCATCTCTTTAGAAGCTGCACGCAAGAATCGCGAACTGATTGATTGGGCTAGTTATGTGCCTGAGAAGCCTAAGTTTATTGGGCGCCGTGTTTTCAAGAATTTCGCCTTGAGTGATATTGCTAAATACATTGATTGGACACCATTCTTTCAGACCTGGGATTTGGCTGGTAAGTTTCCGGCAATCTTGGATGATGAAGTCGTTGGCGTAGAGGCTCGCAAAGTATTTGAAGATGGCCAGGCGCTATTAGATAAATTAATCAAAGGTCAGTGGTTACAGGCCGATGCGGTAGTGGCTTTCTATCCAGCAAATACGATAGGTGATGACATCGTCTTGTACAGCGATGAATCGCGCGAGCACCCATTATTTGTTTGGCACAACTTGCGTCAACAGTCAGAGCGACCAGTAGTTGATGGCGTTCGTCGCCCTAACCGTTGCTTGGCAGATTATGTGGCGCCAAAAGATTCTAAGGTGGCTGATTACCTCGGCTGCTTTGCGGTTACAACTGGTCATGGTGTTGAGAAAAAAGTTGCTGAGTTTCATGCAAAGCATGATGACTACAGCGCAATCATGTTGCAATCCTTAGCGGATCGTTTGGCCGAAGCATTTGCAGAGTTAATGCACCATCGCGTTCGTACAGATCTTTGGGGTTACGCAACTGATGAGATTTTGACGAATGATCAAATGATCAATGAGGAATACCGCGGCATCCGTCCTGCGCCAGGTTATCCAGCTTGCCCTGCACATGAAGTGAAAAAAGATTTATTGCGCGTGATTGGTTCGGAAGATATTGGTATGACCTTGACTGAGTCGATGGCCATGAACCCAGCTTCTAGTGTTAGCGGTTTTTACTTGGCACACCCAGATGCGCGTTATTTCAATGTCGGCAAGTTGTCAGCGGACCAGATTGAAGATCTTGCTAAGCGTCGTAATGAGTCTATTGAAGACATCCGTCGCCAGCTGGCTAGCTCGATCGACTAAGAACTTCCTTGATGTGGTGCTTTAAACGCCCCACATCACTGGCTCTTCTTTGGCTTTGGACTGTTTCATGAGCTCTAAGAAGGGGTAGGCACGCTGCCCCAGTCTGTCTGCAAGCTTCGGTTTTTCAGTATTTTCTTGATCGGCCGCATTACTTTTAGCCCGCTCTTCCAGGTCTTTCAGAATGGCGGTTTCTAGGGCGATGATGAGGGCTGGCAATTGCTCAACCGTCAAAATACCCCTAGGCTCTAATGGGCGGCCCAAAATTTCGAAGATTCGCTGGGTCAGATCAGCCAGCATGATGACGTCAGGACCCGCTTTGGAGCGAAATTGATAGATCATTTCGATAGCTTACCACCTGATAAACTCACTTATCTATGTTGTTAACTAATAAAAATCGTTTAATTGCAATGTTGAGCGCAGCCCTTCAGGGTCTGGCTCAGGAGCGTGGTTTGGGTGAGACGTCTGCACCTCGCTTGGAGCGCCCTAAAGCGGTAGACCATGGTGATGTTGCTTGCAATATTGCCCTCCAACTTTCTAAGGCTTGGAAGCTAAATCCTAGAGAATTAGCGCAGGCGCTGGTTGAGCGTCTGGAGCAACAGCCTGGCTATAGCGACCTCATTGCTTCATGTGAAATCGCGGGCCCTGGATTTATTAATTTTCGTCTAAGTAATACCGCCAAAACCGCAGTGGTTCAAGAGGTTCTCAATGCGGGAGCCCAGTTTGGCCAGCTAGCTGCAGAAGCAGCCCCGGTCTCCAGTGCCATGATTGAGTTTGTTTCCGCTAATCCCACTGGCCCACTGCATGTTGGTCATGGTCGTCAAGCAGCACTTGGCGATGCCTTGGCAAACTTATTGGCGACTCAGGGCATCAAGGTTCACCGCGAGTTTTATTACAACGATGCTGGGGTGCAGATTGCAAACTTAGCGCTCTCAGTACAAGCTCGATTAAATGGGCTCAAACCAGGTGATGCCACTTGGCCAGAGAGCGCTTATAACGGCGAGTATATTGCTGAGATTGCGACTGCGTTCAAGGCTTCTCCTGAATATCAGGATGATCTTGAAGCCATTCGTCAATTTGCCGTTGCGTATTTACGTAATGAACAAGATATCGATTTAAAAACATTTGGTGTGAAGTTTGATTGCTACTACTTAGAGTCTTCTTTGTACACCGATGGTAGTGTTGCCAAAATTGTTGAGGAATTACAAAGTATTGGCAAAACTTATGAATCTGAGGGTGCGCTTTGGCTGAAGACGACAGATGATGGTGACGATAAAGATCGTGTCATGCGTAAGTCTGATGGCAGCTTCACCTATTTTGTTCCTGATGTTGCCTATCACACCAGCAAATGGAATCGCGGCTTTCAAAAGGTAATCAACGTCCAAGGCAGTGATCACCATGGCACGATCGCCCGTGTACGCTCAGGCTTGCAAGGCGTAGCGCAGAAGCGCGGTTGGGATATTCCAAAAACCTATCCCGACTATGTATTGCACAAGATGGTGACGGTGATGCGTCATGGCGAAGAAGTCAAAATTTCTAAACGTGCAGGCTCTTATGTGACTGTGCGTGATTTAGTTGAGTGGTCTGGTGGTATTACGTCGGAGATGACTGCTGATGAGCGCGAGTTAGCGCTTCAGCGCGGACGCGATGCTGTGCGTTTCTTCCTGATCTCTCGTAAAGCCGATACCGAATTTGTATTTGATATTGATTTAGCCTTACAGCAGAATGATGAGAACCCCGTGTTCTACGTGCAATATGCCCATGCTCGCATTTGCTCAATCTTGACTCAATGGGGCGGACAAGTTTCCGATCTGAAGGATGCAGATCTTTCCTTATTGCAAAGTAAAGCATCCGATCATTTATTGCGTCGTTTAGCTGAATATCCAGAAATGCTCACTGATGCAGCTGCAGATTTGGCCCCGCATGCTTTAGCTTTCTACTTGCGTGATTTAGCCGGAGACTTCCATACTTTCTATAATGCAGATCGTGTTTTAGTAGATGACCCTGCATTGAAATTGGCTCGTTTAGCATTACTCTCAGCAACACGCCAAGTGCTTGAAAATGGATTAAAGGTATTAGGTGTTTCAGCACCCGCTAAGATGTAAGTTGTTTTACTTGTCAGCGCTTAAGCAGTAAAAAGAAGGATGGGGACACGATGAAAAATAACAATCAATACGACAGCTTTGATCCAAAGACACAGTCTTCGAGTCCAGAGTATGGCGGTACTATTCTTGGCTTTATCTTAGGGCTTGGTGTTGGTCTAGGCGTTGCTTTTGTGATTGCTTTCTATCTTTCTAAAAACACACCTCAAGAGCGTCCTGGAGTCAGAGCACCCAATCTCCCGTTAACAATTAAACCAGGACCAGCGCCTACCGAAGGTGAGGCCGCTGCTCCAGCGGAGGCTCTAGACCTGAACAAACCATTGCATGGCAAGTCGACAGCGCCTGCCGCTAGTGCGTTAGACCCAATTGCTGATTTGGTTAATGGCAAAAAGCCAGTAGATGCAGCCCCAGTCCCTACAGCAAAATCCGATGCTATTTATTTCTTACAAGTAGGCGCCTTTAATAAACGTGCTGACGCAGATGCTCAAAAAGCAAATTTGGCTATTCAGGGTATTCAGTCTCAATTAAGCGAGATCACGAGTGAGGGTAATACGCTGTGGCGTGTTCGTGTAGGCCCCTACAACAGTGTTGAAGAAAGCACCCCCGTGCGAGATAAGTTAAATGGCATGGGCATTAAACCAAGCGTTATTAAATCTAGCAAATCATGATGACATTATCTAAGTCTAAGAGAGCCTTTTTATCTGCTGCAATTGTTGGCTTGGCGTTTTCTTTTTCAGGCTTAGTTGCTGCGCAAAGCCCTAAGATTGAAGAGGGATTTGATTATCGTATTCTGCCAGCACCTCAGCCAGTTGAGGCTAAAGGCAAGGTCGAGGTCATCGAGTTTTTTTGGTACGGATGCCCACATTGCTATGACTTTGAGCCAGAGCTTAATGCGTGGCTAAAGCGTCAACCAAAGGATGTGACATTCCGCAAAGTGCCAGTTGCTTTCCGTGATGACTTCATGCCGCACAGCCAATTGTTCTATGCCTTAGAGGCCATGGGCAAGGGCGAAGCGATGAATGACAAAGTCATGTATGCCATGCACAAAGAGAATAAGCGCCTCATGACAGAAAATGAGATTGCGGATTGGGTTGCATCCCAAGGGATTGATCGCAATACTTTCTTGGCCACCTATCGTTCATTTGCTGTTGTATCTAAAGCCCGTGCCGCAAGACAGATGGCAGATGCTTATCGCATCGATGGCGTTCCAACCATTGTGATGCAGGGTCGCTATGTGACTTCACCATCGATTGCTGGAACCAAAGCTAAAGCGATTGCGGTGATGGATTACTTGGAGCAAAAAATCCGCAAGGATAAGTACAAGTAATTTAGGGTCTTAGATTTTGACGAAGCGTCGAACGATCCAGAAGTAAAGTGGGTAAGGCAGGATTCTGAGGAATTTTAAGAATCCTGAAAACCGCTTAGGAAAGTGAATATCAAATTCACCAGCCTGAATACCTGCCAAAATTTCTTTTGCAGCTTTGTCGGCAGTGATGAGGGCGGGCATTTCAAAATCATTTTGTGCTGTCGCTTCTGTTGCCACAAACCCTGGTGAAATCATGTGCACGCTCACACCCTGAGGCAGTAAGTCGTAATACAGGGTTTCACAAAAATTAATAATTCCAGCTTTGCTCGGCCCATAGGCTAGCGCCTTTGGTAATCCGCTGTATCCAGCTACGCTACCTACGATAGCAATATGACCAGCATGTTCTTTGAGCATATTCGGCAAAACAAGGCTGACTGCCCGCATTGGGCCAAGCAGATTGGCGTCAATTGTTTTTTGCGCAATGCCAAAGTCAAAATTATCAGCGCGTAAGGGGATGTATACGCCCGAAACGAATAGCAGTAGATCTAAGCCTCCCCAGCCATCTAAGATGCTTTGATAGGCTGAGCTGAGTTGATCTTGCTGGGTGACATCCAGTGGCAGCACTAAGGATTGCCCTGACTTTGCAGATTGAGCAATGGCATTAAGCTTCTCAGCGCGACGACTAGAAAGGGCGACTTTTGCACCGGCCTTGATAAAAGCTTGTGTACAGGCTTCACCAATTCCGCTGGAAGCGCCAATGATCCATACCCGTTGGTTTACAAATGAATCAATTCCTTTTTGTTTCATGGGCGTAGGGCGTCGTTTGAGTGAATGACATTTGAGTGCTTAAGGGTGTATTGCACGACATCAATATTCTTTTCTGAAAATCCAGCGGCGCAATACATGAGATAAAAATTCCAGAGCCGAATGAAGGCCTCATCAAAACCAAGACGATAAACCTCTTCAATTTTCTGATTAAAGCTATCACGCCATAGACATAGGGTTTTGGCATAGTCAGCACCAAAGGCAAACTCTGCCTCAATCTCTAAACCAGCATTAGCTGCAGCAGCCTTGAATTTACTTGGTGATGGCAGCATACCTCCGGGGAAAACGTATTGTTGAATAAAGTCGGTGCTGTGACGATAGCGCTCAAACAGATCTTCTGCAATGACAATAGTTTGGATGCAAGCTCGGCCACCCGCTTTGAGTCGCTTCGCAACTGTTTGGAAGTATTCACCCCAATGGTTCTCGCCAACAGCTTCAAACATTTCAATGGAGGCAATGCCATCAAATTGTTCTGCGCAGTCGCGATAGTCTTGCAGACGTACCTCAAATTTCTGCTCATTTTTTATCTCTGCTGCGACCTTTTGAAGTCTACTGTCCGCAAAGGCTTTTTGCTCAGTCGATAAAGTCAGGCCAGTAACCTGATTGCCGTTTCGTAGAGCCTCCTCCATAAAGCCACCCCAACCACAACCAATCTCGAGGAGTTGGTCGCCTGCTTTGGCATGGATTGAGTCCAGAATACGTTGGATCTTGGCGCGTTGCGCATCCATTAGTGATTGCTTGTCACCCTCAGAGAACCAGGCGCTTGAATAGCTCATGGTGGGATCTAACCACAGGGCATAGAAGGCGTTTCCTAGGTCATAGTGCGCGTGAATATTTTTACGACTTCCGGATTTGGAGTTGTCTCTAAACCAATGTCTTAAGCGATACGCCAGCGAGCCCAACCAGCTCCCATAGATCGCTTTTTCTAGGAGTGTGCGATTCCGAATGGCCAGCTCCAGAACTGCCTTGAGATCCGGCGTATTCCATTCACCTCTTATGTAACTTTCAGCAAAGCCAATATCACCGTGAGATAACACTTGTTTAAATACGGACCAATCTAGTACTTGAATTTCGGCATGCAGCTGGTCGACGCGGTTACCAAACTCTCTGACTTCATTATTTGGGAGTGTGATTACTAAATGACCACCGCGCAATTTCGCCAAAAGCCCTAATAAGGTTTGCGTGCTTGCACGATATTGTTGCTGTTTAGATTCTCGCTTCTCCGGTCGGGAGAATGTAAGTCGAGACAGCAAGGATTGACCGGGGCGATTCATCGAGTAATTTCTAGTTCTGGTGGTTTGGGCTTTGAGTGAAAGGGTCCACATTTTACCCTTAATTTCAATGCTTGCCAGTGAATCGGCCCATTTACTCCTAGACGCATTTGGGGGTAGCGCAGAAAAGCGAGGTACAGGGTGCTATTACTCAGTGGTTGAGACAAGCCACTAATGCTGGTGTTTATCAATGGGGCGCCATCTTCGTGGAGCTCAATCCGACAAACAAGATTGCGTTTTGAAAGACTATCTTGTGGGAATAAAAAACGGAAATGGTACTCCCCGCGTACATCACAGAAAGGTGAAACATGAAATACCTTCTTGCTCACCAGAGTCTCTCCAGACCGCAAGGCTTTGCCAGAGTCATGATGGAGTAGGTAGCAATGACGTTCGCCAAAGGTATTATTCACTTCGGCTAATACAGCTTGAACTTGACCATTGGCTTGGGTACAAATCCAAAAACTGACAGGATTAAAAACGTAGCCGAGTACTCGCGGGAATGTCTGTAACCAAATTTCACCATCAACATTCTGAATATGGTTTTCAGCAAGAATCTTCTCGATCCAGGAGAGACTATCTTGAGTTCCTAGTCCATGATCTTGATCGAAGAATGAAAAGAGTCCAAACTGGTTATCTCTAAGACCATGCTTGCTCAGTAATTTTGGATTACCCTTGCGCGCACGCATTGGAATAGATAAAGTAAAAACGCCATAGCCAAACGCATTCTTAGCGGGACGAAAACGCCGATGCTTCACCGCTCCGAAATTAATCGTTGGTAAATTCATTTACTGAACATCTTTAATGGAGCTTGATTTTGCGCGATGAGAGATGCTTTCCATAAGATCCAGCGCCACCAATTCACCCGAACGCAGGCCATCTTCATGAAAACCAAAGCCAGTCCATGCACCGCAATACCAAATTGAAGAATTACCCTGAATTAAAGGCAGCTCTTTCTGTGCCTGCACTGCGCGCATATCAAAGACTGGATGTGAGTAATGAATTTCTTCATGTATCAAGTCTGGACTAGGATCAGTCAGTGGATTTAAGCTCACAATAATCTGCGTGTTTTTGAATGCTTCAGGCAGAGGCTGTAAGCGATTGATTAAATAATTGACGCTGACATGTTGTTGCGCGGTCGGCGTTGCGCCAGATTTTGCCGTGTAGTTCCAGGCCGCCCAACAGCGCTCAGTGGTTGGTAAAAAATTCACATCAGTATGCAAAATTGCACGATTCTTTTGATATGGAACTGAGGCCAAAATATTACGGGCATCTTGGCCAATACCATGAACTAAGTCTAAGGTTTGATCACTATGGCATGCCATCACCACTTCATCAAAGTGGTGAGATCCTGAGGCGGTAATTACTTCAACCAGAGATTTTTCGGCTTTACTCGCATTCACACGAGAAACCGGTTCACGCACAAATTGGACTTGATGCTTCTCCAAGTTGGCCACTAGCAGCCTTACGTATTCTCGTGAGCCGCCCTTAACTGTAAGCCACTGTGGTCGATTTTGAATTTGCAAAAGGCCGTGGTTGTGACAAAAGCGAACCATAGTCTGAATTGGGAACTCTAGCATTTGCTCAACGGAGCATGACCAAATGGCGCCGATCATCGGCAGAAAATAATTTTCTCTAAAGCTAGTGCTGAAACGATTGCGATCTAAAAAGTCTTTGATACGCTCATCGGGTTGTGAATATTCAAGCTTTGAAGTAATTTGCTCTTCTGCCAGTCGAGTGGCGAGACGATTGAAGCGCAAGATGTCATAAGCCATTCTCCAAAATGATAGCGAGAATATATTAGATCTTTGGCCGAAGAAAGAATTGAGATCATTACCGGCCCACTCAATCTTTTTTCTGGAACCTGTTTTTTCACCTGCATCGATCGATACAGAAAAAGACATTTCTGAAGGTGCGATTGGAACTTGAATTTCTTCAAAAAGACGGACTAGGCGAGGGTAGGTTTTGCGGTTAAATACTAAAAATCCAGTATCGACTCCATGAGTCACTTTTCCATCGGTAGTTTCTAGGGTGAGATCAACTGTATTGCTGTGACCTCCAATATGGTTCCCGCCTTCGAATATAGTAATTTCTAAATCTGGGTGCTGTCTTAATGCATAGGCGCAACCTAAGCCAGATATACCGGCTCCAATAATGGCAACTTTTTTCTTACCCACTAAATTTTCTCTCCAAGAAGTTTCTCTATATCGCCAGTAATACTGCTACTCGTTGGTTTAGTCATGCTGCCAAATGCATCTACTACATTGCCGTTGCGATCAATAAGGTATTTGTAAAAGTTCCATTTGGGAGTTGTCCCGGTTTTGGCAATTAACATTTTAAATAAAGGGTTGGGATTGCTGCCGCTAACTGAGCTCTTGGCAAACATCGGGAACTTTACGTCATAGGTATTTTTACAGAAGTCAGCAATATCTTTGTTGCTGCCGGGTTCTTGCTGTCCAAAGTCATTAGATGGAAACCCCAATACAACTAAACCACGATCCTTGTACTTGGCATATAACTTTTCCAGGCCTTCGTATTGGCTAGTGAAACCACAAAAACTGGCTGTATTAACGACCAGAATGACCTTGCCTTGGTATTGACAGAGGTTTTGAGGCGCCTCATCCTGCAATCTAGGGAAGGTGTGGGATAGGAGGGGGCTGCAGCTGGCCGAAGCTGGAGGAGCTCCATTGGCGAATGGCATTACCGGCAGTAGCAAAAGTAGCGCTAGTAAGTGGCTCGGTATATTGCGAATCATTTTGAACCTTTGAGTGGGGCTGAGATGCCCAAGTCTAAGACATTCTGGCAAATATCGTTGAGCCTAACGCAATGCCATTAATATGACGCTATGAGCTCTCTACCTTTACCTTCATTTGAGTCCAAAGTTTGTGCCCCAGCAGAGCTGGAAGCCCGTATTGCTGCACTACCAAGACCTCTGGTGTTTACGAATGGCGTCTTCGATATTTTGCATCGTGGACATGCTAGTTACTTAGCGCAAGCCCGAGCATTGGGCGCTAGTTTAGTAGTTGGCGTGAACTCAGATTCTTCAGTCAAGATGTTGGGCAAGGGGGATGATAGGCCCATCAATACCGAGGCTGATCGCTTAGCCCTATTGGCAGCACTAGAGAGTGTAGATTTGGCGGTCATATTTACTGAGCAGACTCCAGTGAATCTGATTGCCAAAGTTCATCCGGACATCTACGTTAAGGGTGGA
>ERZ1034363.1869-NODE-1869-length-11011-cov-6.353485_pt1 | contig 11011 bp, 8 predicted proteins | sample MGYA00520616_ERZ1034363 | MGnify/ENA primary metagenome ERZ1034363 (study PRJEB33736, sample SAMEA104284506) | Azolla filiculoides | biome: Urban; feature: Water surface; material: Ditch water | place: Netherlands | collected 2015-10-28 | depth 0-0.1 m ...
GAAAAACCGCTGGGCCACGACCTGGCCTCCAACCGCAGCATCAACGAGGCGGTGGGCAAGGTCTTCAAAGAGCAGCAAATCTTCCGCATCGACCACTACCTGGGCAAGCCCGCGGTGCAAAACCTGTTTGCCATGCGCTTTGGCAACGCCTTGTTTGAGCCGCTGTGGCGGCGCGAACACATCGCCAACATCCAGATCACCATGTCGGAAGAGCTGGGCGTGGAAAAGCGCGGCGGCTTTTACGAAACCACCGGCGCACTGCGCGACATGGTGCAAAACCACGCCCTGCAACTGCTGTGCGCCATCGCCATGGAGCCGCCCATCAACGCCCATGCCGACGCGATCCGCGACGAAAAACTCAAAGTGCTGCGCGCCTTGAAACGCTGGACGCCCGAAACCCTAAGCCAGCACGTGATTCGCGGCCAGTACAGCGCAGGCAGCGTTGAAGGCAAGGCCGTGCCAGGCTACCGTGAAGAACAAGGCGTTAGCCCCAGCAGCAGCACCGAGACCTTTGTGGCGCTGCGCACCGAGATCGCCAACTGGCGCTGGGCAGGCGTGCCGTTTTACATCCGCACTGGCAAGCGCATGGCCTCACGCGAAGCGCACATCGAGATCAACTTCCGTCAGACGCCGCACGAAATCTTCAAGAGCCCCGTGGGCCACGCCAACAAACTGGTCATCCACCTGCAACCCAAAGACGGCCTGGAGCTGCACCTGTTTGCGCAAGGCCAGAGCAAGCGCGGCGAAGGCAGCGGCGGCGCCACCCTGAGCCCGGTCCACCTGGATCTGGACTTTGACAAGCGCTTTGGCAGCCAACGCGTGGGCGCTTACGAGCGCCTGCTGCTGGACGTGCTCGACGGCCGCCTGAACCTGTTCGTGCGCAGCGACGAACAAGAAGAAGCCTGGCGCTGGGTCGAGCCGATCCTGCAGCACTGGAAAAACGACAGCATCGGTCCCCGACCTTATGCCGCTGGCACCTGGGGCCCCAGTGCATCGAGCGCCATGATTGCGCGCGACGGGTTTTGCTGGAGTGAAGAGATCTGATTCGCCCGAATGCCACCCCCGCTATGCCCCAAGAAGTGTCATCCCCGGCCTGCAGCAGGAAGCGTCATTCCCGACTCACCCTAGAAATGTCATTCCCGACTTGATCGGGAATCCATGGATCCTCGGGTCAAGCCCGAGGATGACAAACCTGAAAAATCTTCAGCTCAAACCCGCGGATGACAAACCTGAAAAATCTTCAGCTCAAACCCGCGGATGACAAACCTGAAAAATCCTCAGCTCAAACCCGAGGACGACAAACCTGAAAATCCTCAGCTCAAACCCGAGGATGGCAACTTAATTTCCACGAAAGGCACACCATGCTCGAACGAATCAAGGCTTCTTTGCCCTCTCTGGCCCCGGCCGAGCAACGCGTGGGCAAGCTCGTGCTGGCAGACCCCAGAGCCTTTGCCAACTTGCCGGTCACAGAATTGGCTGACCGCTCGCATGTGAGCAAGCCCACCGTGGTGCGCTTTTGTCGCAGCATGGGCTACGACGGCTTGTCGGATTTCAAACTCAAGCTGGCCGGCAGCGTGAGCGAGGGTGTGCCCTTCATCCACCGCAGCGTGGACGTGGACGACAAGACCAGCGACATCGCGGTCAAGGTCATCGACAACACGGTGGCAGCGTTTTTGAAGTACCGCAACGACGCCAGCTCGTTTGCGCTGGAGCACGCCGCGCAAGCGCTGGCGGCCACCCAAAAAACCAACCGCCGCATCGAGTTTTATGGCGTGGGCAACTCCGGCATCGTGGCGCAGGACGCTCAGCACAAATTCTTCCGCCTGGGCGTGAATGCCATCGCCTACAGCGACGGCCACATGCAGGTCATGAGCGCATCCATGCTCAAGCCGGGCGACTGTGCGGTGATCATCTCCAACTCCGGCCGCACCCGTGACCTGATGGACGCCTGCGACATCGCCAAAAAACAAGGCGCCACCACGATCGTCATCACCGCCAGTGGCTCGCCGCTGGCCAGCGCCGGGCACATCCACCTGACGGCCGACCACCCCGAGGGCTACGACAAATACAGCCCCATGGTCTCGCGATTGCTGCACCTGTTGATCATCGACATCCTGGCCACCACCGTGGCCCTGCGCATTGGCGAGGAACTGCAGCCCAATCTGCGGGACATGAAAAACAACCTGCGCAGCAAGCGTTACACCTGAGCGGGCATTGGACGTAGCTCTACCGATTTGTCATACCCGCGCACGCGGGTATCCATGGCTGACGAAGGCATAGACCCCCGATCAGGTCGGGGGTGACGAGAGTTTTGTCATACCCGCGCACGCGGGTATCCATGGCTGACGAAGGCATAGACCCCCGATCAGGTCGGGGGTGACAAATTGTCTTACCCGGCTCGACCGGGTATCCATACGCGGCGAGGGCGTTATGTCCAGCTGAGGCGTATCGCTGTGCCGCAGCCACCGTGCACCGGGCTGCGCACGCTGACTTCGGCGCCGTGCTGGCTGGCGATTTCTTTCACGATGGCCAAGCCCAAACCACTGCCCGAAAGCCCGGCTGGCGCGGCGCGGTAAAAGCGCTCGAACACATGGGCCTGGTGTTCCGGCGCGATGCCCGGACCATCGTCTTCAACTTCCAGCCAACGCGCCCCCACACGCACTGTGATCTGCGTGCCCACGGGCCCGTGGTGGATGGCGTTGTCGATCAGGTTGCTCAACGCCTCATGCAACAGCAAGGCCACACCCTGCACCTCACTGCGGGCCACTTGCACCTCCAGCCCCAAGTCGTCGCCCGCTTGGTGCGCACGCAACAAATGCTCTTGGGTCACGCGTCGGGCCAGGTCAACCAAATCCACGGTGTGTGGGCTGTGCATTTCGCGGGCGTGCTCCACGCGGGTCATGGCCAGCAGTTGCTCGGTCAAGCGCACCGCGTCATCGGTGGTTTGGCGTGCCGCCGACAGCAAGGCCTGCGCCTGCTCGGGTTCGGCGTTGCGCTGCGCCAGCGCCAGCTGGGTTTTCAGGGCCGTGAGGGGCGTGCGCAACTGGTGCGCGGCGTTGTCCAAAAAGCGCTTGCGGATGTCGATCAAGCGCCCCAGCCGCTCCAGGTAACTGTTGAGTGTCTCGATCAGGGGCCGCAACTCGCGCGGCAAATCCGGCGGCTGGATGGGCGAAAAATCGTCATCGGCTTTGTGCGCCAATTGCTGCCTAAACGCCTCCAGCGGGCGAATGCCGCGCTGCACCCCCCAGACCACCAACAGCGCAGCGGCCAGCAGCAACAAACCTTGGCTGCCCAAGGTGTCCCACAAAATGTGCTGAATGAGTTGCTGACGCGCCTCCATGGTTTCGGCCACCGTGATCTTGATGAGCGCATCGGCAGGCCCCGCATCTTCCATGACGTGCGTCAGCTCGGCCAGGCGCACGGGCTGGTTCAGGTACACGCCATCGTCAAACTGCACCAAGGCAAAGTACTTGACGGCAGATTTTTCACGCACAGGTGCACTGGGCAGTGCGGCGTCGCCCGCCAACCATGCCCCCCCCACCGAGGTGACTTTGTAAAAAAGACGCGAGCCCGTGTGGTTTTCAAACAGATAGCCCGCTGCCCGGAGCACGTCCAGCTGCAGACGGCCATCGCGCCACTCCAGCTCTTCGGCCAAGGTGCGGGCCGCCAAATACAAAGAACGGTCATAGGCTTCATTGGCCGCCTGCACCGCATTGCCATAGCCCACCCAGGCGTTCACCCCGATCAAGCCCATCAAGGGCCACAAGATCCAGCTGAGCAAGCGCCTGCGCAAAGAGGCGACCGCCTGCGCCTGGCCGGTGGGCGTGGGGTGCAGGCTCAAGTGGGTTGCCCAGCAGACAGGGTCAGCATGTAGCCCATGCCGCGAAACGTGGTGATGGTGACTTCCGGCGGTTCAGCAGACGTTGCAAGGGCCGATTCGAATTTCTTGCGCAAACGGTAAATCAGCACCTCCACCGCCTCCAGCCCGGTGGCCTCGTCGGCAAACACCTCGGTGTGCAGTTGCTCTTTGCTCACGGTGCGCTGCGGCGACTCCAGCAGCACCCGCAGCGCAGCGGCTTCGCGTTTGGTCAGGGCCAAGGGCTGGCCGTTGAGCTGGACAGCCCCGCTTTCCGTCTGCATTTCCAGCGGTCCGCAACGCAGCATCGCAGGCTTGACGCGGCCATGGCGGCGCAGCAACACCTGCAAACGCGCCTCCAACTCACTCAATTCAAACGGTTTGGGCAAATAATCGTCAGCGCCCATGTTCAGGCCCAAGACCCGGTCTGGCACGCTGGCCCGGGCCGTCAAAATCAACACCGGCACGCTGTCCCCGCGCTCGCGCAAGGCTTGCAGCACGCTCAAACCGTCTCGCCTGGGCAACTGCAAATCGAGCAAAACCGCATCAAACCCATGCCCCGGCTGCAAACACTGGTCGGCTTGCACACCATCGGTGGCAAAACTGACCGCCATACCGCCCTGGCGCAAAGCCGTGCCCAGCCACAACGAGATGTCTGGCGTGTCTTCGACCAACAGGATCCGGGGTTTTAGGGTATTCACTGAACGAAATTGACAGGTGATTGACAGCTTGGGGCCGTGCCCAAGCTCAGAATGGTGGCTGTCTGCCAGCCTGCTTGGCAGTGGTGCTTTGATTTTTACACAGGAGACTGAAATGCAAATGTCCAAACGCGACTTTTTGGCCCTCGGCGCTGCCGCAGGTGCATCCATGGCCCTGCCCGCATGGGCCCAGGCCAAACCCCTGATTGCCAACATGAACATGTTTGTGCCTGCTGCCCCCGGCGGCGGCTGGGATGGCACCGCCCGTGCCATGGAGCGTGCCGCCAAGGCCGCAGGTCTGGTGGGCACCATGCAATTTGAAAACGTGGGCGGCGCGGGTGGCATGGTCGGTCTGCCCCGTTTTGTGAACCAACGCAAAGGCCAAGGCAACACCCTCATGGTGGGCGGATCGGTCATGATCGGCGCCGGCATTGCCAACAAGAGCCCCGTCACCATCAAGGACGTGACCCCGATTGCACGCCTGACCGAAGAAGCGGGTGTGATCGTGGTCCCCGCCAACGGCAAGATCAAAACCTGGAAAGAACTGGAAGCCGCCATCAAGGCCAACCCCAAGGCCGTGTCGGTCGCTGGCGGCAGCGCTGGCGGCACAGACCACCTGATTTTGGGCATGCTGATCAAGGCCCTGGGCAAGAACCCTCGCGAAGCCGCTTATGTGGCGTTTGCTGGCGGCGGTCCCGCCAATGCCGCGATTTTGGGTGGCCAAGTCGTCGCTGGCATTTCGGGCTACTCCGAATTCGAAGAGCAAATCAAAGCCGGCCGCATGATCCCGCTGGCCGTCTCGGGCAAACGCCGCATTCCCGGCGTGAGCGTACCCACCCTGACCGAACTGGGCGTGAACGTCTCCGAATCCAACTGGCGCGGTGTGTTTGCCCCCCCCGGCATCTCGGCCGCTCAACGCGAAGCCATGATCGACTTCGTGACCAAGCTCAACGCTTCTGCCCAGTGGCGTCAAGAACTGGAAACACGCAAGTGGACCGACGCCTTCATGACCGAACGCCCATTTGAGCGCGACCTGGCCAAGGACATCGAAGAAAAAGTCGTCCTGATGAAAGAGCTGGGTCTGGCATGACACCGCTGCGTGTCGCCCTCTTGTTGGTCGCCCTTTGCGGGGTGGCCGCTTGGCAGGTCACGGTCATTCCTGAATCTTTGATGCAGATGACCGTGGGCCCTGTGCTGGCTCCGGGCGTGATCGTGGCCGCGCTCAGCCTGTTTGCCGTCTTGTACGGCATCAGTGCCTGGCGTGGTCGCCAAACCGACGAAAGCCAGGCACCTGACCAATCGGCTTTGCCTGGTGCCAACACGCGCATGCTCAGCTTGCTGGGCGGCGGTGTGGCTTTCATCGCGCTGGTGATCCCCCTGGGTTTTGTCATTCCCGGCACGTTGTGCGGCATGGGCGTGGCCAGGGCTTTTGACGCCCCGCTGAACCTCAAGTCAGCACTGATCTGCTGTGCCATTGCCAGCACCTTCTGGTTTGTTTTTGCCCAATTGCTGGGTGTGGGTTTGGGCCCGGCACTGCCTTGGTTGATCTGACGCGGACCTCGTCCGCGCAGCGCCCGCCAGTTTTCACGTTTTTCGATCGGATACCCCATGGAAGCTTTTGACGCCCTGATGGGTGGCTTTGCCATTGCCTTGCAACCCACCACCTTGATGTGGGGCTTCGTGGGCTGCTTTGTCGGTACGCTGGTCGGCGTTTTGCCCGGCATCGGCCCCGCGCTGACCATCGCCCTGCTGCTGCCCCTGACCTACCATGTGCCCGCGACCAGCATGTTCGTCATGTTTGCCGGCATTTACTACGGCGCGGCCTATGGGGGCTCCACCACCTCCATCTTGCTCAACACGCCGGGCGAGTCTGCGGCGGTCGTCACCGCGCTCGAAGGCAACAAAATGGCCCGGCGCGGCCGTGCGGGCCAAGCTCTGGCCACCGCCGCCATCGGCAGCTTTGTGGCCGGCACCATTGGCACCTTGGCCCTGACCTTTGTGGCCCCTTGGGTGGTCGAAGCGGCTCTGGCCTTTGGCCCTGCCGAATATTTCAGCCTCATGGTTTTGTCGGTGGTCGCGGTGTCAGCCGTGCTGGGCAACTCGATGTTGCGTGGCCTGGTGGCGCTCGGCCTGGGCTTGCTTTTGGGCATGGTGGGTGTAGACCTGCAAACTGGCCAACCCCGCTTCACCTTCGGCCGCCCGGAACTGCTCGATGGCATTGAAGTGACGGTGGCAGCCGTAGGCCTGTTTGCCGTGGGCGAAGCGCTGTACCTGGCCTGGCAAGGCCGCGAGTCCAAAGGTGGCGAGGTCATGAAATTGACAGGCAGCCTGTGGATGAGCAAACAAGACTGGGCCCGCTCATGGAAAGCCTGGTTCCGTGGCGCTTTCTTTGGTTTTCCCATCGGCGCCATGCCCGCAGGCGGGGCTGAATTGCCCACCCTCTTGTCTTATTACACCGAGAAAAAACTCTCCAAACACCCTGAAGAGTTTGGCCACGGCGCCATCGAAGGCGTAGCCGGACCTGAAGCCGCCAACAACGCCGCAGCAGCGGGTGTGCTCATGCCCTTGCTCACTTTGGGCATCCCTACTTCGGCCACGGCAGCCATCATGCTGTCGGCCTTTGAAGGCTATGGCATCCAGACGGGCCCACAATTGTTCAGCCAACAAGGCAGCCTGGTGTGGACCCTGATCGCCAGCCTCTACATCGGCAACGTGATCTTGCTGGTGCTCAACCTGCCCTTGGTGAGCCTGTGGGTCAAACTGCTCAAGATCCCGCCGCCTTGGCTGTATGCCGGCATCATCGTCATCTCGACAGCGGGTGTGTACGGCGCAGGCAACTCGGTGTTCAACGTGGGCTTGTTGTTTGTCTTCGGCTTGCTCGGCTACATCATGCGCCGCTTTGACTTCCCCGCTGCCCCACTGATCGTTGGCTTGATCCTGGCCCCACTGGGCGAACAATCCATGCGCCAAGCCCTGACCATCAGCCAAGGCGAATGGTCAACCTTCTTCACGCGGCCGCTGTCAGGCAGCTTGATGGCCGTAGCGGCCCTGCTCTTGATCGTGCCGCCGCTCTACAAAATGCTCAAGCGGTCTTGAGCACTTGCTTCCCAAAGTAAAAGGCCTGTCCAGCGGACAGGCCTTTTTTCATGTTTTTCGCCCTTTCCCAGGACGGCGGCTTTGAATCATGGCGACATTCATTTCACCATCGAGCGATGAAGCGTAAAAGCGTTCAATCATCTGCACAGAAGTCCGGGCATTACGGGCCAGCGTCAACATGTCGATGCCTTGTCCGTAAAGCAGCCTGAACATGATGGAAGTGTGGCGCAAGCAGTAAAGCGTTCGTGGACGGTTCATCTCATCCGTTGTGGACAAACCGGCCTCACGCATCACCCATTTGAACCAGAACCCCAGCACCGCCAAAGCGTAATTGCGGTCCTTTTCTGCAGGCAGAAAAACAAAATCCTCGGGGCCACCATACCCTTGCGCCCGGGCATGGCGCAAGGTCGACTCATACACATGCACGGCCGCTTGCATCGAGACCATCGGTTTATCGTGCTTCTTGGTTTCAGGCAAATTCAATCGCAAATAAACGGATTCACCCCGCACAACCGTCACGTGTTTGTTTTTGAGTTCCCGCAAGTCACCTGGCCGAACAAATGCATTGACCATGAAACGGATCACCCAAAACATGTCCGGTGCCAGCAACATGTTTCTCGGCGCAACCCAAAACCGGTCGCGATGGCCATCGGTCGATTTGAGTGGCGGCGCCTGAATGCCTGAGCGAGACATTTTCAGGGCCGTGCGTGCCAACTGGCGATATTCGTCCAAGGACAACATCGACCGTGGTTGTGTAGACACTTTGATGCGCGGAAACTCAGGCACCTCTTTCAACAAGCCACTGCGCACCGCCACCTTCAGCAGTTTCCTGACCAGCACAAGGTATTGAGAAACCGTGGTGGAACTCAATTGATGCTGTGTCAACCGCGAAACAAACCCCTCCAAATCGACATGGGTCACCTGTGTCGGCGCGACGTACCTGAAAAAGGGCAGGACATGGGCCTCGAGCCTGTTCTTTTGTATGCCGACAGAGCCTGCACTCAACTCCCCACGCTCCACACGTTCCCATTCCAAATCCAATAGTTTTTCAGCGATGAATTGGAAGTTGTTCTTTTGTTCAAAGCCAGGGTTGGGATCAACGTACTTTTTGACAGGCGCAGCGCGAACCTGCTGTGGCTGGCTTGCTTCAATTGGCTCTGGACTGCCAGCCAGCAATGCCGCATTCAAGACTGGCAAATGGCCCTGACCCATGCTCGCGCAAATGAGATCCCAACAATCGGCTGGTAAAACGTAAAAAGCGGGTTTGTTGTCGTGCAAAACCAAGAGTGGTGATTCACCACACTGATCCACCAAATTCATGGAATCAGTTAAAAATTCTCGCAAACCAATCATTTGGTTGGCATTTATAGATCTAGCAATCATGAGGCTACGTTACGACAGACTGATAAATTTGTCTGTAATGGACGCCACGCAGATCAACATTTCATTCTAGCTGCTCTGGCTGCTGTTGCTGCCACAGGCGCTGCTTTCGCACAATCCACCGTGACCATCTCCGGTATCGTTGATGTTGGCGTCAAAAACGTGAGCAAAGTTGCCGATGGTGCAGCTAAGACTTCTGTTGCTGCTGGCAACAACAACCGCGTTGCTTTCAGCGTGACCGAAGACCTGGGCGGCGGCATGAAAGCCATTGCTAACGCACAAATGCGTTTCGACCCTACAACTGGTACAACCGAAGCTGCTAACGTACGTCCTTTGTTCCAAGGCGAAACACGCGTTGGTTTGACTGGTGGTTTCGGTACAGTGATGTTGGGCCGTGGCCTGACCGCTTTGCAATTGCCTAACGGCGGCAACTCTGACCCATGGGGTGTGACCACTGTTGCCGGTAGCGTGTACGCTGCTGGTTTTGCCACCGACTACGCTGCTGGTGGCGAAGGCCGTATCGACCAAGGCATCTGGTACACATCGCCTTCTTTCGGTGGTTTCACTGTCAGCGGCAGCTATTCCCCACGTAAAGTGGTGGTTGGTGGTGTGGGTTCCAAGACTCCATTGTCTTTGAACGCTTTGTACGCCAACGGTCCTCTGGTTGTTGGTCTGGGTAACGAAGAAAACCGCGCTGGCGACACCCTCACTCAAGTTTATGGTAACTACGACCTGGGTGCTGCCAAGTTGTTCGCCAGCTACGCAACCATCAAAGGTGGCACTGCTGCTGAGCGTGCTCTGGCCGGTACTTTCTCGGCTGCATCTTCTGCTGTGAACTCGGGTAACGGCGCTACCGGCCCAGTTGCTGCTGATGGCAAGATCAAGAACTGGACCATTGGCGCGACTGCTCCTATGGGTGCTGCCACTCTGCGCGTGGGTTACAGCCAGTGGAACGGTAACGGTGCAGCTGGTCAGAAAGACGACAACAAGTTTGGTCTGGGCGTGAAATACGATCTGAGCAAGCGCACCTTCGTTTACACAGACGTGGCCAGCCAGACTCGTAAGAACAACACTGGTCTTGCTGCTGACGGCAAAGACAACACCAAGGTCACATCTTTCGACCTGGGCATTGCTCACTCCTTCTAATTTGACGCTGGCGTAAGCCAGTTGAGAATTGAACCAAAAAAGGCCCCGCTGTGGCAACACCGCGGGGCCTTTTGCTATTTGCATTTCAATGAGTTGCCTTTCTACCGATTTTCCTAGGGCAAGCTTCCGGAATTGGTGTACGGCGTGACGTTGTTTCTTTACACCAATGGAGCTTCATTGCAGGTCAATAAAATAAGTACTTACCCTTGGTTTTCTTGCTATTCGCCAACCAAATTAACTTGGAAATCGCCTGTCGGGGATAATGTCGCCAACAAGATTGAATGAGTCGATTTTGTTACCTCAGTTTTAACGAAAGTTAATTAACACCCCTGGTGCTTCTATGGCTCCAGGGTTTTTTTTTGCTTATGTGTTGGTGGTCGTAGCCGTGGCATTTTTATCGTTAGAGATTCCAACCAAGTGGAGGCAATTCCGATGAAGTGCCTGGCGCTTATAAGTTGGCGCACGAGCAATGTGGAAAGTGCATACCTGTTATGAAAAAAGTGTTCTATTCACGCAACAAATGACCGTGGCAGCCTGTTGAGCATCACGCTTTTGATCTAAATGATCATGTAGTTGCCAAAAATATGATCAAATTTGTGTCACCTGTAATCAGGTGGTAACTTAAATGGACTTACATTTTTAACTGAGGTACACATGAAAAAGACTCTCGTAGCACTGGCCGCTCTGGCATCTCTGTCCGCATTCGCCGCTGACGTAAAGCCCACGATCACTCCTTATGTTCGCCTTGACATCGGTCTGCAATCCACAACCGCTACTGGCGCAAACGACTCCGGTCTGGTTGGCGCTGACAGCGTTTACAACGGCTCCCTGTGGG
>ERZ1034363.1871-NODE-1871-length-11009-cov-2.740029_pt1 | contig 11009 bp, 11 predicted proteins | sample MGYA00520616_ERZ1034363 | MGnify/ENA primary metagenome ERZ1034363 (study PRJEB33736, sample SAMEA104284506) | Azolla filiculoides | biome: Urban; feature: Water surface; material: Ditch water | place: Netherlands | collected 2015-10-28 | depth 0-0.1 m ...
GGATCACCAGCACTATCGAAAACAGATATTCCATGTTGCCTCTTTATTAAACCGCAGCGCGGCAGATCGCCAGGAAGTCCGCAGCAACCAACGCAGCACCACCGATCAGACCGCCGTCGATATCGGGCATGGCCAGCAGTTCGACCCACTCAGACCCGCTCTCGCAGCGCAGTTCCGTCGCCATGGCTGCGTCTGCGTTCATGCGGCGGACCTCGAGCACTTCCAGCCGCGTGGTGTTGTTGTAGTCCAGCACGCCCTTGAGCGAGCCCAGCGCCGACACATAGGGCGTGGCCGGCTGTGTGGCGCGCACCACCGTGCCGATGCTGGTGTGGCGTGAGATGAGGCCGCTGTCCACCAGTCGCCGTGTGGCTTCGCGCACTGTGTGGCGGCTGACGCCATGGATCTTGCCGAGTTCTTCTTCGGTGGGCAGGCGGCTGCCCACCGGGTATTTGCCGCTGCAGATGTCGGCCAGCAGGTGCTGGTGCACACGGGCGTAGCGGGGCAGGCTGTCGGCGGGGGCCAGGCCGGACGTGCGGGTGCCGGAGGAAACTTTGGCATTTTTCATGGAATAGGGCCTCTTTATACAGGCCCTTTTTTTCGTTGGGATAGCGGGTTTGTACGTACCAAGTTTTTCTTTGTACGGACATAGAATTTCGAGAGGCCTGTCCATGCGTTCCCGGCGTTCTCATGTTCGCGCCGCCGCGCTTGAGCGCGCACAACAAACAGTCGATTCAGAGAGCCCCCCCATGAGCCCGAACCTTCCCGCATACGAAACCCTGCAGACCACGCTGGCCGCGCCGCAGGTGCTGCAGGTCACGCTGAACCGCCCCGGCGTGGCCAACGCGCTGAACACGCAGATGGGCCATGACCTGCTGGACCTGTGGAACCGCCTGACCGAAGACGCGGGCGAGGTGCGCGTCGTGGTGCTGACCGGCGCCGGCGACAAGATCTTCTGCGCCGGAGGTGACCTCAAGGAGCGCAACGGCATGACGAAGGCGCAGTGGCAGCGCCAGCACGAACTGTTCGAGCGCATGGTCTGGACGCTGGTCGACCTGCCGCTGCCGGTCATTGCCGCGGTCAACGGCCATGCTTACGCGGGCGGCCTGGAGATCGCGCTGTGCTGCGACTTCATCTATGCCAGCCAGGCCGCGCGCTTCGCGCTGACCGAGGTCACGCTGGGCATCATGCCCGGCGCCGGCGGCACGCAGAACCTGCCGCGCGCCGTGGGCGACCGCCGCGCCAAGGAAATCCTGATGACAGGCACTCCCTTCGATGCGGCGCAGGCGCTCGCCTGGGGCGTGGTCAACCAGAGCTTCGAGCCCGGCCAGGTGCTGGCGCAGGCGCTGGAGACCGCCAGGAAGATCGCGGGCAACGCGCCGCTGTCGGTGCGCCAGGTCAAGAAGTCGGTGCGCTACGGCGGCCAGATGGAATTGCGTACTGCCTACCGCTTCGAGATCGAGGCCTACAACCACCTCGTGGACACCCAGGACCGCCTCGAAGGCGTGCTGGCGTTCAACGAAAAACGCAAGCCGGTGTTCCAGGGCCGCTGAGTCTTTGTGTCCATGTTCCCCTCTTTGACAGGAGCCTCCTCCATGCATTCCAGTATCACCGTCCGCGAAGTGGGCCTGCGCGACGGTCTGCAGATCCACCCGACCTTCATGCCCACGGCCGACAAGCTGGCCTGGATTGCCGCCGAGGCGGCCGCCGGCGTGCGGGAGATCGAGGTCACGTCGTACGTGCCGCCCAGGCTCATCCCGCAGTTCGCCGACGCGGCCGAAGTCACCGAGGGCGCCCTGCGCATTCCCGGCCTGACCGTCTCGGCCCTGATTCCCAACCTGCGCGGCGCCCAGCGCGGGCTGGAGCTGGGCGTGCACAAGCTCAACTTCGTGATGTCGGTCAGCCAGACGCACAACCTGAAGAACGTGCGCCGCGAACGCGAGGACTCGGTCGCCGACTTCCGCGCCATCGTTGCGCTGGCGCGCCAGCAGCCCGAGGGCCGGCGGCCAAAGGTCTGCGCGGGGCTTTCCACCGCGCTCGGCTGTTCGTACGAGGGCCGCATCGCCGTGGACGATGTGGTCCGCTATGCGGTGTTGCTGGCCGGCGCCGGCGCCGACGAGATCATGGTGGCCGACACCGTGGGGTATGCCGATCCCGCACTGGTGCGCCGGGTCTTCAAGGCGGTGCAGGCCGAGGTGGGGCACCTGCCCATCGCCGCCCATTTCCACGACACGCGCGGCACCGGCCTGGCCAACGTGAGCGCCGCGCTGGACTGCGGCATCACCCTGTTCGACGCCTCGCTGGCCGGCCTGGGCGGCTGCCCGTTCGCGCCCGGTGCCAGCGGCAACATCGTGATGGAAGACCTCTGCTTCATGCTCGAATCCATGGGCCTGGACACCGGAGTCAACCTCCAGGAACTGATCGCCGTGCGCGAACGGATCACCCAGGCCCTGCCCGACATCGCGATGCAGGGCGCACTGGCCCGCGCCGGCCTGCCCCGCGGCTTTGCGCCTGCCAGCGCCATGCCCGCTGTTTAACCCCCGACAGGACCCCTTCATGACCCAGACCACCGAGACCCTGACCATTGAAGTCGGCGAAGACTATGCCGACATCCGCGAGAGCGTGCGCCGCCTTTGCGCTGATTTTCCCGGCCTGTACTGGCGCAAGCTTGAAGAGGCGCAGGCTTACCCCACCGAATTCGTCACGGCGCTGACCGAGGCGGGCTACCTCGGTGCGCTGATCCCCGAAGAATATGGCGGCAGTGGCATGCCCCTGCGCGCGGCGGCAGTCATCCTGGAAGAAATCCATGCATCGGGCTGCAACGCCGGAGCCTGCCACGCACAGATGTACACCATGGGCACGCTGCTGCGCCACGGCTCGGCCGAGCAGAAGGCGAAGTACCTGCCCCGGATTGCCAGCGGCGCGCTGCGCCTGCAGGCCTTTGGCGTGACCGAGCCCACCACCGGCACCGACACCACCAAGCTCAAGACCCGCGCCGTGCGCGACGGCGACCACTACGTCATCAACGGCCAGAAGGTCTGGACCTCGCGTGCACTCCACTCCGACCTGATGCTCCTGCTGGCACGGACCACGCCGCTCGAAGAGGTCAAGCGCAAAGGCGATGGCCTGTCGGTGTTTTTGCTGGACATCCGCGATGGGTTGGGCAAGGGACTGGACATCCGCCCGCTGCCTGCGATGATCAACCACAACACGACCGAGGTGTTTTTCGACAACCTGCGCATTCCGGCCGACAACCTGATTGGTGAAGAGGGCAAGGGCCTCAAGTACATCCTGGACGGCATGAACGCCGAACGCATCCTGGTCGCGGCCGAATGCATCGGTGATGCGCGCTGGTTCACGAAGACGTCGGTGGCCTACGTGAGTGAGCGGCGCGTCTTCGACCGGCCCATCGGGCAGAACCAGGGCGTGCAGTTCCCCATCGCACGCGCCCATGCCGAGGTGCAGGCTGCGGATCTGGTGCTGCGGCGTGCCGCGGCCCGTTTTGCCGCCGGCCTGCCTTGCGGCGACGACGCCAACATGGGCAAGCTGCTGGCCTCAGAGGCCTCATGGCATGCGGCCGAGGCCTGTCTGCAAAGCCATGGTGGCTTTGGTTACGCCCGTGAATACGACGTGGAGCGCAAGTGGCGCGAAACCCGCCTGTTCCAGATTGCGCCCATTTCGACCAATCTGGTCCTGTCCTACATTGCAGAACACATGCTGGGCATTCCACGTTCGTTCTGACCCTACCGGAGATTTCGCATGACCACCACCACTGCCGGACTCACCCTGGAACTGGCGCGCTATGTTGCCCAGCCCCGCTTCGGGGGCAAGGAAGAGGCGGCCTGCGCCATTGCAAGGACCGGCTTCATTGACACCATTGCCACGATGCTGGCAGGGCAGAATGAGCCCGTTGTCCATGTCCTGCTGGCCCACCTTGGTGCGGCTGGCGGAGCGGCTGAAGCGCCGGTCCCTTTTGCGGGCCGCCTGTTGCCTGCCCACCATGCGGCCTGCATCAACGGTGTGGCCGCCCATGCGCTGGACTACGACGATGTGGCTCTTTCGGCCCACACCAGTGCCGTGCTGGTGCCCGCGATCCTGGCCGAAGGGCATCGACTGGGCGCCTCCGGGCAGGACGCGCTGCGTGCCTACGTCGTTGGCTACGAGGTCTGGTCCGAACTGTACGGGCGGGAGTCCGACCCCTACCACCTCAAGGGCTGGCATCCCACGGGCATTTTTGGCGTCGTAGCGGCCGCGGCCGCCGTCTGTTACCTCCACCGGCTGGGTGTTGCGCAGACGCGCACCGCGCTGGGCATTGCCGCCAGCATGGCCGGTGGTCTGGTTGCCAATTTCGGCACCATGACCAAGCCGCTGCATGCCGGCCGCGCGGCCTCCTGCGGCATCGAGGCCGTGCGCCTGGCGGTGCTGGGGCTGACCGCCGCGCCCGATGTGTTCGAGCACCACGCGGGCTACCTGGCCGCCCTGTCGCCCGCCGGCCGCGTGGACCGCGCGCGTGCGGCCGACCGGCTGGGGCAGGCGCCCCGCATCCTGGACACGGGCCTGTCGATCAAGCGGTATCCGGTCTGCTATTTCGGCCACCGGGTGATCGACGGCGTGCTGGCCATTGTTGAACGTGAAAACCTCGCGCCGGACGCCGTACGCGAGGTCCGCCTCACCATTGGCGCGGCGCAAGCCTCCACGCTGCGCAACGCGCGGCCCACGACGGGGCTGGAGGCCAAGTTCAGCGCCGAATTCGACGTAGCCTCGGCGCTGGTCGCCCGTCAGGTGGGCCTGGCCCAGCTCAGCGACGCTTTCGTCAACCGGGCCGATGTGCAGGCCCAGCTCGGCAAGGTGGTGATCGCGCTCACCGACCAGCCCTGCCCGATCGACCCCGCGTTCAGCTTCGCCGACCGGGTGCAGATCACTACGACCGACGGCCGTGTGTTCGACTCTGGCGACATCCGCTTCGCGCTGGGCAACGCCATGAACCCGCTGGACGCCGCCGGCCTGCGCCAGAAGTTCATGGACTGCCTGGCCGTGGGCGGCGCAAGCGCCGGGGCCGAGGCCCTGTATGCGCGGCTCGCGCAGCTGGATCAACTGCCCAACCTGCAAAACCTGTTTGAATAAGAACGGGATTGCGGTTCACCTGTTTCACCGATCCGGCGCGGCGCTTCAAGCGGAAAGAGGCCGGATTCCTTCCTTTCACCGGAGATATCACCATGACATTGCCTACTCGCCCTCACCGTTCTTCCACGGACCTGCCGCGCCGCAGTGTGCTGCTGGCCGGCTCGGGGCTGCTGGCCTCCAGCCTGCTGCCGGCCGCGGCCCAGACCGCGGCATGGCCCACCAAGACCATCCGCATCATCGCCGCGCAGGCGCCCGGCTCCTCCAACGACGCCACGGCCCGGGCGTTCTCCGACTATTTTTCCCAGAAGCTGGGCGTGTCCGTGGTGGTGGAGAACAAGCCGGGTGGCGTCGGCATGATCGCCGCCGAAGCGCTGGCCCGCTCGGCGCCGGATGGCCACACCCTGATGCTCACGCTGCACAGCCAGCCCGCCCAGGCGCCGGCCATGCTCAAGAAAATGTCGGTCGATCCGGACAAGGACATCGTGCCCATCGCGTCGATCGGTGTCGGCCCGGTGCCGGGCCTGGTGCACAAGGATTTCCCCGTCAACAACGTCGCCGAACTGATCGCCTATGCCCGCAAGAAGCCGGTCAACGTCGGCAACTACGCTATCGGCTCGGGTTGGCAACTGATGCTGACCCAGCTGGCCAAGGAGACCGGGGCCCAGTTCAACATCGTCAACTACAAGGGCACGGGCGCGATGCTGATGGACCTGTACGGCGGTCAGATCGACATGGGCGCCGGGTCGCTGGCCGGCGTGGCCGGTGGCATCCAGAAAGGGCAGGTGCGCCCGATCGTCATCGCCATCGGCAACCGCTCCAGCCGCTTGCCGGGCATTCCGACCTGGGTCGAGGCCGGCTTCAAGGGGGCTGCGTTCGAGGATCTGGCCGAGTGCAACATGCTGTTTGCGCCGGCCGGCACGCCGCCTGCCATCCTGGAGCGGCTGGCGGCCCTGGTGCGCGAATCGGTCACCGAATCGGCCAAGGTCAAGGCCGTGCGCGACACGCTGTCCGCTGACGACGTGCCGCTGACCGGCCCGGCGCTGCAGGCGTTCATCAAGCGCACCTGGCCGACCTACCGTCGCCTGACGCGCGAAATCGGCATCGCTGCCGACTGACGGGCACCCGGGCGGGCCGCACCCGGCGGCCCGCCGCTTCAGCTCAGCGATTCGATCAGGTCGATGTACTGCTGCATCGCTTCATCGCTGCCGGTGCCCTTGAGGCCGTTCCAGGCGTCCCACTTGGCGCGGCCGACCATGTCGGTGAAGCCGGGCTTCTTCTCGGCGTTGTCGCCGGCCGTGCCCTGCTTGTAAAGTGCGTACAGCTTGAGCAGCGTGGCGTTGTCGGGACGCTCGCTCAGGTTCTTGGAGTTGGCAACAGCGGCTTCGAATTGGGCTTTCAGTGCAGACACGTGGGATTCCTTGGGGGATTTGGGTTGGGGACGGACATCTACCTGCCGGGGTAACTTCCCGGTATCTTACGGGCAGCCTCCAAGACAGAATAGAGGCCAATCCCAAAAGAATGGTGGACAAACTATGGTGACCCGAATCGTCAAGACTCCGGGGGCAAAAAAGGCCCCTCGCCAGGCTGCGCCAGCAACCGATACCCTGCTGCCCCTGGCCCGGCAGGTTGGCGCAGCGGCCACCGATGCCGCCATGCACGCGGCCCGCGTGGTGCAGGACAACGTATCCAGGGTGGCCAGCGGCGTGCTGGGTCTCCATGGCGAGCGCATGAGCAAGGTGGACCGCGCCTGGCTGCGCATGGACTCGCCCAGCAACCTCATGATGATCGTCGGCTTCTGGATCCTCAAGCCCCGTGTGCCCTACGAAGCTGTCTGCCAGCGCATCGCGGATCGCATGCTCAAGTACCCCCGTTTCCGCCAGCGCGTGGTCGAGGATGCCACCGGCGCCACCTGGGTGGAAGACCACGCGCTGGACATTCACGACCACGTCGTCCGCGAGAAGCTGCCCAAGGTGGCCCGGGGCGGCGAGAAGGTGGCCCTGCAGGACCTCGTGGGCCGGCTGGCCATGGAGCCGCTTGACCCGGCGCGGCCGCTTTGGAAGATGCACCTGGTCGAAAACTACCGCGATGAGGATGGACAAGCCGCCAGCGTGCTGATCGTGCGCATTCACCATTGCATCGCGGACGGCATCGCCCTGATTGCGGTGACCATGTCGCTGGTCGATGGCGGCGCCTCGCCCCCCAGCCGCACGCACGATGCCGGCGCCGAGAGTGCCGAGGACTGGATCGCCCATAGCCTGGTCGAACCGCTGACCGCCATGGCCGTGAAGGCCCTGGGCGTCGCGGGCGATGGCGCGGCCGCTTCGCTGCACGCCCTGCGCGAGCCCGGCCGGGGCGTGAGTGGTTCGGTGGACCTGGCCAAGATCGCCTGCCACGTGCTCGGCGATGCTGCGGCGCTGGCGCTGATGGCCGACGACTCCAGGACCCGCCTCAAGGGCAAGGCTGGCACCGCCAAGCGCGTGGCCTGGTGCCAGCCGATTCCGCTGGATGAAGTCAAGGCCGTTGGCAAGGCGCTGAACTGCTCGGTCAATGACGTGCTGCTGAGTTGCGTGGCCGGGGCCATTGGCGCGTACCTGAAGGCGCTGGGGGACAGTGTGAAGGGCAAGGAAATCCGCGCCATGGTCCCGGTCAACCTGCGTCCGGTCGAGGAAGCGTGGAAGCTCGGCAACCGCTTTGGCCTGGCGCCGCTGGTGCTGCCGATCGGCATCGACAACCCGATCGAGCGCGTTTACGAAGTGCGTCGCCGCATGAACGGCCTCAAGGGCGGGACCCAGCCGCTGATGTCGTTCGCCCTGCTGGCCGTGGCCGGCATGCTGGTCAAGCCGGCGCAGGACGCCATGCTCAACCTGTTCAGCAAGAAGACCACGGCGGTGATGACCAACGTGCCCGGTCCGCGTGAGAAGCTCACCTTCTGCGGCGCGACGCTGGAACAGAACATGGCCTGGGTGCCGCAGTCGGGCGACGTCGGCCTGGGGGTGTCGATCCTGAGCTACGGGGGCGGTGTGCAGTTTGGCGTGATCACGGACACCAAGCTGTGCCCCCAGCCGCAAGCCATCATCGACCAGTTTCAGCCCGAGTTTGCCAAGTTGCTGATGGTGACCATGATGTTGCCGTGGGGGGCGTGAGTTTCGGACGTTTTTTGCCTTTTCCCAGCTTGAAGTGGTCTTCGTTTGCTCTCGTTTTGATTGAGTTTTTCAGGCGGCTGGTAGGATGCAATCCAGTTTGCCATCTTGGAAAAACTCCTGAATCAATAGCAAGTAATGACCAGATCAAGCTGGCCGGAGGCCCAAAAGCCTTGCTTTTGACCTCCCGAGCCGCCCCCTCAGGGCAGTTCCTTGTTCTCCGCCACCGCCCCCGCATCCCGTGGCCCCACCACCCCCAGTCGGGCCTTCAGCGACTGCGGCTGTCCTGTCAGGAGGGCGGCGTAGCTGGTTGTGTTGGCCAGTACCTTTTTCACGTAATCGCGGGTCTCGGCAAAGGGCACGTTCTCGGCCCAGATCGCGGCCTCCATCGGTGGGCCGTTGCGCCAGCTGCGTGGGCGGCCGGGGCCGGCGTTGTAGGCGGCAGCGGCCAGGGGCATGGAGCCGTTGAAGTCGCCCAGCACCAGCTTCAGGTAGCCGGTGCCGATGGCGATGTTGGTGTCGCGGTCGGTGATCTGATGGCTTTTGAAATCGGTCAGCCCGATCTTCTTGGCGGTCCAGCGTGCGGTGGCCGGCATCACCTGCATCAGACCGGATGCCCCAACACCAGAGCGGGCATCGGTGATGAAGCGGCTTTCCTGGCGGATCAAGCCATAGACGTAGGCCGGGTCGATGTTGATCTCGCGGCTGCGCTTGACCACTGCATCCCGGTAAGGCATTGGAAAGCGTTGTTCCAGGTCGATGACGGATTTGGTGCGCTCACTGGTGTTGATGCAGCGGTCCCAGACCTCGTTCTGGCAGGCCAGATCGGCGGCGGCCAGCAGGTCGCGGTCGGCCATGCCGCCTTTGGTGTGCAGGTTGGTGCTGTAGTTCCACTCCCGCACGCCTTCGGAGCGCAGTCCCAGCTTGATCGCATAAAGCGCCCGCGCCAGACCGGGATTCTGGCGGGCGGTGTCTTTTTCGGCCGCCGTCAGCGGGGCCGGCCTGGGCGGCGGCGTGAGACTTTGGCCCAACTCTTCCAGGGCCAGTTTTTCATAGAAACCGTGCATCGACGCAATGGATTCCAGCAACTGGCGTGCTTCCAGTACCTCGGCACGGGGCCGTGGTCCGGCGGCGGGGTCGGTTGCCGTGGTGGGTGCTGCGGCCTGCAGCGCATTGCGCTCGGTGGCCGGCACGCCGGCGAGCAGTGCGCGCGCGCGCCAGTAGGCCCAGGCCGGCTCGGCGCGGCCTTCCTCGCTCATGGCCCGGGTGGCCGCCAGCACGGCTTTCCACTGGCCCTGGCGCAGCGCGGCGCGGGCCTTCCAGGCCAGCAGGTCGTCGTTGAGATCGGCGTCCCGCGTGACGTTGGCGTAGTAGTCGAGGGCGGCGTCCGACAGGCGGGTGGCCGCCTGCTTGCCGATCACACCCCAGGCCCAGTTGCGCTCCTCGGCGTTGAGGTGCGCGCTCCATTTGTTGTCGAGCAGCGCGGCGGCCTGCGCCGGATCTTCGGCGGCCAGCTTGACCAGCGCCAGCACCGCCAGTTCCTTGCGCACGCGCGAACCCGCCATGGCGCGCCCACCCAGGTACCTGACCGGGCTGGCAAGCAGATCCGGCACCTGCACGCCCGCGTCGGGTGTGATGATGTCCACGGCGGCCCGCGCGGCACGCGGCCGGTTGGCCTCGACGGCCAGGCGGGCCTTGCGCCACAGATCCAGTTCAGAGAGTTTGCGCGCCGTGTACAGGCGGTCGGCCGCGAAGTTGCAGCCGTCGTCCGCGTCGCGCTGGGCGTACCAGTTGCGGCGCACGTCGGCGGCCACGTCGGCGCCATTGCGCAGGTGGTCCACCGCCATGGCGTAGCAGCGCACCTCGCGGTCGTCGCTCATGCGGTAGTTGGGGTGCTCGGCGGCAAAGTTGGACCAGTCGCGGCGCTGCCCCAGCAGCAGCAGCCAGTCGTTGCGCAGGCGGTCTTCCTGGTAGGTGCCGGCATGGCGCGTGAGGAATTCCTGCACTTCCTGCGAGGAGGCTTCACCCAGCCGGGCCTTGAGTTCCCAGTACGCGGCCCAGGCTTCCAGGGTGTGGCCGCGTGCCTGTGGCAGCAGGGCGGAGAGTTTCTTCCGGTCGCCCTTGCGGTAAGCCTGCTGCATCTCCAGCAGCACGTCATCGCCCTTGCCCTGTGCGAACGCCGGTGCGGCAAAGGCCAGGGCCAGCGCGGCACAAAGCACAAGCCCCGCCAGGGCGGGGCTTGTGCGGGCCCGAGGCCAGAGATTCATCGGATCGAACGGGTGAACGGGAACACCTTGGTGAAGCCCAGGATGTCGGTCACCAGCAGGATCAGGAACACGGTGAACAGCACACCCACCACGTCGCCACCAGCGGGCGCGCGGTCCACGCGGTCGGCCAGCTGCGCGACTTCGGCGTCGCTCATGGCCTGCACACGGGCCACGGCATCGTCGGCGCTCACGCCCTGGGTCTGCAGCTGCTGGCGCACGTCGTCGCGGGAGAAGAAGGCCGTGACGCGTTCGCGGTTCGCATCACCGGCCGGGGTGGCCAGGGCCTGTTCACTGGTGACCAGGGCGGCCTGGGCCGACAGCGGCAGGCTGCCCAGCAACATGCAGGGAACAAGGGCTGTGGCGATCAGGCGTTGGACGGTTTGGGTCATGGCGGGGTGCGGCGCAGGCGCGCGGTAGTGGCAAAGCCTGACATGTTGTGCACGTCGGCCCCGCTCGTCAACGCGACTTACACCGCGAAACA
>ERZ1034363.1872-NODE-1872-length-10994-cov-2.991023_pt1 | contig 10994 bp, 16 predicted proteins | sample MGYA00520616_ERZ1034363 | MGnify/ENA primary metagenome ERZ1034363 (study PRJEB33736, sample SAMEA104284506) | Azolla filiculoides | biome: Urban; feature: Water surface; material: Ditch water | place: Netherlands | collected 2015-10-28 | depth 0-0.1 m ...
GTCTAGATGTGCATGGCGCTGGTGGGGCAACGATTTACCCCACTCTAAATAACTCTCCAGATATTGCAAAATGTTTGAGCGATCGAATTGCCAGTGGCAAGTTGGGAATGAAAACCGGTGAAGGTTTTTATTCTTGGACTGCGGAGACGATGAAAGCAGAGCGAGAGCGCTACCAAGAAGCTTTACGTGAAGGCTTGAAGATCATTCAAAAGGATCTGCCGGAGATTAAATAAATCAGGATTAATCTCATGCGGTGATTTATTCTTGAGTTATGAAAAAAATCATTCGTGTTTGGGACTTGCCGATTCGCCTCTTTCATTGGCTCTTAGTTGTCGGAATTATTTTGAGTTTTGTGACCGTCAAGATTGGCGGCAATGCCATGGAATTCCATGCGCGAGTTGGTTATTGTGTTTTGACCTTAATTATTTTCCGAATCTGCTGGGGCTTGATTGGCTCGCACCATGCCCGTTTTATCAATTTCGTGCCAAGCCCAAAAGGCCTTCTGAATTATCTATCTGGCAAAGCTAAGGTGAGTCTTGGCCACAACCCCCTGGGCGCGCTATCTGTTCTAGCCTTACTCTTTTCGATTGGCCTTCAAGGAGTGACTGGTCTTTTTGCAAACGACGACATCGCTTTTGAGGGGCCGCTCGCAAAATATGTTTCCAATGAAACAGTTACGCTTTTAACTTCTATTCATCATCAGAATGAAAAGGTTCTGATTATTTTGATTGTTGTTCACCTCTGCGCAATTTTTTATTATCAAAAATTCAAAGGTGAGAATTTAATTAAGCCAATGTTGCTGGGCGATAAAGAAATCGACCCAAGCGAGGAAGCAAAGTATCTGCCTTCTGACTTGGGTCAAGTCTCCAAGGATGGAGCTTGGCAACGCGGCCTAGCGCTGTTGCTGCTCAGCCTGATTGCGGTGATTCTGGGTTACTTCATAACGAACTAATTACTTTTTCTTGAAGTCATCATGGCAACCTTTGCAGGTAGCGCCGGCAGCACCAAAAGCTTTTTTGATTGCTTCTTGATCGCCTGACTGCGCAGCAGTATTGAGGTTAGCTACAGCCAGCTGCATTTTTTCTCCAGCAGATTTAAATTTGGCGTTATCAGACCATACTGCTGGTAGCGCGTTGCCACCTTCAGTGCCCGGACCAAATGCTTGCCATGGCAAAGTGGAGAGCATTGCAACAACGGCCGCATTCTTGGCGACTTCATCTTTATTAAATGGTGCTTCACCTTTAACAACAGCGCCAATTTTTCCAAAAGAATTCGCCATCACAGTAAAAGCGCTTTGGCGATACTTAATTGCATCCTCAGGTTTTTTAAATTGCGCATAGGCAATTCCACTTAGCAATAGTGTTGGTGCAAGGGTGGCTAAAACAAGATGTTTGATTTTCATGAGGGCTCCAATGATTTCAATAGATGGAAGATGTAACGCAGTATTGGGTCAGCATACTCTCGAATGCTGATTTTTGCCGATCTGAATTTCTTTAGAAAATCATTCTTAAGGGGCTGGTCAGCAAGAGAATTAACCACTCAAAAAATGCCATCAATGGGGTCATCCAAAGGCTGCCAATGATCCCAGTAAAAACAAGGCCGAGAACGATAAAAAAGCCCCAGGGCTCTAGCTTGCCCAAGGCGATAGATTGGCGTGCAGGCAGGAGTCCCGCAAGAATCCGGCCACCATCGAGAGGGGGAAGTGGAAATAGGTTGAAAACCAGCAATCCTAAATTCCAGGTAATGCCGGCCTGTGACATGGAGATGAAGAACTTTTCATTGATGCCAAGCCCAACCAGCCCAATCAGTAGGATTAGCCAAATTAAAGCCTGAATGAAATTGGAGCCAGGGCCAGCTAGGGCCACCCAAATGGAGTCAATTCTGGGGTTACGTAGGCGCCCAAAGTTTACGGGTACCGGTTTGGCATAGCCAACTAAAAAGGGAGATCCTGACAAAATCAATAGCAAGGGGATGAGGATTGTCCCCACAGGGTCTATATGTTTAATAGGGTTCAGGCTTACTCTACCCAGCATATAGGCTGTATTGTCACCAAATTGACGCGCTGCATAGCCATGGGCAGCCTCATGGATAGTGATGGCAAAAATCAAGGGAATCGCATTAATCGCGACAGCTTGGATAGAATAGTCAGTAATCATGGCAATATGATATCCATAGGAGCAAAAAGTGACTGACGATAAAAAACCTGAATCAAAAACCCCAGCTAAGCCTGTAGTAGCTAAGCCAGCAGCCCGTCCACCAGCCCCAAAAGGCCCATCTGGTCCTGGCGGTAGGCCTCAGGCAGGCTTTGGAGGCGGAAAAGCCATGATGCGTAAGGCTGGCCGCGGCCGATAGTGGATAATTGCGCTACTAATTAATGTGTTTAATGAGGATTTAGCATGAACGAATGGCATAAAGAAACGAAAGACGAAATCAACAAGAAGATCATTACTTTGATCGTGATGTTGGCAGCCGCTACTAGCTTGGCTATTTTGTTTGCATTGGTTGCAGCTCATACTGGTTACGTATTCGGTTAATCTGCATTAATGACTAGCCATCGCCAACCTGCAGTATTTGCTGGCCATGGCAGTCCGATGTACGCCATCGAGCCCAATCGCTATACAGCCGCTTGGGCCAGTCTTGGTAAATCACTCAAACGCCCAGATGCGATCTTAGTCATCTCGGCTCATTGGGTAACTCGTGGAGTATGGGTTACCGCAATGCCCAAACCCAAAACGATTCATGACTTTGGCGGATTTCCGCAGGCCTTGTTTGATATTCAGTATCCGGCACCAGGAAGTCCTGCGCTTGCCGATCGCGTAAAAGAATTGCTTGGTGTTCCTGTCGTGCTTGAAGAGAATGAATGGGGTATTGATCACGGTGCTTGGTCTGTTCTCAAATACCTGTATCCAGATGCCGATGTTCCCGTAGTTCAGTTGAGTCTAGATGGCTCCTTATCTGCTGGTGAGCATTACGAGCTAGCTAAAAAATTGCGCCCTTTACGTGATGAGAACATTTTGATTCTGGCAAGCGGTAATGTGGTGCATAACTTGCGCACGATCCATTGGGAGGAGGGCGCCACCCCTTATCTGTGGGCCAAAGAATTCAACGATTTCTTTGTTTCAGAAATGAAGGCTAATCACCATGAGACTCTGATTCATTGGGAGCAATTTGGCGATGCCGCCCATTTATCTATTCCAACCCCTGAGCACTATTGGCCAGCATTGTATGTGCTTGCTCAGCAAGAGCAGGGTGAGGTGCCTAAGACACAAGTTGATGGAATTGAAATGGGTTCCATTGGTATGCTTACTTTTACAATCCAATAAATATTCCTATGTGGCTATCTATCCTTGCAATCTTCTGCGGCGCCGGTCTTGGTGCATTACTGAGGACAGGTTTTAACCTTGCAACAGTAGGCGTTGCCTCAATACTTCCTTTGGGAACCTTTATTTCCAATATGGTGGGCGGGTATTTGATTGGTATTGCGGTAGCCTTCTTTGGCAATAATCCAAGCCTCTCCCCAGAATGGAAGTTGTTCGTAATTACCGGTTTCTTGGGTGGCCTCACAACCTTCTCTAGCTTTTCTGCCGAGGTTGTAGGGTTTATGCAGCGTGGCGAAGTAACTTGGGCGCTAGGTACTGCGCTTTTGCATTTGATTGGTTCGCTATGCCTTACCTTCTTGGGTATTCTGACTTACCAAGCGCTGAAGTAAGTTTTTCAGTCAAGCCTATTCAGGTTTGATATTTCCAGCCTTAACTACGGCACTCCATTTCGCTGCTTCTGACTTGATCAGGGCTGCGAAATCAGCAGGGGTTCCACCGCCAATTTCATTTCCTTGAGATAGCATCAATTCACGCAGTTGTGGGTCTTTCAAGGCTTCGTTAGCTGCTGCATTTAGTTTGTTAATAATGGGTTTAGGGGTTCCTGCTGGCGCTATGAATCCTTGCCAATTAAGAACTTCCACTTTGGGGTAGCCAAGCTCTGCAAAGCTAGGCACGTTTGGAAAGAGTGGCGACCGCTTCTTGCTTGTAATGGCGATAGGGCGCAATTTATCTGCTCTGATGCTGGGTACTGCCGAATACATTTGATCAAACATCATGTCTACATTGCCTGCCATTAAATCGGTTAGCGCGGCAGAGCCGCTCTTATATGGGACATGAATCATTTGAATGCCAGCATTCTGCATAAACAGTTCAGCAGACAATTGATGGCTACCTCCGATACCCCCCGATGAAAAAGTAAGGGTGCCTGGCTTTGCTTTGGCTGCAGCAACAATATCTTGAATAGATTTGTATTGCGAATTTGGGTTTACTACCAAAATGAGTGGGCCCTTTTCAATCAGAATAATCGGGCTAAGATCTGTTTCGGGGTCATAACGCAGTGTGCCAAAGAGGGTTTTATTCACAGCGAGTGGCGCAAAATTACCCATGCCAATCGTATATCCATCGGGCGCCGCTCTCGCAACAAATTCAGTACCGATATTGCCACCAGCACCAGGCTTGTTATCAATCACAAAGGGTTGCTTCAGAATCAAACTCATTTTTTGAGCTAGTTGTCTGCTCCGAGAATCTGCACTTCCGCCAGCACCATAGGGTACGACTACGGTAATCGGCTTGGTTGGGTAGTTAGTTTGGGCTTGTGGTTTTGCAATGATTAGCAAGGCCGCAAAAAGCATGACTATTTTTAATGACTTCATCATCGTTATATCACTCCAAAAATTCCCAGGGCTGCACCTAGAGCAATTAAATACAAAGGATGCCAGCGGGTAAATAATGCAATCACAATTGTCATGATTGTTAGAAAGTAAGCGGCATAACCTTGGTTAATTTGTAAAGCAATTTGCCAAGCAGATGCGAGCACTAGGCCAACTGCTAGTGCCCCAGCGGCAAACTGAATTGCTTTTTGTTTTCTGGGATTTTTCATACCCCTGATATAGCGCTGCAAAAAGAAAATCATGATCGATGAGGGCCAGGCAATTGCTAGTGTTGCAACTACCGCTCCGATGACGCCACTCACGTGCCACCCAATTAAGGTAACTGTCATTAAATTAGGACCGGGCGCGGCTTGAGCAATTGCAAAGTAATCCGCAAACGTTTGTGAATTGAGCCACTGCTCTTGAGTTACTGAGAGATTAAATAAAACTGGTAGCAAGGCATTAATACCTCCAAATGCCACTAAAGAAAATGCGGATAGTTTTAAGAAGAGGCTTAGCAGGACAGTCATGAGATGTCCGCCTTCTTCCAGGCAAGATAGAGTGCCAATGGTGATGCTATAAGGACTACCCAACCTAAGCCCAAATGGAAATAGCTTGCAGCCAACACGGTGAAGATCACCACAATCATCATCGGCGGGTAACTTAATTCACTACGCATCATCTTAAATCCCGTGCTGGCAATTAAACCCACGCCAACCGCGGAGACGCCCCGTAGCATGCCCTGAACAACAGGCATATAGCTGTAGTGCTCGTACAAGATGCCTAGAAGAATGACGATCGCAATAGGGCCCAGCATTAAACCTAGGGTGGCGGCAAGTGCGCCACGCACACCAGCAAAGCGAGAGCCTACACATACAGCAAGATTAACTACATTGGGCCCGGGAACAATTTGGCAGATTCCCAGCATGGCATTGAACTCATCTGAGCTTAGCCATTTTTCCCGTTCGACAATCGTACGGCGCGCCCAAGGAAGTACTCCACCAAATCCGGACATCCCGATTTTGCTAAAACCAAAAAAGAGTTGTTTAGGCGTAAGTGTCTTCAATGTGATTAAGGTTCAAATGGGTGTGGCAAAGGGCGCATTTCTAACCACGCCTCTAAGGTATTAACAATTCCCTTGGAGAACTCTGCGAAAACGGGTTCAGCAACAAATCCTAAGTGAGGTGTGGTGAGAAGGTTGGGCGCGCTTCTCAAGGGGTCACCAGCTGGCAGAGGCTCGATATCGAAGACATCAATCGCCGCTTGACCTGGTCTCCCAGCAACAAGGGCATCCCGCAAAGCATGCATGTTGATGAGGGCAGAGCGAGAGGTATTTACCAGGAGCGCATCTGGCCGCATCATTGCCAACTCTTCAGCCCCAATCAATCCCTTGGTGTTGGCTCCCGCTACGAGGTGGAGGCTTACAACCTTCGATGTTTTTAGGAGTTCCTCTAGGCTAACTGATTTGGCATTCTGGGCGGTGGCGCGTTCGGCTGTCATATTGGGACTCCAGGTGACCAGCTCCATGCCAAAAGCTTTGCCGACGCGGGCAACGGAGCTGCCGATAGATCCCAGGCCAATAATGCCCAGTCGCTCACCTGCAAGCATTGGGAGGACAGAGTATTCATCGCGCCAGCTACCAGAGCCTATCAATTTATTTTGACGAACTAAGTGTTTTGAGGCTCCCAAAATTAATGCCCACGTCAATTCGGTGGTGGTTTCTTTGGATGGACCGCCTGGGGTACAGGCAATTGGGATATTGCGGGATATTAGAGCTGAGGCATCGAGAGTGCCATTGCGTTTGCCAGTGAATATGAATAGTTTTAGCTTTGGGAGGCGCGCAATGAGAGCTTCGTTAAAAGGTATGCGGTCTCTCACAAGCACAATCACATCGGCATCTTTCACTGCTTCATATAACGCTTCCTCATGAAGGGGTTCGTGATAAATGGCGATATGACATCGTTGATCTACCTTAGTCCAATTGGAAAACCGGCGGAGGGCTTGCTCATAGTCGCCAAGAATGACAACGCTAGGTAAATTGGCCATGTCTCTAAAATTGTTATTTATTATTCTGCTTGAGTTTACTATCGATACCTAAGAATCTAAACAAAGGAAATGCCATGATTTTGGAGCACTGTGATATAGAAATTGACCCTAGTAAGGCTACCGAGTTTGAGGAGGCTATTTTGCGTGGCGTGAATACCGTTATCGCCAAGGCTAAAGGATTTCGAGGGTTTAAGGTTAATCACAGCATTGAAAACCCGGCGCGCTACTTGCTATTGATTTACTGGGACAGCCTTGAGAACCATACTGTGGATTTCCGGGGGTCCGACGCCTTTGCTGAATGGCGTGCAATTGTTGGTCCATTCTTTGTAAAGCCACCTTTTGTTGAGCATATGACTTTGGTGGGTAAATCGAGCTAAGGTCTTTGCTAATTAAGCAGTTTGTTTTTTTCGGATAGAGCGCTCTAGCGGGATGGAGTCTAAGTTAGGCTCCAGCGCTTCCCGCTCATCAAATACAAAGCAGCTACCGGTGTAGTGTGCGGAACCAACTTCTTCAAAGTACTTGAGGATGCCACCCTCAAGTTGATAGCTGTGTTGCATGCCAATTTCACGCATGAAGAGGCCAGATTTTTCACAGCGGATTCCGCCAGTACAAAAGCTCACTAGAGTTTTATCAGCCAACTCATCTTTATGTGCGGTGATTGCTGCAGGAAATTCGGTAAATTTTTCAATATTGAAATGCAGCGCATTCTCAAAAGTCCCGTACTCAACTTCGAACGCATTACGTGTATCTACCATGACTACAGGGCGCCCTAGATCATCGGTTCCTCGGTCAAGCCACTCCTGCAATTTTTTTGGCGTGATGAAATTCGCGCGACCCTCTTCCGGACGAATCGTCGGATGGTTCATGCGAATAATTTCATTCTTAATTTTGACCAACATCTTTTTGAATGGCTGTGTTTCAGACCAGCTATCTTTTGACTCCAATGATTTGAAGCGACGATCCAGTCGAAGCCAGTCTAAAAAGCCACGCAATTCAGAATCATTGCCAGCCAAGAACATATTGATTCCTTCGCCCGTCAAGAGGATGGTTCCCTTCAGGTGTCGTGCATTGCACTCATCTAGAATCTTGGCGCGCAACTCAACCAAATTGTCTAGACTGACGAATAAGTAGGCTGCAATGTTCAGAATCGGTTTCATAGCGAATATTTTGTGACGATATGAGCATTATCGAGGAAGACGGTATTCGAGTGGTAATCTAGGCACTTACCGCTCATTTTTATTAAAAATACCCATCAAGAGACCCATGTCTGAACGTTTAATTCCTTACCAGCCGATGGATTTGGCTGAGCCTGCTGAGCTCGTGGCGGCTATTCGCAAGAGACGTGGCGGCCAGTTTATTAATTTAGACCGCATGCTCTTGCATAGCACCCCTATTGCTGAGGGATGGAATCATTTTGTAGGTGAGATCCGTAATAACCTTTCCCTGGACCCAAAGTTGCGTGAACTTGCCATGTGTGGGGTAGCGGTTCTTAATGGTGCGGAGTATGAGTTCTTTCATCATGCACCACCATTTATCAAAGCTGGCGGTACTGAAGAGCAGGTCCAGGCATTGCGCTTAATTGGTCAGCCAAGCTTCCCGAAGGCTCTTTTCTCAGATGTTGAAAACGATGCTGCAGAGTTAACTTTTCAGATGACGCGCAACATTCAGGTTGATAGCGCTTTGATGAAGCGCTTGCAGGCTGCCTTGGGTAATACGGATACCGTAGAGCTCGTGACTGTGGTCGCGGCGTACAACATGGTCTCTCGTTTTTTAATTGCATTAGATGTCAACCCCGAGGAGCATCCTCCTGAGTAAGTCATGATGCAAGATATTTCCATTCACTGGGAAGAGGGCAGTCAAGCCTGTTCTGCAATTTGGCATTCCGAAAATGGCATTGCAGCCCATAAAAAAGTAGTCACTGCTGATGACACTCTGACGGCGGATGATGCCTATCATTTAGCCTGCGAGGGGACTGCAATTCTTTGGAAAGGTGATTTCCAGAATGCCCGCCAGCTATTGCAGGCTTTGGTTCGGCGCATAGATAAGCCTTCGAAAAAATCTAAGCGTGCGGGCAAGAGGGTAGGTAAGTCGGATGACGCTACTCCCAAGAAAACAGCAAAAGATATCTTTAATCAACATCGGCTCGTTCAGTCGCAACGAGCCCGAATACTGGGCATGTTGTTAATTCAATGCAACCCGGATCACACGATTTCATTACGTCGTGCGCCAGATATATCGCAGGCATGTTCAGAAGCATACGGTGCCGTCAGTCAGCCTTATGTAGTTTCCTTACGTGAACTCTTGGGTGTGGTTAGCGCGCATGAGTGGCGCAAGAATGGATTACCTATTCTGGCTGATGAACATGGTGAGCCAGTGTTTGTTCATCCCCATTACGGCGTTTTCTCACCTGTTCGTGGCGAGTACATTGAGCTGGTCTGTAACGCTCCATTACCCAAGGCTTTAGATGCTGAGTCAACAGCTTTTGATATTGGCGTTGGCACTGGAGTGCTCTCTATTATTTTGGCGATGCGTGACGTGCAAAAGATTGTTGCTACCGATCAAGATGATCGAGCGCTCGCTTGTGCCAAAGAAAATATCGCACAGCTAAATCTAGGTTCGCAAATAGAAATTGTGAAAGCCAATCTATTCCCACCAGGAAAAGCTTCATTGATTGTGTGCAACCCACCTTGGGTTCCTGCAAGACCCAGTTCTACTTTAGAGCATGCGGTTTACGATCCAGAGAGTCAAATGCTAAAAGGATTTTTAGCTGGATTGAAAGATCATTTATTACCTGAGGGTGAGGCTTGGTTGATTCTGTCTGATTTGGCTGAGCATCTGGAGTTGAGAACTCGACAAGAGCTACTCTCCTGGATTGAGGATGCTGGATTGCTTGTTTTGGGTCGCATTGATACCAAACCAAAGCATCCAAAATCAGGGGATGAGGCTGATCTACTTTACTTTGCTAGGGCCGCAGAAACTACCTCACTCTGGCGATTGAGCGCAAAGTAAATAGCGCAAGAAATTAAAAATTACTTAGCAAATAACTGACTTGGATCTTCAAATGCTTTGAACTCCAAAGCGTTACCAGCAGGATCTAGGAAGAACATCGTAGCCTGTTCGCCAACTTTTCCTTTAAATCGTATCTGCGGCTCGATAATGAATTTGATGCCACTCTTACTTAAGCGGTCTGCTAATGCGTGCCAATCCGGCATCGTCAGAACCACCCCGAAATGTTTTACGGGAACTTGATGCCCGTCAACCTCATTTGAGGCTACATTGCCGCATTCTTGAGGCGCAAGATGGGCAACTAGTTGATGCCCAAAGAAGTCAAAGTCAATCCATTCATCTGAGCTACGACCCTCTGCGCAGCCCAAGGTACTTCCGTAAAAGGTACGGGCAGCCTCTAAGTTATCTACTGGAAATGCAAGATGAAAAGGTTGGATGCTGGACATGATGACCCTTGGTGAAAGCGTGGCAGTTGTGGATACGGCAATTTGCAAAGTTTAGTATATTTAATCAAGAGCTACATTGATATTCAACGGAGACTAAGATCTTGAGCATTCTATTGGGCAAGCTATGAGCGGTAGTTCAGATAAGACAAAAAAACCAGCACCCGAGAGTGGTTTGCGTAAGGGCTTAACGAGCTACGGCGACAAAGGCTTCTCCTTGTTTTTGCGTAAAGCATTTATCAAGGGTGCGGGCTATACCAATAGCGCGCTAGATCGCCCTGTGATTGGCATCATTAATACCGGCAGCTCATACAATCCGTGCCACGGGAATATGCCCCAGCTGATTGAGGCTGTGAAGCGTGGCGTGATGCTTGCTGGTGGTTTGCCGATGGACTTTCCAACGATCTCTATTCATGAGAGCTTTGCTGCTCCAACCAGTATGTATTTGCGTAACTTGATGTCGATGGACACCGAAGAGATGCTGCGGGCTCAGCCGATGGATGCTGTAGTCATGATTGGTGGTTGCGATAAAACAGTGCCAGCGCAAATGATGGGTGCTGCTTCTGCAGGTCTTCCAGCAATTCAGTTGATCACTGGTTCAATGTTGACCGGCTCTCATCGTAGTGAACGTGTTGGAGCTTGCACCGACTGTCGTCGCTATTGGGGAAAATTCCGTGCTGGCGAAATTGATGAAGTTGAAAAAGATGAAGTCAACGATCAATTGGTAGCCAGCGTAGGCACTTGCTCGGTGATGGGTACGGCAAGCACGATGGCCTGCATCTCTGAAGCATTGGGTATGACAGTCCCGG
>ERZ1034363.1873-NODE-1873-length-10989-cov-7.692815_pt1 | contig 10989 bp, 7 predicted proteins | sample MGYA00520616_ERZ1034363 | MGnify/ENA primary metagenome ERZ1034363 (study PRJEB33736, sample SAMEA104284506) | Azolla filiculoides | biome: Urban; feature: Water surface; material: Ditch water | place: Netherlands | collected 2015-10-28 | depth 0-0.1 m ...
GATGTGGGCAATGTGCATGACATTGATGTCGTTGAAGTAAGCATTCAAGCAGGTGATGTGATTGTTTTAGATCAAACTATTGCCACACTTGAAACCGATAAAGCCAGCATGGACTTGCCCGCGACAGCCACGGGTACCGTTCAGCAAGTTCACATTAAAGTGGGCGATAAAGTTAATGAAGGCACATTGATTGCCACGGTTTTAGTGGATGATGTCACCGCAGCGCCAGCAACACCAGTTTTCGAGGCCGCACCGGTTGCAGAAGTAAAACCTGCTGACGTTGCACCTATTGCAGTCGCTTCAACTGAAATCACCGCACCAACCACTAAAGCAGTTGAAATTCCAGTGGCTAGTCACGTTGTTCAAACAACAGGTCCTGCCCATGCGTCGCCCTCAGTGCGTTTATTTGCCAGAGAGCTTGGTGTTGATTTATCTCAAGTCACGCAAGGCAGTGGTCGTAAAGGACGCATTTTGAAAGATGACGTAAAGAATTTTGTTAAAAAGATTCTTGTCGAAGGGGTTAAAACGGGTGGTGGCGCGGGTATTCCGTCCATTCCTGTGCCTGATTTTTCGGTGTTTGGTGCAATTGATATTCAACCGTTGAGTAAAATTAATCGGTTGACGGGGCAACACATGAGCAGTGTGTGGCTTAATGTCCCTATGGTGACTTATCACGATGAAGTTGACATTACTGAAATGGAAGCATTTCGCGTCGCGTTAAACAATGAAAAAAATAAAGAAGGTGTGAAATACACCGGATTATTGTTTATCGTGAAAGCCTTAGCAGCGGCAATGGCGCAATTTCCACGCTTTAATTCATCGCTTTCAAGTGATGGCGAAAGTTTAATTTTCAAAAAATATTTGAATATTGGTATTGCTGTGAATACGCCAAATGGTTTGGTCGTGCCTGTATTGCGCGATGTATCCACAAAATCGGTAAAGCAACTTGCTATTGAACTCACTGAAAAAAGTGAAAAAGCACGTACTGGAAAATTACTGCCCTCTGATATGCAAGGTGGTTGCATGAGTATTTCAAGTTTAGGCGGCATTGGCGGCACTGCCTTTACGCCTATTGTTAACGCGCCAGAAGTGGCTATTTTGGGCGTGACAAAATCAAAAATGCAACCTGTTTGGAATGGTGAAACTTTTGTGCCCCGTCTTATGTTACCACTGGATTTAACCTACGATCATCGGGTGATTGACGGTGCAGAAGGGGCTCAATTCATGGAAGCTATAAAATATTATTTGGGCGATATTCGCCGTTTGCTGGTTTAAAGGGTCGGAGAAATCAAACATGAGCGAAAATTTACAAGCGCAAGTTGTTGTTTTAGGTGGCGGTCCAGGTGGTTATAGTGCGGCATTTCGCGCGGCTGATTTGGGTAAAACGGTCGTTTTAGTTGAGCGCTATCCCGTACTCGGTGGCGTTTGTTTAAACGTAGGATGTATCCCGTCTAAAGCCATGCTTCATCTTGCACATACTATTCATGAAGCAGAAGAATCTAAAAATTTTGGTGTCACCTTTGCTCAACCAGAGATGGATTTAGATCAAATCCGTACATGGAAATCAAGTGTGACAAAAGGCTTAAATGATGGTTTAGACGTCCTTGCAAAGCAACGTAGTGTGACTGTTGTGCAAGGTGTTGGCCAGTTCACAAGTGCCAATACACTCGCGGTTGGCGATATAACGGTGACATTTGAAAATGCCATTATCGCTGCTGGTTCGCAGCCTACGCAAATTCCTACTTTCCCCAATGAAGATCCGCGTTTATGGGATTCGAGTGATGCACTGGCTTTGCCGTTTATCCCTAAAAAATTATTGATTGTGGGTGGTGGTATTATCGGACTGGAAATGGCGACGGTTTATCATGCACTGGGCAGTGATATTTACGTTGTGCAGTTGACGGATCAACTTATTCCCGGCTGCGATAAAGATTTGGTCATGCCGCTGCATCGTAAAATTAAAAAACAATATAAAAATATCTGGCTTGAAACAAAGGTGATGGCAATTGAAGCAGAGTCAGAAGGTTTAAAAGTTTCTTTTGATGGCAAAGGCGTGCCAGAATCGGAATTATTTGATGCGGTGTTAGTTGCTGTTGGACGTCGGCCTAATGGTCAGAAAATTGGTGCTGAAAATGCGGGGATTGTTGTCGATGGGGCTGGTTTTATTCCTGTTGATAAACAACAGCGTACAAACGTGGCGAATATTTTTGCAATTGGTGATATTGTCGGTCAGCCAATGCTCGCGCATAAAGCCGTACATGAAGGCAAAATTGCCGCAGAAGTCATCGCGGGTCACAAATCGTATTTTGATGCATTGACCATTCCCTCTGTTGCCTATACTGATCCCGAAATTGCGTGGATGGGTTTAACGGAAACGCAAGCGAAAGCGCAAGGTATTGAATACAATAAAGGTGCATTCCCTTGGGCAGCAAGTGGACGTTCGTTAAGTACAGGACGCAAAGAAGGGTTGACCAAAATTTTGGCTGACAAAGAAACCGGGCGTATTTTAGGGGCAGGCATTGTCGGTTCAAATGCGGGTGAATTGCTTGCTGAAGCTGTTTTGGCGCTTGAAATGGGCGCTGATATGCAAGATATTAGTTTAAGTATTCATGCGCATCCTACGTTATCTGAAACCGTTGCCTTTGCCGCTGAAATGATTGAAGGCACGATTACGGATTTGTATGTGAAGAAGTAGTTTTTAAAATTCAAAAAACCGCGTTTTTTGACGCGGTTTTTTTATTTATCATAAAAAACTGACTATTGGTAAGACAGTTGCTGTACTCGCTCCCCCTTTTTTGGGAAAACTATTTTGGCGCGTATATGCGGTGATTAGTTTTGGTATTTACAACACGTGGCTTTGGCTCGATAGGTATTTCTTTATTGAATTTTGCGTTAGAAAAGAACAACATTGATTCACTAAAAAATAATTCGCAATTTCTTTATTTTCACATTAACACTTTCCAAAATGATAAGAAAATTTGTAATTTTATTAACCTTAACGTTACTCCTTGCGGTCAATTTTAGTATTTGGAGTTACGTTAACAATCCGCTGCAAGTACAGTCGTGGACAAAAACCACCATGGGCGTAACTTACGATCCGCTGCGCAAGCAAGATACGCAGACAAGTAACACGTTTCCAAGTGCACAAGACATCGAAAATGATTTTGACCTGTTAAAAGATAAAGTGTTTGCGGTGCGTACTTATAACGTATCTAAAGAAAAAGGGTTGGATAAAATTCCTGAACTCGCAGCAAAACACAATTTAAATTCAACCGTTGGCGCGTGGATTGGGGTGGATTTAGATGAAAATCGCCGTCAAGTTGATACACTCATTGAACTTAGTAAACAATATAACCCCAAGTTAATCCGTCTTATGGTCGGTAACGAGGTGCTGCTACGTGGTGACGTAACCGAAGAGGCGTTAATTGGCTATATTCGTGATGTCCGCCACAGCAATCCCAATCGCCCCGTCAGTACATCTGAAACATGGGATGTATGGATTAAGCACCCAAAATTAGTGGATGAAGTGGATTTTATTGCGATTCACGTTTTGCCTTATTGGGAAGGAATTGCAGCAGAAGATGCAGTCGATTATGTTTTTGATCGTTACAACGAAGTGAAAACGGCGTATCCCAATAAACCGATTATCATTACGGAGGTGGGTTGGCCTTCTGATGGACAGCCTGTGAAACACGCAACGGCTTCTATTCCCAATCAAGCGACATTCTTGCGCGATTTTCTCAATCGCGCGGATAAAGAAAAAATCACTTATTACGTCGTTGAAGCCTTTGATCAACCATGGAAAAAATCCATTGAAGGCTCAGCGGGTGCATATTGGGGAATTTTCAACGCAGATCGTCAGCCTAAATATCCCATGGACGGTGACGTGATGGCGTTGCCTGATTGGGAAAATTGGGCGGCTGGCGCAGCTGGCTTTAGTTTACTTTTAATGGGACTCATTGTTGTTACGCGCAGTAGTTTAAAATTATCGGGTATTTTCTTCTTTGGTTTAATGGCTAACTTAGCCGCATCGGTCATTTTTTGGTCAGTGTCAAGTGGTGCACATCAATATCAAACCACATTAAGCTTGGCATTGTGGGCGCTGATGATTTTGATGCAAGTACTTGCCACCATTATTTTGTTGATTGAAAGTTTGGAAATTGCCGAGGTCGTTTGGCATCGCAAAACCGTGCGGACGTTTCAACCACTTAAACCAACAGCTGAATTTACGTATCCCAAAGTTTCATTGCATTTACCCATTCATAATGAACCACCTTTAATGGTTCGTAAAACATTAGAAGCGTTGGCGAAAGTGGATTATCCCAACTTCGAAGTGCTTGTGATGGATAACAACACCAAAGATCCTGCAGTGTGGCAACCTGTCGAAGAAGATTGCACACGTCTTGGCGAGCGATTCCGTTTCTTTCATTTGGAAAATTGGCCCGGATTTAAAGCGGGCGCCATCAATCATGCCCTTGAGCAAACGGCTGACGATGCTGAAATTATCGCGTTAATTGATAGTGACTATGTATTGTCACCCGATTGGTTAAAATCCATGGTGCCGTATTTTGATAATCCAAAAGTTGGGTTTATTCAATCACCACAAGATTACCGCGACCGTCATCAAAGTACGTTTAAAGAGTTTTCGTATTGGGAATATGCAGGATTTTTCAATATCGGCATGGTGCAGCGCAACGAATATAATGCGATTATTCAACACGGCACGATGACAATGATTCGTAAATCCGCGTTAATTGAAGTAGGTCGTTGGTCGGAGTGGTGTATTTGTGAGGATAGTGAACTGGGTCTGCGTTTATATGAAGCGGGTTATGATTCGGTTTACGTGAAAGATTCGTTTGGTCGTGGTTTGATGCCCGATACGTTCTCTGGCTATATGACACAGCGTTTTCGTTGGGTTTATGGTGCGATGCAAATTATCAAAGCGCATTGGCGCAGTTTTCTGCCTACTAAAAAATCACCGCTCACCACCGCGCAAAAGTATTATTTTATAGCAGGTTGGTTGCCTTGGTTTTCTGATGCGTTAGCGCTAGTTTTTACGTTGGCAAGTTTGGCAATTACTGTGCTAATTTGCTTTGCAGCGCATCCTGAATTACCGGCTAATGTTTTCTTGATGCCAACAGTGGGGTTATTTGTATTTAAAATCATTCGTGGACTTTGGCTTTATCAAGCGCGTGTTCCCTGTTCGGTGTGGCATTCACTTGGCGCGGCGTTGTCGGGTTTAGCATTAACCCATACGGTTGCGTTAGGAACCATTCAAGGTTTGTTTACCTCAGGTAAACCGTTTATGCGTACGCCAAAATATGAAGCACACGGTGCATTATTTGCCGGTTTGCGTGTGATTCAACAGGAAATTTTATTGTTGATTTGGCTTGGCTGGGGAATAGTTGAAGTGAGTCAACTGGAATATCTTGATAATTTGAATGGCAAACTGTGGCTTGCTATTTTAGCTGTCCAAGCGGTGCCTTATTTAGCCACGTTAATAATTACGTTGATTAGTATTGTACCAAGTTATTTCACGAGTAAATCGGCAGAAGAGTTAGATGATGAAGTATAAAAAACAACTTAATACGCTTATTCACGATAAAAATTATTCAACCAATGCGGTGGCTTTATGCGTGATTTTTATTGGTTTAGTAAGTTCGTCGAGTATTATTAGTTCAATTGGTTTTTTTGCGCTTTCGGGCGCCATTACCAATTGGCTTGCTATTCACATGTTATTTGAAAAAGTGCCTTATTTGCGCGGTTCAGGTGTCATTCCTGAACGTTTTGAAGAATTTAAAAGTGCGATTAAAACGCTCATGATGTCACAATTTTTCACTGCACAAAATATTGAGCAATTTATCGAAACCGAGGAGCAGGGCGGTCAAAAAGTCTTAAATTTAGAGCCACTGCTTGCCATTGTGGATTACGATAAAATTTATGATAGTTTGGTGATGGTTATTTTAGAATCTTCATTTGGTGGAATGCTGATGATGATGGGTGGTGTTGAGGCATTGACGCCACTTAAAGAGCCTTTTGTTGAAAAAGTGAAAGTCACATTGATTGAAATGGTTGATTCAAGCGAATTCAAAATAGCATTGCAGCACGGTTTAAACGCACAAAAAATCAGCGCTGATTTGGTTGATAAAATCGAAACCGTTATTGATAAACGCTTAAACGAATTGACACCTCAATTAGTGAAAGAAATGGTGCAAGCAATTATGCAAGAACATTTAGGTTGGCTTGTTGTGTGGGGCGGTGTTTTTGGTGGTTTGCTTGGCGGTATTTTTGGTTTAATGCTATAAAAAGTGTGAATGATGGACTTAGCTTTTGAGGTATTTGGCGAAGCGCATAAAAGACCTGTTATTATTTTGCATGGTTTTTTTGCATCGGTGAGAAATTGGCGTGCGTGCGCTGAAAAATTGAGTAAAGATTACTGTGTTTATGCACTAGATGCACGAAATCATGGCGCATCACCGCATCATAGCCTTATGGATTATCATGTGATGGCAAGTGACGTGATGCGCTTTATTGAGCAGCAAAAGATAACGCAAGTCAATATCATTGGTCATAGCATGGGCGGTAAAACTGCCATGTGGTTAGCACTTAATTATCCTGAATACATCGATAATTTAATCGTTGTCGATATTGCGCCTATCTGTTACACGCACAGTTTTACACCATTGATTCATTCTCTCAAACAATTATCACTCGCGTCGCTTACAAATCGCAAGCAAGCAGAATTGCAACTCGCACAATCCATTCCCGAGTTAAGTTACAGGCAGTTTTTATTGCAAAACTTATTGCTTATCAATGGACGTTATCAATGGCGTATAGACTTGGATATTTTTGAACGTAATGGCGACAATATCATTGCATTCCCCAATACGGATAATATCTCCCCTTTTTATGGTAATACGCTTTTTATCGCAGGGGAGAAATCACATTATATTCCTCCAAATAGCACTCAAACTTTATTTCCCAGTGCGAAGCAGCATACCGTTGCTAATGCCGAGCATTGGGTTCATGTTCAACAGCCGGATGCTTTTATAAAAGCGGTTTCCCATTTCCTTCCGCCTGCATGACAAAATCGTTTCTTGTCTTATTGATTGCTCAATTTTTATCCGCCTTTGCCGATAACGCAGTTCTATTTATTATTATTGCATTTGTGATACATACACTTGACACGCCACCATGGTATGTCCCCGCATTGCAAAGTGCGTTCTTAATTGCCTTTGTGGTATTAGCGCCTTGGAGTGGCTTTATTGCTGATAAGTTTGCAAAATCGCAGGTATTATTTTGGGCTAATCTCGTTAAAGCATTAGGCGGTGTTTTGTTGTTATGTGATATTGAACCGCTATTTGCGTATGGTGTGGTTGGTGTGGGGGCGGCACTTTATAGCCCTGCAAAATATGGCATTTTACCTGAATTAGTGGAACAGGATGACTTGGTGAAAGCGAATAGTTGGATTGAAGGATCGACAATTTTAGCTATTTTAATGGGTATGTTGATAGGCGCGAAGGTGGCTGATACATCAACTACGATAGCACTGGTTGGTGCAATTGGATTGTTTATAAGTTCAGCGGTTATCACGTTGTATTTACCGATATGTTTGCATCTTAACACGGTTGAAAATAGGCCTGCATTGCGTGATTTTTTCAAACAAATTGTTTGTTTTTTTAAGATGCCATTAACCTATTTTGTGATTTTAGGTGGCGCATTATTTTGGGGAGTGGCCGCTACGTTGCGGGTCATATTAGTAGCATGGGCGCCCATGGTGTTACACCTGAATACGGCCTCAGATATTGCGCAGTTAACGTTTTTTTTAGCAATAGGCATTATTATTGGCTCGAGCATCGTTTCAACGTTTATTTCACTCAACAGTTTATCGCGTGTTGGTTTTGCCGCTTACGCCATGGCGTTATGTATTGTGGGCTTAAGTTTTACCAATGTGATGCTTGAGGCGCAATCCATTTTATTACTAACAGGCATTATGGGGGGGATATTTATTGTCCCAATTAATGCGTCATTGCAAAATCTTGGTGTGAAAAGTATTGGCACAGGTCATGCGGTGGCAATACAAGGATTTTTTCATAATATGGCCATGTTAGTGGCGCTGAGTATTTACAGTTATGCTACCGCGCAATCGATGAATCCAATTGCGGCCATGTTGAGTTTAGGTCTTGTCTTTTTGATAGCGGTTTTGGTGTTAACGTTTTATTTTTTTATACGAAAAAAAACAATTTACGTTACTGACTCGTAAATACTATAACGGTTAATTGATTGGTTTCTTTTTAAAAAAAGGTAAAATCAAGTAGAATTAGCTATATTAATTTTTTAGGAATGTATCATGCTACCTGTTAGAAAATTCAAATCAGGCACCATAATTTTTGAAGAGGGAAGTTATGGCGTGATGATGTATATCGTTGTTGAGGGCAGTGTGCAACTTTACGTTATCAATAATAAAAAAGAAGTTGAACTCTCTGTTATTGGTCAGAGTGATTTTTTTGGTGAAATTGAGATGTATGGTAATTCACCACGGGGTTTTTCTGCAAGAACGTTGAGTGACACGCGTTTAGTTTGTATTAAAAATCGTATGCAACTTGAGCAGTTTTTTGCGGAATACCCTGCATTTTCTGGAAAAATGATGCGTATTATGGGCGAACGCCTTGCCACTACAACCGCATCGTTATAAGGCGTTGAATTATGCAGCTATTTACTAAACCAGAAAAAAATGTATTAAAAACAAAATTGCCTGTTATTGAAGTTGCCACAGATGAAGTCATTTTCAAAAAAGGCGCCGAAGATCGCCGTATGTTTCTTGTACTTGATGGGTCAGTGAAAATTTACACACAAGGCGAAACAAAGGAAATTGAAATTGCCATTATTGAGCAATACGAGTTTTTTGGCGAAATTGAAATGTATGTTGATAAACCACGTAGTGATAACGCTAAAGCGGTTGTTGATAGTAAGTTAGTGGTGATTCGCTCACCTAGTGAGCTTGAGCGCTTCACACTTGACAATCCATGGTTATCGGGAAAAATGATGGCAACAATGGGCGCACGTCAAGCAGCAACCAATACACTGCTAGCTAAAAAACTGGCGAATGCCAGTAAAAATACGGATAACACCGCAAGCGTTGATCTTAAAACAGGTGAGCTTCATTTAAAACCTGACAGTAATGTTAAAAAAGAAGCTGAAGAAGAACGCGAAAAAAGTAAATAAAGCATACAACACGGTGTGTAACTTCAATGCACACCGTGTAATTGTATTTTTAACCGGTTAGATAACTATACTAACCAGTTTTCCTGCCACGACAATCACTTTTTTGACAGTTTGCCCGTCAATAAATTTTAGAACCGTATCATCAGTTAACGCCGCTGTTTCAATTTCAGCATGGCTTGCACTCGCTGAAACTGTAATTTTTCCACGCAATTTACCATTGACTTGGACCATCAGCTCTAGCGAATCTTGTACTAACGCACTTTCATCGACACTGAGCCACAATTCAGAAATAATCGCATTATCATGACCTAAGTCGCGCCAAAGTTGGTCGCAGATATGCGGTACGATAGGTGAGAGCATAATGGCAATGGCTTCTAAAATTTCGTGTCGAATGGCTTTGCTATTATTGGATTCGTCAGTAAATTTCGCCAGTGTATTGAGCAGCTCCATATTGGCGGCAATTGCCGTATTAAAAATGGTTCTCACACCCATATCATGAGTGACTTTTTGAATCGTTTGATGCAAAAAACGACGTACAGACTGTTGCTCTTTTGACAAGTCACCTTGAATTTTAAAACGCGTTCCTTGTACTTGTTGCGAATGCAAATACACTTGACGCCACAAACGTTTCAAAAAGCGTGATGCCCCTTCTACGCCGTCAGCAGACCATTCAAGTGATTGCTCTGGTGGCGCGGCAAACATAATAAATAAACGCACGGTATCTGCACCGTATTTTTCAATTAATGCTTGAGGATCAACGGTATTACCTTTGGATTTTGACATTTTACTGCCATCCATGAGTACCATGCCTTGTGTGAGTAATTTTTTGAACGGCTCGTCACAAGCCACAAGACCCTCATCACGCAATAATTTGGTGTAAAAACGCGCGTATAGTAAATGCAAAATGGCGTGTTCAATACCACCGATATAATGATCGACAGGCAGCCAATATTTAGCACTTTCATCCAGCATGGAATTCGCTTTATTGCTCGCAAAACGCGCAAAATACCATGATGATTCCATAAAGGTATCAAACGTATCCGTTTCGCGTTTTGCCGCTTTACCGCATTTTGGGCAATTGACGTGTGAGAATGTGGGGTGTGTAGCGAGAGGGGATTGTGAGCCATCTAGCACAACATCGCGGGGCAGTTGCACGGGCAAATCGCTTTCAGGAACAGGCACCGTGCCACAATCATCACAGTAAATCACGGGAATCGGTGCACCCCAGTAGCGTTGACGCGATACGCCCCAATCACGTAAACGGAAATTCACTTTGCGGGTGCCTTTGTTTTGCGTTTCGAGTGTTTCGGCAATGTTTGTGAAAGCTTCTTGAGAGCTTAGGCCATCAAAATTTCCTGAGTTTTTTAATATACCTTTTTGTGTAAAAGCTTGTTCACTGCAATCATCATCTATGCCATCTTTAGCAAAAATGACTTGTTTAATGGCAATACCGTATTTTTTCGCAAATTCAAAATCGCGCTGATCGTGTGCAGGAACAGACATCACGGCGCCCGTGCCGTAACTCATCAAAACGAAGTTTGCAATCCAAACCGGCACTGATTCACCAGTAATTGGATGCAGTGCGGTGATACCGGAATTGATGCCGCGTTTTTCCATGGTTTCCATCGCTGCTTCAGAGGTTTCCATGGTTTTGCAGTCATCAATGAACGCGCGAATAGCGACGTTATTTTCAGCCGCTTTTAACGCGAGTGGATGCTCTGCGGCAACGGCTAAATAGGTGACACCCATGAGCGTATCGGGGCG
>ERZ1034363.1874-NODE-1874-length-10987-cov-4.146563_pt1 | contig 10987 bp, 9 predicted proteins | sample MGYA00520616_ERZ1034363 | MGnify/ENA primary metagenome ERZ1034363 (study PRJEB33736, sample SAMEA104284506) | Azolla filiculoides | biome: Urban; feature: Water surface; material: Ditch water | place: Netherlands | collected 2015-10-28 | depth 0-0.1 m ...
CGTACATACGGAAATAGTTCTGGAAAGTGATGGAAGCCAGGGTCTGATTCTCGGCCTGGATTTCCACGCCTTCCTTGGCTTCAACGGCCTGGTGCAAGCCATCCGACCAACGACGACCAGCCATCAGACGGCCAGTGAATTCATCAACGATGACCACTTCACCGTTTTGCACGACGTATTGCTGATCCTTCTGGAACAGGGTCAGCGCACGCAGGGCGGCATTCAAGTGGTGCATCAGCGAAATATTGGCGGCGTCGTAAAGGCTGGTGCCTTCCTTGAGCAGGCCATGCTCGGCCAGCAACTGCTCAGCGTGTTCGTAACCGCTTTCGGACAAATGAACCTGATGGCCCTTTTCATCCACCCAGTAATCACCTTCTGCGTTTTCTTCCGCAGCGCGAGTCAGATTGGGAACAACGTCCTTCATGCGCAGGTAGAGATCCGTGTGATCATCTGCCTGGCCGGAAATAATCAGCGGCGTCCGCGCTTCGTCGATCAGGATTGAATCCACTTCATCGACGATAGCGAAATTCAGCCCACGCTGGACGCGCTCATTGGCCGTATAGACCATGTTGTCGCGCAGATAGTCGAAACCGAATTCGTTGTTGGTGCCGTAGGTGATGTCGCTGGCATAGGCTTCGCGCTTTTCAACCGAAGACATCTGCGAGAGATTGCAACCGACTTCCATGCCCAACCAGCGGTGCAGACGCCCCATCCATTCGGCATCGCGACGCGCCAGGTAATCATTCACAGTGACCACATGAACGCCCTTGCCGGCCAGTGCATTGAGATATGCAGGCAGGGTCGACACCAGGGTTTTACCTTCACCGGTGCGCATTTCTGCGATCTTGCCGTAGTGGAGGACCATACCGCCCACTAGCTGTACGTCAAAGTGACGCATGCCCAGAACACGTTTACTGGCTTCCCGAACGACAGCAAAAGCTTCTGGCAACAGCGCATCGAGCGTTTCACCGCCAGCCAGACGGGTGCGGAACTCAGCAGTTTTGGCTTGCAGCGCTTCGTCGGAGAGGGCTTCCATCGCTGGCTCATGAGCGTTAATACGCTCCACCTGTTTACGATAGGTTTTAAGCAGTCGGTCGTTACGGCTACCGAAGAGCGATTTGAGCAGGCCAGAAATCATGAGAAGGTTCCAAAAATTATCCTCGCGATTTTACCATGCGGCGCCTGCTCCAGCCCCGCCGCGCCTTTAATCTGAGGCATACAGCAAGCCCGGCTTTCATGGGGCGCAAGCGCCCAAATCAAGCCAAACTTGCTGCATACCTCAGCCTCGGATAACCTGACGTCTATGTATCCAACCCGCAGCAACTTCCGTAACCGCAGCTTCCGCGCACTCTCCGACGTGCTGGAGTATGGTGGTGCTGCGCGTAGCCAGGAGGCTGCAACGGCAACGCTCGGTGGGTTAATGCAGCATGCGCGCACCTTGCAAACCCTGCAGGACGTTCTGGCGAAAACACTGCCGCCCGCGATGAGCCAAAGCTGTCGGGTGGCCAATTTGAACGGGGATACGATCAGCGTACTCTGCAACCATCCGAGTCTGGGCGCACGATTGCGTCAGATGGGACCTAGCCTGATCAACGGCTGGCGCCAGGCCGGATTCGCCTGCAGCGCGCTGGAAGTACGGGTGCGCCCCGGCTTACCGGCGGACAAGGAAACCACACCATTTCAGCGCGACCCGCTTTCTGCAGGGGCGGCCGAAGCATTAAGCGCTTTAGAAAATGAAGTCAGCGACGAAAGCCTGAAGGCTGCGCTGGCGAAACTTCGCCAATCTGCACAGCCCGATTAATCAGGTGGTGAGCGCGTAAGCCTGCTGCATCCAGCGGGTAACGCCTGCCGGCGCCTCTGCTGGCGGGACAAAAGACACAATCTCGTAAGACTCGGCATCGGCCAGTACGGCGCGCGCCAGTTTGTTGTTCAGATCGTGTCCTGATTTGTGAGCCGTGAATTCGCCAATAATCGGGTGACCGATTAGATACAAATCACCAATAGCATCCAGCACTTTGTGCTTCACAAACTCATCGTTGTAACGCAAGCCATCGGCATTCAGGATGCGGTACTCATCCAGCACCACGGCGTTTTCCAGACCGCCACCGAGTGCCAGGCCGTTTTCACGCAGAAATTCGACTTCCTGGGTAAAGCCAAAGGTGCGAGCACGGGCGATATCGCGGGTGTAACCCTGATCCGCAAAATCAAAGCTCACCTGCTGACCAGTGCGATCAATCGCCGGGTGATTAAAGACAATCGAGAAATTCAGTTTGAAACCGTCGTAGGGTGACAGTCGGGCGATCTTGTCACCTTCCTGCACTTCAACAGGTTTCTTGATACGGAGGAAACGCTTCGGCACGTTCTGTTCACTAATGCCAGCCGACTGGATCAGAAAGACGAACGGTGATGAAGACCCATCGAGAATAGGCACTTCAGCCGCATCCAGGTCAATCCAGACGTTATCGATTCCCAGGCCACAGAGCGCCGACATGAGATGCTCAACCGTACCGATACGGACACCATCCACATCCAGACAGGAGCACATGCGGGTATCGCCCACGGTCAAGGCACTGGCCTTGATGTCGACCGGGGTTTCCAGATCAACGCGGCGGAACATGATGCCGGTATCAGGCGCGGCAGGACGCAGCGTCAACGTGACTTTCTTACCCGAGTGCAAACCCACGCCACTGGCGCGGATGACGGATTTAACAGTTCGCTGGCACAACATCTGAGTCATGGCACTTCCTGATACGGACACAATTCCCAAGTCACTTGCCTGAACGGCAAAGACCTTTTTAAAACGGGGCCGGAGCCCTCGCCTCGTGAATTCTATCACAGACGAGAGCTCCTCCCGAACGGAGGCAAAACAATTACTGCTTATACTTCAACCAGTTAACCGATGTTTTTGCAGCGCCTGCGCAGGGCGCCGCAACGGATTCAGTTAATTGGCAACAGACTCAAGCGATCAGTCAGCCTGCTTACGCAGGAAGGCCGGGATGTCGTAGTGATCAACACCCTGCGACACAAAGGCTTCAACCTTCAGATTGCTGGCAGCAGGGGCTGCAGCGGTCTGACGGGCCGAACGCATGCCGGGTGGCAGATCGTATTGGCTGAAATCGCCAAATGGCGTTGCATCACCGGTACCAGTTGCACGCAGCGGTTCGATCACAGTCAGCGTGTCACGGGTGCTCTTAACGCCACGGGCCTTTACATCTTCCAGACCGGTTGCCACAACGGTAACGCGCATCTGATCGCCCATGCTTTCATCAAACACAGCACCGAAGATGATTTCGGCTTCGTCCGACACGTGGTCACCAATGGTGGCCATGACTTCGTTCACTTCGCGCATCTTGAGCGACTTGGAAGCGGTGATGTTCACCAGTACACCCTTGGCACCCGACAGCTCGACACCTTCCAGCAGTGGGCAAGCAACGGCTTGCTCGGCAGCCAGGCGGGCACGGTCCATGCCTTCGGCAGCAGCCGAACCCATCATGGCACGACCCATCGCGCCCATCACAGTGCGCACGTCTTCAAAGTCAACGTTCACCAGACCCTTGAGGGTAATGATTTCGGCGATACCGCCTACGGCGTTACGCAGCACGTCATCGGCTGCCTGGAAGCAGGCTTCCATTTCGGCGTCGTCACCCAGCACGTCCATCAGGCGATCGTTCAGAATCACAATCAGCGAATCGACATGCTGCTCCAGCTCGGCAATACCAGCTTCAGCGGCTTTCATGCGCTTGCCTTCAAACATGAATGGCTTGGTCACAACAGCAACGCTGAGGATGCCCAGTTCGCGTGCCACTTCTGCCACGATAGGCGCTGCACCGGTACCCGTACCGCCACCCATACCGGCGGTAATGAACACCATGTGTGCGCCACGCAGCGACTCTTTGATCTGTTCGCGTTGCTCTTCGGCAGCGGCACGGCCAGCGGCTGGCTTAGCGCCTGCACCCAGACCCGAACCACCCAGTTGCATGCGATGACCGGCCAGGCTGTTGTTCAGTGCCTGGGCATCAGTGTTCGCTGCAATGAACTGCACGCCATGCACGTTCTCGCGGATCATGTGGTCGATGGCATTGCCACCTGCGCCACCCACACCGATCACCTTGATGATTGTGCCGTTGGATTCTTTCTCGATAATTTCAAACATAACTGCCTCCGTTAAAAGCTTTAAAACTGTTGGGTAAGGAACTACGGGTACTGCCTTTGCTGCTACTTCTATTGCGTACTGCGCATACGCAATCAGAAATTCTTTTCAAACCATGCACGCATGGATCCGAACACATCTTTCACGCCGCCCTGCTTCTCGCGCACCTGTTGCCCACGCTTGCGCTGGTTGTAAGCTTCTAGGATCAGACCGAATGCAGTGGCGTAGCGTGGCGACTTGATGACGTCGACTAGTGGGCCGCTGTACTTTGGCTCGCCCAGACGCACCGGCATGTGGAAAATTTCTTCGCCGAGTTCAATCATGCCGGGCATGGCTGCCGAACCGCCGGTGAGGACGATGCCGGACGACAGCACGTTCTCGTAACCGGAACGACGCAATTCAGCCTGCACAATCTCAAAGAGTTCTTCAACACGCGGTTGAATGACATCGGCCAGTGCACGACGCGAGAGCTTGCGGCTAGGGCGATCATCGACACCCGCCACTTCGATCACTTCTTCCGGATTCGCCAGATCAGCCAGCGCACAACCCGAGCGACGCTTGATGTCTTCTGCATCACGCGTTGGCGTGCGAAGTGCCATGGCGATGTCGTTAGTCACCTGATTGCCGGCAATCGGAATCACTGCGGTATGACGAATTGCTCCCTGTGCCCAGACGGCGATGTCGGTCGTGCCGCCACCAATATCAATCAGGCAAACGCCCAGATCTTTTTCATCTTCAGACAACACCGCATAGCTCGATGCCAGTGGTTGCAGCACCAGATCGTTGACATCCAGACCACAGCGGCGGACGCACTTGACGATGTTCTGGGCAGCAGAAATAGCGCCGGTGACGATGTGCACCTTCACCTCCAGGCGCATGCCGCTCATGCCGATCGGCTCGCGAATACCATCCTGGCCATCGATCACGAATTCCTGCGTAAGGATGTGCAGAATTTCCTGTTCAGCAGGAATCGGCATCGCGCGCGCCGTTTCGATCACACGATCGATATCGCCCGGGCTGACTTCCTTATCTTTAATGGCCACCATGCCATTCGAGTTGAAGCTGCGGATATGGCTACCGGCAATACCGGTGTACACATCCTTGACCTTGCAGTCGGCCATTAACTCGACTTCCTGGATGACCTTGGAGATTGCCTGGACGGTGTCTTCGATATTCACGACGACACCGCGCGATAGGCCGCGTGCTTCCTGCGCACCTACGCCCAGCACATTGAGGCGGCCATCGGCGGCCACTTCGGCAACGACTGCCACAATCTTGGATGTACCAATGTCGAGGCCGACAATCAGTTCTTTAGTCTCTCTGCTCATGACTTGCCTTTACGGTCAGAAGGGATAGAAGCGGCTGCCGGTGCAGTTGGATACCGCACTGCCACACCGGCTGGATAACGGAGATCAACCACTGCCGGCGCTACCGGGCGATTGCTCACCAATTGGGGATACAACGAAACAAACAGATTCACTTGCTCATCGGCACTGTTGAGGGTGCGCTCACGCCCCATCTCAACGCGCGTACCGTTATCAAGACGCATGCTCCACGATAGTCGCGGGCTTAGATCCAGCTGGCGAATGGTGCGGCCGGTTGGTTCAAGCAGCTTGCTATACCGCACGTAACGGGTCATCAATTCATTGCCTGTATCTAGCGGGCCGTGCAATACAGGCAAACCCTGACCAGCGTCACCCAGTGAGCTATCAGGCACTTCAAAGACTTCGCCATCGCGGTTGAGCCACTCCGAGGTGGTGCGTGTACCTTCGTTGCCCCAGCGGGCTGTCGGCACTTGCTCATCAATGCTCAATGCCAAACTGCCAAAACCCTGACGACGCACATCGGCGCGATACACCCACGGCTGTTGCTCGGCGCCCTGACGGATCGCTTTGAGATCGACTGTAAAGAAATTGCCGCCGATGAAGGGGGCGATGCCCGCACGAATATCTTCCAGCTGCACACGCTCCAGCGGCTTCGTCAGCACCACATCGCGCACCGGAAAGAACGGCATGCGAATAACCATGAGCACACCTGACACCAGAATGAGCAATAGCCCCAGCCCCCACAGGAGGCCGGCTAGCCGATTCATCAAGTCAGGACGGTTCCAGATCATGATCGTGTTGTCCTTAAGCGCCAGTCGAGCCAGCGTCGAGGCTGGCCATAGCGGCAACGGTGAGCACCAGGTGGTCGTAATCCACGCCGTCAGCGCGCGCTGCCATAGGCACCAGTGAATGATCCGTCATGCCCGGCGCCGTGTTCGCTTCGAGCACATACGGTGCGCCTGCGCTATCGAGCAGAAAATCGATACGGCCCCAGCCACGGCAGCCCAGTGCTTCGAAGGCTTCAACCGCCAGATCCTGCATGTGAGCAACTTGTGCCTCCGGCAAACCGCAAGGTACGTTGTATTGCGTGTCATCGCGGTTGTATTTGGCTTCGTAATCGTAGAACTCAGTGGCCGGCACAATCCGTACCGGTGGCAGCGCCTTCAAACCATTCGGGGTTTGCCAGACAGCTACTGTGAACTCGCCGCCGAGCAGTGCTGTTTCAGCGATCACCGCCGAGTCATGGCGGCTGGCATCTTCCCAGGCCGGCATCAGATCGGCGAGCGTTTTTACTTTGGTAACGCCAACACTTGAGCCTTCATGCACCGGCTTCACAAACAATGGCAGGCCCAGTGCATCCATCACCGCCTGCGCATCCGACTCGGCGTCGATCAAACGATAACCGGGTGTTGGCAATCCGGCAGCCTGCCAGACCAACTTGGAGCGCCATTTATCCATCGCCAGCGCCGAGGCCAGCACACCGCTACCCGTATAAGGTAGACCGATCATTTCCAGGAAACCCTGCAAGGTACCGTTTTCACCAATACCGCCATGCAGCGCAATAAACGCGCGGTTAAATCCGGCATGTTCGATCGCCGTGAGTGGTGTCTCTGCCGGATCAAAGGCATGGGCATCCACACCCTGGCGCTGCAGCGCTGCCAGAACCCGGCTGCCGCTATTGAGCGACACTTCGCGTTCGGCAGATGAACCACCAAACAGCACAGCGACTTTGCCGAGGGATTTAGGATCGATCGTGCCAGACATACACTTAGGCCCCTGAAGAAAGAGAGGAAGGTTGTGCGTCACCGACAATGCGCACTTCACGAATGAGTTGCACACCGGTTGCAGCAGCCACACGCGCCTGCACCGTTGCAATGAGTGTTTCGATATCGCCCGCGGTCGCACTACCTGTTGCATTAACGATAAAGTTGGCGTGCTGCTGGCTCACTTCAGCGCCGCCGATACGCAGCCCTTTGAGCCCGGTGGTTTCAATCAAGCGTGCTGCAAAATCACCCGGCGGATTACGGAACACCGAACCGGCATTGGGCCAACGCAATGGCTGACTTGCCACACGTTTTTCCAGCAATGTTTTGATGCTGTCCCGCGCGGCGATCGAAGGCATTGTCGGGAAGCGGAACCAGGCACCGGCAAAGATCTCTTCAGCCGCAGCCGGATTCGATGCCGCCACATGACGATACGCAATCTCATAGTCCTGCGGCAGACGCACATGGCGCACACCGGCACGATCAATCGTGCAGACCTGTTCCACAAAAGACCAGGTTTCAGCGCCGTAGCAACCTGCGTTCATGGCCAGCGCACCACCAATCGTGCCCGGGATACCGGCGAGAAAGGCTGCATCACATCCCAGGTTAGCGGCGAAACGCGCCACCTTGGGGCTCGCCACGCCGGCTTCGGCATAAATCAGTGGCGAGGCCATGCTTGCTTGTTCTTGCTCCTGGTCAACGCGTAATGTGTTGAGTGCCGCATGCAAGAACACCACCGTGCCGTTATAACCGCCATCGCGCACCAGAAGATTGCTTCCGAGGCCCACACAAAGAACGGGCTCATTCGTCGATAGCCCAGAGAACATTGCTGCCAGATCATCCAGATCGGCTGGCACATAAGTGCGACGCGCCACACCCCCTGCCCGCCATGACACATGCTTGGCCATAGAGACATGCTCAGCCCACTGGCCGCGCAATGCAGGCAGCGATGGGTTGAAGTGGCGTGGTTCGGTCATCATCATTGTTCTGCAACCGCGCCCACAGTTTCAAACACTTTGCCGGCGGTGCCACCAATCGAACCGGCACCCATGGTCAGCAAGACATCGCCATCCTGCAAGGTATCGAGCAAGGCATCCGGAAGATCGGTCACCGATTCGACAAACAGCGGTTCAATCTTGCCAGCAACACGAATTGCCCGCGTCAAAGCACGGCCATCTGCCGCAACTACTGGCGCTTCGCCGGCGGCATACACTTCGGTCAATAACAGCACGTCCACCGTGCCGAGCACCTGCACAAAATCTTCAAAGCAATCACGTGTGCGCGAATAGCGATGCGGCTGGAAGGCCAGCACCAGGCGACGCCCCGGGAAGGCGCCACGTGCCGCAGCCAGCGTCGCCACCATTTCCACCGGGTGATGGCCATAGTCATCGATCACCGTCACGGCACCCCCCTTTGGCAAGGGCAGCTCGCCATAACGCTGGAAGCGACGGCCTACACCACGGAATTCGCCCAGCGCTTTGATGATTGAATCATCCGACGCCCCAACTTCAGTCGCCACCGCAATCGCGGCCAGGGCGTTCTGCACGTAATGCACGCCCGGGAGATTCAGGGTAATCGGCAAACGCGATACCGAGCCATTTCTGCGCACCGCCGTAAAGTGCATACGGCCGTTGTCCGCACGCACATCTTCTGCACGGATGTTGGCCTGTTCGTTCAAGCCGTAGCGCACGATCTGCTTGGTGACCTGCGGAATGATCTCGTTCACGTTCGGGTCATCCGTGCACAACACCGCGACACCGTAGAACGGCAGACGCTCGAGGAAATCCACAAAGGCCTGCTTCAATTTACCGAAGTCGTGGCCATAGGTCTCCATATGGTCGGCATCGATATTAGTCACTACAGAAATCACGGGCGACAGGCGCAGGAACGAGGCGTCCGACTCATCGGCCTCGGCAACTAGGAAGTCGCCTTTACCCAAGCGGGCATTTGCACCGGCCGCATTCAAACGACCGCCGATTACGAATGTTGGATCAAAACCGCCTTCGCCCAGAATCGATGCGATCAGGCTGGTGGTCGTGGTCTTGCCATGCGTGCCTGCTACGGCAATGCCCTGCTTGAGGCGCATGAGCTCAGCCAGCATCTGGGCACGCGGCACAATCGGCACACCCGCTTCACGCGCGGCGATCACTTCCGGATTATCTGTCTGCACTGCCGTTGACACGACAATCGCATCAGCACCCACGATATTGGCTGCCTGGTGACCGAGCAGAATTTTTGCCCCCAGCGCACCCAGACGTTGGGTCGCGGCGCCGGCCTGCAGATCGGAACCGCTCACGGTGTAACCGAGGTTAAGCAGCACTTCGGCAATGCCACTCATACCGGAGCCGCCAATGCCGATGAAATGCAGATGATGGATCTTGTGTTTCATGCGGCAAGCTCCTCACAAATGTTTGCCACGGTTTGCGCGGCTTCCGGCCGCGCCAGCGCGCGTGCCGCAACGGCTTGTTGCAATAGCTGTTCACGTGTCTGATGCAACAGCTGCGCCAGGTTTTCAACCGTCAGCTCACGCTGAATGACGCAATGCCCGGCATTACCGCGCACCAGAAACTCGGCATTCACCCGCTGATGGTCATCTACCGCATGCGGGAATGGCACCAACACACTGGCCACCCCGGCTGCCGCTAGCTCGGCCACGGTCAAGGCGCCCGATCGACAAACCACCAGGTCTGCCCAGGCGAATGCGGCCGCCATGTCATTGATGAAGGCGTGGACGTCGGCATTCGCATCCAGCGCGGCATAAGCAGATTGCACGGCTACCAGATCTTTAGGGCCGGTCTGATGACGAATCATCGGACGCTCACTGGCTGCCAACTGCGCAACGGCCAAGGGCAGATTCTGATTAAGCGCCTGGGCACCCAAACTACCGCCCACCACCAGCACATGTAGCGGTGCATTAACCGGACGCTGAGCAAAGCGCGCTTCGGGTGCTGGCAGCTGCGCAATGTCTGCGCGCACGGGGTTGCCGACCCATTCGCCTTCCGGCAAGGTATCCGGAAACCCCGTTAAGACACGCGTGGCAATATGGCTCAGCACCTTGTTCGCCAGACCGGCCACCGCATTCTGTTCATGCACCACCAGTGGCACACCGGCCAGGCGCGCCATCACACCACCCGGGAAAGTAATGTAACCACCCATGCCCAGCACCACGTTCGGACGCACGGCTTTGATGACACGACGCGCGGCCAGGCAGGCGCGCAACAAGGTCACAGGCAACATCAGTTTGCGCACGATGCCTTTGCCACGTACGGCACCAAACTCGACCCAGGCACACTCATAACCCTGTGCCGGCACCAGTTTGGCTTCCATCCCATTCGGGTTGCCCAGCCAGACGACACGCCAGCCGCGCTGACGTAACACATCTGCCACAGCAAGCGCCGGGAAGATATGTCCCCCAGTACCACCAGCCATCACGAGTAGCGTCTTGTTCATGTCCGGCGCCCCCGCATCATCTGACGGTTTTCCCAATCAATGCGCAACAGAATGGCGATCGCGACACAATTCACCAGAATGCCCGAACCACCAAAACTCATCATCGGCAGCGTCAGACCCTTGGTCGGCAGCAGGCCCATGTTGACGCCCATATTGATGAAGCTTTGCACGCCAATCCAGATTGCGATGCCCTGAGCCACCAGTGCGGCAAAACAACGATCCAGCTTGATGCACTGTTTGCTGACCATGATGATGCGCTGAATCAGCAATCCGAAGAGACCGATCACCACAATCACACC
>ERZ1034363.1876-NODE-1876-length-10969-cov-2.578957_pt1 | contig 10969 bp, 15 predicted proteins | sample MGYA00520616_ERZ1034363 | MGnify/ENA primary metagenome ERZ1034363 (study PRJEB33736, sample SAMEA104284506) | Azolla filiculoides | biome: Urban; feature: Water surface; material: Ditch water | place: Netherlands | collected 2015-10-28 | depth 0-0.1 m ...
CCTTGCCGTTAGTCCCCCAGCCGTCTCGGGCCTGGTGGCGTGCGTCACCTACCCATCCATCACTTGACTTGTCCCGCTTGGGAAAGCGTCGGTTTAGCTGATCGCGGAGGGTCACACCTGCGGCGCAGAGTTTCGCCATTACTCGCCCACTTCCTCGGCCCCGAAATCTTCGGGTGCGGCTATATCTTCGGCATTGGGGGCCTTACCTACACCCATACGAGTGTCAGATTTGTTGAGGAGGTCGGTGGCGGTCGGGATCACGGCCGCAGCAATAGCCACGATGAGTGGGTGTACCTCGGAGGTGGTCAGCCATGAGAGCAGCGCGCCTAAGGCCGCTCCAATGATTGCCTTAGTTGCAGTACCTTCCCAAGTACTTGCGAGCCACTTACCCATGGCCGACCACCTTCCTAGAGTCTATTGGCGAGTTCGTCGAGTTTGGCTGATATGTCGGCCAGGCTGGAGCCGCCGTTGCGGTATCCGGGCTGAATGGCCTTGGTGTATTTCTCGAGCTCTTGTCGGACGACGGCGCGAATGAACCACATGAGGCCTCCCAGGATGAATGCTAGGGCGGTGAGGGATGCGACCACGATTCCTACGACGTCTGTCCAGGCCATTTCTAGCCTTTGAGGCGGCCAAGCACGATTGCGCGTGCCCGGATGGTGGATGGATTTAGGCCGAGGTCGGCCTGAGGGGCCTTCTTTCGTGAACGCTTGACGGGCTTCTCGTCGATTTCGTCGATGACCTTGATGATTTCCTCGGCCTGCTGCTCGCTCATACGTTCACCAGATTCGGGTACATGACGGCGATCATCGCGTCGGTGAAGCCAAGAGACTTGGCATGTGCGATTGCAGCGTCGCGGGCCTTGGCGTCGGCTGCGGCCTTTGCGGCTGCGGCGTCGGCTGCGGCTTGCGCGTCCTGGGCATCCTTAATGACCTGCTCGGCCTCCTCCGGCGTGAAGTCGCGCTCGGTGACCGTGGGTGGGTCCGTGGTGTAGTCGGTTTCGATGACGTCAGCCATGATGCTCCTTATGAATTGTTGTAGCCATATACGCGAATCTTTCCAGTAAGTACACCTGCACCTGGCAGGAGAGTAAGTCCCGTGTATTGCGTGGTCTGGCTATTCATCCCACCAAATATTGACGACTCGACTGAAGCACCACTTAGGGTCGTACTCGTAGATGTGTATCTAGTCGCCTCTGCAATGTTTGGTGAAAAAATATCAACTGATGAAACAGAATATTCAGACGTTGGACAATAGCCAAATCTCCAAAACGACTGACCAGAAATTCTGTTTGCTGCCACCGCTGTTCCACTTCCGTAAAAAAGTTGGTCAGCATAGTTAGTCGCCGTATCGTCTGACGATGTACGCAAACGAGCAGTGAGGTTTGAGGAAGAACTATGTGTAAACTTAAGCATTATTCGGTAGTTATCGTATGTTGCGCTGAAAATACCATTTAGGCTGACGGATGAAACGCCCGTAAACGTCACGGCCGCGCCCGATGCGCTTGCGCTTCCTCCGCTGTTGGCGATCGAGGTGGGGGTCACGATGTTGAGGCCCGAGCCGAGGCCGCTGATGACCGTCTCGACATCGGTCGCTAGTTCCTGCCCGAGCGTCGGGTAGTCGGCCACGAGATCCGTGGACTGCGGATACGGGAACCCGTAAATCGGTGTACTGCCTGCCATGTCTCGCCCTTCCTAGGCTGCGACTAGATCGTCGGATCGGACTACGTTGTACCACTCGATTTCGGGATTTACTGCGCCCCATGTTAGCGCAGCATCGACGTCGCCCCACGTAACTGTCTGGTAGGAGTAGCGCGGGTCGGAAATCGAGAGTGTGAGGATGTGCTGCCCTGGCGTGTACGTCTCGGACCATCCCTCGACGATGCCGAGGAACTGCGTGTATGGGGCTGGGGAGGGTAGGCCGTTGATGAGGACCGAGCTGCCGGATACGAGCCCGAGCACTTGGTTGCGGGTTGGCTCGTCGAGGAGGTCGATGTACACGGAGATTTGGCCGAGGTTCCAGAGCGGGTAGGCCTGGGCCAGGAGGATCTCGGAGGCCCGCGTGGTCGCGTCGGAATGCTTGTCTAGGCCTGTGGCGAGTGTGAATGCTCGACGGCCATACAGGGCGATTGAGGCGGCGTCCTCGTCCTGGTCGGAGTGGGGCGGGTCGCCGTGAGTGACAGTGATGTCGTTGATGATGCTGGCCTGATTTTGTGCCCAGGTGGGGGTGAATATGACGCCGTTTGCGGGGATAGATACGGCGGCTATGGAGGTCGGGAATGAGTCCCATGTTTGTTCGTAGTCGGCCCATGGGTAAATGAGGCTTGACCATACTCCGGCGAATGTGGTGAGGCCGCGCTGCCCGTAGGACTCGAAAACGATGACGCCCTGCGGGGTGTCGAAGTAGGTGCCTCCTGACCATTCGGCGAGGCTCTGGAGCCCGTCGAGGCACGTTTGGGCGGCGTCGGCCGTGGCGTAAAGCTCCAGGGCGGTCGTCGCGCCGTTGAGGAAAGTCTCACCCGAGTCGGTCAGGATCTCCTCGACGCGCTCGTAGATCGTTTGCTTGACGTATCCGCTGGCCCCAGTGATCCGACTGCCGAGATTCGACAGGTTGCCGATACAGGTGATTGTCGTGATTGCTACGGGCGGGTCGGCCTGGAGGTGCGTTATCCCGATGTCGGTGACTTCTCCCGTAAATCTGGTAGTACCCCATGCGGCAATATCCACGGAATCCGTCAAGGCAATATCGAGGCCCTGGGAGCCTCTGAGAATGATCTGGGCAGTAGAGGCCTCGGGCTGACTCTTGATGTCGTTACGGCCATGCTGAACGGCTACCTGGTACTCGATGTCGTCAAGGTCGAGCGTGACCCCGCCGATGATGACATGCGTGACCGGGCTAGTCATTACGAGTACACCGCCTGGCCTGTGCGGCCGAGTCGCTGGTTGCTGTCCTGAATCGCCTGGGCAATCGCCTGGGCCGTTGCTGTACCCATGAGGAATGGCGAGCCCGCGTACATGCTTTGGGCGATCGCTCCGGCCGTGGTCGGTCCTACGCCCGTAGCCGTTCCCGCGATCGTGTTAGTAGCGGAAGCCTGAGATCCGCGTGCAGCTGCGATTGCGTCGGCGATTTCCTTGGCCGCTGCCTCGCCGATCGTCTTACCCATCGCCTTGCCCATTTCCTCAAGCTGCGAGGTCGCCGCTGCCAAAGCATTTTGAGTGCCCGTGAGGAATTGGATCGCCGAGTTCACGCCCGCAACGAGGAATTCTGGGGTCATCGAGGAGGCCGTTGTGCGGGCCTGCTGCTTCACGGCCACGAGCTGAGACTGCATCGTCGGAATTAGCCCGGCCTTGATGATCTCCTCGGCTAGTTTGTTTCCCACCTCGGGGCCGAGGGCGGCCCCGGCCTCCCGGAGTTACGGGCCACCCTCGGAGTTCAGCCGCTTCAGGTAGTCACCGAAAATGCCCGCCTGCTGGATCTGCTTGTTAAATCCTTCGATGAGGCTCTGCCCGGTGGACTTACCCTTTTCGTCAAATGCTGCGCTATAGGCCGCCCCGAGGTCGATGCCCGAAGTGATCTGGCCAGCCATGGAGTCGATCCAGTCGTTCATTTCCTTGCGAGCATTGACGAGCTGCTCGCTGGCCTTGTCGAGTTCTGAGGTTAGATCCTTTACGAGGTCGATCTGGGCTCGTAGTTTGGGATTCATTTTCTCGATGGCTTGAGTAAGGCCGCCTCCACCGCCTCCACCGCCACCGCCTGCGGCGTTCTTGGTTTCCTTGAGACGATCGCGCATACGGGCGAGCATGTTGTTCATTGAGTTCATGCCGTTATAAGCGGCCGTCGGCGTGCCGCCCGTTTCGGCCCCGCCAAATGCAAATGCATCGTTCATGGAGGCGGCGGCTTGGTAGGCGGCATACTGGACGTACTCGAATTGCTTGCCGAGCCCTCGGGCTTCTTTTCCTGCTTGTTCGAGGGCGTCTCCTGAACCAAAAATAAGGGTAGTTGCTAGGCCCCATTTGCTGCTTGAGGCGGCGTCGACTGCGAGGAGGAAGTAATCGGCAGCCTTTAGCCATGCTTGCCCGGTCGAGGATACTTCCTCGCCTACATTCTGGGCCGCGGGCTGTAGGTTTCTCATGCTTTCCACGGCATCGTCAATCGCTTGAGACGAGGAATCCGCTGCACCGACTAGGCCTGTGCCGAATGCCTCGATGAGTTCGTCAGCTGCGATCTGGAGTTTCTTCATTCCTCCCGAGGCCGTGTTGGCCGCTGCCTCGGATTGGCCCTGGAATGTCAGGGTGAGTCTTTCGTTAATGGCGTTCATGTCGCCAGACTTGAGGGTCGCAGCGTCGATTCCTGCGCCCAACTTGCCAAGGGCTCCAGTATTACCGTCATAGGCCTTGCCGAGGGCGTTGGAGACTGCCTCCAGGCTCTTTCCTGTGCCGACGGATACATCGAGTGCCAGCTCTAGCGCGGACTGCGCCTCGGTAACAGATCCTGTGGACCGAACGAGTCGATCGAATGCGGGTCGGAGTTCTGAGTCGGTTACGGCCGCCGAATATTGGAGATCGTCAATGAACCTATTGACCTTTTCGGACTGGTTGCCGAACCCGAGGTTGCCGAGCGTGGTGCCAAGTTTTGCTAGTTCTGCTTCCTCGACCATGGCTGCTTGCACACCGTCGGTCGCTAGTTTCGCTGCAAATGCTCCAGCGGCTACGCCTGCGCCGATAAGTGCAGGGCCGAGCACATTCTTGAGGCTGTGCCCGAAAATGGTTACGCCGTCGTCGGCATCCTTCATGCCTCGACGGAACCTCGAAACGTCAGCTGCAAGGTAGACGGTTAGGGTCTTTCCTGTAGCCATTAGAGGTGACTCCATTTCATGATGATTTGGTCAACGGCCTTAGCCCATTCCTGGAGAGCCCCGCCCTGGTATTGGCGCACTTGAGAGATCCAGTCGGTACCCTGACGGAATGCCTCGGGTGCGCGCTTCTGAGATCCTGCCCGACCGCGATCGCCCTTGTCCGTGAGGTATCGGACCATGGTCGGGGAGGCCCCGCCCGAAAATTTCTTACGCTGCCCGCCAATATTGACCGCAGGTACACGGTCTTTCTTGACCTTCACCGAGTCGGCGATGACCTGGCCCCATGGACCCGCGTAGTTGATTGCCGCTTCCCGCCATGCGGGGGCCATGTGCTTATCTGCGACAACCTGGGAGGCCTGTCGGAGTTCGGCCGATGCTTCCTTGGGCAGGTTGCGGAAGGCCCGCAGGATGTCGTCGAGGCCGTCGACGTAGGTGTCAAAGGTCTTGGGAGCCACTACCTAACACCTCCACGATCGTCGCTAGCTGCCGGGCATCGTAGGCGGCCACCTCCTCGATGGGCCTGCCTATCCTGACGGCGACTTGCGTTATGAATCTTCTGACGGAGCCTCTTGGGTAGGGTCCGGCGTTTCAGCGTCCTCCGCCCAAACGGCCTTTTCCTTAGCCCATGTCTTTACCTGGGTGAGAGTAATGGGGCTCTCTCCCGTGACGTGAATGTAAGCGCAGATGAGGCGGATGCCCATCGTGCCAGGCTTGCGCTTGGCCTTGTCGTACAGTTCCTCGGCCTCCATGAGGTCTGCCGAGCAGATCTGGTACGTCTGCGCCTCGGTCATGTCTGAGGTTTGGACGGTAATGCTTGGGTACATGGCGTTTCCCCGTTCTCTAGTTGGTTTCGCTTAGGCGAAGGTTACCGTTCCCTGCAGGGAAACGGTGCAGGACGCCACGCCTGCGGCGTCGAACGTGACATCGGCTGAGTCGATATACATGGCCGAACCCGTCCAGACGCCTACGGCAGACTCGATGGTGACGGCAACCGAGGTTGCGCCGGCGATCGCGGTCTGGAGTGCGTCGTACAGACCCGTGTTCTCGTCGTACAGGAAGTCGATCGAGACGGCCGAGTTGAGGTCGGTCTGGTCGAATGCGACATCGCCGAGGGTCTTGGTGCGAACGATGGTCGGGGTCGTGGTGATCGAGCCCGTGGTGATCTGATCTTCGTACTGGACGGCGCCAACCTGGACGGTGAACGCGGCACCAGCCACGGAAACAACTGCCATTGTGTTACTCCTTCATTGAGACGGAGACGTTTATCTCCGTGGTGTAGACGGTGCCTTGCGCTCCCACATCATTGAGCTGCGGGGGGTTTACGACATCCCAGCTGAAGCCAGCGGGGATAAGGGGGAGTAGGAGATCGAGGGCGTTCTCCACGTCGAGCGTGGCGGCCTCGTTGTTCCTGGGGCTGATGACGATTAGGACTCTCCATCGCACCCGGTAACCGAGCGTCCCGCCCCGCTCATGAGTGATCCACGGCGAGTCGGGCACGATGACCACGGCCGGTGGCCGAGGTACGGCGGGGACCGTGGTGTAGACCGTGAGGCCCTGCCCCGTAAATGCGGTGACAAGGGCCTCGCGTGAGTCCGTGGTGAGGGCCATTAGCCGATCATTCCCCCGACGTTGAGGTAAGGCCCCAGGAGGGACATAACTCGACGGGTGAGCCATACCGACAAGCGGTAAGGCCCTGGGCTGAAGTCGGTTGCTACGGCCTGCCCGCCTGCGGCGGTGCGGGCCTGGAAGATCTCCACGGCCACGGCTAGGGCTGCCTCCTTGCAGGCTGCGGGCTCTAGCTCGTAGGCGGCGGTGGTGATTAGGGCGGAAACAATGTCATCAGCGGCTTGCGCCACCTGGTCATACGGCTCCTGCGGCGGGTCATAGTCGAGGTCTAGCGCGATTGCTAGATCCTCACCCGTCACGAGTGCCATGTCTCCGCCCTAATCCCTGTCTACCGTTAGGCCTGGTTGTAGATGCCGACGATGCCTGCCGGGATGAACGGCGTGATGACACCGTATCCGTAGACCGCCGACTCGCGACCGAGGTTGCTGACGACATCCGCGCTGATGGTGCGGGGGCCGTCCTCTGCCCACTTGACCGCGGCCGAGTTGGTCACGATCGCGTCCTGGGTCTCGTCGGTTGCGAAGTTGCGTGCCAGCACGAGCGGAAGGCCCATGATGGAGGCGCGCAGCGTGCGACCGTCGAAGGTGCCCGAGGCGTTGTAGTTGGCGTAGTTCTGCGACTGGAAGTACGACCACGCGGCGATCTTCTTGTAGACCGATGCGTTGACGTAGACGACCTCGGCGGGCTGGCCGGTGGCGTTCTCGACATCGACTGCTGCGGCCCAGACTGCCTCGACGAATGCCGAGCCGGTGGAGTCAGCCGAGAAGTCGTAGTCGACGCCTGCGGTGTCGTTGGCCCACAGACCGGTCTGGAATGCGTAATCGGTTTCGGTTCCGTATGCGCCCATGAGGATGCGCATGTGAGCGGTGACGTAGGAGGGGTCGGTGCGCTCGATGACCTGCATGGTCAGGCGGTTGCCTGCTGCGTAGGTTGCGAGGGTCGCGGTGCCCTTCTTGATGTCGATGTCGGCGGAGTTGATCTCGTCGTTCTCGGCGGCCTGGACGGCGACGATGGAGGCGAGGTTGCCGTCGAAGTACGGCCAGTTGATGGTGAGGCCTGCGCCTGCGGCGGAGACTGCGCCACCGACTGCGTTGATGCATGGACGGCCACGGTCGAGGACGCCCTTGATGTCGCGCCACCATACGGGAGGCACGAGGCCTGGCGCGTCGGCCAGGTTGGAGACGTCGAGGGCACGAGCCTCGGTGCCGTTGTAAACGGCCTTGACGTACTCACCGAATGAGCGGTACTGGTCGAGCGGGTGTGCTGCCTCGGTGCTGAAGCTGCGGGCCTCGACGGCTGCAAGCTGCTCGCGCACCTGGGCGATGGCCTCACGGGCCTCAATGTCTGCGGCGACCGCCGGAGCGGTTTCCACCTCGACGGTTTCGACTGACATGGATTCTTCCTCTCGGATCGCGCTAACGCCTGCGGTGGCGTAAGCGGGCATATGGGTGACTGACACCTCGGCCAGAGCGGCGCGGGCGTGCTTCACAACGGTGCGAGCCTTGTTCCAGATGGACTCGGCGGGGGTAAATCCGACCGACAGGCCCTTGGCCGAGCCGGTGCGGATTAGGGTCGCGGCATCACGGCCCTGGACCGTGTTCGCGATGTCGAAGCCGATGTACAGGCCGTCGGCCTCATTCTTGGCCGCGGTGATGACGCCGATCGGCTCGCCGTGGCGGTAGGCGAGGGGCTTGCCAATGACGTCGGCGGGGTCGAATGCGTTAGCGTCGAATGATTCGCGGACCGATCCAATGCGGGTTTCCACACCGTAGGGGACGGCGCGGCCGTAGCCCGAGGCCACGACGTCGGCATTTTCGGCGTCCTCGCGCATGTCGAGGAGAAGGTCAGACAAGAATTCAGTCGTCTGCATTACGGCCTCATATCGGGATCGTCGGAGATGTAGTCGGGCAGGTCGAGCAGGTCGCGGGCCTCGTCGATCGAGATGACCTCAAGCGGGCGCAGCGTGGCGATCAGGCTGGTTATCTCGGTTGCATTGGCCTTGAGGAATATCGAGGTGTCGAAGTCGACCGAGTGGCCTCGGGGCGTGACGTCGTTCATCGACAGACGCTCGGAAATAAGGCGCATGACGGGGGTCAGGCTGAGGTCGAGCAGCTGACGATACAAATCCGTCCGATTGGCATAGGTCAACGCGCTTCCTTGCGTCGCTGCATTGACCCATGTGGCGTCGAGGTTTGCCTGCCGGGCGATCGCTAGCGCGGATGCGTTGCGGGCATCCGTTAGCTGCATATCGTTCGGGGAGAATCCGCCGATAGTCTCGGTCGAGATCGTCGAGTTCAGGTAGGCGGTCGATCGGTCGGTGCGAGCTGCTTCCCAAGCGGTCAGGAGTTCATCGACCACCGATGCTGGCAGATCCGCGCCCGAATTCTTGAGGATGACGTTCGGCTGCGGATATTCGGCGTATCGGAGGCACGCGGCCTCCAGAGCTGCGGCGGTATTTACGGCCGAGCCCATGGTCTTGAGCCAGCCGCCGAGCCCGTCGCCGTCGAAGCGGATGACGTCGCGCATGGGAACCTGGACGCCGTTCCAGTAGATCTGCCCGAGTGCGGGAAAGACCTCCATCGAGGCATCGGCCTGCGGGGTGAATGAGATCTGGTCATAGGGCATGTACTCGACCGCGCTGGGGAACCCATCCCACGAGCGGGCCGTGATATGCCAGTACGCCACATCACGGGTCAGGAGATCCGTGATGGTGCGCGTCATGAGTGCGCCGTAGGTCGTCACCGGGTCGGGCTGATTCAGGAAAGGCCGGGCGACTACCTGATCCTTGCCGATGTATTCCTTGAGCGGGAAGGCCGAGATCGTGTGGGTGTAGACCTTCAGACACTTAGTGAATGCGGGCACCTGGAGTGCGACCTGCATTGTGGTGGCATAGGTACTCATGCCCTGAACGAGGCCGAGGATGGTGGCGGAAATGTCGCGAACGTGCGGGACCGGCTCGGCTTCCATTCGCGCTGCCGCTTCCTGGATTCGAGCATGGTCCCGCACGATCGCTAGTGAACGGGGAAACGCCACGGGTGTAATTCTGGTCTCATATCACACGGCGGTCAAGTGGTCGCGCTTTTCGCGGTTTATGCGCGTCGGCGTGTATGGATGCGGGCTAGAGGTTTGGGAGTCTTGGAGGCCTGGTACGCGGCGAACATTACGGCCCGGGCGGCGTACACGCCACCGTGGCCCATGCGGGCAGACATGACCCAGCCGCCTTGACGCTTTGAGATATTGGACTGAGTGAAATGCTCGAGTAGGGTTTCCGATTCCTCGTGCAGTAAGGCCCGCCGGTCGAATAGGTCGAGGATATTCTGAGTCGCGGCTGCGGCCTCACGCTGCCCGACCAGTTCGTCGAATCGCTCCTGAAGCCTGTCCACATATCCAGGAGTGACCTGTATAAATAGACTGGGGTGATCCTTGCGGATTTCCCCTAGACGTATGTCAACATCCTTGATCGTGCGGTGAGTCGTAACCCTGCACACGATCCGCCCATCCTCAAGGGGTGCGGCGATTGCCACGGCGTGACCCATACCGTCAAAGTCAGATTCGACCGCGACTGACCACGTAGCCGCGGCCGGCAAGGTCTCGGCGCTGGTGGTTTCTTTCCACCATGAATCCTTCAGCCAATGGTTCGCTCGAGGCACCCAGAGATTTAGATATTCGCGGAGCCATGACGACTGCTCGATATTGTTGTGAGCTTTGGTCAGGAATGCCTCGCGCTTTTCATTCCACTCGGGGCTAGCGAATTTCCAGGTCTCTGGATCGTCGGGGTCGGCCGTCGGCGGGGCTGACCACTCGAGGAGCAGCACGCTGCCCGGATCATCTGAGCCGAGCCTGTCGATTGCTAGCTGACGATATGAGGCCATGAGATCCGAGCCCGAATCACCTGCCGTGGAAACCAGCCAACTCTGTGCGTACAATCTCTCCGCCTGCGTGGGCTCGACGGCCGACTCGAAAACGGATTTCGGGATCGACCAGGCCTCGTCGAGAAATGCCATATTGATTGAGAATCCCACACCAGCGGCATCGTTCGCGGCATGGATCAACCAGCGGTCTCCCGTGGGTAACTCGATGCCGGCCCTCTCGTTGCCCCACTTTACGGCCTGCTTGCCGTACTTCTCGACGGCCCAGATGCCTGCCGGCCGCATGACTTCCATGGCCGTTGCGCGCTTATTGGCGATATGGATGATGGTCTGAGTCTCACCGAACAATTCCGCATTGTGCAGACGCCCAGCACAATTCCTTAGTCTCGACGTCGTACTCGAGCGCCCGGTCAAGCGCGTAGCCCTGCCAGCCGCGAAGCTTCAGGCCATAAACGCTTTCCAGCCATTCCCGAGCCGCCGGACCATGGCTAGCGAATGTCCCCCGTGGTGGCCCTGTCTCTAACCGTGGCAATACGAAACCTTCAGGATGTACCCGAGCCTTGTCGGTCTGCTTCTGGCCCTTCCTGGAGCCTTGTGGGACCTCTGGGGGATAATTGAT
>ERZ1034363.1879-NODE-1879-length-10954-cov-3.146824_pt1 | contig 10954 bp, 10 predicted proteins | sample MGYA00520616_ERZ1034363 | MGnify/ENA primary metagenome ERZ1034363 (study PRJEB33736, sample SAMEA104284506) | Azolla filiculoides | biome: Urban; feature: Water surface; material: Ditch water | place: Netherlands | collected 2015-10-28 | depth 0-0.1 m ...
GCTGAAAACGAGAAGAACGCCGCAGCCGTTGACACCAGAATGATGCGTGCAATGCGCCCGGTGTCCGCCTGAAACCGCTCCGCCAACAGCGACACGTTGCTGGCACTGGGCAGTGCGGCCACCAGCACCATCACGGTCAGACTGAACCGGTCCAGCGGCACACCCACCTGAATGGCAGCTGCCCCCACCACCAGCACCAGCAGCGGGTGCAGCAGCAGTTTCATCAAGGCAATGGGCACGTAGTCCCCCATGGGCGCGGGGTGGTCCACCGTCATCTGCGCACGGGCGAGCACGGCACCGATGGTGAACAGTGCCACCGGCGACGCGGCATCTGCCAACAGCCAGGCCGTTTTTTGCACGGGTGCAGGCAAAGTGAACTCCACGGCAGACGCCACGCCGCCCAGCACAATGGCCCAGGGCATGGGGTTGGTCACCACCCCCTTCAGGGCTTTGCGCACGGCGTCCAGTGCGCCACCCTTGGCACCGTCCAGGCGGGACAGTGCAATGCACAGCGAGCTGGTGATGACCATGTCCACCACAATCAGCACGATCACCGGCCCCACGCTGCGCGGGCCGAGCAGAGCGGCCAGCAACGGCACGCCCATGAATCCGGTATTGGGAAACGCCGCAACCAGTGCGCCAAAGGAGGCATCGTTCCAGCCGATGCGCTCGCTGAACGACACCACCACGGCAAACCCCACCATCACCAGGGCACAGAACAGGTAGACCCCAAAAACCGATGCGTCGAGCAACTGCGCAATGGGCGTGGTGGACCCAAACCGGTACAACATGCACGGCAAGGCAAAAAACAGCACGAAACCGTTCAAGCCACCAATCGCATCCAGCGGCAGCATGCGCCGCCTGGCGGCCAGGTAACCGCACAACACCAGTGCGAAAAACGGAAACGTCACCCACAGCACATTCAACATGACGAAGATTGTCTCAGCAACACCCTGCCCCATCGCCCACACGCGCGACAATCCCGGCCCTGAACCCTTTTTGCGTGTTGTCTGTGTCCCAACCTCCCGTTTCGTCCACGCTCACCGTCGGCCTCAACCCTGCGCAGCAGGAAGCTGTGCTGCATCTGTCCGGTCCTTGTCTGGTGCTGGCCGGTGCTGGCTCGGGCAAGACACGTGTCATCACCCACAAAATTGCACGCCTCATTGAAGCCGGGTTGGCAGCCGACCGCATTGCCGCCATCACCTTCACCAACAAAGCCGCGGCCGAGATGCGTGAACGTGCACGGCAACTGGTGGGCAAGGCCGCGCAAAAGGTGGTCATTTGCACCTTCCACGCGCTGGGCGTGCGCATGCTGCGCCAGGACGGCGCGGTGCTGGGCCTGAAACCCCAGTTCAGCATCCTGGACGCCGACGACGTGACCAGCATCCTGAAGGACTGCGGCGGTACGGTGGACGTGGCCACGGCGCGCCAGTGGCAATGGACCATCAGCCTGTGGAAAAACATGGGCCTGAACGCGCAGCAGGCGCTGGAGCAGGCGAAGGACGACAACGAGCGGATCATTGCCACCGTCATGGGCCAGTACGAGGAGCGGCTGACGGCCTACCAGAGCGTGGACTTTGACGACCTGATCGGCCTGCCGCTGAAGCTGCTGGCGGATTTTCCGGAAGTGCGTACCCGGTGGCAGGACGCGCTGGGTCATGTGCTGGTGGACGAGTACCAGGACACCAACGCCACGCAATACGAAGTGCTGAAGCACCTGGTGGGCGCGCGCGGGCGCTTCACCGCCGTGGGCGACGACGACCAGTCGATCTACGGCTGGCGCGGCGCCACGCTGGACAACCTGAAAAAGCTGCCGATCGACTTCCCCCAGCTCAAGGTGGTCAAGCTGGAGCAGAACTACCGCTCCACCAGCGCCATCCTGCGTGCGGCCAACAACGTGATCGGCCCCAACCCCAAGCTGTTTCCCAAAACGCTGTTTTCCGAGCTGGGCGAAGGTGAGCCGGTGCGCGTGGTGGACGCCGACAGCGAAGAACACGAGGCCGAGCGCACCGTGGCCCGCATCCTGAGCCTGCGCGAGACCTCCAAGCACAAGGACTGGCGCGACTTCGCCATCCTGTACCGCGCCAACCACATGGCCAAGCCCTTCGAGAAGGCACTGCGCCGCGCACAGGTGCCGTACAAGGTCTCGGGCGGCCAGAGCTTTTTTGACCGCGCCGAGATCAAGGACCTGTGCGCCTGGTTCCGCCTGTGGGTCAACAACGACGACGACCCGGCCTTCCTGCGCGCCATCACCAGCCCCAAGCGCGGCATCGGCCACCAGACGCTCAGCAGCCTGGGCGAGTTCGCCGGCAAATACAAACTGAGCCTGTTCGAGGCGCTGTTCGCCCACAGCCTGCCCAGCGTGCTGCCGGCGCGCGCCACGGGCAGCCTGCACGAGTTCGGCCGCTTTGTGAACGACCAGGAATACCGCGCCCGCCACACCCACGGCGCCGAGGACGCGCGCGCCTTCCTGGCCGACTGGCTCAAGGACATCGACTACGAAAAGCATCTGTACGACGGCGAAGACAACGAAAAAGTCGCCGCCGCGCGCTGGACCAACGTGCTGGAATTCTGCGAGTGGATGGGCGGGCGCTGCGGCGGGCAGATCGAGGACCAGGCTGGCGTGACCACCTCCAGCGAGAAGAAGAGCCTGCTGGAAGTCGCGCAGACCATCTCGCTGCTCTCGACCCTGAGCGAGCGCGAGCAGGACAAGGACGTGGTGACGCTGTCCACCCTGCACGCCTCCAAGGGACTGGAATGGCCGCATGTGATGCTGGTCGGCGTGAACGAGGGCCTGCTGCCCTTCAAGCTGGGCGACGAAGACAACCCCACCGGCCACGCGGACGGACCGATGAGCGAGGGCATCCTGCAGCGCCTGCAGGAAGAGCGCCGGCTGATGTACGTGGGCATCACCCGCGCCCAGCGCACGCTGGCCGTCAGCTGGACCAAGCGCCGCAAGAAGGGCCGCGACACCGTGCCCGGCATCCCCAGCCGCTTCATTGCCGAAATGGGGCTGGACAAGACCACGGTCAAGGAAGACCCGCGCGAGAAGCTGCGCGCCCTGCGCGCTGAATTTGCAAAGAAGGCGCAAGCCGGCGTGGAGGCCGCCGCGGCGGCAGAGGCCAGAACATGAAATCGTTCAAATTCGCCCTGATTGCTTCTTTATTGATAGCAAACTTGAGCCATTTCACGATGGGGTACGCCCAAAATGACGTGAAAAATCCCCCCGCAGCCTGCCCCACGCCTGCAGAAATGGACGCGCTGCACCTCTACGGCGAATGGCAGGCCACCTGGGACGGCGTGGAGGCCCCCGCCACGCTGCGCCTGGAACGCCACCCGGAGCACCTCGACGGCGTGCGCGGCACCCTCCAGCGCGGCACGGCCGAAGCCCTGGTGGCCGGCGACGTGGACGAAGGGGAGTTCAACCTGGAGGAGTCCACCGACGGGCGTACCATCGCAGCCACATGGACAGGCAAAGTGTTGGAGAACGCATGCGGCAAGGAAATTCAGGGACGATGGAACAACGTGGCAGACCAGAGCGAACGCCGTTTCGTCTTGCGCAAACGGCCGGGCTGGCGCTAGCGCTGTGCGGCACGCCCGGGCTGCGGGCGCAAACCGGTCCCGCCAGCCAGCCGGCCGTCCCGCTTGCGGCAGCCGGTTGGCAGGCCTGCACCCACCTGGGCAGCGCCCCCGAGGCACGGCTGGCCTGTTTTGACCAGTGGGCACGGCAACAGCCAGAGGCACAAGCCTCCCTGTTGCCCGCACCCTTGCCCGGTGCACCCGGCGTGCCACGCGCCTCTGGCGACACCGCGGCACGGGCGACCGGCGCAACGGCGCCGTTGGCGGCCCCCGCGCCATCGCCCATCGAAATCCGCCTGACCTCCGAGGACGGCTGCCGCAGCCGGCAATATTCCGAACTTTCGCGTTTCTGGGAACTGGAGAAGGGCAGCAGCTGCGACACCTTCGGCATCCGGGGCTACCGGCCGATCAGCCTGTCCCTGATCGGCGCCACCAGCGTCAACACCCAGCCGACCTCTGACAACCCGCTGAACAACGCCACCGGCGCGCTGCCTTACGAGACCACCGAGACCCGCATCCAGCTTTCGGTGCGCACCAAGATGGCCGAGGGCCTGCTGACGCAGGGCCAGCCCACGGCGCGCGACTCGCTGTGGTTCGGCTACACCCAGCAGTCGTACTGGCAGCTGTTCAACGGCACGCTGTCACGCCCGTTCCGCGTGACCGACCACGAGCCCGAATTCGTGTACGTCTACCCCACCGACGCGGCACTGCCCGGCGGCTGGCGGCTGCGCTACAGCGGACTGGGCGTGGTGCACCAGTCCAACGGCCAGGCGCTGCCGCTGTCGCGCAGCTGGAACCGGGTCTACCTGATGAGCGGCATGGAGCGCGGCGACGACTTCCGCGTGCAGGCCCGCCTGTGGGCGCGGCTGCCGGAGACCTTCGCCAAGGACGACAACCCGGACATCAGCGACTACGTGGGCCGCGCCGAGCTGGCCGGCTTCTGGAACGTCAACCGCGACAACACCCTGGCCCTGACGCTGCGCCACTCCCTGCGCACCACCGCCCGCGGCTCGGTGCGCGCCGAATGGCTGCGCACGCTGGGCAGCAGCCCCCGCGCCGCCAGCGGGCTGCGCTTTCACACCCAGCTGTTCAGCGGCTATGGCGACAGCCTGCTCGACTACAACCGCCGCCGCACGGTGCTGAGCATCGGACTGAGCCTGGTGGATTTCTAGGACGGCAGCGGCTGCGTGGCCTGTGCCACGGGCGCCGTGGGCGCGGGTGTGGCCCCGGCCGCCCCCATCGTGGCCGCCACGGACACACCGCCCAGCCGCTCAATCATCGCCAGCTGGTCGGCCTTGGCCAGGGCGTCCAGCGCCTCGGGGTCGCACAGGCCGCGCAGGACGCCTTCCAGCGTCTGCAGCACCGGTGCAAAGGCCGGATCGGTCGCCAGATCATGGCGTTCCTCAGGATCGCTTTCCAGGTCGAACAGCTCCGGGCGGAAGCCCACGTAATAGTGGTACTTCCACCGCCCCTGGCGCAGCATGAAGCCGGCGGTGTTGCTGCCGGCGGCGTGGTATTCGCTCAGGATGACGCGCTCCCGGTCTTCGGGTGCGGTCGCCACGGCGAACAGGGAACGCCCCGGGCGGCCCGCCATCTCAGCGTCGGGCCGCAGCCCGGCGCCGTCCAGGATGGTGGGGAACAAATCCAGCAGATCCACCGGCGTCTCGCACACGCCGGGCGTCACCCCGGGGCCGGCCAGGAGCATGGGCACGCGCACACTTTCCTGGTAAAGCGTGGATTTCCCCCACAGCCCCCGCGCGCCAACGTTGTCGCCGTGGTCGCCGTGGTCGGCGGTATAGATGACGTGGGTGTTTCCGGTCAGGCCAAGCCGGTCAAGCGCGCCGACGATCTGCCCGACGTTGTGGTCCAGGAAGCTGCACAGGCCGTAGTACGCGCGGAAGGCGTCCAGGCGTTCCTCTTCGCTGCGAAAGCGCTCCTCGTCCCGGGAGAAATTCGCATACGCCTCCACCCAGGGGTGGCGCTGGTACCCGGTCGAGGGGTGCAGCTTGGCCTCGGGGACGCAGCTTGCCGGGTACAAATCGAAAAATTCCCGGGGCGCCGTCAACGGAAAGTGCGGCGCCACCAGCCCGACATACAACACAAAGGGCGCGGCGCTCTCGGCAGCGCCGGTCAGCCAGTCGATGGCACGCGAGGTGACCGCGCGGTCGTAGGCGGTGTAGGACGACTCCCCCGGCCCGATGTGTTCCCCCAGCATGCGCTTGCCCTCGGCCATCGGGATGTAGGGGTCGCGGATCGACGCCCACACCATGCCGTAGCCGCCGACCACATGCATGGGCAGATGCTCTTGGTCAAACCCGGCCGCATCGGCCTCCGAGCGGTAGTGCAGCTTGCCGATGCTGTCCACCCGGATGCCGGCGTCCTGCAGCACGTGCCCCCAGCTGCGCGGTGTGCCGCTGTAGGGTGAGGCGTTGTCCCAGTGGCGCGTCTGATGGACCCGGTAACCCGTGGCGAAGGCGGCCCGGGCGGGCACGCAGATCGGGCTGGGGGTGTACGCCAGGGGAAAGCGCACACCGCGCGCCGCCAGCGCATCGAGGTGCGGCGTCTGGATGAAGGGGTGGCCCGCGCATCCCATGAAGCGCGGGTCGTGCTCGTCCGACATGATGACGATGACGTTGTTTCTTTGCATGGCTGCGCTCCTGGGTGCCAGGTTGGAATACGTGGGGGCGGCGGTCGCCGGCCGTTCAGGCTTCGGGGGTGTACCCGCTCGACTTGACGACGCCCGCCCATTTGGCATGGTCCGACTTCAGGCGCGCGACCAGGGCCTCCGGCGTCATCACTTTGGGGTGGAACTGGAGCTTCTCCAGGGCCGCCGCGACGGCCGGCGACTTCACGGCCAGGTTGAGCGCCGCATTCAACGGACTGACCGTCGCAGGCGGCGTGCCGCCACGGGCCAGCAGCATGAAGTATTCCGAAACCGTCAGCTCCGGAAAGCCCGCCGCCGCGAAGGTCGGCACCCTGGGCAGCACCGCCAGCGGCTCGGCGCTGGACACCGCCAGGATGCGCAGCTTGCCGGCCTCGTGCATGGGCAGCAGGTTCGGCAGCGTCGTGATGACGCAAGGCAGCACGCCGCCGATGGCGTCAGTCAGCGCGGCAGCGCCGCCCTTGTAGGCCACGTGGGTCAGCGGCAGATTCGCCTGCCTGCCCAGCATGACGCCCAGGAAATGCATGACCGTGCCTGCGCCCGGCGTGCCGAAGGCGGCATTACGGGGGTCGGCCTTGGCCAGGGCGAGGAACTCGGCCAGCGTTCTGGCCGGGCTGGCGCTGCCCACCGCGATCCCGAAATCCATCTCGCAGGCGGTGCCGACGGGCTCGAAATCCTTGAGCGCGTAACGCAGGTTCTGGTAGACGTGCGGGTACAGGGTCAGGTTGCCTGACGGTGTGAAAAGCAGCGTCGATCCGTCCGAAGGGCCGCCAATCAGGGCCTCCGTGGCGAGCCGGCCAGCGGCGCCTGCACGGATGTCGATGATCGCCGCGTACCCGGACGCGCGCAGCCCGGTGCCCACGGCGCGCGCCACCTGGTCGGCCGCGCCTCCGGCGGCAAAGCCAAGCAGGATCTTCAGGATCTTTTCAGTTTGCGCGCCCGCCAGCGGCGGCAAGGCCAGCGAACCCGCCCCCAGGGCGGCGGCGAACTGTCTTCTTGTCAAGGTCATGTGGGGTCTCCTTCAGCGGTGCCGCCTGTGATGGCAACCTGGTGCCAGAGTGTCGGCGCCACCCAGGCAGAAGACAAATAGTATTTTTAAAGCAGATCCATGTTTTTTATCTTATGCACCCTCGCCCAACAGCCGCCCCTGCAGCAGCCCCTCGTCCACCAGTTGGGCGACCACGGCACGCAAGGCGCCCTGCACGGCCAAGGCGGCCGCACTCAGCGGCTGGTCCGTCACTGACACCACCGACTGCACGCGCGTCAGACAAGGTTCCACAATCATCCGGGCCCGGATGGCTTGCGGGCCCGGAACGCAGGCGGCGCCCCCGGCGCTGGGCGGCATCACGGCGAAGGCCAGCCCGTCCCGGATCAGCGCCAGGCTCAGCTCCGGGCTGTTCAATTCGTAGCGCACATTGAGCGGGCAGTTCAGGGCCAGCGCGGTGCGCTCGATGATGCGGCGCAAGTCATGGTCGCGGTCGGCAGCGACCAGCGGCCGGGTGCCGATGTCGGCAAACCGGATCGGCCCGTCCTCCTCGCCAAACAGGCGGGCCAGGCCAAACAGGTGAAAGGTTTCCTCGTACAACGGGGTGGCCAGCAAATTGGGCAGCTCGAACGCATTTGGCATCAAGGCCAGCTCCACCTGACGCGCCTCCAGCCGCGTGCGGACTTCGAAGGACATGGCCGTGGAAATCACCAGCCGCACCTCCGGGAAATCCTGCTCCACGCGCCGGAACAGCGGTGCCACCAGCACCGTGGCCAGCGCACCGGCAATGCACAGCCGCACCGGGCCCCGTGGCCGCTCCGGCGGGGCCGTGATGTCATGCCGGAGGTTGTCGAACTGCTGGAGAAGGGACGTGGCGCGCGCCAGCAGGCGCCGGCCGTCAGCGGTCAACTGGACGCCGCGCGCCTGCCGCACGAACACAGCCGTGCCCAGTTCGGCCTCGATCAGTGCCACGTGCTGGCTCAGGGCAGGCTGGGCGATCCGCAGCGTGCGCGCAGCGGTGGTGATGCTGCCCGTTCTGGCGATTTCCACAAAATACCGGAGCTGGCGGGGGGTCATGGTTCGAGAAGAGGGTGAGGCAACGAGAATGCTGACGGCGGCAGAAAAATTCAAAACCCATAGCAGACAAAGACCATTCTGCGATGGGAACAAGCCATTTTCAGGCCATTCTTGAAACTCTTGCGGTCGCTGTTGAAACCATACCCGCTGTAGCCAAGGCAAAACATCAGCGCTGCGTCATCGACATCGCATGACCGCAGTGTTTCTCAAAAACGTCCGTCATGCGCACCAGCAGCGCCTGCTCGGCATCGGTCACCCCTTTTTCCTTGCCAATGCGTTCGCACACCTTTTGCCAGGCAGGCAACAGGCCTTGCGCCATGCGCCGAAACTCAAGCAGCAGCGGCGCAAAACCAAAGCCGCAGTCGGCGCACAGCGCCTCCCACGAATGCGCACCCACCGCGTCAAAGTGGTCTTCGTCGCCGATGAACAGTGCCAGCCCCGTGTCGCCATAGGCCCGTACGCACAGCAGGTCATAGAAAGGCGCCAAGCGATAGCCCTTTTCGTCGATCAGCACCGACAGGTTCTTGGCGTGGGCATCGGCGTTGCCGGTCAGGTAATTGAACATCACCCAGCGCTGCAACTGCAGCAAATCACTGCCCCGCAAGCGCAGGGGCCGCAACGCTTCCACCAGTTTGGGAACGCTCACCAGCCCGCCCATGCGCTCGTATTTCCAGCCTGCCCCGTGGCCCAGCAACTGGCAGCCGTCGATCTGGTGCAGGCCGACGATGTGGCCCGCCGTCATCAGGCGGTCGTAACGCGCCACGACGTAGGCGGCCTCGGGAACCCGCAGCAACCACACGTCCGGCACCGGCAGCTTCAAGGCACGGGCCAGCTGCATGCAGGCGTATTCGTTGATCGCGCTGGGCTGGTAGCGCGGCTGGCGCGTGTCGGGCTTGAGGATGTGCGTGGTGGGCGAATGGCCCACGCTGTCGCTCAGGCGCCGGGTTTTACTGTCGAAGCGCAGGCCGATCTTGTCCTGCGCGCCCGCCAGCGACATCGTTGCATGGACGTTCGACACCAGCAAGGGCGTGCGCCCGCGGTCCGCAAGGCGCTGGCTCAGGGTTTCGTAAGAAAGGGGGCGGTATGCCTGCGGGTTGTCCGGCCGCGCATCCTCCGGCAACAGGGAGAGCACGCCCGGCAACTCGGCACCCAGCTTGCCCAGCACCTCGAAGGACGAGGCCCCCCGCAGATGGATCGCGTTGACGATGTCGTCCAGCGCCTCGCCTTCGGGCAGCAGGTTCTCGAAAAACGTGCGGACCAGATGGCCGACAAAGCGCCCCGCCCGGACGGGAAACTGCGGCGCCAGCACATACCCACCCGGCTGCCCGATCCACTGCGGATCGTATTCAAAAAAGTAATCCCCCGCCGCATGGCCAAACCACCCCATCGGGCGCACATTGGCCCAGACACGCAGACGGATCATGCGTTGTCCAGCGGCTGCGGCGCCCACGTGGGCGAGGCAGGTTCGGCGCCGGCATCGCGGCCGGACTCTTGCCAACCCGTGACCGTCAGCGTGAGCCCCAGCCCGCGAATCAGTTGCTGCAGGCGCCCCAGTGAGCAGCGCCCCGGGTCGAACTCGGCATCGCGAATGAAGGAAGTGCTCACGTTACAGACCGACGCTGCCTGTGCACGCGACAGGCCTTGGCGTTTGCGCTCCGTCATCAGGCGCTTGGCCAATGCGGGCAATGCTTGGGGGGTAATGTCCATTTTTTTGACCTCGGCGGGGCAGTTTAGCCCAATAGTTGAGCAATTGAGCAAAAAATGATCTTGAAAGGTCAATTTTTGACTACCTTATCGCACTGCACGGACAGCTTGAAATGCAACAGCTCAGCGCATCAAAAATTGCCCTCATGGAAGCCATACCGATCCATCGGCAAGAAAACGGGCTGAATTTGATCTTAAAGGAGCAAAAAATAATGGAATCCTTTGCGTGCGGCAGGCGAAGGGGTGCTCGCAGCGCGGCAGGCCTCGTGCCAAGTCCCGTCATGAAAAAAAGCCCCGGCTGCGACCGCAGGCGGGGCTTGAAAAATCAATAGCAAACAAAGACCACTCCACGCTGGGATAGTGTCTTTTTGATGCTTAATTCCCTCCGGCAGCGGGCGGAGGGCGACGCTCGGGCACATGGGGGTCGTAGATCACCGTGCTGGTGCCGACGCCGGCCCCCACGCGCGCACCGCCACCGATGCTGGTGCTGACCCCCACGCCCACGTTGCCGCTGACCTGGCCGCTGCTGTTGACGCTGGCGCCCACACCCACCGGGCCGGCATGGGTTCCGACGCCGGCGGAGACACCACCGCTGCCCACCCCCACGCCGACCGACACCGGACCGACGCCAGTGCCCACGCCCGCCGTGACGCCGCCACTGCCCACGCCGACACCGATCGAAAACGGGCCGACGGGTACGCTCAGGCCCACGCCCGCGCACCCCGCCAATACGGCCGCGACCAAGCCGGCGGCAGCCAGGACCGGCAGGCTGCGGCCGCCAGCACGGGCGCTCGCCCTCACACCAGCAGCGCGTTCACGCGCCGGACGTAGGCCGCCGGGTCTTCCGGCAGGCCGCCTTCGGCCAGCACCGCCTGGTCGAACAGGATGTGCGCCAGGTCGTTGAAGTGGACCGAGCCGTCGAGCTTCTTGACCAGCGCGTGTTCGGC
>ERZ1034363.1880-NODE-1880-length-10951-cov-1.791245_pt1 | contig 10951 bp, 8 predicted proteins | sample MGYA00520616_ERZ1034363 | MGnify/ENA primary metagenome ERZ1034363 (study PRJEB33736, sample SAMEA104284506) | Azolla filiculoides | biome: Urban; feature: Water surface; material: Ditch water | place: Netherlands | collected 2015-10-28 | depth 0-0.1 m ...
TCTGCAACCTGCAGCTCATCCTCAGAAAAGTAGAGATCAGGATCTGCTGTGTGGCATGGCAAATTAAATGATGATCCATCGCTGTATGTGCCGGTTACGGCATCCAAACCGATCTTCTCATCTGCCCAGCCTGGTACTAGTAGTTCGCTGAAGAGAACGCTCATGTTCTCACCTCTTCTTTCCTTGTTGGCCAACTGTCGTTGGGTCTTGCTATCTCTTTCGGTTTTCAGTGGTTATCGGGAGATATCCGTACTGCTTTCTTTGCTTTCACCTGAATTTATTTTTTAGTAATAAACATCGGGGAAAACAAAAAGGGCTCCGAATCCTTTTGGATTCGAGGCCCTTGGCTTTTCGTTCTAAATCGAGTTATTCGATTGAACCACCATTGGCCTCGTATCCGGCATAAAAAGCTGCGTAAAACGCTGGCTTTGCGGTATGCCAAGTAGAAGGCTTATTGGTTGTATGAGCAGAAGGAATCACAGCAGAACGCAAAGCGTTTGCTGATACGAATGATGCGTTAGACATATTCGTTTCCTTTCGACTCAGTTCAACTTCGCCATGAAGTTGAAGGCTTAAGGGTAAAGCATGGGTTGTGTTACTGGCAAGGTAATTAATTCCCCGCGTAAAACAGGGTAATTGGGCTATATATGCGATGAATTAAGGGGTGAGGCTAGTTAGCAAGGCCCGCTTCAGCGAGGAATCGTGAGGCTTTTCCGCGATAGCTAAGGCGTAGATCTGATTTAGCGCGAGTAATTCCAACATAGAACAAACGACGTTCTTCATCGATTGATGCTTGATCTCCAGTAGTGCTGTTGTTTTCAAGCGGAAGAATTCCATCGCTAACGCCCATAAGAAATACGCGCTCCCATTCAAGACCTTTTGCTGCGTGCAATGTTGCAAGAGTTGTCACAGGCATTGTCGGTGGGTTGTTCTGCTGAACACGATCTTCAACTTCGCGTAGATAGGTGCGCAAATTCTTTGGAGTAAATCCATTGTCACTATCTAATTCGCGAGCAAGGTGAAGCAGCGCTGCGATTCCATCGATTGCTCCCCCAGTTAAGAATGGTTGCGCAAGGGTGCGAAGTTCATCGAGCCATGAAACACCTTCTGTTGGAATAACAGATGCGGTGCGAACCTGCTTTAAGAAATCGCGAACCTCTTTGCGTTCAAAGAATCGTTCTGTGTTGCGCACTTGATATGGAAGATTTGCAGCGTTCATCGCCTTTTCTAAACCATTGAGCTGGTTGTTGGTGCGGGCAAGAACTGCGATCTCTTGTGACGGAGTTCCATCTGAAATCAGCTGCGTGATGTCACGGACGATTCCGGCAATCTCAGCTTGCTCATCGTTATATGCGTTAATTGTTGGCTTACTACCGTGATCATTGATCGCTACAAGCTCGCTACCCATCGCACCTTTGCGCAGAATGCTATTTGCAGTGAAGATAATTTCAGGTGTTGAGCGATATCCAGTTGTCAGGCGAACTACCTCGGCTTCTGGAAAACGATTGGTAAAGGAGTTTAAGAAAACAGGAGTTGCGCCAGCGAATGAGTAAATAGTCTGTGCGGGATCTCCAACAACACATAGCTCTTGGCGAGAACCTAACCAGGCGTTGATTAATCGCTGCTGCAGCGGAGAAATATCCTGGTACTCATCAACGGTAAAGAATCGGTACTGGTCTTGCACGCGTTCGCGAACTTCGCGCTCTTCTTCAATCATTGCGGCGGTAAGTAAAAGCACATCCTCAAAGTCAATGGCACGTTCTTGGTGCTTCACGCTTTCATATGCGGTGTAGACCTTGGCTAACTGCTCTGGATTAATGCGGGGCTTTACGGTGCGCTTTTGTGATTCGCTCAAGTAATCAGAGGGAGCAACCTGTGAAACCTTTGCCCATTCGATCTCAGTTGCGATATCGCGCAGTAAATCGCGAGATGTAATTGATAGCTCGCCCTGTAATTGAGCACGCTTGATCGCTTCAGTTAGAAATCCGCTCTTTGTCGTCAGTAGATCGGGTGTGCGACCACCAAATACCTGAGGCCAAAAGAAGGTCAACTGCTTTAAAGCGGCGGCATGCACGGTGCGAGCCGCAACAGATGGAACGCCTAGTGAACGTAAACGTGTGCGCATTTCGCCCGCAGCACGTGCGGTAAAGGTAAGGGCTAAAACCTTGTGTGGATCCATTGTTCCGATCGCTGCGGCATATGCGATGCGGTGGGTAATTGCACGGGTCTTACCTGTACCGGCACCTGCAATTACGCACACAGGGCCACGAGTAGCAAGTGCTACTGCGCGTTGTTCATTATCTAATGCTTCAAGAATCTCTTCTGCGCGAAGGTTTCCTACGGTCTCCACGATTCACCACCACGTAACTGTTCGCGGGTGTATCCATCAACGCGTGTGTACCAAGCTTCAATCATTCGACGAGCAACTGAAATAGTTGGTGGAAGCAAAATATCTTCAGCGATAACCGCTGCCTTCATTTCATCACGTGAAAACCAGCGTACTTCAGTGATTTCAGTTCCATCAGGTCGTGCTTCTTCTGGGCGATGTGTAATTGCTTCAAAGGCAATCATGATCGAAGCAGGAAATGGCCAAGGCTGTGAGGTTAAGTAGTTGATGTCAGATGCATAGACACCTGCCTCTTCAAACACTTCGCGCGATACACACTCTTCAAATGATTCGCCGGTTTCGACAAAACCTGCAAAAGTTGAAAAGCGCTTATCTGGCCAGATGGGTTGGTGTCCTAAAAGAATTCGATCATCTTTATCGCGCACTAAAACAATTACCGCAGGATCAGTTCGTGGATGATGTTGCGTTGCATCCTCAACACAGACACGAACACTTCCACCAAGATCGCTAATAGTCTTTGCTCCGCAGCGCGCGCAATGTGTGTGGTTTGCATGCCAGTTCGCTAAACCAACTGCGTGCATCGCAAGTGCTAACTCATCGGCATCTAAGTTGCCGCCGACCTCGCGCAAAGTTTTGAATCCTTCATACTTACGCTTTTCAAACTCTTCAGTGCCATCATCTTCTGGCTGGTTTATCCAGGTTGTGCGCCAGGCAAAGTACGCCTGATTGTCATCGCGGCCGATTCCGAGGAAGAAGCGATCTCCTTCGATAAAAGATTCTTGAAGAGCCTTCACGGCTGCGGCATCTATAAAGGTCAGCGAATCATCGGCTGCGCTTAAACGAGAGTCGACCATATGAATGATTTGGGCAGATTTCCAGAGTTCGGCCAACTTTGTGGCATCCGAGCGCAGCTCGCTTTCGCGATTTATCGGTGACAGAGCGCTCATAGGGGTGAACGCTACTAGCCTTGGGCGGTGCTCGTAACCTCGTGGAATCTGCTGCATGGAATGGCCATTCCGCCCAGCAATGATGTGGCAGCCGACCAAATAAAGCTAGGGCAAGCGATCCAAGCCATTGGCGCTGATGTCATTGGTATTCAAGAAGTTGATGAAAAGTTAGAGCGCTCAGGAAATATTTCCCAGGCACGTTTAGTGGGCGAAGCAATGGGCACGCAACATTGGGGCTTTGCTGCAGGATTAATCGGAACACCTGGATACTCATGGCGCGCTGTTGAACCAACAGATGTACCAATTGTTGTTCATGGAAACTCTTTCTCAACGGATGGAAGTGAGTTAGTTGGTGGATATGGAATCGGCATCGTTTCAAAGATTCCAGTAAAACATTGGGATCGACTAGAACTCAAGAAATCTCCATTTGGAATGCCCATCATGATTCCAACTGAAGGTAAGAATGGAAAACAAACCGTTAGACCAATCTATGTAGCAGATGAGCCACGTGTTGCACTGGCTGCTACTTTGGAAAATGGTTGGACAGTTATTAATACTCATCTTTCTTTTGTTCCCTTTGTGAACTACCGCCAACTAGCAAAAATAAAGCGCTGGGCTAAACATTTGACTGAAGAGTATGGGACTCAAGTTTTAATTATTGGAGACATGAACCTTCCAAAGGGATTGCCAGCAGTAGCTTCACGATGGAATTCGTTGGTTACTCAGAACTCCTACCCATCGTGGGGTGCAAAAGTTCAATTTGATTACATTCTTAGCAACACTTTAAAGCCAGAACAGTTTGAAGCTCTTCCAACAGTTGTGACTGGAATGAGTGATCACTTACCAATTAGGGTTCAGATTAATCACCAGAATTAACGATCAGATACAAGCAAGAAATTAGGCTTACGCACACTATTGCGACACCACGTAGGCAGAAACGATCACTAAGACTCCACCCACTAGCTGCATCCAGGTAGGGGCTCCTCGGCCCAAGACAATGCTCGCTGCAACCCCTGAAATAGGGATTAAGTTAAGGAAGACTCCAGGAGTACTGCCAGGCAATGCTTTTATTGCATAGTTGAAGGCCACAAATGGAAGCCCCACGCCAAACAACCCAGAAAATATCGCTGAGATCCAAATTGAGCTACCAACCTCAGTTGGAATGGATTGATTGCTTAATAAGAAAAAACCACCCAAGAAGATCGTGGCCACAAAGGTTTGGCCTACGGCTAAATCTGTAGCCGAGTATTCCCCTAGATACTTGCGAACCACATTTGCATACACACCAAAGGTTGCCGCAGATAAAACAAAGTAGATGGCGGTAGATGTTGATTGTTCATGAATGCCATTGCTGCTAGAAATGTAGACACCCACAAATCCAAGAATAAAGAATGCCCACTTGGTCAATGACAATCGATCACCCAACCACAGCATTCCAAGCAAGACAGTAAACAAAGTTTCGCCGGTAAGGATCAAAACGCCGGTGCTGGCGGTTTCGTGGGTGTAACCGGTATTTCCTAACAACCACGCCAGTCCAGGTTGAAGGATGCCGATAGGAATAATCAACCGCCAAGGAATGTTTGGCTTTACTCGTTTAATGATTGTGACGATTAACAGAAAGAGAAAACCGATGCCACATTCAATTAAGGAAAGAAAGAGTGGAGAGAACTTAGTTATGGCCAGATCCGCTAAAGGATTTGAGATACCCCAGCTAATAACTGCAGCTAAGAGGATTGCATAACTCATTAAGGAAGCGTACCGACAGATCCAATCAAAGCGATCAAAGCAGCCTCATCTAACAGGTCAGCTGGCTGGTCAGTAATTCCAGTTGGAACGTAATGGAATGCGGCGCTTATCTTTGAAATATCGCAGCCAGAAAGCTTTGCCCAGGCCAAGCGATACATCGCTAATTGGACTTGTGCGGACTTTCCTAACTGCTTAGAGCCAGTCTTCCAATCCACTACCTGGAAGCCATCTCCATCTGGATAAATAGCGTCAATTCGGCCTCGAATAAGGACCCCAGCAATGGTTGTTTCAAAGGGAACTTCAACCCGCGCCGGTGTGCGATGAGCAAAGCCGCTCTTGAGCCATGCAGCTTTGAGATCTTCTAGCTTTGAATCATCATCGAGTGGATCTAAGTAATCCAGGTACTCATCACCAAATAATGTGGCAGCATCAGTAAATTGACGTTCTACCCATAAGTGGAACGCTGTTCCGCGACGCGAATACTGATCTTGACCACGAGGCATTGGGCGACGAATATTCAATGCAAGCTCTTGTGGGTTCTCATGCAAAGCAACCAAGGTCGATGTTGACATGCGTGATGGCAGTGGAACTTCTACTACATCTGATGCACGATTACGTTGTTCCGTAATCAAACTATGTGCATCCATAATCCAAGAATTAACTTCGGGATCTTGAGAATCAACTAACGGGTGAACATCAGATGCATTGACTAATTCAATCGCTGCATCAAATTGTGCGCGCTTATCCCCTAGGTAATCTCGTGGCCACACAGCGGTGACTGGATTTTCTAGCGTTGGATTCTCTGCTTCCTCATCTGGTGCTGCAACATCAGAAATCAATCGGCCACCGTTTGCACTTGCCGATCCTGCGATCAGATTAAAGATTTGGGAAGGTGAAACCGCATTTGCTCCATCACGCCACCACGCTGTTGTGCACAGCAGGTGCGTACGGGCACGGGTAACGGCAACATAGGCAAGACGCATCTCTTCGCGCATCTTGATTTGATCAACGCACTGCGAACCAAAGGCCTTAATCGCCTTTGCTGCATCACTATTTTTAGTGATTCCATCTAATGTGAAATGTGGAAGCTCATGCGCATCTCCGCGAAGTGCAAATGGCACATGCTTTTCATTCTTAAACCAGTTATCTGGGTCTGAGCGGTTAACACCAGGGAAGGTGCCTTCAGATAAACCTGGCACTGCAACAACATCCCATTCAGCACCCTTAGCCATGTGAACAGTAAGGATTTGGACCACATCTGTGCGTACTTCAGGGGCTCCAACCTTTAATCCGCCCTCTTCATCAGATGCAACATCCAACCAATCCAAGAAGGCTGAAACTGATCCACCACTGCGTTCAAACTTTGAGGCTTCATCTAGGAATCGATCTAGGTGCCGACGACCGGTTTGTGAACCTTCGCGCAACGTGATTTCGGATTCCAGAGTCAGAGAGTTTTCAATCTCTGTTACCAAATCGGTGATCTGTCCACCCGCACGAGAACGCAGACGGCGAAGATCTTGTGCAAAGGAAACAAGTCGCTGATATCCAAGATCGCTAAAGCCACTCTTCTTTGCAGAAGTGATCTCATCCAGTGCATCAATGATCGAACCTGCAAATTGATCATCTGCTTCTAGTTGATCAGGGTTACCTGCAGCGATCTTCTTAATGAAGCTCTTGGAATCTGCGTGCATGGCTTTTGCACGTTCACGGCTAAATGCTCCAAGGGCTGCAATATCCCGTGGACCAAGATTAATTCTTGGACCTGTTAAATGACGCATCAATGACGAACCAGCATCTGGATCTGTAATGATCTTCATCAAGGTCACAACATCTGCAACTTCAGGGATATGAATCAAACCGCCGATACCGATTACTTCAACTGGCAAACCTTGTTCACGTAGTGCATTTTCAATAGAGGTGATCTGACTGCGCTTGCGCACCAGTACCGCAAATGATTTGTTGTCATCTGGATTCCATAACGCTTTAAAGTATTCAGCGATCGCTTGGGACTCTGTTTCAACTGTTTCGTACACACCGTATGCAAGCTCGCCATCGCCTGCACCATCACGGGCTTCCAGTTCAACAACCTGCTGACCACCTGCCGCTTTGATCTCGGCGCTAATGGTGTTTGCTGCAGCCAAAATGATTTTGTCATTACGGAAAGTTGTTGGCAGCGAGAACTGTTCAGTTCCTGTTTGTCCTGCCGCCTTTGGGAAGTACTTATGGAAAGAAGCCATCGTGCCGGCAGATGCTCCACGCCAGGTATAAATAGCCTGCGATGGGTCTCCCACAGCCATAACTGGGTGGCCGGTCTCAGAGACAAAGTTGCCGTACAACGCAGACAACATACGTACCTGTGACTGCGAAGTATCTTGATACTCATCAAGCAATACAACCTTGTACTTACCGCGCTCTAAGGTGCCAACATCTTCAAAGTTCTGAGCGATATCTGCAGCTAATGACATCTGATCATCAAAGGAGAGTTCACCTGCTGCTTTGCGACGCTCCATAAAGGCTTCAACCATCGGCAATAATGAATTACGTTGACGCATCGCACGAGCAACATCGCGTGTATCTGCGTTTGGAGTACCACCAAGCAGGACTAACTTTTCTAGCATTTCATTGCCAATTGCTTCGATATCAGACGCCTTTACTTGATGTTCCAACATCAACTTAGAAAGACCAAGCAAATCCTTAATGACGGTACTTACCGCACTGTCATTGCGATATGAATCATCAGACCAGTTGCGCACTACATCTGATGCGATCTGCCAAATTGCTGCCTCGCCAAGTGGATCAGCATCTGCATCAATTCCGTAGCGGATTGCATGTTCGCTAAGTAGTTTGCCTGCATATGAATGGTAAGTAGTAACAGCGGTACTTGTTGATGTGATGGGTCGTTACCGCTGTGCTGGTTGAAGTGATGTGGCCAAACTCTGGCAACTGCGACAACTGGCGCAAACGCTTGCGGATACGAACTGAAAGTTCGCCAGCAGCTTTTCGGGTAAAGGTAAGGCCCAAGATTTGATCAGGAGTAGCAAAACCATTTGCAACTAAATACAAGACTCGGTTACTCATGGTTTCAGTCTTGCCAGAACCCGCACCTGCAATGACAACCGCTGGCTCTAATCCACTACTTATGATCGCTGATTGATGCTTTGTGATTGGCTTGATCTGAGAACCAAACTTTGGATGTGCCTGAAGCTTGGCGATGATTTGCTCAGGTGTGTACTTAGGCTGGATCAAGTCAGTGCTCCCAATTAATGTCATTGCTCAATCACCGCCCGTCCATCACTTTGAACAGGGCAGGATTTCCTTACTGGGCAGCCTTTACAGCGCTTATTAACGGTGGCAAAGAAGGTTGCAGCTCCCATGCCCTCGCCAATGGTTTCAATAGTTGCCTTAGTCTCTTCAAGATCGATCGCATACTGCTGACGAATAGATGCTCCTGCAGTGCTTGTTCCCAGATAGACAAGCTCGGCGCCTGAAGATTTATTGCCGTCGGTAAATCCACCCTCGGCTACACCTAATTGATAACTAGCAAGCTGCAGGTTTTTCTTTGCATCCTCTTTGCTAATAGCGGTGTTACCGGTTTTGAAGTCAATGATGAATAGTGAACCATCAGCTTTGACCTCAAGGCGATCTACTGTTCCAATAATGCGAGCACGACCGAGCTTTACATCAAAGCGAAGTTCAGCACCCTTAACTTCACGTGTTGTCTCTTTGTGGTAATCGACAAACTTTTCAAGCATGGTGACCGCAGATTCAAGATGTGATGCGCTGACCCATCCACTTTCAGGATCAATCAACTTCCATGAGCTTTGTAGATTCTCAATTAACTGTTCGCGAGTTGTGCCTGGCTCTTGCACCATCTTTGCCGCAAAGGCGTGAATTGCAGAACCTAAAACCTGTGCAGTGCTGTCACCATCTGATCCACCATTATTTTGCAGGAACCATTTGACTCCACATTCCACAAAACTTTCTGCACCTGATGGCGAAACAACTACTTCCTTGTCAGGATCAATAACAGGTGCATCGGTACTTATCGGAACAGAACCAATCCAACTGTCAGGGTTTGCAAGGTATATACCTTCGGCGCTCATCGCCTTTAACAACGCTGCAGCCTCTTTCGCTTTTGGTCCAGCTAACTGCGCACGAAGTTCAGCAACTAGCGCTGGCGCGGTGATTGGACGAGGAACATCGGTTAATACATGTTCATCCTCATCACTCTTATTAACCATAACTTCAACAGCTTCAAAGAACTGCGATGGCTCTTCATCCTCACGCTGAACCGCGGTCACGAAAAGTGATTGCTGGGCGCGGGTTAAAGCGACATGGAACAAGCGTTGTTCATCCTGCATCAAGCCATTGGCGGCAATCACATCTAACTGATCTCGAGGAATATCTGGGTTGCGCTTTCGTTCTACTAAACGCTCTGCACCTAACAGGGATGAACGTTGCTTCAAGTTAGGCCAAGTGCCCTCTTGCAAGCCAGCAATTGCAACAACTTGCCATTGGCGACCCTTTGCGCTGTGAACGGTAAGAATCTCTACGAAATCTGGGCGCACTCCCTTAGCTGTAATCACATCGCCGGCAATATCTTCAGTTGCGATCTCGTTGATAAATGCGGCTGGGCCTGACAATGGAAAACGTTCTGAATAACGCTGAGCAGATTCAAACAACTGCATCATCGCATCTAGGTCGCGATCTGCGGCTGCTCCGCGAACTCCAGGACGCAATGCTTGATTGCGCCACGCAATAGATAACTTTTGTCCATCACTTGTCACCGCGTTATCCCAAATAAACCACAACAGATCATCTGCTAAAGCGGTCTTGTTACGAGCGATAGCCTTTGCGCCCTTCAATAACGCATGAACTCGAAGAACGCTGTCGGCACCTTCAATAAAGAGCTCACCATCATTAATTGCATCCAACAACAGCTGAGTACCTGAACGCTCATCACCATCAGGGCGAGCGGTAATCATGGATCGGCGAATACGACGCAATGAGATTGAATCTGCTCCACCGAACTCGCTCATTAACAAACGCTCTGATGTATTTTAATTGATAGGCTGAGCACCGATATCTACACGTGCCAATAACAAAAATGGCGCAATTGCAGGATTACCAGCTAAGGCTTGTAATTCAGATGCAACTGGAATTCCAACTTGTGAAAATGCACGACGCAAAGCAGATGCTTGAACACCTGGTGTACGAAGTACGACAGCCATATCGCTGTAAGAAATACCTTCACGCAAATGTGCACTACGGAACTGATGAGCAATAAAAGCAGCTTCTTCTGCCCCGCTTCTAAAGCGATGAACCCCAACAAAACCGCCACTTTCTGCCACACATGAGCGCTTACGGGTTACTGGAGATCCACGGAATCCCTGAACATATTCATGCCCAACTTCAAAGATCGCAGGTGCATTGCGATACACGCGATTGAGAACAACTTCCTTTGCACGATATGGATCTAATGCCGCAGCTAATCCATCAGGATCTGCGCCACGGAAACGTCCGACCGCGCTATCTGCATCAGCGCAGATGATTACATCGTTTCCTGCAAGCAGCCCCAATAGTTCGCGTTGTGCTGGATCACTTTCCTGAAACTCATCCACCATGATCGTTGTGAAGCGATTACGCAATTGATCCAACAAATCAGGGTTGTTACGTAGATGAATAGATGCGCGCGAAACCAATTCAGATGGATCGATACGCAACTTTGCATCCTGTGCGCTGAACTCACGCATCACCATTGAGTTTGTATATCGCTTCCAGAAAGCAGCGGCTGCCTCCCAATACTTTTCACCTTCTTGTTTACCAAGAACCGCTAACTCATCTGCATCAATGCCACGTTCTGATGCACGCAAAATCAAATCACGAAGTTCGCGGGCAAAACCATTTGTAC
>ERZ1034363.1881-NODE-1881-length-10949-cov-5.438098_pt1 | contig 10949 bp, 8 predicted proteins | sample MGYA00520616_ERZ1034363 | MGnify/ENA primary metagenome ERZ1034363 (study PRJEB33736, sample SAMEA104284506) | Azolla filiculoides | biome: Urban; feature: Water surface; material: Ditch water | place: Netherlands | collected 2015-10-28 | depth 0-0.1 m ...
ATATTGCTGCATATCTTCTTGACTATCTTGCAACTGCTGAACATAAATCATCACTTGAGAAGCGCCATTCATTTGCAACATAATTTCATCTAAAAATTTGAATTTCAACCCATCTTGAATAGTATGGCGTGCTTTTTCAAGTCCCGACTCAATCATTTCAGCCGCGTTATTTGAGTTAACCGCTAACTTTCGCACCTCATCTGCAACAATTTTAAACCCTAATCCCGCCTCACCTGCATGAGCTGCTTGAATGGCTGCATTCACCGCCAAAATATCTGTTTGAAAACTAATTTCTTTAATACTATCAACTAAGTGAGCCAAACTGTCAATCACACCGCTTGCAGCTTGAATAGAGTCAATGTCTGCACGAAGTTTGTCTGGAATTTCTTGAATATTTTGAATAAACTTCTCAATGCTAATAATAAATTTAACACTGTTTTCCATGTCACTTTCCATTTTCGAAATATTTTTCTCATTCGCATTGGAAATATATTTAACAATGGACTCTGCGTCATCGCTCAAATGACGCATCAAATCAAGCAGCAACAAAGCCGATTGATGAGTATCATACGAAATGACTTTCAACTGCTCATCTATCGCATTATCAATAGACAAATGCAAATACACAATATCTTCTATTTCACGCAAATTTTGTGTATTGTCTACCTGCGCTAAAGTATCGAGTTGATTCACATTTAAAGCATTGAATTTACTTTTCAAATCATCTAAAGACGTTGCTATTTGAGTAATATGCTCACGCAATGCATTTTCAATATCGGCACTCAATGTTAAGTATTGCGTAATGGCTTGAGCAGTTTGTGCTGCCAAGTCATCAAAAAGGTGAAATTCTGCATCGTCGTTATGTTGATTTAACGTTGCAATCAAATGCATAATTTGATTATTTAATGCCCCAATAGCTTTTGATAATGCAACAGTATGCTTATCTGTTGCCGCTGAAAAATCGACGTTTGATTTGTTGTCAAACGCTAAATTATCTTGTACATAAGTACTAATGCGATTGAAGATATAACGTAATTTTGCATTATTCGCATCAACTTGCTCTTCAGGTAATAACTTAACTGTTTTTTGAGAAAGCGTCAGCAATCGCCATTGAGATACGCTAAAAACACCCCACGTCAATCCCAAAAATAGTGCATCCTCATAACGGCCTAATCGAAAATTTAACGTCGAATGAAAAACAAGAGAAATTCCCATCAGCACGACTACAAAACCGGTGCTAATAAGAAAAAATCGCCATGCGCCTTTTTTGAATTCGGCATTATTTTTCGATTGGACAGCCATGGTTTTTTATGCTCCCGGCAAAACTTGTTTAATCACTTTGAGTAAATCAGCACCACCCACGGGCTTAACAAGCCATCCCGTCGCACCAGCTTGTTTTCCTTCATCGCGTCTACCTTGCTGACTTTCGGTTGTCAGCGTCAAAATAGGCAAAAATCGAAATCCCGGTAATGCACGTGCCTTTTTGATAAATTCAATACCCCCCATATTAGGCATATTAATATCAGTAATAATCAAATCTGGTTTAAGTCCAGCGGTGAGTTTTGCCATCGCTTTTACGCCATCTTCAGCGGTTTCTACTTTGAATCCGGCTAATTCTAACGTGTTTTTGACGCTCATAAGCATAGTTGCCGAGTCGTCTACTAAAAAAATAATTTTCGCCATAATTTTTCTACCTAAATATCGTCATTATTGTTAATCTGTCATCACTTGCGACTATCTAATACGCAATGTTATTTCTCTAGCACAGTTAACCAGCGCTGCAAATCTTCATCCACAGGCCACGCTGAAATTTGCGGCTTAACAGCCATTAATACTTGTAAGTTTGCCGCATGAATATGTGCACATGCTGCTAAATTTATTTTACCTTTAGGATTTTTAAGAAGCCACTGCAACAAATTCTCTGCTTCTTCAACACCTACAAAGTCGCTAAAAACTGCCAGTGATTTTTTATATTCAATTGCCATAACTAAATCAACTCCCGTGGATTTAACACCATCAACACCGAACCATCGCCTAAGAGCGCTGCGCCTGAAAATCCGCCAAGCCCCCCTAAAATTCCCGTCATAGGCTTGAGAATGATATCAACTGTTTCACGGAAATCATCGACAATAATCCCCACATGTTCCCCATGAACACGCACAACAAGTGTCGCAAACTCATCATCTTCATTAGGCACTTGTTCAAACGGTAGGGCAAGCAGTTCGTTAAGTGATAGTAATGGAACAATACGTCCTCGTAAAACAGTCGTTTGTTTTTGTTTGATGCTACTAAGTTGTGCTCTAGGGACGCGCACCGTTTCAACCACCATATCCATTGGCACACCAAAGATTTGTTGATTCGATTCAATAATCATGACATTTGTCACCGCCATTGACAATGGCAAAGATAAATACAGACGGGTGCCTTTACCTACTTCACTTTCAATTCCTACCGTCCCGTTGATACGTTCAACTGCCGAGCGAACCACATCCATTCCAACGCCACGCCCTGATAAATCAGAAATAACGTCCGCCGTCGAAAATCCTGCAGCAAATACGAGATTCACCGCTTCTTCATCACTAATACGCTCTAACGCACCCTCGTCAATTAAACCTTTCTCATAGGCTTTTTGTTTAATTACATTAGGATTAATGCCGCGCCCATCATCAATAATTTCAATTAAAACGCGATCCGATTCCTGCGTGGCGCGAATAAGCAATTTACCGACTGCATTTTTACCGGCAGCAACTCGCACTTCAGGCGATTCAAGGCCGTGATCTAAACTATTACGCACAATGTGAATCAGCGGATCCGATAAGGCTTCAATAATATTTTTATCCGCTTCGGTACTCTCGCCCTCTAAGACTAATTCGACTTCTTTACCGAGTTTGCGTGAAATATCGCGCACCATACGCGGGAATCGTTGAAAAATAAACGATACAGGCATCATACGCACTTGCATGATGGTATCTTGCATCTCTTCTGCAACACGGTTAATAACGGCATATTGCGCTTTGATTTCGCGTGATAAATCACGTACACCAAATACCGTTTCAGCACGATTCGCTAAATAAGGCAGCGCATTTTTCGCCACCACCATTTCACCAATCAAATTCATTAAACGATCTATTTTTTCTTGATCTACTTTGAGCGTTTTAGACACTACCGCATTAGAATCCTCAGCACGCCGCCCAAAATGAGGGCTCGCATCCTCAACACGCCGCCCAAATTTTGCTGAAGGATCAACCACTTCTTCATGGACAACGGTTTCTTCAATGACAGTCGACGTAACTGGAATATCAATGGGAGTAGTCGCTGGCACTTCGTGTACATCGGAAACATGGTCGAGAATATTATCAAGCCAAGCTAATAATGGTCGCGCTGAATTCTCAGTAAGTGAGCTTTGCAATGCCTGTTCAATATGTTCAATTTCATGCAACTGATGTGTAGCACGATGCGCAGCAATGAGTGTTGCAGCCACCGATTTAAGTCGACCTACCGACCATGCGTTAGGGGGAGAACTTAACACGATTTTTTGTGCTTCTAATATGACATGAAAACCTGCCATTAACGCTGAATTTACTGACGAATGATCGTTAACTTCCTCATGTGCAACGAATTCATTGGCTAATTGAGCTTCGGGTAGATGACTATCACTACTGGTGACGCCTTCAGATGAATCATTTTGCACTAAAGAAACCAAGTCAATTTTATCATGAGTGCGCAGTGTGTGAATCAATGTGCTTTGTACCTGTTTATTGCTTGGATCTAATTCGATAACACGTAGTGTCCAGCGTAGCACAGAAGAAGACCAAAGCTCTGGTGCTGATAATTCGAGCATAGTACGAATACTATGTGAAGCACGCTCTAAATCACTGTCATTGAGCAAACCTAACGTGCGCGAAATAAATTCATCATCAATCGTATTGCCACCCTCTATGCCAGAAGGTTTAACAAAAGCCAGTGCTGAAATGTCAATTCGCTGTATTTGATCGGGAACGTAACGAAAAATATCATCTAATTCGTCTTGCGTGGCAATGGTTAAAAATTGAAATCCTAATTGGCTACTATAAACATCCATTTCCGCTAGAGATGAAATGTCTTTTTGCAAAGTACTACGACACCATAAAACAGCTGGCACTTGACGCGACAGATAAAACGGATCCTCGCCTTTAAAGAAGCATTCGGATTCGGGGATGTATTCCACCCAAAACACGCTTGCGCCTTCCGTGGCTGAGCGATATAACTCTGCTGCTACATCTTCGGTTAAATCAAATTCAGGCTCACTAAAACCTACCGTTATATCTTGCACATTGTCAATTTCAACGGCTGCGAATTCTTCCAACACTTGATCCACTGACGGATGGTCAATATTACTAATGCCTTGTGGCTCACTAGCAGTTGTATCTAGTTCTACAGTGGATTGAGCGAGTAATTCACGAAGTGATTTAGCCAATTCAACTGAATTGGTGGCATGATTATTTCCAATACGGCCTGTTGATTCAATTTCATCCATCAAGATACCAACAAAATCCATTGCATCCAGTAATTGATCAGTCAAATCTTGTGAATATTTTACGCGTCCATGACGTACGGCATCCATTAAGTCTTCGCTTGCATGGAGTACGCGTGTCATTTCAGGAAAATCAAATAAACCGCTATTACCTTTTAATGTATGAACAAAACGAAAAAGCTCTGTCATCAATGGAATACTTTCTGGATCGGCTTCTAATTGCATGAGTTTTTCGCCAATGCCCTGCAAAAAATCACGCGATTCAGATAAAAACTGTTCTAATAACGCATTCATTTAAATACTCTCCCCCAATAATAACTGACTATAACGCAGTAGTTCATCGGGTTTTGTCGGCTTAATTAGGTATAAGTTTGCCCCTGCATTGTAAGCGAGGATTTCATCATTTTTAGCTGACTCGGTAGACACCATAATGGCAGGTGCTTGATCAACATTTTGAGTGCGCAGTTGACGTAAAAATCCATAACCATCAAGCTTGGGCATATTGATATCAACTAAAAATAAATCATAATTTTTCATTAGGGCTTTTTCTAAGGCTTCAATACCGTTGATAGCTTCGTCAACGCTATACCCCGCACCTTCCAAAATATTACGATGATACATACGAACGGTTGCCGCGTCGTCAATTACGAGAATCGTTTTCATCTTTCCTCCAATGGTTTTTGATACACAATCGCTTCAGGAAATTTCCGCACCCGAAACAATGATGAAATACGGCTCATTGATTCCGAATGCCCTAAACACACAAACCCACCTGCTTTCATAGCATCAAAAAACATTTCTGCAGCATAGCGGCGCGAGACATCATCAAAATAAATTAATAAATTACGACAAAAAATGACATCCATATTTCGATAAGAACGGACTTCTAACGGCTCCATAATATTGACGCGTGTAAATTCAACGGCTTGCTGTAGATCACGGCAAATTTGATAGCCTTCATTTTTATATGTGAAATATTTTTGTAAAAACTTATCGGGTAAATTCTGCACTGATCGTGAAGAATAATGCCCTTTTTTGGCTTGTGAAATAATTTCCGTATCAATATCTGATGACATAATTTCCACATCCCACCGATCAATGCCTTCCCAATGTTCTAATAAGTAAATAGCAATAGAATAAGCCTCTTCACCTGAGGAAGACGGTACAGACCAAATTCTTATCGGTGAATCATCCGTCTTCTTTCGTACAATTTCAGGCAGAATGGAATTGACTAAGCATTTAAATTGATATTCTTCACGAAAAAAATACGTTTCATTCACTGTCATTAAATTGACGAGTTTTTGCAACTCTTCACCCGTTGTTTCAAAACGCAGCATCACAAAATAGCTGCGAAAACTCCCCGAGCCTGTTGCTTCAATGCGTTCAATGAGTCTTTTATCGACAAAGTATCGCTTAGAATTTTCAAACTGCATTCCCGTTTTGCGGTAGAAAAATTCTTTAAACTTTGAAAAATCTTCCTCGCTAATCGTGATGCTGGTCATTTAATGTTCGCCTTGTTGAATACGCTTTAAGGCCAAATCAACAGAAAAACACATATACGGTTCATTGGCAAAACGTTGTTTTAAATTTATTAACGATTGTATTGAAAGATCCGTGCCAACTTCGCTGAGTAAATCAACCGCTGTTGCACAAACATTTACTTGATCGTCATTGTCAATCACACTCATTAACCATTGCTCAACATTATCATGGCGAAGTGACTCTAAAATATTAATCGTAAAAATACGTACATCTGAGTCGCTATCATTGAGCAACGTATTAATGATAGGGCCAACTTCATCGGGAATGGCTTTTAATACCTCAATGGCTTCATTGCGCAGTGACGCCTCATCACTACGCAAACACGTCACCAAACCACTCATAGCCGTTTCATCTCCCAATTGCGCAAGACTACTTAATATGGCTGTGCGCACACTCGCATCTTCTTCAATTTTAAGACGAGCCACCAGCACATCACTTGCATGAGGGAAATTCACTAAATCACGCACTGCCCAACGCCGCGCAGTGGCGTTATCGCTGTTTAATTCTGCACTCAAACCATGAAAATCCCTAACGGTTGTACGCTCATCTTCATTAACTGCTTGCGGTGCTTGTTGTTTAATAAAAGCCATATTCCCTCCCTTTTTACTTTAACCAAGCTAACACTTGTTTTGTTATTCTATCGGCAGGCAGCACAACGCTCGCCCCCCCTTTTGAAATTAATTCAGCAGGCATTCCAAATACCACACAAGACGCCTCACTCTCAGCGATAGTGCGCCCACCACGCTTTTTAATTTCAGTGAACGCATCCGAACCGTCATACCCCATACCCGTTAACATGACAGCAACAACGTTAGATGCCTCATAATTTTCAAGTACGGAGCGCCCCAATAATTCCACCGAAGGGTGCCACAAAAATTGACTATTTTCTGGCTTAGGGATGATAGTTGCTTTCCCACCTCTTTGCGCTACCACCATATCGGCACCGCCCTTGCCAATATAAATAAATCCCGGTTCAATTGTCGTTGGACGACTCGCTTCCACAACTTGCAACTCACACAAGTCATTCATTCTATTGGCAAACGGCAAAGTAAAGCTCGCTGGCATGTGCTGCGCGACTAAAATAGGGTAAGGAAAATTTACCGGAAAGAGCGGCAATATATCCTCAAGTGTGCGCGGCCCACCTGTCGACACGCCAATCACAACCACCCCTTTGTTTGAAACGCCACGACGAATAATGGGAGCGGCTTCCACCTTTGACGTTTTATTGACTATGGCTTGACGTACAGGGGGCGTTGAACGCGTAGCTACTTTAATGCGTGCTTTTGAAGCCATGCGAACTTTGCGCACCAGTTCAGCTCGAATATCACCAATAGACAGTGAAATAGTACCACTTGGCTTAGCGACATAATCTACCGCACCTAACGCTAACGCTTCAAATGTGGCTAACGCTCCTTTTTCTGTGAGCGATGAAACCATTACAACAGGCACAGAACGCTCCGCCATAATTAAAGATAGAGCCGATAAGCCGTCCATTTCAGGCATGTTGATATCTAATGTCACCACATCAGGCTGAAAATTGATATTTTCTTCAACAGCTTCTCTGCCATTACGCGCAAAATGAATCTCAAAATCCCCTTCTTCAATGAAAAAGGAACTTAATTGACGGCGCATTAACGCCGAATCATCTACTATCAATAATTTAATCATGTATCAATCTCTTTCTTCTTTACTTAGTCAGTCAATAAACTCAATCCTTCACGGTCTTTTGACTCTAATAAATGTGAAGGATCAATCAATAAAATTAACCGTTTTTGTTTTTCCAAATTTGCCACTCGTGAAATTAAATGCACCTGACTGACCGATAAATGAGGCGCCGGTTCAATAGCTGATCGCGGCACTTTCAATACTTCTGCTACAGAGTCCACAATAAAGCCAGTACGCATACCATCAAATAAAAACACCATAATACGCTGTTGCTCACAACGTTCGAGCGTGGGCAAACCTAAGCGACAACGCTGATCAACAACAGGTAACACCGCACCACGTAAATTAATAACGCCCTCAATGAAAGAAGGTGCTTTAGGCACATGCGTTAATTCATCAGGAACACGGACGATTTCTTGCACACTTTCAATGGGTACGCCAAATTCTTCGCTTCCCAAGCGAAATATCACCATTTGCTCATCATCTTCAATTATCGCTCTATCACTATTCTCCATATCTTCATCCTGTGTATTTTCAATGGAATTCAAAGCCTCTTTTACCGCGTGATGACGGAACATATTTTCTGCTGAAATAATGGATACCAATCGTTTTCCATTATCTAAACGGCAAATTTCACTAATGTCCGACAATGCGCCATCACGCGCTAGCATGGACGGCATCACGCTCACATTATTTTTTGATACGCGCAACACTTCATTGACCGTATCCATTACAACACCAACAGCCGAATTGCCTACCGAAATAACTACAATTCGACTATGCTCGTCAGCTTCTTGACTCGGCAAACCAAATAATCGGCGCAAACTAACAAGTGGCAACATACGTTGACGTAAAATCATTACCCCTAAAACATGTGAATCACTGTGAGGGACATGAATGATTTGCTCGGGCACCTGCACAATTTCCTGCACATCGCTAATACTGATGGCATATTCTTGATCTGCAACGCTAAAACTCACTAATTGCAACTCATCGCTAAAACCTTCGATATTTTCATCGTTATCGGGCTCTAAACGCCCATGCACACTTGACATAGTCGCCGAGGCGCGGGCTATTTCCGCAAATTCATTACTAATAAGCTTAGAAAAATCAAGCACCATCGTCATCGCTGTGCCACCCACATCTTTAAGCAAACCAGACAGTAGATCGGTATCAACCACCGCGCTAATCGATGAAACTGCTTCGATTTTATCCGTTTCAACGCCAATGACGCTGACAACACGATCAACCACAAAACCCAGTGGTTCACCTAAATCAATCACAACCGCACGCGTTGAGTCATCATATTCGTGATCGGGAAAGCCAAAGATACGACGAAGCGAAATAATCGGTAAAATTTTACCGCGTAAATTCGCTAGCCCTTCCAAAGTATCTGGTACAAGCGGCACACGAACCACATTTGGCACACGAATAATTTCTTGTACAGGTGACATATCGACAGCAAAGGTTTCTCCGCCAACACAAAAAGTCACAAACTGACTCACATTCGATTCTTGACTTTGTTGCTGCCCATCTAAATCATCTGCAACGCTAGCTGTTGAATCGGTATCCGACTGTGCATTTAGCATGTCGTTAGTCATAAAAATCTCCTAGTATTGAGGAAGGGCTTATGCACTTTGCAATTCATCAGCTAACGATGCAATTTCTTCAATTGCTGCAGCTAACTCTTCTGCCCCCTGCGATTGCTGCGTGGCTGCTGCTGCCGCTTCTGTTGCGGCTTTTTCAGCTTCTTGCGCAGCCGCAGAAATTTGCTCAACACCCGTTTTGACTTGATTGACGGCGGCTGCAATTTCATCAGACACCACTAAAATTTCTGTAGCCCCTTTTTCAATTTCAGCAATATCACTTTCAATAGTTTGTAGATTTGTGCTGCTCACTTTTGATTTTTCAACCTCAATTTGTGCACTAACAACAATATCTGCTAAATCTTTACCAACGACACCAATTTGATCTTGTACAGATTTCACTAAATCTTTAATACGATCTGCATTTTCAGCTGAATCGTGCGCTAAATTACGAATATCCGTTGCAACAACCACAAAGCCTTTACCAAATTCCCCCGCGCGAGCCGCCTCAATGGAACCGTTTACTGCTAGCATATTAGTTTGAATAGATACAGTGGCAATCGCATCCACAATTTTATCAATGCGTCGTGACAACAATTCAAGATCCGTCACGCGTTTGATGCTTTCTTGCGTACTCGACATTGAGTTACCAATGCCGTTAATTAACGAATCGACTAATTTTTTATTTGTATCTAATGCTTCTTGAATATTACGTACCCCATCCAACCCTTTTGTGCCACGTTCTTGGGCAATTTCAAGACCTTTTTGAATTTGCGCTAAAGCGGAAGCGGATTCTTCGGTGGCTGCCGCCTGTGAGCGTGCACCTTCACGAATTTGGTTGATAGCGGACATGATTTGCACGCCAGAACGGTTAATTTCTTGTACCGCTGAGGAGAGTTCTTCCGCAGCCGAAGCGACTTCTTCCGCACTTTTTGCGACGTCTGTAGACATTTTTAAATCTTCAGCTAACTCGGATAAGCTTTGCGCGAGCTGTTCACATTCAGAAAGTGCTTGCGCTTGTTCTTCAACTGTTTTGCCTGTTTCCTCCGCTGCAGCAGATTGCTGCTCCGCAGCGGTTGCAATAGCTTCTGAGCCAATTAAGGCTTGCTGTGAAGCGGTGACAGATTGCTGTGCACCCGTCGCAATTTCTCGAATACCCCGCACGACATCAACACTGATTCCACGGATTTTTTCTAATTGTTCAGTAATCAACAAACCGTTTTCAACTTCAAGCTCAACTGTTTTTGCTGAAGTATTAATCCCCTCCGCAATGACTTTAACTTCACCTTGAATTTGAGCGACTAATTCTTGAATTTGTTTCGCGCTTTTTTCAGACGTTTCCGCCAATGTGCGTACTTCGTCCGCGACAACTGCAAAACCTTTACCATGCTGACCAGCACGCGCAGCTTCAATAGCTGCATTCAATGCCAATAAATTCGTTTGATCTGCAATTCGCGCGACAGCTTTGACGATATCGCCAATATTGGCCGCTTGATTTTCCAACTCATTGACCATCTCAACCGATAACGCTTGACGTTTAGCCGCTTGCCCCACGTTATTGATTAAATCGTTAATATCTGAACTAACACGAGCAATCAAGTTGTAAGCGCTATCTCCTTTCGTTTGAGACATTTCTGCATTTT
>ERZ1034363.1882-NODE-1882-length-10944-cov-2.434435_pt1 | contig 10944 bp, 4 predicted proteins | sample MGYA00520616_ERZ1034363 | MGnify/ENA primary metagenome ERZ1034363 (study PRJEB33736, sample SAMEA104284506) | Azolla filiculoides | biome: Urban; feature: Water surface; material: Ditch water | place: Netherlands | collected 2015-10-28 | depth 0-0.1 m ...
ACAATAAACTTTCGAAACTGGACGAAGAAAACCGTCGCCGAATGATTCGAAATGAGTTTGGTGGTATTGGAGAAACTTTTTACAATATGTACGCCATTACCGGCTATAAAAACTACGAGTGGTTGGCTAAGTTCTTTTATCACAACGATATGATTGACCCGCTGAACGATAACAAAGACGAACTGGCGGGGAAACATGCCAATACTTTTATTCCAAAATTGTTAGCCGAATCGCGCAACTACGAACTGAATGCTGAAGTAGGAAGTAAAATAGCTGCAGAAAATTTCTGGCATAATGTAACACACAATCATTCTTTTTGTACGGGAAGTAACAGTCACAAAGAGAAGTTTTTCGAATATAAAAAAATGTCGAATTACCTAACCGGTTATACCGGTGAAACCTGCAATACTTACAATATGCTCAAACTGAGCCGACACTTGTTCTGTTGGAATGCTTCACCCGAAGTGGCAGATTATTACGAACGGGCACTCTATAATCATATTTCAGGTCAACAGGATCCGCAATCGGGTATGGTTTCGTACTTTTTGCCCTTGATGTCGGGTTCGCACAAAGTGTACAGTACCAAAGAAAACTCGTTCTGGTGCTGCGTGGGTTCAGGTTTCGAAAGTCATGCCAAATATGCAGAATCTATTTATTTTTACAACGAAAAAGGCGTATTTGTGAATCTGATGATTCCTTCGGTGTTGAATTACAAAGCCAAAAATGCAACGTTGAAACAGGAAACTGCTTTTCCCGAAAATGGAAAAACAACTATTATCGTAACAACAGCAGATAAAAACACTAAATTTGCTGTTTATCTGCGTTATCCATCGTGGGCAACGGGTGTAAAACTTACGTTGAACGGGAAGAAAATACAGATAAAACAACCTGCAGGAAGTTATATCACAATTTCACGCAACTGGAAAGCAGGTGATGTAATTATAGCTGATTTTCGTATGGAACTTAGGTTGGCTACCACACCCGATAATCCGGACAAAGCAGCAGTAATGTATGGTCCAATTGTATTAGCCGGCGAAATGGGAACTGAAGGTTTCACCGGAACACAACCATTTTCTGACCCGTCGAAGTACAACGATTATTACACCTACGATTATCACATTCCTGCGGATTTTAAATCAACATTGAAAGTTGATAAAACAAATATTTCGAAATCGATCATCCGAAAAGGTCAATCGCTCGAATTTACAACATCCGAAGGTTATACGTTGAAACCGTTGTATAGCATTCATCGCCAGCGGTATGTGGTTTATTGGGATATTATGACCCCTAACCCCCGAACCAGCCCCCTAAATCCCCCACAGGGGGGACTTATATATTAGAATTGATTATTACATCAATAAATAAATTTTATGAACAAAGAAAAGAATATGGCATATATTGGTAACTCAAACTCCCCCCTGAGGGGGTTGGGGGGCTTCTTTTTTGTTTTAGCCCTTTTATTTACATCCACACTTTCAGCCCAAAAGATGAAACATCCATCGCTTGTCTTTACGCCCGAACGTATTCAGCAGGCAAAAAAGCAAGTAAAAACAGATGCTAAGATGGAAGCTGCATGGAACGACATTATTAAAGTTGCCGATGAAAATCTGACTAAAAACGATTTGCTGAAAACCGATTATCTGGCATTGGCATACCTGCTCACTGAGGATAAAAAATACGCAGATAAAGCTAAATCGATATTGTTGAACTCGGTGAGAGGAAAGCAGTGGTTTAGTACCGACGAAATGATGCTGCGTAAACCGGCATGGCGGGCCGACTTGGGCTTGTCGCATAAATGTGTAATCAGCGCCATTGCTTACGATGGCATTTACAACACACTTTCGGGCGACGAACGGAAAGAAATTGCCGCTGGTTTGTATAAATTGGGGGTAACTCCTGCCCTGGAAGACTGGTTTCTTGAACCCACAAAGATACATTCACTCAATTCGATGGGGCATAACTGGTGGACAGCTTGCGCTTGCTTAGGCGGCGTGTTAGCCACAAGTATCCGCAACGAAGTTCCCGAAGCAGGAAAAGCTGCCGATCAATTGTACGACCAGTTACCTGAGTGGTTTGCGTTCGCCGGCGATGTATTGCAAAATAAACCCAAAACCATGGATGCCAATGGCGGTATGTACGAAAGTATCAATTATGCCAATTTTGGTGTTGGCGAAGCGCTGTTATTTCGCATTGCGTGGCAAAATGCCAATCCTACCGTAAAGCCAAACCGTATTCCTGAACTCGAAAATACACCTGAATTCTTTATGCATTTTGCTTATCCCCGAAGCGGAATGCTCAACAGTGTAAATTTTGGCGACAGTCGTGTGAATGTCTCCGCCGAAAACACATTGTTGTATCTGTATGCGTTGGGAAATAAAGATAAAAACATTCTTTGGTATCTGAGTCAGGTAGTGGATGGACAGCACCGTGAAGGAAATTACCGGAATACGCCTATCGGATTCCTTTATTTCCCCGACATAAATAGTGCTCCCGATGTTCCAAACTTAGCCAAATCACAGTTGTTTTCAGATTTTGGTTGGGCATCGCTCCGCACTTCGTGGGAAAAAAATGCCACCATGCTGGCGGTGAAAAGTGGTCATACCTGGAATCACTCGCATGCCGATGCCAACTCTTTTGTGATTTTCCATAAAGGCGAAAAAATCATTAAAGATGCCGGAAACTGTTCGTATCCAAATCCCGAATACGGAAAATATTTCTTTCAGAGTCAGGCACATAACGTAGTGCTTTTCAATGGTGAAGGTCAGCCCGCCAATCAACAATACGAAGGTTCTTTACTCGATGGAAGTTTGCATTCACTTATGGATGCCGGTAATATTAAATACATTTTAGCCAACGGTACAGGACCTTACGCCAATAATTTTATACGTAATTTCCGTCATTTCTTGTGGGCGGATAATGTTATTTACATTATCGATGACTTGAAAACGTATAAACAGGGTAAGTTTGAATGGTTGTGGCATACCGAAGGCGATGTGAAGAAAAATGGTATTGATATGAACGTGACCAATAAAAATGCGTCGGTTGTAGTTCGTCCAATTTACCCCGAATATCTTACACCTTCCGGATTTCTTCACGATTATCCTACTTTCCTGAATGTAGAAGAAGTGCAAGGACCTACCGAAGATTTGAAAGGTAAGGAAACCTATTATAGCTTTAAGTATCCTGTTGAAAGTAAATCGGTTAAAGCATTGACTGCTGTTATTTTAAAAGATTCAGTTAACGAGAAAGATCTTCCCAAAATGGAGCGCATCGAAGGCAAAGACTGGATTGGGTTAAGAGTTAGAAATAAAGGTAAAATTACTGATATAATTATCAATCAGTTAGCAGATGGACGACTTATGCATTCCAACTCGTGGATTTGGGCCGATGGTTGGGAAACCGATGCTTATATGTTTGCTGTAAGCTACAACGAAAATTCAAAACCATCAGAAGCAAAAGACATTTTTATGGCTTATGGTAGTGCTTTACGTCGCGATGGGGTCTCATATTTCGGGTCACTTTCAAAGCTGTTTTTTGTTCAAAAAAACACAGGTAAAGAGCTTCAGTTGACAGTTGAAGGTCAGCCATTGATTAATGCGACTTTTTATAGTTTAACTCATCCGGGAACTCTGATAGTAAACGGTAAAAAGTCCGCTATTGATTATGATAATCAACAGATTTCAGTGAAGATTGATAACCGAAAGTAATCCTGATTTTAGTATGCAGGTGGAAAATTGTTAGGACTTAAAAAAACTCGAATTCAGCTTCCCTAGATTCATTTCTTTTATATTTACGACTAACAATACAATAACAACCGATGGTGAAATTGTATTGTTAGTTGGTCGTTTTTAGTGTTTAAACTCATACTTCTTTGTTGTTTAAAATTCAATGATCTTCATCAATATAAAGGAAATAATAAGTGTATTGTGGTTTTTGATCGTAATAGATATAATTAAACGAAGATATTTGATGTTAACTTGTTTAGGGAAATTAGGTGTAAAAAAAGTGTTGTTCATATTGTTACTTGTTTTTGCAAGTACACAAACCAAAGCAGCGGTATGGCAGTGGTCTGTTAAGATCCATAACGTAGTTTCGTCAGAGACCAATGGCCATCCGTGTGCTTTTTTGTGGGTTCCGGAAAGTTGTAAACAGATTCGAGCAGTGCTTGTAGGTAACCACAATATGATCGAAGAAGGTATTCTGGAGCATTCTGGGTTTCGAAAGAGAATGGCGGTGTTGGGAATTGCCGAGATATGGGTTACACCCGGACTTAATCAGGTTTGGGAGCCAAACAAAGAGAATGGTCAGGCTGCATTCAACCTGATGATGGATTCACTTGCTGTCGTTTCAGGATATACTGAATTAAAATATGCCCCGGTTATTCCTATGGGTCATTCGGCTATGGCTACTTTCCCCTGGAATTTTGCAGCTCAGAACAATGAACGTACACTGGCAATCCTTTCAATACACGGTGATGCACCATCAACAAACCTTACCGGTTATGGTCGTCCGAATCTAGACTGGAGTAACCTGAAGATTGACGGTATTCCCGGTCTGATGGTTGAAGGTGAATATGAATGGTGGGAGGCACGTGTTGAACCGGGTTTGAAGTACAAACAGTCTCATCCTGCATCGTGCGTTTCGTTTTTATGCGATGCTGGTAGAGGGCATTTTGATTTTTCGGAACAGTTGGTTGACTATTTGGGGCTTTTTATCGAGAAAGCAGTTAAATATCGATTGCCTTCTAAATTTGAGCCGGGGAAGCCGGTCAGGCTAACTCCTGTGAATCCCCAAAAGGGCTGGTTGGCCGATCGCTGGCATAAAGATAGTCTTGCAACTGCTAATGCTGCTCCCTACTCAAGGTACAAAGGCTCAAAGGAAAATGCTTTCTGGTATTTTGACAAAGAAATAGCAAAAAAAACAGAGGCAATTTATCAACAACAAAGAGCTAAACAGAAGCAGTATTTAGGGTATTCCAATAATGGAGAGCTACTTTCCTATAATTCCAAAAACTTCAATGGATATCAAATAAACTTTAAACCGGATACCGACGGTGTTACATTTCATCTTTTGCCAGTATTTACAGATAGTTTGCACAGTAAAATTGTAAACAAACATACCCGCACCAAGCCAGTCATTAAACGCATTTGTGGACCGGTTGAGAAATTGAATGATTCTACCTTTGCAGTTCGTTTTTACCGTATGGGTCTTAATAATACGAAACGAACAGCTGATATTTGTCTAATGGCATCCAACGATGGCGATATAACCTACAAAAGTTGTGTTCAGCAATCGTTAATGCATATACCTTATCCAATCAAAGATGGAGTGACCCAACAAATCATTTTTGATTCAATTGACAACATCAACCAGCGGATTAAATTTGTAGACTTACATGCTACATCAACCAGTGGAATGTCGGTTTACTTCTATGTTCGCGAAGGTCCTGCAGAAATAATAAATGGAAAATTGGTTTTAACCGGAATTCCACCGCGAGCGAAGTTTCCTGTGAAGATCACAGTCGTTGCATGGCAGTATGGTCGAAGTATTGAACCTAAAATTCAAACAGCTGTACCCGTTGAAAAAAGTTTTTATGTCGTGAAATAAAAACATTCACGATGTCTAAAAAAATAGTTGTAGTAATAACGTATTTTTGTTTTATCATTGAATTCTAATTGGATATGCGATTATTCGCTTTATCTTACCCGAAATATAGTCATTTATGAAAATCATGAAAATTAAATTGTCACTTTGCCTGTTGCTGACTTTTCAGTTAACAATGATGGCTCAGAATAAAGTTTGTAACGATTGGGAAAATCCCGAAGTTTTCCAAATAAACCGTGAGCCTGCACGAGCTACATTCTTACCATATGCGGACGTAAAATCAGCATTGAAAGACGATTTTAGTCTTTCGCCCTGGTATGTGTTGCTCAGCGGTAACTGGAAATTCAATTGGGTACCCACGCCCGATAAACGTCCGTTGGATTTTTATAAACCTGATTATGATGTAACAGAATGGAAGGAAATAAAAGTCCCGATGAACTGGGAATTGCAGGGCTACGGAACGCCCATTTACACCAATATCACATATCCTTTTCCGAAAAATCCGCCGTATATAGCTCATGCCGACAATCCTGTGGGTTCGTATCGGCGCGATTTCGAATTGCCCGAACACTGGAACGACCGTCGTGTTTTTTTACACTTCGAAGCAGGAACTTCGGCCATGTATATTTGGGTGAATGGTCAAAAAGCGGGATATACCGAAAATACCAAATCGCCTGCCGAATTTGACATTACAAACTATGTAAAACCGGGCAAAAATATACTGGCTGTTGAAGTGTATCGTTGGAGCGATGGTTCGTATCTGGAAGATCAGGATTTCTGGCGTTTGTCGGGTATCGACCGCGATGTGTATCTCTACAGTACGGATAACGTCCGAATTTCCGATTTTTTTATTCGTCCCAATCTGGATGAAAAATACCAAAACGGAATACTTTCTGCCGATCTTACATTGCGAAATTTCAGCGAACTTTCTCAAAGTATCATAGTTGAAGCTCAGTTGCTTGACGTTTCCGGCAAACCGGTATTTATACAAAAATTTACAGCGAATATTGCAGCTAGGGCCGAAAAAGCACTTTCATTCACACGAAAAATTAATTCACCCAAACTCTGGAGCAGCGAAACGCCAAATTTGTACAGTATGGTGTTTACACTGAAAGATGCCACCGGAAAATCAGTAGAAACGGTAGCTCATAAAACCGGCTTCCGCAAAGTAGAGCTTAAAAACGGACAATTGTTTGTAAACGGCAAGGCTATTTACGTAAAGGGAGTTAATATTCACGAACATAATTCCGTTACAGGCCACTATCAGGACGAGCAAACCATGATGGAAGATTTAAAGTTGATGAAACAGCATAACATCAACGCCATCCGCATGAGTCATTATCCCAATAATATCCGGTTAATGAAACTTTGCGATCAGTATGGTTTTTATGTGGTGGATGAGGCCAATATCGAAACGCATGGAATGGGTTCGGTGCCTTATTTCAAAGATACGGTGAATCATCCGGCTTATCGTCCTGACTGGTTGGGCGCACACATGGACAGAACCATTAGTCTGGTGGAACGCGATAAAAATCACCCTTCGGTCATTATTTGGTCGCTTGGAAATGAGTGTGGAAACGGACAAAACTTTTTCAAAACCTACGATTGGATAAAAGAACGTGATAAAACCCGTTTAGTGCAGTTTGAACAGGCATCGTTTGACGAAAAAAACAGAAATACCGACATCATTTGCCCCATGTATCCGAATATGGGCAGAATGAAAGCTTTTGCCGCCCGACCAACTGCAACCCGCCCGTTTATTATGTGCGAATATGCTCATTCCATGGGAAACAGTACCGGAAATTTTCAGGAGTATTGGGATATTATTCGCAGCAGCAAACATATGCAGGGCGGATTTATCTGGGATTGGGTGGATCAGGGTTTTGAGCAAACCGACGAAAATGGCAAAAAATACTGGGCGTATGGAGGCGATTTCAATAGTCAAATGTACACCAACGATGAAAATTTCTGCCACAACGGACTTGTTTTTCCCGACAGAAAGGTGAAGCCCGGATTGTTGGAAGTAAAAAAAGTATATCAGAATATTAACTTCAGAAGTGACTCTGCAAACCTTTTAAGCGGAAATATTAGCATTGCAAATGAGTTTTATTACACAAACCTCAACCAATATTCTTTCAGATATGAAGTATTGAAAAACGGTGAAGTGATTAAAACAGGCAGTTTTGATGTGAATATTGCTCCACAAAGCAGCAGACAAGTTAAACTTGCTTTACCCCAAATATCTGCAAATAATGGGGAGGAATTTTTGCTGAATGTTTTTGCATATACCAAAACGGCTACCAATTTAGTTCCGGCGGGTTTTGAAGTGGCTCGTGAACAATTCAATTTAGGCGAAAGTAAATATTTTGTAAAAACGGAGAATACCAATAATTCTGTAAGAACCACTGAGAATAAGGATAATATTGTGCTCGAAGCTTCGGGTGTTTATATCAGTATAAATAAAAAAACCGGACTTTTGGGCGATTATAAAGTGGATGGCAAAGATTATTTGGTAGTAAAACCAAAACCGAACTTTTGGCGTGCGCCCACCGACAATGACTTTGGTAACGGAATGCCCCGCAAATTGAGTATATGGCGTGCTGCGGGTGATAATATCTCGGTGAAAAAAGTGGATGTAAAACAAGAAGAAGGGAAAACGGTAATAACCACTGACATGAGCCTGAACGATGTAGCTTCCGACTATCAGATAATTTACACCTTTACAGGCGATGGAGCACTTGCATTCCAGATTTCGTACAAGGCCGGTGCTAACCGCCTTCCCGAAATGCCGCGTTTCGGTATGATAATGAGTTTACCAAAATTGCTGGAGAACTTTCGGTATTATGGGCGTGGTCCGTGGGAAAATTACAGCGACCGCAACACGGCATCGCTACTGGGAATTTACGAAAGTAAAGTTGCCGACCAATACGTACCCTACACACGTCCGCAGGAAAACGGCTACAAAACAGACCTGCGCTGGCTTACACTGACAGATAATGCGGGGAAAGGTATCCGTATTGAAGGATTGCAACCCATTTGTGCCAGCGCTTTGCAAAACTGGCCTGAAGATTTCGATGCAGGATTCACCAAAAAGAATCGACACAGTAGCGATATTTTTCCGAATCGTGATGTGGTGGTGCTATCTGTTGACCTCAAACAACGTGGCGTTGGTGGCGACGATAGTTGGGGAATGTATCCGCACGAACAATACCTGTTGAAAGACAAAGAATATAGTTTCGGTTTTGTGATAAAACCTCAAAAATAAAACCTGAAGAGTAGGTATTGCAACTAAGCTTTACGTATATTTAAAAAAAATAATTCAATGAAACGAATCATAATCTCTTTTTTATTAGCAGGCTTATTTGCAATAAATGCAATAGCGCAAACCATTATTCCCGAAACGTTACAAAAACTTTCGTCGCCCGATGGTGCTTACGAATTTACGTTTTATCAAAAACAAATTGCAGTTGGCGAAAAGCAGATGTATTATACTCTTATGTTTAAAGGAAAAACGGTTGTTGAGGAATCTGAACTGGGTGTGTTGATCGAAAACAATACCTTTGAATCTGCATTGGGTGTACCAAAAGACACCTGTAAAATTTGGGGCGAAAATCTGAGTTTTACAGGTATACAGCGTGATACAATAAACAAGACATGGACTCCTGTATATGGTGATTATGCTCAAATCAGCAATAATTACAATGAAATGACTCTTTTTTTTCGCAAAGGTGATACCAAATCTTCAAAAATATCTGACGGTTACGATAAAAACAAAAGCTATTTTATGAATGTTGTTGTGCGGGCCTACAAAGAAGGTGTAGCTGTGCGTTATCATTTTCCGGAACCAAGCAACGGGTTGTTTTTGCACATTACAGGTGAGCAAACTCAATTCACAATGCCCGAAGGAACACTGGCTTATTACGAACCCTGGGCTCAGGGACCATATTCCTTGTTGCCGTTAAAAGATTGGCAAGGTCAGAGTGAACGACCACTGACAATGAAACTCACCAATGGACTTATAGTAGCTATTGCCGAAGCACAAATGACCGATTATGCCCGCATGAAATTCAGCCTGAATGCTACAAAAACAAATACTTTACAAGCTAATATTTATGGAAGTGTAGATGTGACTCCTGCATATTCCACACCCTGGCGGGTGATAATGGCTGCCGAAAAACCAATAGAACTAATTGCCAATAATACCATTATTCTGAATCTGAATCCTGACAATAAAATAAAGGATGTATCGTGGATTAAACCAGGCAAAGTAATTCGTATTACCAAAATGACTCAGGCGGATGCACTCAAATACATTGATTTTGCTGCCGATAGAGGTTTACAGTATGTTCATTTAGATGCAGGTTGGTATGGACCTGAAATGCAAATGAGTTCTTCTGCTTTAAAAGTGAGCGAAAAGCGTGATTTAAATATCGCAGAACTGGTAAAATATGCTTCTTCAAAAGGTATTGGTTTGTGGGTTTATGTAAACCAACGTGCGTTATCTCAGGAGTTAGATTCTATTCTGCCCTTGTATAAAAAATGGGGCGTTAAAGGAATCAAGTTTGGTTTTGTTCAGGTAGGTAATCAGCGCTGGACAACCTGGTTGCATAAGGCAGTAATAAAATGTGCAGAGTACGGTATTATGGTGGATATTCACGATGAATATCGTCCTACAGGTTTTAGTCGTACTTATCCAAATTTGATGACCCAAGAAGGAGTTCGCGGTAACGAAGAATTCCCGGATGCCACACACAATACCATTTTACCATTTACCCGTTATTTGGCTGGTCCTGCTGATTACACTATATGCTATTACAGCGAAAAACTGAAAAATACCCATGCACATCAATTGGCTTTATCGGTAGTAAATTTCAGCCCAATTCAATTTCTATACTGGTACGATAATCCTTCGCAATATAAAGGGGAACCTGAAACAGAGTTTTTCAATCATGTAAAAACTGTATGGGACGACACGAGAGTGTTGAATGGGGAACCTGGTGAGTTTATTACCACGGCCCGCCGTAGTGGTGACGAATGGTTTGTGGGTTCAATAACCAATAACGATGCACGCACAGTGGCAGTGCCGTTATCTTTTTTATCGGAAAAACAAAAATATGTGGCAAAAATTTACACAGATAATGATGCTGTAAGTACCAAAACAAAGGTAGGTATTACCACAGTGATAATCACATCTAAAACCGCACTGAACCTTAACCTGAAAGCGAAAGGCGGAGCAGCCATTCATATCCTTCCTGCTACAAAAGAAGACCTGAAAAAATATAAAGCTGCTCCCAAAAATGGAATTTTGTTCTGATTATAATTTCTCAGCATCCACCGCAT
>ERZ1034363.1884-NODE-1884-length-10932-cov-7.208567_pt1 | contig 10932 bp, 22 predicted proteins | sample MGYA00520616_ERZ1034363 | MGnify/ENA primary metagenome ERZ1034363 (study PRJEB33736, sample SAMEA104284506) | Azolla filiculoides | biome: Urban; feature: Water surface; material: Ditch water | place: Netherlands | collected 2015-10-28 | depth 0-0.1 m ...
TATTACTCCATAATTATGGACATAAAAAAAGCCCACCTAAGTGAGCTTCTTTCTTTGGGTTTGTCCGTTACCCAAATTCTTATTTACCGTAGTTAAATTCGTTATAGAAAGGTGATAGTCCTTGCGATTGCATTAAGTCACGATATGCCATAGCTTTTTTTAGCATCTCATCTGTTACGATGCCTTTAGCTACTTGTTCACGTTCATTAGCATTTAGCGTTGGTACTACAGTTGGGAAACTTCCTCGCTCATCATCCATCGAGTATTCTGTAACTTTGTTTCCATTCAGCTCACCTTGACCTTCAAGCAATCCTAGCCATCCAACAGACTTAGGTAACATCTCGCCACCATAACCTGTCACATTGCCTTTTTTGTCTTTCTTTGGATATGCTCTAAGACCATAAGGGTTAGGATAATCCATGTAATTCATACCACCAGAACTCGGAAGTCCTAATAATCCATACACTAAATCATCCATATTGTTCCCTATCTAAATAACCCTCGCTTATCAGTAGTCTGTATCGCTGCCATCTTGCCAGTTACTACAACGTCTTTTAAGCTCTTTTCTATTTGATTTAATAGTTGCATAGCAATCACTAAACGATTGTGCGTTTCTGCATCGCCTAATGCGCTTATAGACATACTATTGATGATTCCTTCACGTACTTTTGTAATAGCTTCCTTAAATAAAGGATTTTCTAATACTTCGTTAGCACGTTCACCACGTTTAATCTCAGAAAGTTGTTCCATATCCTGCTTGTACCTTTATTTGAGCGATTGCCAAATCAGTTTCAGCCTTGAGTTGAGCCTTGAATCTCTCTAACTCTGCTTGCGCTGCAATCTTTTCACGCTCAATCAGTATATCATTTTGTGAACGAACTTGCTCTTGTTGTAACTGAGCATCAGCTTTTTGTTTCTCAATAACCAATTGACCTTGAATTGCAATCTCTGTTTCAGAAGGTTGTGGTTCTTGTGGAGCTTGTTGGTTCTCAATAGGGTTAGTCCAAAACTCCTCAGGATTCTTGAACCCTGCGTTCTGTGTCAACTTAGATAAAGCATTGTAAATCTTCTCAGTTGATGTAATGCCAGCAGGTAACGCTTCTTTCTGCATAGCAATGATGTTATTCAAGTGAGCCATTTGTTGGTCTTTATTACCAGCACCTAGACCTACAGAGATAGTCAAATCATTACGATTCTTCCATTCACGAGGGTCAACATCAACCCACTTGTTACGTAAGCGTACAATGTCAGGTTTAGTGTATTGTGTACGAACTAAACGATGTACTAACTTGAATAAGTCTTTAACACCTGTTTCAGCAAAGGTACGTGCAACCAATTCTAAGCGTTGCTGTGATGCGTTCATCACTTGACTAATACCAGTAGCTGTCTTATTAAGAGAATTAGTGTCTAAGCCTTGATTGTAAGCTGTTACACCTGTACGTTTCTCTTTCATAGAGTCCATGTACTCAACCATGCCAAATGATGAGGCAGGTAAAGGTGGATGGCTCAAAGGCATAATAGCTGAACCAGGTTCACCTTCTACACGAACAATACCACCAGGACGGCTTGTAAGCATATCGTCTAGGTTTACTCGTGAGCTAATAGCATAACGACCATTGTTAGCTAGGTACATATTGTCTAGCTGACCACGTAGCAATGTAGACTTAATCAACTGGATGTCCATAGTCAAATCTGAGTATGAACGACCAATGTGGCGATGTGGCATAATCATTGGAGTAATGCAAGCAAACGGAATAATGTCTGCCTTCTCTTTTAGTACGATTGTGTTACCAATCACTACATAACGCATTAACTCACCATCTACACGTAAGTATGTATCACGTACTAAGATGTTAGAACCTTCTACTACACGGTCATATTCTTCATCGTAAACATCACGAGCAATAGCTTCTAATTGATACGCTTCGTTAGTTTCAGCAAAGATGCCATCCATCTTAGTCTTGCTAATACCAAACGCTTCAGCAGCAGCATCACGGCTCATAATCTCACGGTGTTGTACAAAGCGAGAATCAAACAATGATGGGCTAGATGTATCAACTGAAATCATCATGTTCTCAGGTGCTACGTTATCAATACAAATCTTATCTTTGTATTCTGTTACACGAATCTTAACGTCATGTAATTGTGGTTCAGGAGGCAATGGTTGACCAGTCATCATAGACTGTGCAATTGCTTCTTGTGCATTAAATGATGGGTCTGTGTAAGCTGTATGGTTTAATACTTCTACGTTCTCACCTTGTACAAGCATATTAAGCTGACCATCAGTCAAGCCTGTGTATTCTTCTTCGTCTACTTCTTTGTAGTTCTCGTAGTAAACTTTAACGTAACCATTCTTAGACATCAAAGCATCTTTGAACCATACGTAGAATACTTTATAGCCTTCGTTCTTTTCCATCACCACATGGTTGATGTAGTCTGTTTCTTGGTCAGCAGCTTCTACATCCTCTTTATTCTTAGGTGAGAACTCTACAACCTTGTCACCTGATACAAAGACTTTAAGTAGTTGTGGTAAAGCAGACTCAATCGTATCTTGCACATCCATAGACATGACTTGTGAACGACCTTCAGCTTCATTACCAAAAGGCTCGCCTAAGTAGTAGTCAATAGCTTGCGCTCTATCATCAGACAAAGCAGAGTCATTGATGCCATAAGCAATCTGCTCCTCTTGCTCGATTCTGTAGATTATTTCGCTGTCTGATAACTTCATTTAGACTATCCCTTGTGAATTATATTTAATCTTGTCAACACCACCCCATGATTCATTCTTCATTTGGTCAATAGATGTTGCCATGTATCTGAACGCATCAGCACCATGTGAGTATTCATCATGTAAAGGTGCGCCAGGTTCTTGTGTGTTGCCATTAATACTACGTCTATAATGTTTTAAACATTCAACTAAACGACTAGCTGACTTATCAAAGTAACAACGATGGAAGTTCATACGTGCAAGTTTAATACCTGACTCAATGTCAGCAATAGGTACAATACGTGTATCCCAACCTTGCTTACGCATAATATCTTCAGCGGAAGTTCCATACTTGAAGTCTTTAGTTCTACCGTCATGTGGTAAGAACATCTGACCCCAGTTATAGTTTAACGCTCTAAGCTCGCTAGAATAACTGTCAAGCGTTCTATGATTATCCTCAATGTATCCAATAATGCGAACATCAGAAACGCCACGCTGACATAAGATAACAGACATAGAATCATTCCAACCCAAGTCCATAACCACATGAACTTTAAGCATAGGGTCATAAGGGACTGTAGTAATTCTTCCATTCTCTTGTGCTTCCCTAATCTCGTTACTGTAAATAGCACCGTCAACAGCAGCTTTGCATTCACCTTCCCATATATTCTTGTAGTCAGGGTTGTGCGCTAAACTGTGTAAGCGTTCATCTTCCAATACCTGTGGAAACCAAGGATTGTCATTGTAGTTTACTTTAACTACGTGAGCGTTCTCTGGTGGATTGACTACGAATCGTTGGTAAGTGTCATCAGTATCTACATCAGGATTAAAGCTAATCCATATCTCTGAGTCAGGCTTACGGATAGTAGGAATAAGAATATCCCATGAGCGTTTAGATACTGTCTGAGCTTCTTCTACCCATACAATGTCTACACCCTCAAAAGACTTAATAGACTCTACTGTGTTAGTTGCTAGACCTGCAAAGCTAATCTGTGTTCCGTTCTGTCCTCTAATCTCTGCTTCTAATATCTCATAGAAAGCACCTAAGCCTAATGCTTGGATTTGGTCAGAGAGTAATTGGTGTACTGATTGCTTGATAGACTTTTGAACTTCACGAGCGCATAAGATACGCAAGGTCTTAGATGCACCTAGTATGATTAATGCTCTAGCAAAGCTCCATGACTTACCAGAGCCTCGACCACCATAAGCTACCTTATAGCGATGCTCATCAAATAAGAACTCAAGTTTCTTTGGAAATTGTGCTTGTGGGTTCAACAAAAGATACACCTATAGATAATGGAAGTTGTGAGCCATCTGCTCCTGTCAATTCAGTAGTTGCTACAGACTTACCGTCTACTCGGTCTGCAAACTCTTTAATAGCTGATATATCTCCCTCTTGTGCTTTCAAGATAAGAGCCTCTGCTACCTTACGTGCAATCTCGCCTTCGCTTTGTACTACCATACGTTTAATCGTATCAGCAAATAACCTATTGCTTTTGCTAGAGTTTGTGTTTCCTGGCTGTCCGCCTACTTTACGTTCTTCTTCCATTATATATGACTCCGTATAGGTTGGTCACGTTCCTATGTTATTTTGTTGTTGGTGCGTATGTTGATGGTGCTGTATATGCGCTTAATAGACCACTTAAGCCTGAGTTCATGTTGTTTGTTGCTTGTGTTTGCTGTAATGCTGGTAATCCTTGTAAGAATCTACCTGCACCAAATTGACCTTGACCTACATTCATAGTCTGTGGGGCAGACATAGATAGGTTAGATAGTGCTGGGAACAATTGAGCAATAGTAGGTACGTTTACGGCATTGTTATCTTCTGCACGTTTTAACATAGTATCTACAACAGATGGCTCATTAGCAGGTGCTAGGTATTGCTGAATATTAAAAGCATTTAATAACGCATTTAAATTCTGGTCTTGACCAAAAGCATTTTGATAAGTACCTGTACCCATTTCGTTCCCCTATAAATTACTTATTTTGTTATCCCCTGTTAAAGGGTAAATCATTCGTTGATACGTATTCCACCATTCATGGCTGTAAGGACTGTATTGATAGTCTTTAAAGCATGGTGTTCCTAATGTGTGATGGATTAGTTTTGCATCTTTGTTATATACGTACTCAGTTTCTAACCAATTCCATTCAACAGGTAAATCACCTATGAATCTATCTTCAAGCCAGCTAAACCTATGTAGGTATGAGCCAGTAGATTCCATCACCAATTCTGGTGTGAGCTTCTTGTTCTGCCAATGATGACAGTTCCATAAAATAACTGATGACCAGTTCTTTCTAGGATAATCTTCGTTCTTAGCTCCTAAATACTTTATAGGATGCTTTGTTTGGTAATCATGCTTTACGACCCATACAGCCTTCTCAGGTTCTTGTTCAGGGTATTTAAGTAACTCGGCTACATCGCCTGTACATATCATGTCACCATCACAGAACACAGCAGTACCCTTGTAATCACATAAAGAAGGGACTAGAAATCGTGAGTAGATAAAAGCATTGCTGCCATCTACGTGCTTCTCTTCATAGCCCTTGAGCGTACTTAACGCTAGTGGAGTGAATGAAACTGGAATACTGCTGTGTTCGATTACGGACTGACAGAAAGCGTGATAAGCGACTGGCTCTACCTTACTATCAAATCCGACAAATATATGTAACATTATTTTTTCTTAGTGTTGAGTTCACTTCGTACAATATCACGAATCATTTTATCCATCGCAGCTTCTTTTAGCTTTTTTTTCTTCATCTCAATGGATTCTTCTTGCTTCTCTAGCTTTTCGTATGCTTTAGACTTCATCATAACTATTTGCCTTTCTTCTTAGACTTGCCAGCTTCGCTAAGAGCAATAGCAATTCCTTGTTTTGGATTGGTAACTACTTTACCGCCCTTGCCTGAGTGCAATGTGCCTTCTTTAAACTCAGTCATAACTTTGCTGATTTTCTTTTGTGCTTTAGTAGGCTTCTTCATTACAATCCTTTAAACAAAAAAAAGACCCACCTAAGTGAGTCGAATGGAGATAGGTAAATACGTTTATTACAGACGCAACTTTCCTACTTGGTTCGTATAATATCATAATTTAAGGAGTTTGTCAAGTGTTATTTTATATTAATGTAAATTTCGTTCGCTTAACCGTGTTTGTAGGTTATCTAACGCTAAATCATAGTTTAACTCTAACTGTGTATCTGTCATTTTAGACTTTTGTCCTAAATAGACAAAGTAAATAGCATCTCTTTGCAATCTAGGTAGGTCATCTATCACCTGGTCTACTGTACGTGCAGATGTAATGTCGATTTCTTCACCCATCTCATCAAAAGAACTAATACCACTAGACATGAATCCTGCTGCTTTACTAGGATAGCCTAAACTCTTACCTGAGTTACCCTTCATGTAGTCTTTCCATAAGTCTAAGTAGTACAAGACTTTTCCGCTATCCATTAATACGTTCCTTTGCTATATTAAAGTAGCCTTCATCTAATTCAATGCCAATAAAGTTACGATTAAGGTTTTTACAAGCAACTCCTGTAGTGCCAGAACCCATTGTAAAATCTAATACAGTTTCATTTTCTTGCGTATAAGTTTTAATAAGATATTCAAGTAATGCAACTGGCTTTTGTGTAGGGTGAAATCCTCTATCACCACTTGCTCTATTATTAAATTCTTGTATCGATGATGGCAATCTTAATTCACTATTACCAGCATCATTTTCTTTATCGTAATCCCCCTTTATACCGCCAACAAATTCACCTGATTTATGTCTTGAAGCATCAGAAAAAGCATATTTAGAACGTGATAAACCGCTTCCTTTTCTTTCTTGCATAATAGGGTAATAAACTGTTTTTTGTTTACCAAATACCAAAACATCTTCATGTTCTTTCATTGGCATATATTTGCCTTGAGCAAAATTGCTTGCACATCTTTTTTGATATATCCATGATGTTTTAAACATTTCAATATTGCTCATAACCAATAAACTTGTAAATGGTTGACTTGCAGTAAATATAATTGCCCCATTTGGTTTAATAATACGTTTTAACTCTGCCCACATAGGTTCAAACGGAATAACACTATCCCATTTGCAAGCAGTAGTTCCGTATGGTGGGTCTGTAATAATTGCATCAACACTACAATCAGGTATTGTTTTCATTATCTCTAAACAATCACCATGCCGTAAATCAATCATCTATATCCCCCATAGCTTCATAGACCTGCAATATACTGTCATTTGCGCATAACACAACTTTACACATTCCACCCTTGATAACATTGCGCCTTACGCAAATTATGGTATCAATCTGTTCATCGTCAAGATATACACCAGCGTGTTCTAACGCATCCTGTAATGCTTTAATACGATTGTCTAAATCAAACTTACGTTTAGTTGGTGGGTATAGTGCAATAAAGATGGCGATTCTACCATGAATCTTAGCATTAGCTTCTATGCAAGCCTCTTGGACTAACCTACGAAACTCATGTGCTTCTTTCTTTAAGTATTTGCGTTTACCTGCAAATCCCCACATATGGTTGACTGTTGGTGGGAACGGAAGCGTTAGCTTAATCATTTAACCACCAGCATTTCATTCTCAATCATGTGCTTTATAGTTAGTCTATGAGCTAGTTCCCATATCTCTCTACGTTCTTCTTTGCTCAAGTCTTTACCATTATCGAGCTGTGTATGACATGAGTGGCACATAGAAGCTACCATAGCATCACTAGCTTTAATGCCTGTACCTTTACCATCACGTTGTTGGTTAGAGTGAGCAGCACATACTGTACCATCTATACGACCACATACTTGACATGGTAACTCACGACACAGTTCTAATAACTTCTTGTTACGATAGATTGGCATATTAGTCCTGTAAATATACGCTACGTTCAGCGCAGAATTTCTCTACTTCATTCATAAACTCGTTAAGTTCTTCTACAGTTAGTTCAGCAGTAGATTTTAACGCATAAATAGTACCATTAGCACCAACATATTCATTGTAGCCTAGCCATCTGTCTTTACACATGACTTTCCACCATTGATGTGGATGGTATAGTCCGTCTTTACCTTTAAAGTTTTCAGACATCAGCATGAATAATTTATGCAGTCTAGCGTTTTGAGGTAGACTTCTTTTTGGTGTGTGTCCGCACGTTGGACATTTCTTTGTTTGGCACATAAGGGTTTATCTCTTTTTTGTTTCCATCAAAATATTCAATCTTCCAACCTTTAGACTGGTACACAATACCGTCTTTAACAGTATGAAACTCAGCAGTAGGGTCAAATGATTTAACAACCTTAACAAATTCACGTATGCTCATTTGATAATTTTTCCATATCCAAATAAAACATCTTTTTTAATTAAAAATGCTTTTTTCTTTTTGCTATCACCTTTACCAATAAATTCAGCATATTGCAATTTGTTCATAAAGATGCACTTAATTATTTCTTTTGGTTCAATGCTAATAAATACATTGCCATCATAAAATACCCAGTAATCAGCAGTAGTTGTTAATAAGGCAGATGGTTTGTTATTGAACTCAATCTCTACAACAATGTTTCCTGTTTCTTTACTTTTTTCATCAGATTTAACTTCAACTGATTTATGTATTTCAGGAATCCAAATATCATATCCTTTAAAAGCAGATACTAAAGTTGCTGATGGATATTTTACTTTCAACTTCTCAAGCAGTTTAGATTCAACTTTTATGCCTTTTTCTAAATCGACTTTAAAAGTATCAATCATTGTAAAGTTTCACTCATAGTTTCGTAGTCCATTATCTGAAAGTACATATCTTGGTCAAACGTACAGTTACCAAAGAACGCATCAAACTTGTATGAGTTCTCAAACGTCATCAGACATACCATCTCAGCATCTTCTTCCTCACTATCAAACACTTCTACAAGTATCATCGTGAGCCTCCATTAGGAACTACAACTCCTGTACTTGGCATTTGATATGGTACAAATGGTCTTTGTTGAATAGGTTGTACGTAAACAGGTGGTGGTGGAGCTGGTACTACATAAGCTGGTGGCAATACGTACTGTAATGGCTGTGGATTAGCAGGTACAGGATAGTAATAACCTTCAGCTAGTGCGATTGATGGTACTGTTAATAGTGCGATTAAAAGTTTCATTTTATTTCCTTTACAATAACTTTATTTGCGTTTTTAGAAGTCCAAGGATTAACAAGACCAGTTGCCATGTGCATTTGAGCAGTTCTTTCATTTGCAGCATAAATTTCTCTAGTGATTCCATTATAAATACATTGATATAGCTTTAATGAATTAGTAATACTTTTCATTCTATGCCCCTATAAAATGCTTGCTCGTTAATGTAAGTTGCTTTGTTGTAATCATATAACAATTGTGCCACACCAGGATGACCTGTGCTATTAAACCTAACCTTCTGTATGTGAACCTGTGTTTCTTGTGGTGCGTTCATTACATCTCGCCATACAGTAATACAGTTATCTGCTTTGTTGTAAAAGTGAGCAGAGCCAGCAATATCATAAGGACGAGGCACAGGATAGTTACCATCTTTATCTTTAGCCATCTTTGTAGGATGTGCTACTAGGAATAGGTGGCATCTAAACTCACGTGCAGCTCTACGTAGTTCAGTCAACACACGGCTAATGTATTCTGTTTCTGTTAGTCCAGCAGGTCTGTAATGATCCATTTCATTCCAAGGGTCAATTACCATCGCTCTAGGTTGCGTAATAGACATATCTAACCACGGCAACGCTTCATCAATAATGTTGATTGGTGTAAACGCTGTTTCGTCAGGCTTAACAAAAGCAAAGTTCTTATTCATTCTGTCTACAGAAGCTACCATCTCATCATGCGACATACGATTCTTACCAAAGAAAGGTTTACCTGCGTACTTTTCTATGATTTTCTTTGCGTGCATCTCTAAAGGATGATTTTCAGGGCTAAACATAGCAATGCGATAATTATGATGAACGGCAAGATTGACACAAAGCGCATCAAGCCATTCAGACTTACCATGGCTAGGCATACCAGTAACAACTGTAAACTCACCATGCTTAACAGTAAAATAATCATCCACGTTAGACCAGCCAGTAGTATGTCCACTTGATACTCCTACTTCGTAAAGATTTTCAATATCATTTATAAGGCTTTTAGGATTGACTATCATAGTGACAACCTCACCTCTTTACTTGCTACCTTTGCCCAATTGTCTTTAATTGCTCTCATAAACGCTGCATCCCAATCCGTGTATTTGTAGTTGTTAGATTGAGCTACTAAAATAAAATTGTCTAAGTGTTTTTGTAAATCACGATGTCCGTTTTGATTAGCCCAGCTTATTACTCTTTCGCTAATAGTAAAATCAGAAGAAATTGTTGTCTTATTTAATCTCTTCTCTTCTCTTCTATTCTCTTCTTTCATGACGACGTCATGACGATGACATGACTCTGCACTTAAGTCTTTGTTTACATTAATATCATGAATTATCTTACGCATTTGTGGATTGCTTGTAGCTGATGCAGTTAATCTCTTTGCTACTTTCATGCAAGTAATTACACCATTAATATTGTTTTCAAATAATCCAAGTTCTACAAAGTGCTTCATCATCTCTTCTACTTTCTGAGGTGTTGACCCTGTATTCCTTGCAATTACTCTAGCATCATGCTTTAACTCAAAGGTAATATTGTCCTTAGATACTTTATTTACTATAAGCTCTATGCAATACCAATATAGACCGTAACCTTCAAGACCATAGTTAAGTAATACTTGCTGTAACTTATCGTCTAGGTTAGCATTTGAATCGTGTCTGAACCATTCCATATAGGACTCCTAAAAAACAAAAAGCCCTGAGTAGACCCCTCTGCTGTTTTAAGGCAGTTGGAGGACACCGAGTCGGTGCAGGAGTCTATTCAAGGCTTACTCTATTTCGCCTCCAAGCGAATTAACAACAGTCTAGCATATCCAGCTCTAAAAGTCCAATAACTTCTACTTATATAAAACTACACTTTGATAAAAAAATATTCTATAAATAATTGTTGACATTAGTTTCGACTACGATACAATGAACACATCAACAACAGGAGAGCAACATGGATAACGCAACAATTATTGTACTAGGTCTTGCAGTATTCATTATTATTTTATTGATTGGCGAAGCCTTATCTAAATTTTTTGATTGGAAATAATTATGAGCGACTATTACGAATACTATCTTAATAACCCACACGAAATACCAGCAGAGG
>ERZ1034363.1885-NODE-1885-length-10926-cov-3.283436_pt1 | contig 10926 bp, 12 predicted proteins | sample MGYA00520616_ERZ1034363 | MGnify/ENA primary metagenome ERZ1034363 (study PRJEB33736, sample SAMEA104284506) | Azolla filiculoides | biome: Urban; feature: Water surface; material: Ditch water | place: Netherlands | collected 2015-10-28 | depth 0-0.1 m ...
ATGTTGTGTACTCCGATCTAAGTTAATGTGACATAACTTTAGTTTCAGAGGCGTTGGTTGGACAACCGGAAATGGCTCAATCTCAATCAAAATCATTCTATTTTTATTTGTTTTTGCTAAATAAAAGCATGAACCAATAACATTTGATTTTTCTTTCATTTGGATAAATAAAATAAAGAAACAGCACACATAAGATTGTGTGCTTCAACTATGAAGGTTACGTCCGCCAAAAGGAGACGAAAATACACTGTTGATTAACCGAGCTTGCGGAACTATTACAAGCGGTAAAACTTTACACAGCGGATGGAAAAGAACACCTATGCGTACAACAGCGCAGCACTCAGCGACTATCCTTAACAGGACGACGATCAGATACGCCTATTACACCCAAACTGGTTTCGCTGTTTTACAAAAATTATGAATAGGCTAATGAATGAGGCTCTGCAAGGAAAAGAGATGCACCCTCAGATAGTTATTCCTATGACCAACTTTGTATGAATAACTATACCGTTGTTATTGAAAGCATTGGCTTTTGATGGAAGAACGCAGCTCGTGGTACAGGACAACCGCCACAGTAATGCTGTAAAAGTTGGTGGTTGAGAAACTCACATAAAATCTTATACCATTTTTTACTTCTCCTTTGCGGACGGGGAAGTTGTGGCATCAAAATCTACATAAATTAATAATTTACAATTGATTCAAAAATGAAATGTTAATTGCTTTTAAAAAAAAGGTGATGAGCGACAGCGAAGAACGAGTGAACTGTAAGTTCGCTCCTATCATATAGATTGGCACTGCAAAGCAATATGGGCTTAGATCATATCACTTGAGACTTAGCCAAATGGATTGAAAAGAAAGAAAAAAATGTGATGAGCGACAGCGAAGAACAAGCGAACTTCAGTTCGCTCATAAGTATAAAGAGATTTTGATTTTAAACATTTTACTTAAAAGAAGAGTGAACTACGTTCACTCATGCTTCGCTTGCGCTCGCATAGTTTTTCTTTTTTCTCTTATGGATAAAAGCAAAAGCAAGAGCAAAAGATTTTCTCCATATTGTTTTTCATTTGTTGTACTCGGAATTTGAAATTCAAACGCAGCATCTGCTTGTTGCCATATTGCTCTTCATTTGTTGCGCTCGGAATTTTGATTGCACAGCAGAGAAATGGAAAGCAGATGAGCTGCAAATCAAAATATCAAATGACCTTCTGACTTGTTGCATAAGCACAGAATATAATAAGCGTCAATCCTAGCCCGAACTTCCTTTTTAAACATACAGAACTTCATTCGCTAATGTAAATGTTGGCGGGTTTAGATTTAATGGCGTTGAATTGTATGCGCTCTTATCCATTCCGCAAATTCCGATTCTTGTATTTCTCCCTTTGCAACGCTCATCATAGTTAGTGTTGCATCGACCTGCGACGCTGTTAATTTATAGCCGTTTAAACCCAGAAATAAACCCAATGCTAAAAAGGCAACACGCTTATTCCCATCCACAAACGCATGATTACTTGATAAGCCAAACACATAAGCAGCAGCTAAATCGGCGTAATCAGGCTGTCCATACAGCGCGAGGTTCTTAGCTCGGTTCAGTGCAGAATCAAGCAGTCCTTCATCACGCACACCGGATGCTCCACCATGTAACACAAGGCTTTCATCATGCAAAATAACAAGGAGCTGTTTATCAATCCAACGCCATTGCTGCATAGTCATTTTGCCAACGCATTAAACGTATCTCGGTATTCACGCATAAACTCACGACCAATATCAAGTTGCTCTTCAAACGTAGGATCGTTTGGCGTAATAGTCAATGTACCAGCTGAATCGGTTAGGTAAACTAAGTCGCCTTTTTCCAAATGTAATTTAGCTAACACTTCTTTTGGCAGTATCAAGCCAACTGAGTTACCGATTTGAGTTAATTTGAGTTTGTGCATTTTTAGCCCTGCTAATCCAATGTTATAACAATAATTATAATATAGCACAAAGCTCAGAAGGCGTTAGCTTAATACGTCCTTATTCATTTGCTTTAGTACGAAATTCTCGCCTATATATAATAAGTGTAAATTCAAGCCCAAACTGCCTTTTGACAATACAGAACGCCATCAACTGCTTTGTTTGATAAATAAATAGAAAAACAATTTATTTACGGAGCACTATGAAACACGTCAAAACAGCAAAAATATTAACCTGCGACGATCTCGCACAGGTACTTAACTTCATTTCAAAAATGATACACGCAGAGCGCAATCGTGCACTTTTTCTCATTACGGTACTGGGCGGGCTTTCCGTAAAAGAAACCGCAGCGTTACTTGTTGGCGATGTACTTGATGAATTTGGGCAAGTGCGAGATGTAATCCATTTGCGACCAGAGCAAACCAAAAACAAGCGTGAACACAACGTGACAGTTTGCAAAGGACTCAAAGCTGAATTGCAACGCTACGTTGCCACGTTTAACGAAATCAATCCAACTGCGCCATTTTTCTATACCCAAAAGAATTTTCTACGCGGATTCACCCAAAACACACTTACGCAACATTTCTTTTGGATGTATAAAAAATCCGGCATTGATGCAAGCAGCGAATCTGGCCGCAACACGTATATACACACGCAAAACTCAAAAAACAGCTAAAAATCCCCTCAAAATGACGTACAAGAAAACCAAGAGAAATACTTAAATCTCTTGGTTCTGCGCTAACCTGATTGAAATCCAACAAGAAAATCCATTTACCCATCTCCTGCCATTTCCGGTCGTATTTCCCAAACAAATGAATTTACAATACAACAACGGTTTTTTATTGATTTGGAGAAAAAAGATGCCAAAAGCTCGCACATTAAGCAGTGATGAACTTCAAGTTGTTTTGGATTACATTGCAACGCAAAAACACGCAGCACGAAATCGCTGCGCTTTGCTTATGACGCATTGGGCAGGAATGCGCGTTGGCGAAACTGCTGCACTCACCATTGCTGACGTACTCGATGCAACAGGGAAAGTTCGCAGTCAGATTTACTTAACACCTGATAAGACGAAAGGCAAACATGCTCGCACTGTTTTTATCAATTCACGCTTACAAACTGAAATTGCTGAATACTTAAAAACGCTCAACATTACCAGCAGAGACCATGCGCTGTTTTATACGCAGAAATGCCCCAAACGCGGCTTTACATCAAACACGATGGCGAATCATTTCAAAGCAATTTACTTGAAAGCGGGAATTGACGGCTGTAGCAGTCATAGTGGTCGCCGCTCTTTTGCAACAACGATTTCTGCACGTGGTGTTAGTGTAAGAGTTTTGATGCGTGCTCTCGGCCATCGTCAGTTATCTTCTACAATGGAATATGTGGATGCCTCAGATTTGATGCTGCAAAATGCAGTTGAGCTTGCTTGATTAACTTATTTCACATGGCAATTAAAAGTTATGGAAGATTTTTATCAAAAAAGGCGTTAGAATCAAGTCATGCGAATAGAGTTTGATCCCTTAAAAAATAAAATCAATATTGATGAACGTGGCTTGTCATTTGAAAGCGTTTGCGATTTTGATTGGAGTAGTTCTGTTATTACAGAAGATACCAGAAAAGCTTATCCCGAAAGGCGCTTTATTGCTATAGGCTATCTTTATCAGAGACTCCATGTTTTATGTTTTACACCTCTAAATGACGGCATTAGAGTAATTAGTTTTAGAAAGGCAAATAATAGAGAGGCACGCAAAAATGACAAATCAAAAACCATTAATTGATGAATTTGGTGAAGTGAGAGAACTTACCGAAGAAGATATGAAGCATTTTAGACCTGCAAGAGAAGTTCTGCCTGAGTTATTTGGTGCTGAATTAGCCGCTAAGATGTTAAGCAATAAAAATGACAGTTTGTCTGATGTTAAGAAAACTGCATTAGCAGCTTAATTTATCAATCCATTCTCAAAAACCAAGTAAAGAGCAGCAGCTTACGCTGCATGCTTGCATTGCTCGCTTTATCACAACACTTTCGTGTTGCTCTAAACTCGCATGCCATTTTCTTAATTCAAAGCAATACAGGAATGACTTTTACTATATGTATGTTACTTGTATCTTTAATCATGATGGCAAGCTACCATCATTCAAGAAAGAATGAGCTTGATATGTTACCAAGGTCTTTAGAACTTCTTAAAAAGATTAAGCCTTCTTTCTTGGCTCTTTAGCCAGCTCAAACACTGAACGGTAGCGTAGGGCTTTGACCCTGAATTTACAAGGCAAGTGGGCTAAGTTGGCATTTTATCTGAATGGAGAAATAGTTATGTTTTTTATCGGTATTGATGTTTCCAAATCGAAATTAGATTGCTGTTTGCTTGTTGACTCTAATCACAAACGTAAAACAAAAGTAGTGATAAACTCTAAAAAAGGCATTGCTGATTTATTAGTTTGGACAGCTAAGCAGCATATCTCAAACGAACAACTGCACGCCATATTGGAAGGAACGGGTGTGTATCATGAACAAATTGCGCAAGCATTGTATGATTCAGGTGCTCGTATTTCTATTGTCAATCCAGCTCAAATACGTCATTTTGCTTTCGGGTTAGCCATTCGCAATAAAACAGATGACATGGATAGTTTTGTTCTAGCTCGTTATGGTGCATTAATTCAACCCAAATTATGGACACCCCCAAGTCAGGAAGCACAAATATTAAAAGCCCTACTTAAACGTAGAGAGGCTATTGTGAGAGACCTTTTGCGAGAAAATAATAGGCTGGAAAAAGCCGATGCAACCCACACGCCAGAAGTCATTCGCCAATCAATTACGGACGGAATTACTTTTCTAAAGTCTCAGCTTACAAAAATTAATAACGATATTGACGAGCATATTAATAAGTACCCCCACTTTAAAGAAGATTTAAAGCTTCTCACTAGTATTCCTTCTGTTGGCCCACAAGTTGGCAATCAATTGCTCGCTATCATCCATAATCATCATTTTGATTCTGCTGAAAAATTAGCAGCCTATCTTGGCTTAGTACCTGTTCAGCGTCAATCTGGAACATCTGTATTTGGTCGAAGTTGTATTTCTAAAAACGGTCCATCAAGCATACGAGCCATTCTCTATATGGCTGCAATGACAGCCATTCGATTCAATCCACATATTAAAACAATGTATTTACGAATCATTTCACAAGGTAAGTCCAAACGTTCGGCTTTATGTGCTGCAATGAGAAAACTCGTTCATTTATGTTTTGGAGTTATTAAAACACGTAAGCCTTATCAATCAGATTATCCAATTTCTGCTTGATCTTTAACACGGTATCTAAATTAACTAACCGATTGATTTTATTACTATATGTGTGCGGGTTTTTATAAAAATACCGTATAACCATTTGAAATATATAATCTAATTAAAATTCAGTCAAAAAATTGCTCCAGTTTTTTAAAAGTAGCCTAAAACAACCCAGCATCATGTTTTGTCGTTTAAAACGACAATTCAGAATCCGACCTTCGTCATTTTCGTTTTGTATATTGCGATTTTTTTTGATTAGTTTCTTTTGCCAACATACGCTTATTGATACTTTCATAATCAAAATAAGGCAACGCTCGTACTTGACTACTTGGATAAAGCCCATGTGCTGCATTTTCAGTAATTAACTTGGCTTTACGCAACATGCGACTGGTTAATATTGCCATGCGATTGGCTTGATCAACTTGTTTACTAGTTAAATCCTTTTTGGCATCCAAACCAACAGCATTGATCGGGCTGACTTTAGCACGCACGCCTAGTCGCCAAAGTACCAATTTGGGCATTCGTGCTTTATACATCAATATTTCTATTGCTTTAAACAAAGGCTTTGAACGCAGACGCTGTGCAGCCAATTCCTTTTTGGCTTTTTTAGTTTTAGGCACAACAGGCACTTGCTTTTGTTCAATCAGTTTAGCAATCTGCGCTAATGAGTGTTTTTTGTTTACTCCAAGTGGAATAGCTACCAGTAATACAGGCGGGCGACCTTGATTGCTGCGTACTTTAGAGTAATGCTTAATAGCCGTAATGATGCTTTCATCAAACTTCACCTCTTTTTCTATATAAGCAATTTCCTTAACAATGGGCTTGTTGTGATCAACAGCGTAAATGGGAAATCCACGCTCAATCCACCATTCATCAAACTTCACTTTTGAAATATCGCCATATTCCTCATACGTTTTCAATACCAGCTGAAAATCCTCAATCAACGCAACTTTTTCATCATCCGTTAAGACGACATTTTTGCCATTCACTTTCTCTAATTCATACAACTCAATCAAACGCTTGTGCCATTCTTCCTCACTCAATTGCTCTTTATGAATCGTATTCGCTAGGTCATAACTTGGGCTAAAGCGTAAGAATTGCAGCATCAACATGACATAAGCCTTAATGCCAATTGTTACCCACGCTTTGTTATTTCGGGTAATTGGGATGTCCATAAAATAAACCTTAACATTTAAGAGGCGCTCATTATCTGTCAATTCTTTGCAAAAGTTAATCCGCGTATAGTAGTGCCAAGTTCAGCGAAAAGCTAAGTCAGCAAACAAACCGCTCAAGCACTCGCTGTAACTTACATCCTTTTTCTTAATTCTTATGGAGATGATAAAAATGACTACTACCAACAAATCGGCCACTACAACTACAACCCAAGCTGACGCAAACGCTTACGTTAACTTCAATAGTGGTGTATTTGAAAACATTAACACAACTATTTCTGCTGCTCATTCAGTTAGCGATAAAGCAACTGAATTGACCTTAACCTTAACGGATAGCGTATTGCAAATTACCTCGCTCAAAGCTTGCTTAACACTTGATGCAATGGAAGCAAAACGCATTAGCTGGGAAAACAACGAGTACAAAGCAAGTAACATCGTTTTGTACAACTTACTTGCTGACTGCTTGGCTTTCTCACGTCCACTTGAACCTAATATTGCAAAATATCGCAATATGAAATTGGAAGATTTCTTTATCAAACGCCAATACAGCTGGAAAAAGGACGCAAAGTTATCTGCCAAAGTAACTCGCGCTGTATTTGGTGACATTGACAGAAAACGTTTAAGTACCTACGCCATCGTTATTGATGCAGCACTGCGAGCCAAAATTGAACCAGCTAATTTACCTGCATGGATCACAAAGGAAGGGGGTGTTCAATCCATTAAATTAGCGAAAAGCACCACCTTCATTAGTCCAAAAGTAAAAGCGCAAACGATGGAGCAAAAGCTTGAAACAAAGAAAGAATCTGGCTTAGCGAGCGTAAGATCGGAGGCACTCTCACTTTTAGCTGATGCTGACAATGCAGGTCAAAACTGTGTATTCATTGCGACGCAAGAAACAGATGGCAGTTTCACCATTCTCTCTTTAACTCGTAAATCAAGTGCATTGGACGCAGCCTATCTTGCTGTGTACACAGATGAAAAGTTAGAAGAAGCTAAAAACGCAGTCAAACCGCATAAAACAAAAGCACCTAAACCTTCTAAAAAGAAAGTTGAGATCGTGCCTATTGAATTTGCGACGGATGCGTTTGATTTTGGTGATGAGGTCTCAGATGAAGAGTTAGCAGATATTGAGGCCGTAAACGACGATACGACACTTATGGAGGAATCCCAAGCCGCCTAAACCCATTATTTAACTTACGTGCGCAGCTAAGCTCTGCGCACACCCTTCTTTTATTATTACAGGACACACGACAATGACAATATTATCTACACCTACTTCAATTGACCATATCATTTTTGGCAACGAAGATTCACGCGATCGCATTTACGATATTGTAAAGGGCGATGAAGTTTTACCCTCAAATGGCGTAGCTGGTATTTTACTTTACGGCATGTATGGTACAGGCAAAACCACGCTGGCTAAATTACTGCCACAAGCAATTGAACGCGTAAAAGCAAATGACGACGACGCTGATCCAGACTATAAGTTTTTTGAATGTCAGAATAAAGTGAGTGCGAAAGAGATTCTTAATATCTCAAGTCAAACTGACTTTTATCCATTAGGACAATCGCTGCATTACTTTATTGTGGATGAAGTGAATCGCTTGAATGAAGATCAGCAAATGGATTTGAGAGCTGCAATGAATAAACCTCATTCGCTGTTTATTCTAACGACCAATATTCCAAGTGCAGTAGAGCAAGGTTTAAGAACGCGCTGCATACCAATTGACATGAATGCTGCGTCCCCCATGCAACTTTTGCCTTTAGCAAGACAAGCGATTGCGGATATTGATGTTGAAATACCTGATGCCGATCTACTTAAGTTAATTCCAAAGTGTAATGGTGCTATTCGTATTCTTGCGCATGATATTCCTGCGTATGCACGTAGAAAACGACGTGAACTGTTGAAAGCAGCGTAATCGTTTAAACAAAGCCCACTCGTAAAACAGTGGGCTTTTTTGTTTGTGTAATTCATAACGCATTGTAATTAAATGAATTATATTGTCAGAGTGATAAGTTTTGTCGTTTTAAACGACAATTCAGAATCAAGCCTCAAATAACCCAGCAACATGTTTTGTCGTTTAAAACGACAATTCAGAATCAGGTGCAATCCAAACTCAGCAACATGTTATTTGACGTTTAAAACGACAATTCAAAATAAGATATTGTTATTAAACAATAAAAGCCACTAAACGGCATTCAAGTCTCCAAGTTTTATTGTTTATTAAGGACAATCAAGCCTACAAAGCTAAAAACATTTAGCCCAGCTACTCACACCAAGCTCGCCAAACTTACAAGCAAAACAGCAGCCCTAGCATTCAAACTAAGTGCCGGAAATAAAGAGAGGAACTGGTGTTGCGCGTTAAATCCAAAATGATAAACAAAAAAAGCTCAACATGCTTTACCAACTCCAGCCCAGCAGCCAAGCCCTAACTTTTGAAAATGATTGCAATAACGAACGCCTAGTATTCAATTAAAACGCTAGAGCAGCAAACGCTCATTAAAATGTATTCCACTCAAAATCGCTTCATTGCTATAATACGCCCATGAAACATAATATTGATCCCAAAGTAGATTGCGTCTTCAAAGCGCTATTAGGCAAAGAAGAGAACAGTAACCTGCTTGTGCATTTCCTCAATGCCGTGCTAGGTGCTGAACTGTCTGAGCCTATCGTTAGCGTTGTCATCATCAATCCTTACAATGACAAAGAGTTTTTAGATGACAAGCTCACCATTGTAGATGTGAAGGCAAACGATCAAAGTGGCCGCATTTACCAAATAGAAGTCCAGCTGGCTTACTACTCTGATTTGCCTGCCCGTATGGTTTACACATGGGGCGATATTTATTGCAAGCAACTGCAGAGTGGAAGTGACTTTGCCAACTTAAAGCCCACTTACTCTATCTGGCTAATGGGTAAAAACGCTATTAAGGACGATGATAAATACGTTCACGCCTACAAGCTGCGTGATGAGGCTGGCAAGCTTCTAACAGATCATGGCGGCATTTGGCTGCTAGAACTTGAAAAGTTCAGTGCAGCGCATGTGGAGAATGAACAAGAACGATGGTTACAGTTTTTTAAGACGGGTAATTCCTTAAATGATGATCATGAATTACCGGATTGGATGAACACGCAAGAAATGAGGCAAGCGATGGGTACCCTGCGTCAATTTTCAGAAAAAGATAAAAATTACTTCGCTTATCAAGCACGGCAGAATTACCTTCGCCAGCAAATGTCTGTGTATGGTGAGTTAGATGCTGTTAAAGTGAGAGAACAGGAGGCTTTGGCTCGTGAACAACAAGTAGTTGCTGAACGTGATGCCATTGCGGCTGAAAGAGATGCAGTCGCATTGAGAGAACAGAAGACAGCTTTGAGAGAACAGCAGGCATTGGAAGAAATAGAAAAACTCAAAGCACTGCTAGCTGAGAAGAATTCTTAAACTAACACGTCATTGTCCACAATGGTATGCACAGCAACCAAGGTAATTTTCCCTAGTTTTACTTCTAACACAAAGGTTTCATCACCTTCCAAAACCTTGTCACCGAGTATCGTCACAGGAATTGCAACGTGATCTTGCCCCACGTGCATATCAATACGCCCTTGCGTAGCGACATAATCCAATCCGGCATTAGCAGTGCCATCCAACGTACGATAGTCAAAAGAGATGTCTTGCTTTAGTGGTTCACTAAAAGACGCTAGAAAGTAATTCACCACACTGCCATAGTTAGGTTCAGGTACTTTGAGCATCACGTCAGCTTTCACTTTTGGCTCAACGTACACAGGATTGCCTTTCGTCACATAGTCAATCCAATCCGCTTCAGCTGAAACGCGCATATCCGACCCCATCTCACCAAATGACGAATCAATCACACTGTTCACGTCCGTTGCATCAGAGCGAAAAATATAACTGCCAATGCCAGCAATTTGATTGTTGATGAACGTGGGCGCACCTGACAGTCCTGGCTGTGACATACTTTCTGCTGCACCCAGTCCTAAATTGTTGAGGTTAAATAATAACCCCAAGGCATCATGCGCAGGTGTTCCATCATCATAATCATAGAGCAGTTGGGTATTAACTGTAATCCGACTGCCGTCCTTTGAATTAAGTATATCCGTATAGGCATCATACGTATTTTTACCTTCAACAAGTTCATTGCCAGCGTACCCAACCCGCATAAAAGTTTGTCCAATTTCAGAACTGCCACGATAGATTTCAAAGCCTTGATTACTCAGCAACGTAGAATGCGTGAGTTTAATTAAGGCTAAATCGTGATTATAACTACTAGGATTATTATCCCAACTTGGGTGAATGTCGATGGCTTGTGCCATACCAACACGCTTGCCCATGGCATCAGTAATAGTGAGGTCAGAAAGAGCGGAATTACTCGTAAATAGATGAGCCGCTGTGAGTATATACTGCCCACCGGCGAGTACCACACCCGAATCATAGATACGATTAGCTACGGTTATCTTGACTACTTGCGTTGACAGAGGATCATTGATGGACACTTTGGTCAGCATAA
>ERZ1034363.1887-NODE-1887-length-10925-cov-12.393621_pt1 | contig 10925 bp, 6 predicted proteins | sample MGYA00520616_ERZ1034363 | MGnify/ENA primary metagenome ERZ1034363 (study PRJEB33736, sample SAMEA104284506) | Azolla filiculoides | biome: Urban; feature: Water surface; material: Ditch water | place: Netherlands | collected 2015-10-28 | depth 0-0.1 m ...
AACATTTCCTGATAATCTTTAGAAACGTGCAATTCTGGAGCATTTCTTCCGTTTAACGAAAGTTCTAATTCGCCATCAATGATTCGAATGGTAAAATCAGGCACAATATGCTCCACCGCTTTTTGATTACCGTCGAAACTTCCTCCTGGTTTCGGATTTAGTTTTTCAATTTCGTCAATAGCTTTTCTTAATTGTTGTTGGGAAACATCAAATTTCTGCAACAATTTATCGTAATGTTTTTTGGTAAAAGCATCAAATTGTTGTTCAATCACATTAATAGCTAAAGTAATCGAATCCGAAGGCGTTTTGTGTTTTAATTGTAATAACAAACATTCTTGTAAATCGCGCGCACCTACACCGGCAGGTTCTAAATCCTGAACCAAATGCAAAATACGTTCTACAGTAGCTTCATCGGTATAAATACCTTGAGTGAAAGCCATATCATCAACAATATCTTGAATTGTGCGTCTGATATAACCCATGTCGTCGATACTTCCCACCAAAAACTCAGCAATATCACGCTCGTCATCAGTTAAAATAAATGTATTCAACTGATTGATTAAATCTTGATGAAAACTTACCGGAGCCGCGAAGGGCATTGTTTTGTCTTCATCATCATCGCTATAATTGTTGGTTTGGTATTTGTAATCAGGCGTTTCGTCATTGCTTAAATATTCGTCAATATTGATGTCGCCTGTGTCGATATGGTCGTTGTCGTAATCGTCGTAATCATCAGTATCACTTCCATAATCATCTAAATCGTAATTATCTTCCTTGCTACTTTCTTCCAAAGCAGGATTCTCAACTAATTCTTCTTGAAGACGTTGCTCAAATGCTTGCGTAGGCAATTGAATTAACTTCATCAACTGAATTTGTTGAGGCGATAATTTTTGAGATAATTTGAACTGTAAACTGTGTTTTAACATTAATGTTTGTTTAATTGATTTAATCGTTTAACTGTTGAATTGTTTATTAAATTTACGATTTAACACATCAACAGTTAAACAATTTAACAAGATCCTAAAATTCTGCGTTTTGTGGCGTTCTTGGGAAAGGAATTACGTCTCTAATATTACCCATTCCGGTTACAAAAAGCACTAATCTTTCAAAACCTAATCCGAAACCTGAATGAACAGCTGAGCCGAATCTTCTAGTGTCTAAATACCACCAAAGTTCTTCTTCGTCGATTCCTAAAGCTTTCATTTTTTCTACTAAAACATCGTAACGCTCTTCTCTTTGAGATCCACCAACGATTTCTCCAATTCCTGGAAACAAGATATCCATTGCTCTAACGGTTTCTTTTCCTGGTTCAGTATTGTCGTTCAAACGCATGTAAAACGCTTTAATTTTTGCTGGATAATCAAATAAAATTACCGGACATTTAAAGTGTTTTTCAACTAAGAAACGTTCGTGCTCACTTTGTAAATCAGCACCCCATTCGTTAATGATGTATTGGAATTTTTTCTTTTTATTTGGAGTTGAATCTTTTAAAATATCAATAGCTTCTGTATAAGAAACACGTTTAAAGTTGTTATCTAATACGAAACTTAATTTTTCTAAAAGCGTCATTTCGCTTCTATCTGCTTGTGGTTTTGATTTTTCTTCTTCTAAAAGTCTTGCTTCTAAGAATTTCAAATCATCACCACATTTATCAACTGTATATTTGATAACGTATTTGATGAAATCTTCAGCCAAATCCATGTTGTCCGCTAAATCATTGAAAGCCACTTCTGGTTCAATCATCCAAAACTCAGCCAAGTGACGAGAAGTGTTTGAATTTTCTGCACGGAAAGTTGGTCCGAAGGTATAAATTTGACCTAATGCCATAGCAAAAGTTTCGCCTTCTAACTGCCCAGAAACGGTTAAGTTGGTTTGTTTTCCGAAGAAATCTTCTTTATAGTTGATGCTTCCGTCTTCGTTTCTTGGAGCAGAGCCATCAATTGGTAAAGAAGTCACTTGAAACATTTCTCCAGCACCTTCAGCATCAGAACCTGTTATAATTGGTGTATTCACATAGAAAAATCCTTTTTCTTGGAAATATTGGTGTACTGCAAACGCTAAAGTTGAACGCACACGCATTATTGCTCCAAAAGCATTCGTTCTTACACGTAAATGAGCATTTTCGCGTAAAAATTCTAACGAGTGTTTTTTTGGTTGCATTGGGAATTTCTCCGCATCGCTATCGCCTAAAATTTCTAACTTCGTTACTTGAATTTCTACTTTTTGTCCAGCACCACGGCTTTCTGCCAAGGTTCCGGTAACGCAAATAGCAGCTCCGGTTGTAATTCTTTTTAATGTTTCATCAGGTGTGTTTTCAAAATCTACCACACACTGAATATTATGAATGGTCGAACCATCGTTCAACGCAATGAATTGATTGTTTCTAAATGTTCTAACCCAACCTTTTGCTGTTACTTCATGTAATGTTTTCGTGCTGTTTAAAAGGTCTATAACTTTTGAGTGTTTCATTTCGATTTATGATTTATAATGCAAATATACTATTTCTCGTTTGAATTTTCTTCTTCAATATCTTCTTCATCAAATTCGTTAAATTCAATTTTATCTACTTCGCCAACTTCTTCATCACTTAGGATATTGATAGTTGGTTCTACAAATTCTTGCTGATTAGCTAATGTTTTATTTAATGTTAAAACTAACGACGGTAAGAGTACTAAATTGGATAACATTCCGAATAGTAATGTTATGGAAACTAATCCTCCTAGTGCAATTGTTCCTCCAAAACTAGACAACATAAACACCGAAAAACCTGAGAATAAAACAACCGAAGTATAAAACATACTCAAGCCTGATTCATTAATGGTTGCAAAAACAGATTTTTTAATTTTCCAATTATTTCTTGTTAGTGCTTGTCGATATTCTGCCAAAAAACGAATAGTATCATCTACTGAAAGACCAAATGCAATTCCAAACACCAAAATAGTTGAAGGTTTTAATGGAATATTAAAATAGCCCATAATTCCAGCTGTCATTAATAATGGCAATAAATTAGGTACTAAAGCAACAACTATCATTTTAATTGAGCGGAACATAAAAGCAATCAACAAAGCCGTTATGAACACAGACAATAACAAAGATTGAAGTAAATTATCTAATAGATATTTTGTTCCTTTTTGAAACACAACTGCCTTTCCGGTTATTGAAACTTCATATCGTTCTTTTGGAAATAATTCGTCAATTTTTGATTGTAGTTTAGACTCTATTACGTCTAAATTATTGATTCCTTCATCTTTTATAAAGGTGGTAATTCTGGTATATTGACCCGTTTCATCCACATAACTTTTCATGATATTATCCTTACTATTTTTTACCGAATTTTTTGCAAACGATAAAATGAACGCTTGTTCTTGTGAAGTTGGTAATTCATAATATTCCGGATTGTTATTGTAATAAGCTTGTTTAGAATATTTAACTAAATTAACAATAGAAATAGGCTTAGATAATTCAGGAATAGAATCTATAGTTTCCTGAAGTTCATCCATTCTTTTTAAAGTAGTTAATTTCATGACACCTTTTTTCTTTTTGGTATCAATCATGATTTCGATTGGCATAACACCGTCAAATTCTTTTTCAAAGAAAACGATATCATCAAAAAAGGCCGCCTTTTTAGGCATATCTTCTATTAAACTTCCAGAGATTCTCATTTTGAAAATTCCGAAAATACCAGTTGCTAATAATAAAATTGCTACAGTATAAACAATAGTTCTTTTACTTTTTATGGTTTTTTGAATCCAATTTAAAAAGCTTACGGCATAACTTCTTTCTAAGTGATCTAAATGGCGTTCTTTTGGAATAGACATGTAGCTGTAAGCCACCGGAATTACAAATAGACACAAGAAAAATAACGCAATAATATTAATAGAAGTAACTACTCCAAACTCTTTAAGCAATTCATTATTAGTTACGATAAATGTTGCAAATCCAAAAGAAGTGGTAAGATTTGTGATTAAGGTTGGCGTTCCAACTTTTGTTATTACACGTACTAAAGCTTTGGCTTGATTACCATGAATTCTACACTCTTGATGGTATTTATTGGTTAGGAAAATACAGTTTGGAATTCCAATAACAATCATTAAAGTTGGTACTAAAGCGGTAAGAACAGTGATTTCATAACGCAATAATCCTAAAAATCCAAAAGACCACATTACACCCACAATCACAATACACATTGAAATCAAAGTGGTTCTAAAAGAACGGAAAAAGAAAAAGAAAATCAATGATGTTATTCCAAGTGCTGCACCAATAAACAAACTGATTTCGCTAATAATATATTCCGAATTTAAAGAACGAATGTATGGCATTCCCGAAACGTGTAAATCTACTTTTGTTTCTTTTTCAAAAGCTTCAATAGCTGGAATAATTTTATGTAAAACTAGATTCTTTCGTTCAGGAGTGTTTACAATTTTTTTGTCTAAATAAATCGCCGAGCGAATGATGCCTGATTTATTATATAACAATCCTTCATAAAAAGGCATTTGTGTTAGAAGTTCTTTCTTTCTTTCTTTTAAATAAGCAGCATCTTTTGTTTTTGCAGGATCAAGTAATGCCGTTAATTCGAAAGTAGATAAACTATCGTTTTTTTGTAATCTTTTTAAATCATTTAAAGAAATAATAACCTCAACTTCTTTGTTTTGCTTTAATTGAAGCATTAATTTTTCCCAAGAAGCGTATATTTTTGGCGAAAAAATAAGACTATCCTGTATTCCTACAACGATTAGATTTCCTTCTTCTCCAAATTTTTCTAAAAACGAATTGTATTCTATATTGGCTTTTTCAGAAGCGGGTAACAGATTTGCTTCTGTGTTGGTAAACTTTATGTACTTCCATTGCGAAGCCATAAAAAGGGTAAAAAGGGCAACTAAAATTAATAATCCTATTTTATTTCTTAGTATTTTACTGGCGATAAAATCCCAAAAACTGGTGCTTAACCACTTTAACATCTCTCAAAAATTAGGGTGCAAAGGTATGTATTTTTGCTTAATTTATTGGTTTAGAGTGCAAGAATTAAGTTAATTTTAAAAGCCTAAATCCAAATAATAAGAAACTTTTATTGCGATGTTATCTTCAAAGTTTGCCAATTGGTTTGGACCATATCTATAAAATGCAACTAAACCAAAACCTTTGAACAGTTTATTACACTCAACTCCACTTTCAAAAAACCCATCTTGCATCGTTTTATAGGTAATTCCAAGGTGCTGGTTATTTTTGTTATTTGAGCCAATAGCCATTCTTGTTACAACAGTAAATTCTGGATTAATTTTGTAGCCTAATCTAATTTTATTAAACGTATGTTTCAATTGTAATGATGCGTATTTATTAGAGAAAAACTCGTTAAAATACATGGTTTCAAAACTATTTTTTCCAGCAAATGTAATTCGTTGTAAAATTGCATCTCGATTTAAATTATTTGGCACAATGCTGTATAAATGTGTAATGGGTACATCGCCAAAAGCAATTCCTGTTTGTAATAAAATAGTGCTTTTTTGTCCAGATAAATAAGGTAATTCATAATAGGTTTTGAAGTCTATTTTGGAAAACTCAAAATCATTATCTAAAACATCTGGAATAGTTTGCGTGTATTGAATTGAAAATTTTGGATGGCGTTTTTCCATTTCAATTTTTCCCATAGGCGTTTGCATGTAATTGCTAAACGGATTCCATTGAAAACCTAATTGAACCATTGTAATATTATAATCTGTATAAGAAACACCATTGTTTACAAATGTATAATCAAATAAAGGCTTTACTTGGCTCTGAGAAATAGCAAAATAACTTGTTGTTTTTGGCAAAACTTTACTTTCTACAAAAACAGAACTCATTTTGTTGTTGTAAAAAGTAGAAATATTAATTGGTCGAGGGTCATAAATTTTAAATCTTCTAGAATCTGTAGCAAAGTTTGTTTGTGCAATTTCGCTAATATCATCCGAATAAGAAGCACTTACCCAGGTTTCAGAATTTTTATGCACCAAATAAGAAGGTGTGATTCCAAATTTAATTTCTTCATCCTTTAAACCATAAGCACCATAAAACGCTACTTTATACTTTTGAGATAATTTATCGTTTGTAACACCGCCAAGACCAAGTCTAAAACCTTCAAAATTATTGTACTTAACAATACTTCTCAAATCAACATCAATAATTGAAACTGGAAAATAACCGTTAATAATTTTTTTTCCTAAAAAAACTTTGTGCTCAATCTTTTCGGATAAAGATAAACTATCAATAGAAGTATATGTTCTTAATTTTCTTTTGTCAAGAGTGTCTTTTGCAAATGCATTCCAATATTCAGCTGGTTTTTTTAAACTACTTTGAGGAACTTCAATTTTTACATTTGGTTTTGTTATGGTAACGGGTTGATTGATTTCAATATCGTAAGGCGTAGATTCTATATGCAAATAAGCTTGATCGGTTGCATTTTTACTTTCAATATCTTCTAGCGAAGATGTAAACTTAATGGTTCCTCCCAAAATATTCAAATCTTCATAATTATTTCCTTTCAACACTTTAAAAGAGCGCTTTTCTGGAAACCAAATATTATGTTCTTTTAAATAGTTAAATGTATAAGTTGCATTGATGTTTACTACTCCATAAATTCGATAATATGCCTTTGAAATAGCGTATGTTTCGGTATCAATATATAACAAACCTCTAAGTCTATTTGCATTCAGTTTTTTAGGTTGAAAATAAATACGAAAAGCTTTTCTTCCTTGAATAGAAACGGTATCAATAAGCTTATAAGAATACAATCTTCTTCCATAATTAGAAATTGGATTTTGAACTGGAATTTCTAATATTTCAAACGGATTTTCATATACCGAATAGGAAACCAATTTTAACCCTAAATATTCATACAAAGGCTGCTCAAAACCAGCCATTCTGGTAGCTAAAATAGTTTCCTTACTTTTTTTATTTGAGTACTGAATTAGGTTTACTTTTTCAGTTTGATACAAATGATGTTTTTCTACAACCTTTTTAAATTTATAATTAGTAGAATCTAATTTCATAAGTGGTTTTCTAAGAAACCTTTTTTTATAAATAGTATCTATTTTACTTGAAATACTGTCTGGATTGGCTGTTACTTGTAAATACTCATAATTTTTATATTGAAAGCTAGACAATACCTTTACTGGGTCGTTATTCTTTCTGTTTTCAATTACCTTTTTTACAATATTGTTTACTTCTATTTCAGAAAACACTTCTGCTTTTTTATCGTTTAAATCTGTAATTAATTTAATTGTAAGTAGCGAAGTTGTACTTGAAGCGTAAACAATTTTTTCATAATATCCTTTATAGTTTACTTTTATAGGAAGCTTACTATCTTTTATTTCTAATGAAAATTTACCTTCCCAGTCGGCCGTTATTGTAGTTTTGTTATAAGTTACCGAAGCAAATGCAATAGGTACTGCGTTGTCAAAATCGATAATTTGTCCTTTGATTTTGGTTTGTGCTACCAAGCTATTGGTTAAGATAAAACACAAAAAAAGCCAAAAATATTTCATGTAAGTTTTTTCAAGTATTTCACAAAGATATTTAAAATAAAAAATCCCGAGTGTTAATCGGGACTTAAATTTATAAACTTTACTTTTGCCAAGGAGTTTTGCCGTTTACTTCTTTAATTGAAGTAATCTCTTCTGAATAAAATAAATCCTTTTCGAGTTCTGTAACTTTTAATTCAATAGTGACTTTTTTTGATTTTTCTTGTAAATCTGAAAGTTTGAAATGCTTAATTTTATCATATTCTTTAGAAGTAAGATAAACTTTTTTGATTCCATCTTCTGTTTCAAGTTGTAAATACGGATTTTTTAATAAACCATGTTTGATTATGTTTTTATAGCTATCAACCAAATTTTTGTCCTCTTCTTTTAGATTTTGATAACTCAAATCCATTGAATCAATCCATTTTTTGAAATTTATGGCTTGATCGTCAGTAAGCCCTTTGGGAGATGAAAAATTAACTAATTTAAAATACAAATCACCCTCAATTAAATTCTCTTTTTCTGAACAAGAAAACAACACTATTAATGCTAATCCAATGATAAAAAAATTTTTCTTCATAATAAAATATTTTAATTACAAGTTCCAGTATTTGAAGCTGCGACTCCCGTTGTTGTAACCTTTGTTGCTCCTGACGGCGTTGGCATATTTCTAATATTTTGACCTAATTGTCCTGGATTGTCTCCAGCTCCAACTCCCCAAGAACCATAAGCTGAACCAAGAGGCATCCCAATTATTGTTGATGCTCCCATTCCAAAATCGCTACAATTAAAAGTATTAAGATTGTATATACTTGATTCTTTTGATTTAATATAATTAATTAAACTAAGTAATTGAGATGGTGTAATATTGACCGACAGAGCAACATCATATTCATGACTACTATCATTTTCAAAACTACCAGGAGAAGAAGGGTCTGAAATATCAACTGCTGAAGCTGGATAATAACCCAAAACACGTCTTATTCCTCCTTGTCTAATTGCTATAAAAGTATGCCCCACATTTGGGTCTAATGGACTACCCGACCATGCCTTATTACTATTAGGCGTCGGCTGATCAACATATATTGTAAAAGATGCGCTTTGACCCAAATTGAAACATTTTAAATAATCATTTATATTATTAATTCTATTTAGTGGAGTATTTATTTCTAATATTGTATCCGACGGTAGTGGATTTACATTATTTTCATTATTAATAATCTCATTTATCAAATTATTAATGAAATTAGTAGCTTCTAACGAATAATTATTGCTCTCTAAATAATTAATCATTAATAATTGTTCATTAATATTACTGAAATCATTAAACCATTCTGAATTTTCTACGCCCATATTTGATAAAAATTCTTCTAATTCTAAAGAAATATCAGGGCAATTTAAACAGCCAACAAAAGATGTGTTAATAGTTGAATTTGAAATAGCACCATTGCCAGTATTTCCAACTCCATCAGAAATATCTTCGGTTTCATCAGGAGTTCCGTTAAGCGAACCACCATTTGAAGTGTCATATACCCATTGACAATATGAACTTTGAACAACCCATCCACCACAATATATTCCTTGTCCAGCACCAACTAGTTCTCCTTCATTGCAAGGAATACTTGGATCCCACACATATGATTGAAAACATACATATTGTGCCATTGCTACTCGATTACTTAATACATTACTTGTATTAAAATCAATTAAATAATGTTTTACTACATTTTGTTCTAATTGCTGCTGAGTCATGTTTTGAAGTTCATTTAGAGGATGACCATAATCAACTAAATAGGTTAAGATTTGATTCTCTTCAACATGAATAACAAGATTTTCTAAAACTGTAGTTTCACTGGCTCTATAAATAGGAAATGTAAATGATTCTGAAACACCGTCAGCAATATAAAGTGCTTCATCTGTATTTATAAAAAAATCATAAATAGGATCATAAACAACTCTGCTATTGGCAAGTTTGCTTTTGAATTTTTGAATTTGTCCTAACTTTTGCGCTACCTTATTGTTTTTATATATTTCAGAATGGTTTAATTTTCTGATATTAAATTTACTTTCTGTTTGAGGAATTTGGTTTTCATACAAATCTTCGTTACAAGAAGTAAAAAAAAACAGCATTGTAATGCTTACAATTAAAAATTTGAATTTTGTTCTCATATACTAAATATATTTTAAATTTTTGACAATATTAATCTTTTCAAAAAATTATTTTGTTTCAAAAAAACGCTTTTCAAAAAAATGAGATAAATTAATTTATCTTATATTCTTTTGGAGAACTACCTGTATGCTTTTTAAAAGCTCTATAAAAACTCGCATTTGAATTAAATCCAACTTCAAGCCCTATTGAAGTTATATTATACTGAGAAAAACTTTTATCCTTCAACATTTTTATAGCTTCTTCAATTCTCAATCTATTTATATAATCATTAAATTTAATTTTTCTTGAGTTTATTATTTGGGATAAATAATTAGTACTTACGTTTATGCTTGTTGCAACAAGATCTAAACTTAAATTTGGATTTTGGATGTTTTCTTTTACATAAGATTCAAAATTATCAATAATAAAGTTAGTTTTATCCTGATTAAATATTTTTTTCTTTTGAATATTTTGTATTGTTTCTACCCTAATTTCTTTACGTTCATTTAAAATGGTTGCTTGTTGAAGACCTGAGTAAGATAACCAATATATAATAAATGAAATACTTAGCCAAATAGGATAGTAAATAGAAAAATTTTTAAAAGTAAAAGCAAAATTCATAAGATATATCCCTATTACCCAAAAAGAACATGAAAATAATCCAATCACAAGAATTTGCTTTAACCACTTAGTTTTAGCAACAACTTTTTCAAGATTAAAGCTTTTATTTTCAAGATTGTACTTATTTACTAAAAAAATAGTTTTAATTATTAAGAGTAAAGAAAGTGAAAACGAGCTAATTTCTTCTATAACAAAATAATTATAGATGTGTTTTTCGCCAATAATTTTTTGTGAAATACAAAAATTATTAATAAAAATAATAAATTGACAAATAGTTGAAATTATGAATGGTAAAACTAATAAAAACCCGTATTTTGAAGTTAATTTTTTATCTAAATATAAATTTACAAAAATGTAAAACATTGGAATTATTAGAAACTCTGTTGGAATTCTAAACCATTCTAAAAAAGGCAAAAAGTATGTAATATTAGTATCATTAAACAAATATTGTAAATTACTAATTGAAAGAGCAAAAGAAGTATAAGACAAAAACAAATTGGTTTTATTATAAAATTTTTTTGAAAATAATATAATAAAACCAAAAATAAAGCCTTGAATAATCCCCATTAATATAATGAGGTTAAATATGTTGAGATTAAGCTCTTTCAATTTATACTTTCATGATTTCAGCTTCTTTCACTGCTAAAAGTTCATCTATTTTC